>WNGM01000735.1_pt1 | contig 27732 bp, 27 predicted proteins | sample 5400571 | NCBI WGS metagenome assembly WNGM01 (sample SAMN13153378, study PRJNA577476) | soil metagenome | isolation source: 100 cm soil or saprolite under Garry oak tree replicate 2 | place: USA:California | collected 2016-06-15 | reverse complement strand
GGTGAGTATCGTCGGAGACGCGGATGAGCTGTGGCGTGACCCGAACCCGGCTCGCGCCGCCGAGGCCGCGCTCCCAGCGCACGCTCCCTTCCAGCACATACTGCACACCGAGCTCGGAGGCGACCGTCGTGAGGGGTAGACTCGTGTTCTTGTAGTGCAGGGCGGTCGTGCGCGAGATCACGCCGAGGCGCGAGATCTGTCCCAGGCGGCTCGTGATCTCCTCAGTGACTCCGTCCGCGAAGTACTGATCCTGTGCGGCGCCGAGGTTCTGGAAGGGAAGAACGAGGATCCTCGGCCTGGTGGCTTCATGCGCGCGCGCGCCCGAGAACCCGCCGCGCAGGATCGCGGTGATGGCGATCGCGAGCGCCAGCACGACAACCCCCCCGGCCGGTGTCAACCGACGCAGCGGCGCTCTCGCAGCGCGCGCTTCAAGCGGGGGGCCCGCCCCTTCCTCCGCCGCGAGCGCTCGGTCGAACTCGGCAGCGGTCGTGAACCGGTCGGCCGGGAGCTTCGCCATCGCCTTCGCCACCACGTGATCCAGCGCGGCCGGCACCGTTTCACGCAGCCTCGCGACGTGCGGCACCGGCTCGGTGAACCTTCTGGAGATAACCGCCTGGGGCGTGGCCCCGCCGAAGGGCGGCTCACCCACCAGCATCTCGTAGAGGACACACCCCAGTGAGTACACGTCGGTCCGGCCGTCGACGTCGCGCGCGCCGCTCGCCTGTTCGGGACTCATATAGGCGGGCGTGCCAACCACGACCCCGGTTTCGGTCCGCTGGTCGCCGCCGCCAGCTGCCTCGATCGCGCGCGCGATTCCGAAGTCGGCCACGACGGCGTGGCCCTCCTCGAGCAGGATGTTCTCCGGCTTGATGTCGCGATGCACGATGCCGCGCCCGTGCGCGGCCACCAGAGCGTCCGCCACTTCCCGAGCGATCCGGACCGCCTCCCCAACGGGCAGCTGATGCTCGCGCTGCAGCAGGTCGCGTAGAGACTCGCCCTCGACGTAGGGCATAGCGTAATACAGGAATTCGCGCGCCTGGCCCGAGTCGTAGAGCGGGAGGATGTGGGGATGGGTCAGCCCCGCCGCGATCCGGATCTCACGCAGAAACCGGTCCGCGCCCACGCTGGCCGCGAGCTCCGGGTCTAGGACCTTCAGCGCGACGTAGCGGTCGTGCCTGGCATCGCGAGCGAGGTAGACGGTGGCCATGCCCCCGTGACCCAGCTCGCGTTCGATCGTATAACGGTCGGCGAGAGCGGCGCGTAGCCGTTCGACAAGGTCGGCCATGTCGGTCGGCGTGGAGACGGCTGTAAAGTAGGGGCTGGGGAATCCTGCATCCCTGGAAACGACTCGAGCCGCCAGACGGCGGCTCGAGATCAGCACCACTCCCGTGAGGCCGTGGTCAGCGTTTCACGGCGTTCACCGCCGCGAGCGCGTCGACGTATCCCGCGCCGACCTCCCATAGCGCGAAGCCCGGGAGCGGTCGCGCCGTGTTCACGATGGCGGCCGCAACCTGATCGGGACTGAGCCTGCCGCCCGCCGCCTCCTGCATCAGCGCAACGACGCCCACCACATGCGGCGTCGCCATGGACGTGCCGGACGCGCACGTGTAGTACGGCTCGTTCGCCGTGCTGATGGCGCAGCTGCTCGTCAGGTCGAAGTCGTGGTTCGCGTCGAGGGCGTTGAGCACGGTCCCGGTGGAGGCACGTGTCGAAACGATGTGGACGCCGGGAGCCGTGATGTCCGGGCGGTACATCGGATCGCCCGGGACCCCGCGCGAGGAGAAGTCGGCAAGCCAGGCCGGCCGGTTCTGGCCCGTTTGGTCGGCGCAGTGGATCGCCGAGTTCGTGGGATCCGGGGAAACCAGCTTGCACCCCGCCGCCACGCCGATCACCCAGGGCGCCACGCTGTAGGGATTGAGGGTATTCTGGTCCGGCCCGTCGTTCCCCGCCGCGAACACGACGGTGACGCCCTTGTCGTGCACCTTCTTCGAGGCCTTGTTGATCGGGTCCTTGGGATCGAACGCTCCGCTCGTTCCCCACGAGTTGTTTACGACCTTGATGTTGTAGACCTGCTGGTGATCGAGGATGTAATCGAATCCCGCGAGCGCCCAGAAAATGAAGAGGACGTCTCCGGTGCCGATGCCGATCAGGTTCGCACCGGGCGCGACTCCCTTGTAGTAACCGCTCGATGCCGTACCGAGGGCGGCCGTGATCCCGGCGACGTGGGTGCCGTGGCCCACGGACGTTTCGCTGTTCGGCAGGTTCTCGACGAACAGGTCGGCTCCCTGCTTCAATGGCTTCGGGGTCGGTCCCTTGAACGTCACCACATCGCTCAGGTTGAAGATCACCTTGATGTTCTGGACGGTATGGTCGGGATAGTGCACGTCGGGGTTGTACAGCCCGTCGATCCCGCTGTCGAGGATCGCGATGCCCATCCCCTTCCCGGTGATGCCCGAGGCCTGCACGGCGTCCGCCCGGATCGTGGGGACGCTCTCGTGCAAGAGCCACAGACCGGACCCCGGGTGGCCGTAGTAGGTGAGCGGTCTGTTCAGGTAGATGCCCTGCACGCCGGGCACCGCCGCCATGGCGCTCACTTGCGCCGGGGTGGCGAGGGCGGCGAGCAAGTCGAAGTTCCTGAACTGGACCACGCCCGCGCCGAGGTCGAGCAGCGCACTCGTGACGGCGTCGCGAGTCGTCGCCGTCTCGTCGTAGTTGACGATCACCTCGAGGTTGGTGGTTGGGCCGGCGGTCGCGAGCGCCGCCGACAGCGCCGCGTCGAACAGGGAGGATTGCGAAGTCAAGTAGGCGGGTCGCGTCGGCGCCGCGACTTCGCGCGGGTTGTCGCACGCGGCGGCCGCGCAGACCAGCGCGGCGACGGGCAGCCAGCGTCTCATGAGTCCCTCCATCTTGAGTGGGCGATGCGGGCGAAACGGCCGTGCCGCCGAGGTTGCAAGACAGGTGCCCGACGCTGGTTGAGGCGGCCCGCCGGCCGGAGTGTGGCGCCGGCGCCACGGTCGTCGCCGTGCTTGCTGGCCCCGACGCGGGCGGGTACGTTAGCGCCCCTCCGGCGGGAGCCCATCGCGTGGATCAGCAGTTAACGATCGGCGTCACGGTCAACGGCGTGCGGCACGAGCGTGCCGTCGAGCCGCGGCTCTTGCTCTCCGACTTCCTGCGCCACGAGCTCGGCCTCACCGGAACGCACGTCGGGTGCGAGCACGGCGTGTGCGGCGCTTGCACCGTCCTGCTGGATGGCGACGCCGTGCGCTCGTGCCTGATCCTCGCCGTCCAGGCGGACGGGCACGAGCTGGTCACGGTGGAAGGGCTCGCCCCGCCCGGCGGGGGCGACGAGCTGCACCCGCTGCAGGCCGCCTTCCGCGAGGCCCACGGGCTGCAATGCGGCTTCTGCACTCCCGGCTTTCTGATGACGCTCGTGCCGTTCCTGCGCGAGCACCCCCACCCGAGCGAGCCGGAGATCCGCGAGGCGCTCTCGGGCCATTTGTGCCGCTGCACCGGCTACCAGGGCATCGTCGCCGCCGTGAAGCTCGCCGCCGGGTCGGGGCCGTGACCGCCACGGGGCGCTACATGGGCGCGCGCGTGCGCCGCAACGAGGACGCGAGGCTCCTCACCGGCCGGGCGCTGTTCGTGGACGACGTGCACCTGGACGGCATGCTGCACGTGGCGTTCCTGCGGAGCGACTACGCCCACGCTCTGCTCCGGAGCGTGGACGTCGCGGCGGCGCGGCGCCGCCCGGGCGTGGTGGCCGCGTACACGGCCGCCGACCTGGGCGACTACTGGCGCCCCGGCCCGCTGCTCGTCCCCCCTCCTCCGATCCCCGGGCTCGTGTTCCACGCCCGCACCCAGGTACCGCTCGCCAGGGACAGGGTACGGCACGTAGGCGAGCCGATCGCGATGGTCGTGGCCGAGAGCCGCTACGTGGCGGAGGACGCGCTGGAGGACATCGTCGTGGACGCGGAGCCGCTGCCGGTGGTCGTGGACCTCGAGGCGGCGCTCGCCCCGGGCGCGCCGCTCGTGCACGACGATCTCGGGTCGAACGTCGCCGCCCACGCGGTGCAGCGGAAAGGGGACTATGCGCGCGCCCGCGCCGCGGCGCATGTCGTGATTGCGCGCCGGTTCCGCTACGACCGCGGCGCGGCGGCGGCGATCGAGAACCGCGGCATCGTCGCGCAGTGGGATCCACGCGCCGAGGAGCTCACGCTGTGGGACACGACGCAGGCGCCGATCCCGATCCGCAACGGGCTGGCGCGGCTGCTCGGCCTGCTCGAGTCGCAGGTGCGCGTGATCGCGCCGTTCGTGGGCGGCGGGTTCGGGCCGAAGATCATGATGTTCTATCCCGAAGAGGTGCTGCTGCCCTGGGCCGCGCTGCGCCTGGGCCGTCCCCTCAAATGGATCGAGGACCGGCGCGAGAACTTCTCCGCCACGACGCAGGAGCGCGGCCAGATCCACGACGCGGAGATCGCCGTGGCGCGGGACGGCCGCATCCTCGGCGTGCGCGACGTGTTCCTGCACGACACCGGCGCCTACGATCCCTACGGGCTGACCGTCCCGATCAACAGCCAGTGCACGCTGCTCGGCCCTTACGATGTCCCCAACTACGCGAGCGAGTTCACCGCCGTCTTCACCAACAAGACCATCGTGACGCCGGTGCGCGGGGCCGGGCGCCAGCACGGGGTGTTCGTGATCGAGCGGCTGCTCGACTTCGCGGCCAAGCAGCTCGGTATCGATCGCGCGGAGATCCGGCGGCGCAACCTGCTCCGCCCCGATCAGTTCCCCCACAACCACGAGATCATCTTCCAGGACTCGGCGCCGCTCGTGTACGACAGCGGCGACTACGCCCCGGCGCTCGAGCGGGCCCGCGAGCTGATCGGCTACGACGGGTTCGTGCAGAGCGAGCAGGCTCGGCTGCGCGCCGCCGGGCGGCACGTGGGGCTGGGGCTGGTGTGCTACGTGGAGGGCACGGGGATCGGCCCCTACGAAGGCGCACGCGTGACCGTGGAGCCGAGCGGCCAGGTGCGGGTGGCCACCGGGGTGGGGACGCAGGGACAGGGCCACTTCACCGCCTTCGCCCAAATCGTGGCCGACGTGCTCGACGTGGAGGTGGACCAGGTGCACGTCGTCACCGGTGACACGCGCGAGTTCCACTGGGGCACCGGGACCTTCGCGAGCCGCGGCGCCGTGGTGGCGGGGAGCGCCTGCCACGCCGCGGCCGTGCGGGTGCGCGAGAAGGTGCTCGAGCTCGCGAGCGGCCTGCTCGGCGCGACGCCCGACCGGCTCGAGCTCGCGGGCGGGCGCGTGCGGGTGCGGGGGTCGTCCGACTCGGCGATCCCGCTGGGCGAGCTCGCGCTGCGAGCGAACCCGCTGCGCGGTGCCGTACGCCCGGGCACGGAGCCCGGCCTCGAGGCCACGGCCTACTTCGGCCCCGACCGCGGCAGCACGGCGTCGGGGGTCCACGCGATGCTGGTGGAGGTGGACCCCGAGACGGCGCAGGTCGAGATCCAGCGGTACGTGGTGGTGCACGACTGCGGCCGGGTCATCAACCCCATGATCGTCGAGGGCCAGATCCAGGGCGGCGTGGCGCACGGTATCGGCAACGCGTTCTACGAGCAGCTCGTGTACGACGAGGCGGGCCAGCTCCTGAACGCGTCGCTGATGGACTACCTGCTCCCGACGGCGACCGACGTGCCCGCGGTCGAGATGGCACACCGCGAGACGCCGTCCCCGCTCAATCCGGTCGGCGTCAAAGGCGTGGGCGAGGCCGGCGCCATCCCGACGGGCGCGGCCTTCGCGCAGGCCGTGGAGGACGCGCTCTCCGACCACGGGGTCGAGATCACGGAGATCCCGCTCAGTCCGAACCGGCTGTTCGAGCTGATCGAGGCGGCGCGGAGCGCTCGGACGCGATGAAGCCCGCGCCCTTCGCCTACCACCGGCCCGCCACCCTGGACGAGGCGCTGGCACTGCTCGCCGAGCACGGCGGCGAGGCGAAGCCGCTGGCGGGGGGCCAGAGCTTGATCCCCGCGATGAACTTCCGGCTCGCCCGCCCCGCGGTGCTGGTGGACCTGAACCGCGTGGCGGAGCTCGGCTACGTGCGCGCGGGCCGCGACGGCCTGCAGATCGGCGCGATGACGCGCCAGCGCGCGGTCGAGCGGAGTGACGCGGTCCGGAGCGCGGCGCCCCTCCTGGCGGAGGCGATGCCCTTCATCGCGCACCCCCAGATCAGGAACCGCGGCACCGTGGGCGGGAGCCTCGCGCACGCCGACCCGGCCGCCGAGCTGCCGGCGGTGATGCTGGCCCTCGAGGCCCGCTTTCGGGCGCGCGGCCCGCAGGGCGAGCGCTGGATCCCGGCGGGCGAGTTCTTCACGGGGATACTCGAGACGGCGCTGGGCCCGGACGAGCTGCTGCTCGAGGTCGCGGTGCCCCAGTCACCGGCCCGGACGGGATACGCGTTCGCGGAGCTGGCGCGCCGGCGCGGCGACTACGCGCTCGTGGGCGTCGCCGCGCGCGTGACGCTCGATCGGCGCGGGCGCTGTCAGGCGGCGCGCATCACGCTCTTCTCGGTGGGCGACGGCCCGGTGCTCGCGGCGGCGGCGGCGGCGATGCTCGACGGGCAGGAGCCCAGCCCCGAAGCGATGCGCGCGGCCGCCGACGCCGCCGCCCAGCGGGACATCGATCCCCCCTCGGACATTCACGCGTCCGCCGCCTATCGCCGCCGGCTTGCCGCGGTGCTCACCCGCCGCGCGCTCCAGCGGGCGGTGGAGCGGGCGGGGAAGAATCTGGCGTGAGCGCGCTCGATCGCATCCGCGATCCGCAATCCGAAGTCCGCAATGTCATGCCCCCGGAGGTTTGCTCGCGATGAAGATCTACGACCTGTCACAGCCCCTCAACGAGCGCAGCTCGTTCTGGCCCTACTACCCGCCGTTCGAGGTGAAATACATCAAGCGCAAAGCCGAGCACGGCGTGAACGCGCAGTACATCATGACCTCGAACCACATGGGCACGCACCTAGACGCGCCGCGCCATTTCGTCACCGCCGGCAAGACGATCGACGAGCTGCCGCTCGAGTGGCTGTGCGGCCCCGGGGTGATCGTGGACCTGCGGGACGAAATGGACGAGCTCGCGGTGTACACGCCGCAGATGATCGAAAAGCGGGTCGCGGTGAAGCAGGGCGACATGCTGCTGCTGCACACCGGGTGGCACCGCTACGCCGACTTCGGTGCTGCGCCGGACGAGGAGCGTTACTACCACTATCACCCCGGCGCCCATCCCGACCTGGTGCCGTGGCTGCTCGAGAAGCAGATCCACGTCTGGGGCGTGGACTGCGTCTCCACCGACCATCCCATGAACCTCCCGATCGGCCGCTTCCTCGGCAAAGGGGCGCACGGTCAGTGCGACCGGGTGCGCGCCAAGGCGGAGCAGAAATTCGGCGGCAAGCAGGCGGTCGACCGGATGTTCCCGGACTCGGCATACCAGCTGACGCACAACGCGCTGTTTCCGAAGGACTGCATCCACATCGAGAACCTGGGCGGCGAGATCGACGCCTCCGAGCTCCAGAACAAGCGGCTCATCGTCGGGTGCTTCCCGTGGAAGTTCAAGGGCGGCGAGGCCGCGTTCGCGCGCGTGGTGGCGTTTCAGGGAGACTGGGGCAAGTGGGCGTAGGGGGTAGGGCGTGGCCACGGAGCTAGCCGACCTTCCCGCGGCGGAGATCGCGCGACTGGTCGCGGCGCGCGACGTCTCGCCCGTCGCGGTCGTCGAAGCCTGCCTCGCGCGGCTCGAGCGCCACAACCCGGTCATCAACGCGGTCGTGACGCTGAACCCGCGCGCGCTGGACGACGCCCGCGAGCTGGAGCGGCGACTCGCGCGCGGAGAGCCGCCGGGCCCGCTGTGCGGGCTCCCCGTCGGCATCAAGGACGTGACTCCGGTGGCGGGGCTCCGCACCACGTTCGGGTCGCCGCTCTACAAGGACTACGTCCCCGCGGAAGACGCCCTGGTAGTGCAGCGGCTGCGCGCGGCGGGCGCCGTGATCCTCGGCAAGACCAACTGCCCCGAGTTCGCGGCGGGAGGGAACACCTTCAACGAGGTGTTCGGTCGCACGCGCAATCCGTGGGACCCGGCGTTGAGCGCGGGCGGCTCGACGGGGGGTGGGTGCGCGGCGCTCGCCACCGGAATGATCGCGCTCGCCGAAGGCACGGACCTGGGCGGCTCGCTCCGCATCCCCGCCTCGTTCTGCGGCGTGGTCGGGCTGCGGCCGTCCGTGGGACTCGTCCCGACGTACCCGAGCGACTGGCCGTGGGACACGCTCCAGGTGACGGGCCCGGTGGCACGCACCGCGGCCGACGCGGCCTTGATGCTGCAGGCCGTGTGCGGGCCGAGCCCGCTCGCTCCGCTGGCCCAGCCCGTGGCCGGGCGGGACTTCGTTCGTGCCGTCGCAGCCGGCGTGCCGCGTGGCCTTCGGGTCGCCTACTGTCCCGACATCGCCGGGATCGGCATCGACCCCGCGATCGAGGACGTGTGCCGCCGGGCGGCGTGCGGGCTGGAGCAGCTCGGGGCGGGCGTGGAGGTCGTCCAGCTCGACCTCGCGTTCGCACGCCCCGCGTTCCTGGCACTGCGCGGCCTGTGGTTCGTGGCACAGATGCATCCGCGACTCGACCAGCTGGACCGCCTCGGCCCCAACGTCGCCAACAACGTGAAGTCCGGGCTCGGGACGACGACCCGCGAGCTCGCCGCCGCCGAGGCGGCGCGCGGCCGTCTGTGGCACCTGTTCCGCGAGCTGTTCGAGCGGTTCGACCACCTCGTGACGCCCTGCATGGCGGTGCCGCCCTTCCCCGTCGAGCAGAACTATCCCGCAACGGTCGCCGGGAAGAAGATGGAGACGTACGTGGATTGGATCGCCCCCACGTTCGTGCTGAGTCTCACCGGGCTGCCGGTGGCGTCGGTGCCCTGTGGCCTGGACCCGCGAGGCCTGCCGGTGGGCCTCCAGATCGTCGGCAAGCCGCTCGGCGAGGAGGGCGTCCTCGCGCTCGCGGGGCAGGTGCAGCAGCGCCATCCCATCGGCCGCCCACCACTGCTCGACCGCTAAAGGAGCCTCCATGACCACCCGCCAGCTCGCAGCAGCGTCCGTCGGCCTGCCGCTCGCCCTCGTCGCCGCGTCGTCGCGGCCGCCACACGACCGCGCGCTGCCGCCGGCAGCCGGCGCCCGCTTCGCGATCTCGTTCCCCGCGGCGAAGAGCGCCGCGCCGCTCGACGGCCGCGTGCTGCTGATGCTCTCGACCGACACGACGGCCGAGCCCCGGTTGCAGATCAGCGACGGGCCGAACACGCAGCTCATCTTCGGAATCGACGTGGACGGGCTCGGGCCCGGGCGGGACGCGGTCATCGACGCGGGCGCCTTCGGCTACCCGCTCGAGAGCATCGCCCGGGTGCCGCCCGGCCGGTACCGGGTGCAGGCGCTGTTCAACCGCTACGAGACGTTCCACCGCTCGGACGGGCACGTCGTGAAGCTGCCCCCCGACAAGGGCGAGGGCCAGCAGTGGAGCCGCAAGCCGGGCAACCTCTACAGCGCGCCCCGCTGGGTGGACTTCGACCCTCGCAAGAGCGCCGTGGTCCGCATCTCGCTCGACCAGGAGGTCGCGCCGATCCCCGACCCGCCCGAGACCAAGTACATCAAGCACGAGCGCATTCGGAGCAAGCTGCTGACGGAGTTCTGGGGGCGGCCGACGGACCTGGGCGCGCACGTGCTGTTGCCGGCGGGGTTCGACGAGCACCCCAACGCGCGCTACCCGCTGGTGATCTTCCACGGCCACTTCCCGTCCACGATCGAGGGGTTCCGGGAGGAGCCGCCCGACGCGAACGTGCCGTGCGAGTACAGCGAGCGGTTTCACCTCGACTGCTACAACCGCATCCAGCAGCAGTACGCCTACCAGCTCTACAAGGATTGGACGAGCCCCGGCTTCCCGCGCGTGCTCATGATCGAGATCCAGCACCCCACGCCGTACTACGACGACTCCTACGCGGTGAACTCGGAGAACAACGGCCCCTACGGCGACGCCATCATGCGCGAGCTCGTCCCCTACATCGAGCGGAAGTACCGCGGCATCGGGCAGGGGTGGGCGCGGTTCACCTACGGCGGCTCGACCGGGGGCTGGGAAGCCATGGCCGTGCAGATGTTCTATCCCGACGACTTCAACGGCGCCTGGATCGCGTGCCCCGATCCGATCGACTTCCGCGCCTACACGGTGGTCGACATCTACGCGGACACGAACGCTTACTACGAGACGGCCAAGTGGAAGCGCACGCCGCGTCCCGGCATTCGCGACTGGCTGGGCCACGTGCACGCGACCCTCGAGCAGATGAACCACCGCGAGCTCGTGTTAGGCACGCACAGCCGCTCCGGCGACCAGTGGGACATCTGGGAGTCCGTCTACTCGCCCGTGGGGCCGGACGGCTACCCCAAGCGCATCTGGGACAAGCGGACGGGCACGATCGACCGCTCGGTCGCCGACTACTGGCGGGAGCACTACGACCTGTCCTACATCCTGCGCCGCGACTGGAAGACGCTCGGGCCGAAGCTGCGCGGCAAGCTCCACATCTACGTGGGCGAGGCGGACACCTACTACCTCAACGACGCCGTGTACCTGGTGGAGGAGTTCCTCAAGAGCGCGCAGAATCCGCCCTACGACGGCGAGGTGGACTACGGCGCCCGGGCGGAGCACTGCTGGAACGGCGACCACACGCGGCCCAACGCGCAGTCGCGGCTGCGCTACCACCAGATGTTCATCCCGCGGATCATCGACCGGATGCGCAACAGCGCGCTGCCGGCGGGGGCGGACACGGTGAGCTGGCGGTACTAGACCTTGACAGCCGGCCAGCCGGGCAGCAACTCAAGCACAAAGGAGCTCGCCATGAACGGATCAGGGCTGAAACGCGCCCAGCCGGCGCTCGCACTCCTCGTTCTCGTCATCGGGACGGCGACATGCCGTGACGCCCCGTCTCCGACCGCCCCGCTCGACCGGCCTTCCTTCATCATCAACGGCCAGCCCACGGGCGACAACAGCTTCTCCAACGTCGGCGCTCTGCTCTTCGACTTTGATCGGAACGGCATCATTACGGGAGACGACGCCCTCTGCAGCGGCAGCCTCATCGCGCCGACCGTGTTCCTGACGGCCGCGCATTGCGTCTCGTTCTTCCCGGCCGACGCGCAGCTGTACGTCTCATTCGATGCAAACCTGTTTGCGTCGGGGCTCCAGGTCATCGCAGCCACGGCGTTCCACTTCGACCCGGGCTTCGGGCACGATCTGGGCGACCTGCACGACGTCGCCGTCGTCCTCCTCCCCGCAGGGTCGACCACGAACATCCAGCCGTTGCGACTGCCCCGAGCGGGGCTGCTCGACGATCTGACCGCGCACAACGGGCTGAAGGGCCAGATCTTTCTCAACGTCGGCTACGGGGTGGATGCCACGCTGCGCGGCAAGCCGCACTACACGTTCGACGGCGTACGCAAGGTCTCGCAGTCGCCCTTCCAGGCGCTGGAACCCTTCTGGCTCTGGCTCAATATGAACTCGCACGCGACCGACCTCGGCGGCGACTGCTTCGGCGACTCCGGTTCGCCGAAGTTCTTCGACGGCAACACCGAGCTGATCGTCGCCACGGTGACCACGGGCGACGCCGTCTGCCGGGCGACGAGCAAGGACTACCGGCTGGACACGTCGACGGCGCGCGCGTTCCTGGGCCGGTTCGTTTCGCTGCCCTAGTCAGGCGCCGCCGGCCGAGCGAAACAGCGCCGCAACGTCCGGCTTCATCACCTTCCCCATGGCGTTGCGGGGCAGCGCGTGCACGCAGCGCAGGGCCCGCGGCACCTTGTAGGGCGCGAGCCGCTGTTTCGCCCACGCCTGCAACGCCGCGAGCGTGAGCTCGGCGGTGCCGCGCAGCTCGACGGCGGCGCACACCCGCTCGCCCCACTCGGCATCGTCCACCCCCACCACGGCGCATTCGAGCACGGCAGGATGGGTACGCAGCACCTCCTCGATCTCGAGCGCCGAGACCTTGTAGCCCCCCGTCTTGATGATGTCCACGCTGCGGCGCCCGAGTATGCGGTAGGCGCCGTTCTCGATCACGGCGACGTCCCCGGTGCGGAACCAGCCGTCGCGGAACGCGGCGGCCGTGGCGTCGGATTGCCGCCAGTACTCGAGGAAGACCGCCTGTCCCCGGACCTCGATCTCACCGGGCGCGCCTGCGGCAGCGAGTCGGCCGGCGTCGTCCACCAGCCGCACCTCCACGCCGGGGAGCGGCGCGCCCACGAATCCCGGCCGCCGCTCGCCCCGCAGCGGATTGGAGAGCGCCATGCCGATCTCGGTCATCCCGTAACGCTCGAGCAGCACCTGGCCGCTGATGTCCCGCCAGCGCTCCAGCGTGCCCACGGAGAGCGCCGCCGAACCGGAGACCATGAGCCGCATGCGGGGAGGAGCGCAGCCGGCCGAGTACTCGCGCCTGCGCTCGGGCGGGGCGGCCTCCCACGCGGCGATCAGCTTGGTGTAAATCGCCGGAACGGCCATGAACAGCGTGAGCTCGCCCGCCGCGAGGCGCGACCACACCGAGACCGCATCGAATTGCGGGAGCATCTCGCAGCGCGCGCCGCTCCACAGCGCGCACGTGAGCACGTTCACGATGCCGTGGACGTGGTGCAGCGGCAGCACGAGTAGGATGTGGTCGTCGGCGCGCCACTCCCAGGCCGCGACGAGGCTCGTCACCTGAGCCGCGAGATTCGCGTGGGTGGTGACGACGCCCTTGGGGCGGCCGGTGGTGCCACTCGTGTAGACCATCATCGCCCGTCTCCCCTCCGCCACCCCTGGGAGTGGGGAGTGGGGAGTGGTACCTACCGCTTCATGCGTCGTCACGGTGTGCACGGCCGGTGGCAGTCGAACCCCCTCCAGGCTGCCCGCGAGGTCCGGGTGCACGACGACGATCTCCGCCTCGGCGTCGCGGATCACGTACTCCAGCTCGGGCGGTGGGTGCGACACCGCAAGGGGGACCGCGACCCCGCCCGCGCGCCAGATGCCCCACTGGGTGGCGACGTGGCGGAATCCCGCCGGCGCGAGGAAGGCGACCCGTGCCTCGGCGAGGTCGGCCCGCCCGGCGAGGAGGCAGGTCGCGACGCCGGCGGACGCGTCGAGCAGCTCGCGATAGGTGAACGTGCCATCCGCGGCGGCGATGGCGGTGCGGTCGGCGTGCGCGCGGGCACGGGCGACGAGGGGGAGCTCCGGCCGGGGAGCGCGGGGGGCGCGGGGGGCGCGGGGGGGCATACGATCTAGGTTGGGCCGTCGCGCGGGCCCGGCGCAAGGGACGAGGGCTCCGCGCCTTGCCCGCGCGAGCGGCGCGCTCGATCTTTGCCCCGACTGGGATCATGCCTTGGATCAAGCAAGTACCGATCGCCGAGGCGACGGGGCCGCTCAAGCGGGAGTTCGACGCGGCGCTGCGCCGGGCGGGGCGGCTGTGGCACATCGTGCACGTGATGAGCCTGAATCCCACAGTGCTGAAGGCCAGCATCGAGCAGTACCTCGCGATCATGTACGGCCCTTCCCCCCTGTCGCGGGTGCAGCGGGAGCTCCTCGCCACCGTCGTTTCCGCCGAGCTCGACTGCTTCTACTGAGTGCAGGCGCACGCGCACGACCTCCGGGCCGAGGTCGCCGGGTCGCTGGCGGACGCTGCTCAGGCCGACCGCTTCGTGCACGCTGTCGCCCGCGACTGGCGGGGGGCCGAGCTCGCTCCCGCCGATCGGGCGCTGTGTGAGTTCGCGGCCAAGCTGACGCACGAGCAGCACGGGATGACGCGCGACGATGTTGCGGGGCTCCGCAGCCACGGGTTCGACGACCGGGCCGTGCACGACGCCGTGCAGGTCGTCGCCTACTTCAACTACATCACGCGCGTGGCCGATGGGCTCGGCGTGGAGCCGGAAGATTTCATCGAGCGTTGGGGAGTGTGACGCGGATCACGTTGCCTCGGCCGTGAGCGGAGGCGATATTGACTTGCCCCCCGCCCCTGGTCGCCCTTGCCGAGCGTGGGTCCCACGCAACAGGAGAACGAATCATGCACGCAGTGTTTCGGCGCTACCGGATCCGACTCGGTGCCGTCGAGGCGGCCGCCGAGCGGGCGCACGAGGGCCTGGTGCCCGACCTCCGGCGGGTCCAAGGGTTCGCGGCGTACTACCTCGTGCACGCGGGTAACGACACACTGGCGAGCATCGCCCTGTTTCAGACCGAGGAGAGCGCGGCCGTGGGCGAGCGGCTCCTGAACGACTGGTTCCGGCACGACTGGCCCGTGTTCCAGGCGGTCCCGCCCGAGCTCGCGCGGGGAGCCGTGCTGGTGCACGAAGAGCTGCCGCGCGTGGCCGCGGCGGTGACCACCGGGCCGCGACTCGAGCGCCGCAACTGGAGCGACCGCCGGCTCACCCGGGAACGACGGTCGGGAGGCGACCGCCGGGTGGCGAACGCCGCGGTCAGCATGTCGGCCACACCCTGAAGCAGGTCCGGCAGGGGCGGTAGATTAGGGGGGCGTATGCCCCCCGCCATTACCGCCGAGCAGCTCAGCAAGACCTTCCGCGTCAAGGTGCGCGGTCCCGGGCTCCGGGGCGCAATCGAGGCGCTGCTGCGGCCGCGCTACCGCGATGTCCACGCGGTACGCGAGGTGACGTTCCGCATCGATCCGGGGGAGATCGTCGCGTTCCTCGGGCCGAACGGCGCCGGCAAGACCACCACCCTCAAGATGCTGGCGGGCCTGCTCTACCCCACAAGCGGGCGGGTCGAGGTCGCGGGGTTCGTGCCGTGGAGCGGCGGACCCGAGTTCAAGCGGCGCATCGCCCTGGTGCTTGGCAACCGTCAGCAGCTCGTCTGGGATCTCCCCCCCGAAGAGACGTTTCAGCTGAATCGTGCGATCTACGAGATCGCCCCGGCCGCCTACCGGGAGCGGCTCGCCGAGCTCGTGACGCTGCTCGAGCTCGGCGACGTGTTGGACAAGCCGGTGCGCCAGCTCTCGCTGGGCGAGCGGATGAAGTGCGAGCTCGCGGCCGCCCTGCTCCACCACCCGCCGATCCTGTTCCTCGACGAGCCGACGCTCGGGCTCGACGTGACCGCTCAGGAAGCGATCCGCCGCTTCCTCGCCGAGTACCGCGACCGCCACGGCGCGACGGTGCTCCTCACGTCGCACTACATGCAGGACGTGACGGCCCTCGCCACGCGCGTCCTCATCATCAACCGCGGCCGGCTGCTGTACGACGGCGCCCTGGACGCGCTGGTGGCGCGCATCGCCCGCACCAAGCGGCTGGAGCTCGTGCTCGGCGGCGGCGACGGGGTGACGGCCGAGACCCTCGCCGCGTTCGGCGCGGTGAAGAGCTTCCGCTTCCCCAACGCGGTGCTCGAGGTGCCGCGCCAGGAAGCCGCCGCCACGAGCGCGCGGCTGCTCGCCGCGCTGCCCATCGCCGACCTCTCGATCGAGGACCCGCCGATCGAGGAGGTCATCCGCCAGGCGTTCACCCACGGCGTGGAGGAGGACGACTCGTGAGCCGCCTCGCCGAGTGGGCGCGTCGTTACGGAGCGCTCATCCGTAACGCCTGGCTCGTCGATCTCCAGTACCGGGCGTCCATCGTGCTATGGATCATCTGGGGGGTGACGGAACCCACGATCGCGCTCGGCATCTGGTGGGCGATCGCGGGCGACGGGCAGGTCGGGGGCTACGCCCGCGCCGACTTTGCGCGCTACTTCTTCGCGCTGATGCTCGTGAATCAGCTCACGATCGCCTGGGACTCCTGGTATCTCGACCGCTGGATCCGCGAGGGCGACCTCAACTACCGGCTGGCGCGGCCGCTGCACCCCGCGCACGAGGCGGTCGCGGACAACATCGCCTACAAGGCGCGGAGCGCCGGGGTCATCCTCGTGGTGTGGCTCGTCGCCGCCTTGGTATGGCCGGCGGTGCGGCTGCCCCTCGCGCCGGGCCGCTGGGCGCTCACGGCCCTCGCCGTGGTGCTCGCCGCGGCGATGCGGTTCTTCATCAGCTTCGCGACCGGCCTGCTCGCGTTCTGGACCACCCGCGCCACGGCGATCATGGGGCTGCACGGCGGTGTGGCGCTGTTTCTCTCGGGCCGCATCGCCCCGCTGGCGCTGCTGCCGCCCGCGGTGGCGGGCGTCGCCGCCGTGCTGTGGTTCCCTTACATGCTCGCGTTTCCCGTGAACCTGCTCACCGGCTCGGTGCACGGCACCGCGGCGCTGCTGCACGGCTTCGCGGGGCAGATCGTGTGGCTCGCACTGTGGGTGGGAGCCTACCGGCTGGCGTGGACGCGGGGCTTGCGACGCTATGGAGCGGTGGGAGGATGAATCCAATGCGGAATGTGGAATGCGGAATGCGGAATTGCAGTGGAGGGTCGAGCTATGAGGCAAGCTCCGAGGCACAGAACCTCCCATGACATTCCGCATTCCGCACTCCGCATTCCGCATTCTTGCAGCCCTCTGGCGCCTCAACCTCGCCGAGGAGCTGCAGTATCGCGCCAACTTCGTGGCGAGCGTGCTCGGCACGCTGTTCTGGATCGGCACCGCGCTGCTCACGCTGGCCCTGTTCTTCCGCCACACCACCCGGCTCGGCGGCTGGGACTACTGGGAGGTCGTGGTGCTGCTGGGCGTGTTCAACGCGCTCACCGGCGTGATCGAGGCGGTGCTGCGGCCGGGAATCGGCCGGCTGGCCGGCGAGGTGCGAAGCGGCGGTCTCGACCTCGTGCTGGCGAAGCCGGTGGACGCCCAGGGCTTCGTCTCGTTCCGGCGGCTCGACGTGTGGCGCCTCACGGACTTCGTGCTCGGCCTCGGGCTCGCCGGGTACGCCCTGTCCCGGCTGGGCCGCGTGCCGGGCCTGCTCCAGCTCGCCGCTTTCGTCGTGGCCCTCGCGGCGGCCGGGATCGTGGTCTACGCGATCTGGGTGGCGCTGATGAGCCTCGCCTTCTGGTTCGTGTCGGTCGAGAACCTGTCGGTGCTGTTCGACGCGGTGTACGAGGGCGCGCGCTACCCCGTCACGGCCTACCCGGGCGCGCTGCGCTTCGTCTTCGTGTATCTCCTGCCGATCGCCTGGACCACGACGATCCCCGCCTCGGCGCTGACGGGCCGCCTCGGGCCCGAGATCGCGCTCGCCGCGGCCGCTGTCGCGGCACTCGCGTTCGTGCTGGCACGCCTGTTTTGGCGCGCGGCGCTGCGGCGCTACACGGGCGCCAGCGGCTGATCGCTACCGCGTGGCCTGGGCCCGCGCCGCGGAGAGCTTCGCCTGTTGCTCGGCCGATAGCGCGTTCTTGATCTGGATCAGCAAAGTGAGGTGTGAACGCTTCACCTCGCGCTCCACTCCCAGCAGCTCGTCCACCTGGGCGAGGGCCGCCGTCTGATCGACGACCGGCTTGTCGAGCAGGGTGGTGAGCCGCTGCGATTGCTCCTGCATCCGCCACTGCAGGTCCACGACCCGGGTCTGGAAGTCTTGAATCGCTTTGGTGATCGTCGCGCGCTGCTCGGGCCGCAGCCCGATCTCCTGCTGGTGCTGCATCACGAGCTCGGGAGGGAAGAGCACCCGCCCGAGCGGGTCCTCCGGCGGCTGGCCGGGCTGGGGAGGCGGGGGCTGCTGCGCGCCCAGGGCCGCGACGGCGAGGAAGGTAAGGACCGGCACGAGAGCTATACGGAGCGTCTTCACGGAGTCCTCCAATCGGTATCCACGTAACGGAAAGGCAGAGTCACCCGGCCCAGCTCCGGCACCGTGCGCAACAGCTCGGCACCCGGGACCCGGAGCAGGAAATCGCTCGGCGCCTGCCACCGCGCCCGGGCGAGGTCCATCGGGATGCCGCGCCGCCCGCGGCCGGCGAGCACCACGGCGACGCCCAGCGCGGCGATGACCGCCGCCGCGGCGGCAATCCGCAGGGCGGGCGGCCGTGGCGACGCCCCACGGCGGGCGGCAGCCGCGAGCGTAGCGCGGAACGGCGTCGCGCCGGCCACGTCCTCGCGGCGCAGCCGCCGGAATCGGTCGCGCAGGTCGTGGTCGTCCCGGTCGCTCATCGCGGTTCCTCCTCGAGCAGTCGTCGCAGCGCCCTCTTGCCGCGCTCGTAGTGGGTGCGGGCCGTGCCGATGGAGACGCCCACCACTGCCGCCGCCTCGGCGATCGACAGGTCCTGATAAAACACGAGGTGCAGGACCTCGCGCTGGCGGCGCGACAGGATCGCGAGCGCCGCCTCCAGCCGGCGCGTGCCCTCGGCGCGCGCCAGCGCCGCCGCGGGATCGGGCCGCCCGTCGGGCGCGGCGTCCAGGACGGCGAGCGGCAACAGTCGCCGCAGCGCGGCCCGGCGCCGCTGCTCCGCCGCCGTGCGCCGCACCACCCCGAACAGCCAGGTGCGGAAGCTGGAGCGGCCGTCGAACCGGGCACTCCGGTCCAGGATCTTGAGGTAGCTCGCCTGGAGGGCGTCCTCCGCGGCGGCCCGGTCCCCGGCGCAGCAGGCGAGCGCCCAGCCGAAAGCCGCGGCGTGCAGCCCTTCGAGCTCCAGCTCCAAAGCATCCGGCGACATGGCGCGCCTGCTGATCTCACAGTTGGTGTCCCGGGGGGGGAAGGTATATGACGGCCGCGTTCCGGAACGAACGACCCTTGCGGAGCCCGTCACCGCGCGAGAGACTTTCCGTCCGTCCCGCCGTCGCGACCGACGCTTCCGTACCGGGAGGACCCATGCCCGCACCCACGCTCCGCGGCCGTTTCGTGTGGCACGAACTGATGACGACCGATCCCGACGCCGCCGCCCGCTTCTACCCGGGCGTCACCGGGTGGAAGGTGCAGGCGTGGGAGCAGGATCCCTCCTACCGGCTGTGGATGACGGGCAGCGTGCTGAGGGGTGGGTTGATGCGACTCCCGGAGGAATCGCGCCGCCTGGGTGCGCCCCCCAACTGGCTCATGTACGTGGGCGTTCCCGACGTGGACGCCTCGGTGCGCCAGGCGACGTCGCTGGGCGCGCGTACGCTCGTGCCGCCGCAGACGATCCCGGTGGGGCGCTTCGCCGTGCTCGAAGACCCGCAAGGCGCGACGTTCGCCCTGTACAAGCCGAGCGGGGAGCCTCAGGGGAGCGACAAGGCCACCCTGGGTGAATTCTCCTGGCACGAGCTGGCGACCACGGACTACAAGGCCGCCTGGGAGTTCTATCGTGCTCTATTCGGATGGCAGAGCACCGACGCGATGGACATGGGGCCCGCGGGCATGTACTGGATGTTCGGGCGCGGGGCCGGGTCCCTCGGCGGCATGTACAACAAGTCGCGCGACATGCCGGGGGCGCCGCACTGGCTGTGCTACGTGCTGGTGCCCGACGCCGACACGGCGGCGGCCACTGTGACGCGGCTCGGCGGCCGGGTGGTACGAGGGCCGATGGAGGTGGCGGGCGGGAGCCGGATCGCGATGTGCGTGGACGCGCAGGGAGCGGCGTTCGCCGTGCACTCGCAGGCGCCGGCCAAACCGCGAGCCAAGCCCAAGCCCAAGAAGAAGGCGGCAAGGCCCAAGGCCAAAAAGAAAGCCGCGAAGCGGAAGGCCTCGAAGAAGCGGCGCCGCTAGCGGCGCGGCGAACGGCATGAGGCTCCTGGCAGGAATCGGCGGCGCGCTGCTCTTGGCGATCGTGCTGTGGGACGCGTTCGAGACGATCATCTTGCCGCGGCGCGTCAACCGGCGGCTGCGGCTGACGCGGGCTTTCTACCGTGCCACCTGGATCCCGTGGGCGGCGAGCGCCGGGCTCGTTCGGGCCGGGAACCGGCGTGAGGTGTTTCTCAGCTTCTACGGCCCGCTGTCGCTGGTGCTGCTGCTCGCGCTGTGGGCGGCGGGGCTCGTCACCGGCTTCGGGCTGCTGCAGTACGCCAACGGGTCCGCGATGCACGCCGCCGGGAACGAGACTGTCGGCTTCACCACCGATCTCTACCTGAGCGGGACGACCTTCTTCACGCTGGGCCTGGGCGACGTGGCGCCGCAGGGCTCGTTCGCGCGGCTGCTCACGGTGATCGAATCGGGCCTGGGCTTCGGGTTCCTGGCGATCGTGATCGGCTACTTCCCGGTGATCTATCAGGCGTTCTCGCGACGGGAGGTGACCATCTCGCTGCTCGACGCGCGGGCGGGCTCGCCGCCCAGCGCCGCCGAGCTGCTGCGCCGCCACGGCGGCGGTGACGAGGGCGCCACCGCGCTGCAGCAGCTGCTACACGAGTGGGAGCGCTGGTCGGCCGAGCTGTTGGAGACCCACCTCTCCTATCCGCTGCTCGCGTACTTCCGCTCGCAGCACAGCAACCAGTCGTGGCTGGCGGCGCTGACGACGGTGCTGGACGCGAGCGCGCTCATGATGGTCGCGGCGGAGGGCGCGTGCGCGCGGCAGGCCCGGCTCACGTTCGCCATGGCGCGCCACGCCGTGGTCGATCTGGCGCAGGTGTTCAGAACGCAGCCGCGACCCCCGCCCGAGGACCGGCTCCCGGCGCCCACGCTCGCGAAACTCACGGCCGATCTCGCGGCGGCGGGCTGCCCGCTGCTCGCGGGAGCCGCGGCCGAGGGAAGGCTGGCGGAGCTGCGGCGGACCTACGAGCCGTACGCGGCCGCGCTGTCGAGCTACCTGCTGCAGCCGCTCCCCCCCTGGCACCAGGAAAAGCCGCGACGCGACAACTGGCAGTCGAGCGCCTGGGATCGCACTCTGCTGGCGCGCATCACGGCTGGGCGGGAGGGATCGGGGAAGGGGTGAAGGCGTTACCCGAGAGCGGCGCGGCGCGTGAGGTCGGTGAGCCACTGCCGGACGCTCTTGCGACAGGGGTCGAAGGACGACGCCCAGCGCCACGCCTCGCGGAAGGCGACGGCCACCGCCGCGTCCGCCTCGGCAGGGTCGAACAGCAGCGAATAGGCAAGGGCGTAGAGCGTCATCCCATGACGCGCGTCCAGCTCCGCCAAGGCGGTCTTGTCGCCCAGCGCCGCGATCCGCTCCACGAGGAGCGCATCGGGCGGAACCGACTCAGGTGCCGCGGCTGTGGTGTTGCGGGCGCGCATCATCCCCTCCCCGTTTTGATCTGCGTGGGTCACAGGCCGCACGTTCGGTGTGGCGCCCACGCCCCACCATGAAGAGAGCCGTCAGGGCAGGAAGTCACCGTGCGGAGGCTCACAAATGGAGAGCGGGCGCTCCCTGGCGGACGGATGACCGCGGCGGCGGTGATCTCACTCACACGGTATGTGCCTGAGCGAAACGGGCACAGCGCTTGCCCCGCATAGCGGTGGGAACTCTGGGCACGCGCCCATGTCCAGCGCCCCCGTCCGCGACCCGGCTATCGATACGACAGACACGCAGGGAGGTCCACGTCATGGGGCAGCGAAGCACGGGCCCCGAGCTGTAGGGGGCGCACAGGCTATGGGCTCGGCACCGCGCACGCCGCACGTGCTGGTCGTGAGCGCGCGCGAGCACCCGGTGGCCGCGGCGCTCGAGCAGCACGGCTACATCGTGCTGCGAGCCCGCACCGGTGCCGTGGCCGTTGCCGCGGTGAACGACGCGCAGCAGGCGCCGCCCGACGCCCTGCTCGTCATCGACGCGTTGCCCGACATGGAGAGTCTCGTCCTCGCGCAGCGGCTGCGCGACGCGGCGAGGCTCCCGCCCGACACTCCGATCTTCGCCGTCGCCCCGAGCCCGCCCACCGTGCCCCAGCATCGCGCCGCGCTACGAGCGGGGGTGTGCGAATTCCTGCTCGAGCCGGTCGATGGTGATCACCTCGCGGCGAAGCTCGCTAGTCGCCTGCTCGCCCGCGACGCGCGCGCGGGCCCCGCCGTCGATCCGGCAACCGGCCTGTACGACGTGCAGGGGCTCGCCCGCTGCGCGCGGGATCTCACCCGGCGAGCGTTCAATCACCGAGCCCCCCTCGCCTGCGTGGTATTGGCCCCCGACATGGCGGAGGGCGCGGCCGACGACAGCGCCGCGGCGCAGGTCCTGACCCGGGTAACGAAGGTCCTCAAGACGAGTGGCCGCCAGTCGGACGCGTTCGGGCGGATCGGGCCCAACGAGTTCGCCATCATCGCGCCCGGCAGCGACGCCCAGGGCGCCAAGACCCTCGCCGCGCGGCTGCTGGAAGCCGTCGAGGGCGGCACGGGAGAGCCGGGCGACCCCGCGCCGCGCGTGAGATTACACGCGGGGTACGACGCCGTGCCGAACGCGCGCTACGCCCCGCTCGGGCCCGAGGACCTCTTGGCGCGGGCGGTCCGCGCCCTGCGGCGGGCGCGCGCGTCGGGGGCTTCGATCGGAGCTCCGGCGGACTGAAAACCCGGTTGCATCACGCCCCACCTCGTCGGCCCGTTCCAAGGCACCCCGGCAGTGAAGCCTGGTAGCGTATTCGCGCGGGAGGAGGCGCTGTTCGTCCTCGCCGTGCTCGTAGGCAGCGTCGCGGGCCTCGCGGCGGGACAGATCCTCGTGCGATGGATGAGTGGCGCGACCGCGGGCAACGCCGCGCTCGCCGTCGCCACGACCGTCACCGGGGCGACGCACGCCCGCCTCGTGCACCGGCGCCCCCTCGGGTCGCTCCTGCCGAGCGTGGCGGTGGGCGCGCCGCTCGCCTACGTGATCATGCGCGCCATTCACGCGCTGCTCGGTTCCTGAGGGATCTACCCCGCTCCTCCACCCGGCAGCATGACGCTCGCGAGCGCGGCCGCCGCGTCGGCCCACCGCGCTGCCGGGTCCGGCGCGAGACAACGGTGCACCAGCTCCGCGACGCCCGGCGGCACGGAGCGGACTTCCTCGAGCGGCTCCGCCTCCGGCGCCGGCGGCTGTCCCGTCAGCATCTCGTGCGCGAGCACTCCCACGGCGAACATGTCGTCGCGCGGCCCGGGCGTGCCGCCGTCCCGGCGCTCGGGCGCCATATAGGGGGGCGCGCACAGCGCCGCGCCCGCTGCTGCGGCGCCGCCCGGGAGCGAGCGCCCCACTCCGTCCACCATCCCCGTGTCCGCGACCAGCGCCCCCTCGTCGGCGAGCAGCACGTTCTCGGGCTTCAAGTCGCCGTGGGCGACGCTCGCGGCATGGGCGTGGGCAAGGGCGGCGAGGATGTCCCGGAGAATCTCGACCGTGCGGCGCAGCGGCAGCTCGCCGTGGCGCATGAGCCAGGCGCGCAGGGTCGTGCCTGCGACGAACGCCCTCGTGTGATAGACGATAGCGCCCGCACGGCCGGCGCCGCGCGGCGCCACGAGCTGAGGATGTCTCAGCCGATCGGCCACGAGCAGCAGCTCCCGCTCGAACAGCCCCGAGTCAACGGCGAGAGACAACCCCGCCGGCAAGAGCTTGACGAGCAGCTCGGGGCCCGTGGGCACCTCCCGGGCGACGAACAGGCGGCAGTCGCCCACGGGGCGCACCTCGCGCTCGACCCGGTACATCGGGCCGAGCGCGTGTGCCAGCGCCGTGCGCAGATCAGCCACGCCCCGAAGATATCGCTCCGGCGAGAGGCCCGCCCGACGCGCGTCCGTTGCCGGGCGGCGAGCATGAGGCAGAGCCTCCGGTCTCCGGATCAGTGTCCGATCGGACGCTGGTCGGGGTCGGGGAGGTGGATGCCGATCGCTGTGGCCGCAGCGGAGCACTCGGGGTGGCCGAAGCCGCTGGCGCTCACGCCGGTCGTCGGGTTGATGTCATAAATGATGTTGTCATCGCCGTGGTTGTTGTTGGTCGTTGGGTCCGCGACGCCCGCTGGGACGAAGTCGAGGTGGAGATTGTAGCGTACCTTCCACGCGATGTTGTGGTCGGCGCATGAGGCGTCGCCGCTCACGCCCAAGCCCCCGAGGAGCTTCCCCTGCGCGTCGTACAGCGGGAGGCCGCCGCCGAAGACGTTGGTCCCGCCGATGCGCTTCCCGATCATGTAGTCCTGCCTACTTCCGTAGTCGGCCGCGTCGCCGCCATAGGCCGCATCTTCGTTGGTCGGGTTCGCCTCCTGGAGCCCGAAGAGGGTGCCGCCGGGCTGAGCGGCGGAATAGAGATTGGCGGTCGAGAGGGCGAGATGCGGCAGGCTGAACGCATTGGCGGTGTTCGCCTTCTGGGCAGCGATGACGCGGCTGCCGGGCCACTGGTCGGTGTTCGTGGCCCCGGTGAACACCACGGAGACGACGAGGCCACTCCGATCGACGACTGCCGCCCACATGTCCAGGCCGAACCCGCCGTTCGCCTCATTCCGGGCCTCGACCAGCGCCGCTTTCAGGTCGTCGAACGTCACGATCGGTGTCAGCTTGAAGTCGGGAGGCCCGCTGACGCCGTCGCCGTTGCACGCGGCCGCGGCGACGAGGATGCACGCGGCGATGCTCACGCGTGCGATTTTGGGGGAGAGATGCAGACTGAGCATGGGAGGACCCTCCGAGGATTAAAGAAGAACAGCGTAGCGGCGTACACATACCCGCGCCGTGCGAGGCTGTCAAACGGAGCCCCCGGAGCGCGAGCGCGCCCCGGGGGCTGGGACCTTCCTTCGTTGACTGGTGCGCCGCTAGTGGCCGCTGTCCTCCTCGTGGTCGTCATCGACGCCGTCATGGTCCTCGTCCGCGAACGCCCGGAACGAGTGCCGGATGTTGGCGTTGATGGTCTCCGCGTTGGCGGGGTCGTTGGGATCGAGGAAGTTGCCCGACGCGTCCTTGAACCAGCTCGCGACGTCGACGGAGACCGTGAAGTTCGAGGTCCCCGGTCCTACGGTGATCGGCGTGGCGAACTCCATCTCGATCTCCGCTTCGGCGTTCGACGTGAACGTGAAGGCCTGGGCCGCGCCGCCCGCGGGCGTGAACATGCCGGACACAGTCACTCCCTCGAGCTTCGCCTGGACCCCCCCGTAGGTGCCGGCGGGAATCAGCGCGTCGAGGATCAGCTGGGTCGTGGGATCGAGCGGGAGATTGACCTGCAGGGGGCCGAGCTCGAGCTCCGCGCAGTCTTCGTTCTGCTCGTCCTGCGCGTCCTGCTCGTCGCCGCTCGTGCCCGCGGCGTCGGCGTTGTCGGTCTCGGCTTCGCAGTTCGTCCCGGTCGTGTTCAACTCGATCTCTTTCAGCGTGACCTGTGCCGCGGAGAGTGAGAGGGCAGCGCCGCCCGCGTCGGCGGTCGCGCTCGCCATCGCAGTAGCGGATTTGGTGGTGACGGAGAGACTGAGGGCGCGAGTGCCGGGCCCGGTGGACTCGCATGCGGCCAGGGCGACGACCAAGGGAGCGAGCCCGACGAGGAAGCGCGGGAGACGCGCGGTAGCAATGTGAATCATGACGGCCTCCGGAGGGTTGTTCGCGGGATTCTACCCCGGCGCCGTGGGATCGGCCATCGCAACTCAAAGCGAACCGGCGCGGGGTCGTGAGGTACGTCACGCTGCGCGCGGTCGCCCGTCGAACCTAGGATGCTACCCCTCCCTCCTCCCCCCTCCCCCCGCCCCGCCGATGCAGCTCGCGCACCGTGGCGATCGTGTCGGCCATGTCGGGACCCTTGTCGGGCCGGTAGTGCTTCACGCGGGCGAAGCGCAAGGCGAGGCCGCCCGGGTACTGCGGGCTCGCCTGCACGTCGTTGAAGGCGACTTCCACCACGAGCTCGGGGCGCACGTACACCGTGTAGCCATCGCGCGAGGTCTCGAGCTCGAGCAACTTACCGGTCTGCCACGCGAGCGTCTCGTCTGTCATCCCCTTGAACGTCTTGCCGAGCATCACGAATCCGCCCGTGTCCGGGTCGCGGGCGCCGAGGTGGAGGTTTGAGAGGCGGCCGCTGCGACGACCGTGGCCCCACTCGGCGGCGAGCACGACCAGGTCGAGCGTCTGCGCCGGCTTCACCTTGAGCCAGGCCGCGCCGCGCGCCCCCGCGTCGTAGCGCGCGCCTAGTGCCTTCGCCATCAGGCCCTCGTGGCCGGCGGCAATCGCCTGCTCGAAGAACCTTGCCGCTTCCCGTGGATCGGCGGTCACGAGGCGCGGCACACGGTGCGCGTCAGGCACGGCCGCGGCGAGCGCCGTGAAGCGGCGGGCGTAGGGCTCGTCCAACAGGGGTGATCCGTCGGCATAGAGGATGTCAAAGAAGACCGATGCGAGCGGCAGCTCGGCCCGCAGCCGCTCCACGTCGAGCTTGCGGCCGAAGCGGCGCATCGTCACCTGGAACGGCAACGGCCTGCCATCGGGGCGGAGCGCGATCGCCTCGCCGTCGAGGATCGCTTCGCGCAGGGCGAGCCGCCGAGCTACTGCCACGACCTCCGGCACCGCGACGGTCACGTCGTTCAGCTGGCGGGAAAAGACCCGTACCTCATCCCCCCGCTTATGCACCTGGATGCGGGCGCCATCGAGCTTGTACTCGAGCGCCGCCTCGCCGAGCTGGGTGAGGGCGTCGAGCACGTCATCGGCGGCCTGGGCGAGCATCGGCTGGACCGGGCGGAACAGCTCGACGCGATAGCGCGCGAGGCCCTGGGCGCCCTCGGCGAGCGCGACATGCGCCACCGCCCCGAGGTCCCCCGCAAGCATCGCGGCTCGGCGCACCAGGTCCGACTCGAGCCCCGCGGCGCGGGCCACGGCTTCGGTGACGAGCCCCTCGAGCGCCCCCTGGCGCAGCTCACCGATCATGAGCCGGAAGAGAAACTCTTGCTCCTCCGGTGTCGCGCACGCGAACAGCTGGCGCAACAGCTGTTCTTTCGCTTGCGTCGACCCCTTCCCCGTCGTCTGCGCCAGGCGTTCCAGTGTCCGGTCTACTTCAGCGAGCTCGAGCGAACCCTGGCCCTTCTCCGTCCTCACCCCCTCGCTCCCCCTCTCCACTTCGTGGAGAGGGGGAAGGGGGGTGAGGCTGGCCCGCGCAGCCTGGAGAGCAGCGTAGCCGACGCCGATCCGCCCCTGTCGCGGGGAGCCCGAGAGAAACGCGATCGCGGTTGCGATCTCATCCGGAGCGGCGTGCTTCAGGAGAGCGGCGAGGAGCTCGATCTTCGCGAGCCGGCCGCCGGTCTGGGCCACGGCGCGCGAGGTCTGGACCAGGTCGTGGAGGCGCACGCCCCTACTGCACCATCCCGAACCGCTTGTCCTGCGCCGTCATCTTGAGGAAGTAGCGGAGCCGCTGCTCGAATACATCCCGCCGGCGCCTCGCGGCCACGATCCAGCCGATGCGGATCCGTTGGTACGATGCGGGAAAGCGCTGGAAGTTCCTCCAGACGGTCCGGTCGCCCTTGAGGCGCCGCAGAAGGTCCTTGGGGATCTCCCATTTCGGTCTCGGCTTCGCGTCCCTCCTGTGGTCGAATGCATGCTTGATGCTTTCCAGGCCGAACCTGGTCATGCGGCCCGAGGCGATCAGCCGGCGCACCCGCTCGCGGTTCATGGCAGAGAGGCGGCTCGTCGGCCGGCGCGGCGAGAAGCGCTGGGCGTAGCGATCCGCGTCGATCGGCTTGAGGAGGCTGTCGATCCAGCCGTAGCACAGCGCCTCGTCCACGGCGTGGTTGTACGGGATGCGCGGCTTGCCGCTCTGCTTCTTGTAATAGATGAGCCAGATCTCGGGAGCGGTGCGGTGGTGCTTGGAGAGCCACCCGCGCCATTCGCGGCGATTCGTGGCGTAGAAAGTCTTGCCGACGTTCATCTCCCAGTCCTCAGCCCTGCAGCGCCGCGAAGATCCCCACGACCGCGATCACGATTCCCAGCGCGATTTTCACCGCGGCCGCGGCCGCGCGCCCCAGCACCGCGCCCCACCCGGCACGCACCGCCGTCGCGGCCGTGGAGCGCGAGTAC
>WNGM01001149.1_pt1 | contig 27851 bp, 19 predicted proteins | sample 5400571 | NCBI WGS metagenome assembly WNGM01 (sample SAMN13153378, study PRJNA577476) | soil metagenome | isolation source: 100 cm soil or saprolite under Garry oak tree replicate 2 | place: USA:California | collected 2016-06-15 | reverse complement strand
CCTCGTGCTGTGTATGCTCGCCTTTATTCTATGCATCTTAATAAGCGTGACCCCGCTCTTACACCTGGCGGGGAAAACCTTCCTCTTGCCGCTGCCAACCAATCCATTCCTTCTCTGGTGGGGATCGTGGTTACCTGCCAATTTGCAGCTGGCATCAGCCTACCGCGCCTCAATGATTACTACCAACAGCATCGAGTTCCTGCTACTCATGGCGCTTGCTTTTGGCGTATATGGACTGAGTGCCTTTTTTATACAACGGCTGCCGGAACAAAGCAATTACAAAAACGTGCTACGCCTCATCTGGCTAGGTACAATTATAGGTGGGCTTATCTTTGTACTAACACCTGCTATGCTGTCACGTGATATCTTCGTTTATGTGGGCTATGGTCGTACCATTGTTGCCCATCATGCAAACCCCTATTTTGTAGCTCCATCGCGTTTTCCCCAGGATCCTCTTACTTCCTACGATGACTGGAAAGACGTCACAGCAGCCTATGGCCCGGTCTGGTTAACAATCTGCTCTCTCTGGACGCTCGTTTTGGGCAACTCTCCACTGGGCTACGTCCTCGCCTTCCGCTTATTTGCCCTCGCAGCTCACCTGCTAAATATCTGGCTGGTAGCTACCATTCTGAGAAAGACGGGAAGTTCAACCCGTACAGTAACACTTGGTACGCTGCTTTACGCCTGGAATCCACTTGTGCTGCAGGAAAGTAGCCTGGGTGGTCATAATGATATATTCATGGTCACGTTGATCCTGCTTGGTATACTTCTTTGCCTGCATGCAGAGCAATGGCACTTTGCTCGCCCATCCCACTATCTGCCACCGGTTCTCGCCTTTACGCTGGCCGCGCTCGTCAAGTTCACTGCGCTTCCCCTCATCGCTCTTTTCCTGGTTGTGCTGGCCCGTAATACTCTTTATCCCGCCCAGGCGGCTTCTCTTACTACTAATGAGCAAACCGGCGCCTTGCAGTGGAGGTCTATGTTCTTGAAGGTGCTCTTAGCCTGCATTGGCGGTGGTCTTGTTGCGCTCACCTTCTATGCACCATTCTGGCTTGGCCACAGCATCCACGACATCAGGCAGAGTTTTTCTTCACCCCCATCGGCACGTTATTCGGAATATTCTCTCATGCGCGCCATACATGAATGGATTATAGCGAATGGCTTGCCTGCTCATACTTCCTGGACATACATGCCGCTGTACATGCTTAGCCAGCGCACCGTCTGGGATAGAATTAACTATGTCACCCTGGGCTGTCTACTCATCATAGCAATAATCTGGATCTGGCGCGTTCCTACAACACGCACCATGGTACTCGCTGCGCTTGCCACCTTAGGAGCGTTACTCATCGTAACTCCCTGGTTCTTTGCCTGGTATGTCACCTGGCTGGTAGGTCTTGCCAGCGTTTGCCTGCCCATTTCGCATGATCGCATAGGACGAGCATTGGTGGCATTTACCCTGACCTTCTCTGCAACAGCCTTGAGCACCTACCTTTACCACGACTATCCACCCATTGGTACTTGGATTTTCCTGGGTTGGTTGGCTATGATTGGACCGCCCCTAATCGTCTTTTTCGTTTTCCTCATCTCTAAAAACAAATGGCAGTCGCGTTCTTTAGGTGATAGCAGTACAATGACCACGTGACGTTGATTTACTTTTTTTAATGAACGCTCTCTATAAAAGGAGTTACTTGATGCGCTGGCTACCTATCTTGAGAGTCCGGGCGCTAACCTTTCTGCATGAACCGTTAGCGGCACTCATCTCACTACAAACACTGCAGAACGCCCTGCATACTCTAGGGTATCCAGCCGTGACGCTCTTTATCATGATCGAGAGTGCCGGCATACCATTCCCGGGGGAAACCATGCTCCTCCTGGCCTCATTTTACTCGGCTATCGATCATCAACTAAAGCTTCCGATCATTATCGCCTGCGCAGCCTTTGGAGCAATCGCTGGAGACAATATTGGCTACTTTGTTGGCCGGACCGGCGGCCGCGCTTTTGTCGAGCGCTTCGGTCGCTACCTGTTCTTGCAACCAAAACATCTCGAACGCGCCGAAAAATTCTTTGCCAGGCACGGCGATAAAACCGTCTTCTTCGGTCGCTTCATTGCGGTATTACGAGCGTGGTCTGCCTTCCTGGCAGGGGTCAACCACATGAACTGGCGCAATTTCATGATCTATAACGCGGCCGGCGGCATTTTGTGGGCCATCATCTACGGCACAATTGGCTACGTTGCAGGCCGCGCCTTCCATGATAACTTCACCCAGGTAGAACACATCGCCAGAACTGTAAGCTGGATCGGTGCAGGAGTAATCGTAGCCACAGTCATAGCGATCTTCTTCGTAGTTCGCTCGCGTCGCAAGCAATCGGCAGCCAGATCCAGAGATGATAAACGGCAACCAGGTACTGAGAACGCCACTTCTACAGATTGCAGGCCAGTTTCACCACCGGCCTCCTCGACGGGGGATAGCCCGAAAGATTCTGATACGCAGGAAGAGCAATTACAAACAGACACATCAACTCAAGAAGAAAAATAGCTACCCTTCTACCCCTGCAAAAACCAATATGCTACAATAGCAGACATCGATGAAACGCATTGTGTGTAAGCAAAAGTGAGGGTTATGGTATGCCAGCATTGCTAGAAAATCAACGATTTGAGCGCTACCGCGTCGTTCAATACCTGGGTAGTGGCGTATCAGGTGAGAGCTATGAGGCCGAAGACACCGTGCTCCAGCGCAAGGCAACGCTGAAGCTCATCCATCCCTGGATGATGCTACCAGACGCTGCTCGCCGTCAGTTCTTTCGCGAGATGCAAGGCATTAGCCTGCTCAATCATCCCTACGTGGCAGCGGTCCTCGATTATGGGGAGATCGACGGCAGGCTCTATGTCGTCCGCCGCTATGTCACCAGTGGCTCACTTTTAAGCAGCGATGGGAGATTGTGGTTTCAGCCACCGTTCAGTATATCCGATGCCATTCTCTATGGACACCAGCTGGCCCAGGCCCTTGAATACATCCATAAGCGTGGATGTCTACATGGAACGCTCACACTTTCAAATATTCTGGTGCTACGAGGCCCCAACGTCGACGGTGAACCTGGCTTTGCTCCCTTTCTCCTCGCTGATGTTGGTCTGGCAAACTTCGTACGTCGCTTTGGTCAACCACAAGTCCAGCTTCTTCCGATCACCTCAGCGCCAGAACAATTAGGCAAACGAGTCACGCCGGCCAGCGATCAATTTGCGCTGGCCGTGATCCTCTATTTCTGGCTGGCTGGCCGGCCTCCCTATCTCGGCTCACCAGAGGAAATTACACATTTGAAACTTACAGAGACCATCACCCCCCTTTCTTCATTCAACTCCCATGTAACTTTTGAGCAAGAAAGCATCCTACGCCGGGCCCTGGCCGTCTATCCCGAAGAACGCTACCCCTCAATACTGGCATTCGCAGATGCACTTGTGGCTACACTCATCCCTCCATCTAAAGAAGTTCCCCAATCTGATCTAGCTTCACAGCCTGCTCCTGAGTTCGAACGCGTTCCTCAAACAGAACCGGCACTTATTTCAGAGTTAGAACTACAGCCCCTGGAACAAAAACTTGAAAATGAAAAGGCCCCAGAGCTTGAACCGGTTCTCCAGGAGGAACCTCTATTTTCCACTATTTCCGAACCGGAACCCGAACCCGCTCTTCGCCTTGAGTCTCAAGCAACTTTAGAGTTTACAGAAATTCCTCATACCGAACCGCCACTTATCAGCGAGATTGATCTCGAGCAACAACCTCAGCCTCAACCAACTCCTGAGCCTCTACCTGAACCTGCTCCTGAACCCTTACCGCAGCCTACTCCTGTTCCCTTGCCGCAGCCCCCGCCAGAAACTCTACCCGGACCTGCCCCTGAGCCTCTCCCCGAGCCCGCTCCTGAACCTTTACCGCAGCCTGCCCCTGACGTCTATCAGCCACTACCCCAACCCGCTGCTGAGCCAGCATCTACTCCTCAGCCAGAAACACCAGGGTCATCTGAACCTCAATCATCACAAGCAGAAGAGGCATTAGAGCTCGCGACCCCGCAGCCAGGCATTTCTCCACGCCTCATTATCAGCCTACCCGGAAGCGCAGAAACTTATGAGTTCGTACTTGAACGTGAAGAGACTACTATTGGGCGAGCAGGTTCCGACGATGTCCTGTTCGATCAGGACGCATCAACCTCGCGGCATCACGCACTATTGAAGCACGAAGATGACCACTATGTTCTCTATGATCAACGCAGTGCCAATGGCGTCTTTGTAAATGGTCAGAAATTAGCTGATGATACAGGATATATGCTGGCCGATGGCGATCAGATCAGCATCGGAATCTATGAGCTTATCTTCCGTTGCACCACGCCAGAGCTTCCAAACAGGCAGATGCATTTCTCTCGCCAAAAGTAAAAAGATCTGTAACTCTTGACTTTCCCAGGTTTCATTACTATACTTAACATGTCTACTGTATAGTACAGTAGATTTTTCTGTATAGTACAAACGTTATTAAAAGTGATGACTGAACACCAGCTCGACAAAGGAAAATGCAGCGGGAGAGAACGCATCATCCAGGCAACAAAAACACTGGCCGGAGAGCGTCCCTTCGATGACATAACCATTGAGGAGATTATCAAGACAGCAGAACTCTCGCGCCCAGCCTTCTATTATCACTTTACAGGAGGCAAAGAAGAGCTACGAGCAGAGCTGGTGCACCGAGGTCTCCTTGATGATATGCCAACGCAGAATACACACTTAGCTATTCTCGAAGCCGCTGTGCGTATTTTTGCACGTTCCGGCGTCTCCGCGGCAACCCTGGAAGATATTGCCGCCGAAGCAGGCGTGACACGCGGAACTCTCTGCTGGCACTTTCATAGCAAAGATGACCTGGTTTCGGCTATCATCAAACACTACGGGCCGCATTCTATACTGGGTCCGATCGTTGATCAGATCGAACAAGATTTGCAGGAAGGCGCCCAGCTCGATGATGAAAGCATCATTCGACGTCTTGCCGAAGGCTTTTACGATGCTTTTGCCGCCCAGGGCGACTTTGCCCGCCTGGCAATTTTGCTGATCTACACGCATCCGCAAGCTGCTCATGTCCTTGCCGATATGGTTGCAAAAGGCCGCAAGCGTCTCACGGAATACGTGGGCCAACGACAAGAAGCAGGCTACTTCTGCAAACATATAGATCCTGGCCTATTCGTACAGGTAATAGCCATGATCTTTGCCATGCGTGCCATTGGACGCGGACTGAACAATCTCTTACCGTTCTCACATCTTTCGCGAGAAGAAATCATTGACCAGTTAGTATCCTTACTGTTGTATGGCATGGTGCAACGCGATCAGTTCCCTACAGACGAAACAAGAGTAGCGCCATAATAAGGAGTGTTTGAAATCCACTACGCCACGTTCCGCTACGCGTCCTTGTGGCTAGTGAAAGGAGTCTCTGCAAATGCAAGTCAGTGCACAGCCCGTGCGGTCAAGCAGAGGAATGCAATACAAATGGATAGTGGCGACGGTGGTCATCCTTGGCGTGTTTATGAGCATCCTGGATCAAACCATCGTCAACATCGCTATTCCTCGCCTGCAGACCGCATTTGGTGCAGACATCCATAGCGTGCAGTGGGTGCTCACCGCGTACATTCTGACCCAGGGTGTTGTGACGCCAACCGCGGCTTATTTCTCTGATACCTTTGGTATCAAACGTTTCTACATCTTCTGCCTGGCAGCCTTTATCATTAGTTCAGCACTGTGTGGTATAGCATGGAGTTTGCCCGTTCTCATCTTATTCCGCATACTACAAGGAGCAGGAGGAGCAGCGCTGTTTCCATTGTCCATTACGTTACTCTTCCGCGAATTCCCGCCGCAAGAACGTGGAGCAGCCATGGGCTTCTTTGGCGTTCCAGCGCTCCTGGCACCAGCCCTTGGACCAACGCTTGGTGGATACATCGTGACTTATGCCGGCTGGCCATTGATTTTCTACATCAACGTTCCGGTTGGCATTGTTGCCATTATCCTTGCCACTATCCTCTTGCGAGAATACCGTCCAGAGGGGCGCACGCGTTTCGATTTCATCGGCTTTTTCTTTGCTGCCATCGGCCTGGCAACTATGCTGTACGCTCTCTCTTCTGCAAGCACCGATGGATGGACATCTGGCACTGTCCTCGGATTTCTCCTGGTTGGGTTGATTTTTCTGTCCCTCTTTGTCACGGCTGAAATAATCATTGCCAACCGGGGTGGACAGCCCTTGCTCGATCTACGTCTCTTTGCCAACGGCCCGTTCAGGACAAGCATCATAGCAAGCGTGTTTGTCATCTTCTGCCTGTTTAGTGGTTTGTTTATCTTCACCATCTACTTGCAGACCATACGCGGCCTGAGCGCTTTTCAGGCCGGCTTGATTCTCCTGCCACAGGCCCTGGCTTCTATGGTAAGCGTGATAATAGGTGGACGACTGGTGGACCGCATCGGCGTGCGTGCGGTGATGATTCCAGGACTGCTCATCTTAGCTCTAGCCACGTGGCAACTGACGCTCGTCACCACTTATGCATCCTCGCTTAATACGGTCGGCCGCGCTGTATCCAGTTCATTAGGTATCGCGATCATAGCAACCCTGGTACAGACACAAACTGCGATACACTTTGGTCATCTTGCCGAACAGGTCACTGCAAGTTCACCCATTGGGCAACTGCTGCCAAAACTCGAGGCATACTTTGTGGCACATGGCGCCAGCATGCAGGCGGCAAGAACTACGGCCCTACAGTTGATCGCCGGGCTCTTACAAAGGCAGAGCTTCGTTCTGGCTCTTCATGATGCCTTATTCCTGACCCTCTTCGTGATTGCTCTAGCCATCATCGCCACTCTGTTTGTACGAGCAAGCCGCAGACCAGAGCGAATCCAGGAGCCTTCACTAAGCCCTGTCGTTCCTGGAGAAACCCAGGAATCAGAGGCTTCCCTTGCAGAAGCCGTACTGGCAGGTTAATAGTTAGCATCACAAGTATGGTGAGGCACAACATACGAGTTTACTTATTCATTCATTAAATGAAAGGAGAACAACACAAATGCGTCGCTGGATTTTGTTTTCTTTACTGATTGTAGTAGCCCTTTTCGCAATTTTGGGCGGCATTGGTTACTTGCTCTATAACAACTACATGTACTATGGTACCGATGATGCGCAAGTCAACGGACAGATTGTAAATGTGAGCGCTCCGACTTCAGGCATACTCACAAGCCTGAGCGTCAAACAAGGTGATAGCGTCACTTCAGGGCAGACACTTGGATCCATCACTCCCGCACTCACTGCAGGGTCAAATGGTTCACAGGGTAGTCCATCAGCTATCGGTATCACCAGTCCAATGAGCGGCAAAGTTTTGCAAGTTTCCGCAGTGCAGGGCCAGGGTGTTGCACCTGGACTCTCTCTCATTACACTAACCGACCTTAACTCAGTGAACGTGATCGCCTATGTTGATGAGAACGCTCTCAGCAACATCTCGGTCGGTCAGAGCGTTGACATCCATATAGACGCATACGGTGACACCAGCTTCAGCGGTCATGTACAACAAATCGTACAGGCGGCGGCCAGTGAATTCTCACTCCTGCCCACCCAGGATAATGCTAGCGGCAACTTTTCGAAAGTTGGGCAGCGTATCCCCGTGATCATTACCCTTGAGGGCAATGGTGGCAAAGATATCGTACCTGGAATGAGTGCCGAGGTAACCATTCACATTCACTAGCGTATAAAAAGGGGAGATTTTCGGGGGATGTGTGAGAGCCTCCCAGGCTCTCCTGCCTGCCCCAGGCAGGGTTCCGCGCCCATTAGCGAAAGGAGTTTAAAGTGAATTTATTAATCATTGGAGGGCTACTGGTTGTCGCTGCTGCAGCGATCATCGGCGCTGTACTCATCGGGATGAGTGAGCAGCGAACTGAGCGTGCACGGAATGCAAGCTTAAAGCAGCCAACCTCCACAGCAAGCAGTGATCTGGCTACGCATAAATTAATGGAGGAGCCAACTACAACTACATCGAGGCCGAACTTACCAACAACGAGGGAGAGCAATCTTCCTTCAAGGGGAGAGGATCAACGCCTCTCTTCTCTCAATGGGCAGTTCCACGAACTTGCCAGTGAGGTACGAACATTGCACCAGCAAGCCTCGCAGCTTGAGCAGCGGCTAAGCATTCTTACAGAGATGGTTGACCACATTGAACGCACACAAGGTGGCCGCTTCAGTATCGAGGAAGAGACTGCTCCCACGTCAGATAATACGCTTGCATAGATGCCTGAAGATGAAGGTTAGTAAGAAATTAAGGAGTTACTAACGATGACTATTGTTACCCACTATGGTTCGCCCTCATTCCCTACAGTTTTGGGGAGCATTTCGCCCTCGACGCGAGACGAGATGGATGCTGCGGTGCAGGCCCTGCAATCGCATAAAGATGAATGGGTGACACGCACAGTCCGTGAGCGCATCGCCCTATTAGACAGGCTTATTCAAGATTTTGCAGCCATCGCGCCACGTTGGGTCGCCGCTTGTCTCCAGGCCAAGAGTGTCGCTGAGGATGCTCCCACTGCCAGTGAAGAATGGGCGGTAGGACCGTGGCCCGTGCTGAAAAACTTGCAACAGTTACGGCAATCGCTTAGCGATATCGAAACCTACGGGCATCCCAGGATTCCAGGCCCTGTCACTACGCGAGCAGGCGACCAGGTTGTCGCACAGGTATTTCCGCAAACGACCTATGATCGTCTCTTCTTCTACGGTGTCACAGCCGAGGTGTGGATGGAGCCAGGGGTAACAGTAGAGGAGCTACCTCAAACCCAGGCTACTGCCTATCAGGCCCAGCAATATGAGGGGAAGGTCGCGCTGGTACTTGGAGCCGGAAACGTTTCGAGTATCGGACCTATGGATATACTCTACAAGTTGTTCATAGAGGACCAGGTAGTACTCTTCAAGACAAATCCCGTGAATGCCTACCTGGGATCCCTCATCGAAGAAAGTTTCCGGGCACTGGTAGAGCCTGGATTCTTGCGCGTTGTGAACGGAGGAGCGGTCGAAGGCGCCTACCTCTGTAACCATCCAGGAATAGACGAGATCCACATTACGGGTTCGGACAAGACCTTTGACGCTATTGTCTTCGGTCCCGGTTCTGAAGGGGCGGCACGCAAGGCTGAGCATAAACCTTTGTTGACCAGGCGCGTTACAGGTGAGCTGGGCAATGTCAGTCCTGTCATCGTTGTACCTGGCCCATGGAGTGCCAGTGACATTGCTTATCAAAGCGAACATCTCGTAACGATGTTGACTAACAATGCTGGCTTCAACTGTAACGCCACCCGGGTCATCATTGATCATGCGAGTTGGGCACAGCGGGATCAACTCCTACAACAGATGCGCCAGGTACTCACGAGGATACCTCCACGCGCCGCCTACTATCCTGGAGCGCAAGAGCGCCACCAGACCTTTGTCGCAGAGCATCCCGAGGCAGAGCAATTTGGAACGCCCACCAATGGGCAGCTTCCCTGGACATTGATTGCCGGTGTTGACCCCGGCAACGCTGAGGATATGTGTTTCACTACCGAGGTCTTCTGCAGTCTCTTCGCCGAGACACCCATCGAAGCGGCAAATGTCCCCGAGTACATTGACCGCGCCGTTGCCTTCGCCAATGAGCACCTGTGGGGTACGCTTAACGCCACCATCATCGTCCATCCCAAATCGCTCAAAGACCCGGCGATAACGGCGGCAGTCGAGCGCGCGGTTGCCGATCTCCGCTATGGCACAGTAGGCGTCAATTACTGGGCGGGAGCAGGCTTCGCCCTGTCTGTAACCACCTGGGGAGCCTTCCCCGGGCACGATATCGCCAACATTCAGTCCGGGACTGGCGTCGTGCACAACAGCTTGATGTTCTCGCGTCCGCAAAAATCAGTGCTGCGTGGGCCTTTCCGCAGCATACCCACTCCACCCTGGTTCGTGACCCGTGGCAAAATGGCGCGCAAGCTTTTCCCGAAACTCACTGAATTCGAAGCAGCGCCCTCTCCCTTGAAAGTACCGGAACTTATGTGGTCAGCCATGGGAGGCTAGAAAGCAGGCTAATCATTGGGCAATCCCAGGAGACCAGCCACAGAAATATCTTCGTCAACAGTTTCCCAATGAATCCCGACACATACCCATTACCCCTCCTCGGCCCCTCCAGAGAGACCATTCGGTGCCGATTGGGAGGTGGTTGCGGGCACCGCGCACACCATGCCTTCGCTGAAGCCCGCAGCGCCGACGCCGAGCGCCAGGTTGAAGCGACCGCGCAGGTTCTCCAACGCGATCACGTGCGTGAGCTCCACGAGCTGGGCGTCGTCGAAGTGCTCCCGCAGCTTGGCGAAGAGCGTGTCAGACACTTCCACAGGCGTGCAGCTCATGCCAACCGCGTAGTCGAGCACGAGCTTCTCAAGGTCGGTGAAGAGCGCGCTAGTCCGATAGGAAGGCAGCGCCAGCAGTTGCTCGTCACTCAGGCCCGAGCGGCGCGCGACCTGCGAGCCAAAGTCGATGCAGTACTCACATTGCGTGAGCGTGGCCGCCTTTAGCTCGGCCAGATTCTTGAGGCGCTCGTCGAAGCGATGCAGCTTGGCTGTGGCCTGCTCAAGCCTGGCGTAGCCGCGCAGCAGCCCAGGCACGTGCGCGTACATCTCGAGCGGCTCGATCATGCGCTCGGTCTCGCGCCCAGTGAGCCGCGCGATGTGGCGGCGCGTGAAGAAATAGGCGAGCTTCACGAGCGGCCCGGCTTTGCGGGCGGAGACGCCTGCAATGCGCGTCATGCGATGCTCCTTTCTATCTAGTTTGGACAACATCAAGCCCTGACTGGCTCAGAACCTGATGACCTCATCAACACAAAATCCTGCATGCCAGCCCATCAAAGAGATCTCTTGTTCTCTTACAGTAATGATAACCAATCACCTATCCCTTCACCACAATCACCGGCTTCAACCGTGCCACCAGCTTCGCCAACCCTGCATTATGCACCACATTCACCACCTGCTGCGCGTCCTTGTAAGCCTGGGGAGCCTCCTCGGTCAGGAGGTTCTTGCTGTGTACGCGCACTGTGACACCCCTGGCATTCAGCTGGTTGAGCAGGTCCTTGCTGCTCAGCGACTTCTTGGCGGCGGTACGACTCTGGCGGCGTCCGGCACCGTGGCAGGTTGTGCCGAAAGTCTGCTCCATGGAACCTTGCGCCCCAACAAGTACGAACGAATAACGGCCCATATCGCCTGGTATGAGCACGGGCTGACCCACTGCACGATACTGTTCTGGTACAGCAGGATGACCGGCAGGAAAGGCGCGAGTCGCTCCCTTGCGGTGGACACAGACGCGCTGCAACTGCCCATCGATTTCGTACTCTTCCATCTTGGCGATATTGTGACAGACATCGTAGACCATCGGCACGTCCTTAGCGCGGGCCTTGCGGCCAAAGACGCTGGAGAAGGCCTGGCGCACTCCATACATCAAAAACTGGCGGTTGGCCCAGGCAAAGTTTGCTGCACAGGCCATGGCTGCAAGATACGCCTTCCCCTCGTCAGACTGTAAAGGCAAACAAGCCAGTTGACGATCTACCAGGTGAAAACCGAAGTCCTTCTGCCTGGACTCAGCCAGCTTCACGTAATCCTCAGCGATCTGGTGCCCGAACCCTCGTGAACCACAGTGTATCATGGCAACGATTTGACCAATTTGACCGATACCTAAAGCAGTAGCGGCTTCTTCATCATAGATGTAGTCAACTTTCTGGACTTCGCAGAAGTGGTTCCCCGAACCCAGGCTACCGAGTTGCTTCATGCCACGCCGCACAGCAGTGTCCGATACCGCGTCAGGATTGGCCCCGGCCAGGCATCCATATTCTTCGGTGACTTCCAGGTCCTCGGCAAAGCCATAGCCTTCCTCGATTGCCCAGGCGGAGCCACGCACCATCACAGCTCGCATCTCATCGACGCTCAGATCACGCATGCCTGAGCCGCCAACGCCCGATGGCAGGTTGCTGAACAGTTCGTCGGCAAACTTATCGACTTTTCCCCGAATCTGCTCGTGCAACAGGTCGGTCGCTAGCAAACGGACGCCGCAGTTGATATCAAATCCAATGCCGCCAGGAGAGACAACGCCGTTTTCAGCGGAGGTCGCCGCCACTCCTCCCACAGGAAAGCCGTAGCCCCAGTGAATGTCCGGCATGGCCAGTGAGTAGCCGACAATGCCCGGTAAGGTTGCTACATTCGCTACCTGCTGCAGCGCATTGTCTTCCTGGATCTGCGCTATCAGTTCATCATCAGCATAGATCATCCCCGGCACATGCATTTCTGCGTTGTACTGCTTTGGAATACACCAGCGGTTAGTATCTACCCGCTGCAAAGGAATCCTCTCCTTTGAATTGCCCATGGAATTCCTCCTCAAATTATTGCGTAACAGCTTGTCTGTAATCAAAAGGGATACATTCGTCAATCCTGGCCTTTTCATAGAGGGTAACCGTCTAAAAAGGTTTGTCCGAACTGGTCTTCAAATGTCAAAGATGATACGCGCCTTATACCCCTCATCCGTGAGTTCTACAGCAGCCTCGTGCCAGGTTACTGCTTTGATAGCGCTGCCGATATCATGACGTTGTGCATCGTAAGGTTCGCCGGAAGCCCGGCCCTTCAAGTATGTCCCGCTGATCTCGTCGATCTCAAATTGTCGCAAGAGGAGATATTCGGTGTCGAACAGAACAATCAGTTCGTTGAGCCAGGCGATGAGAAGTGAAACTTCATCGTGGCCCGTTACCGCAATCTCTCGACTGACCTGGACACGTACCTGCTCTGGAGCTACCATCAGACTTTCCATACCCTGTGCCGCGTGGATAAAAAGCTCTGATATTGTCCTTCCGAAGGCGTGCAGGCCAACATCGGCAGTGTGCTCGAATACTTCATATGGTCTCCGTGGTTCCAAAGCGTCTGTTGATCCTGGTGTCATCACTATTTTGCTTGAGGTGTAGTTCCAGCGAAATGCAAGGAGTATTGAGATGTTAGATTCATGTCCACCTTCCTTTCCCTGATGAGATTCGTTTTTCTTTTTACCCCAAAGCGTGCTTCCTATGGTATATGAACTAGTTTTAAATAATATAGTGTTTTATGACAGATTTTCCAAGCCCTTAAGAGACCTGTTACCCTTACCAGCGACTCGCCTGACAATACGTTGGTAGTTTCTGAAGAGTGGGGATGTTGTTGTTTCTAGATCGAGTACGAACCGCTGCAGGTCATCTTCTTCATAGGCAGGGATAATCTGTTTGAAGCCTAACCCCTTAGCAATTCTTATTCCATCACGCGTTCTACTGGTGGCATAGAGCTTTTTTAAAATCATTCCCCTTCGTGCAAGGAATTCCATGGCTTCGATGGCTCCTGAGATGGTCCTGGCCCCATAGTGACGGCTTCGTTTGAGCTCTTGCTTGACACCTATGAGCATGAAAGCCTCCTCTGTTTCTCCTGGTTTGAAGAGAATGATATTTTCCTGAGTAAGCAGTTCCGTTCGGAACCTTGTTTCTTCTAGCCCTGCCATGACTTTCTCGATGGCCTCATGTTTGAGTGGCATGATGATCACATAGCCGACAATGACCTCGTCCTGTTTCGTAACATAGATCATGTCGGGATTGCTCTGGTACCACTCCGCAATCATGTTTTGACGTGTTGAGTAATTTCCTCCAAATAGTTCCCTATAGAGGTTAGCAATACCTGCAATGTCTTCCTCGTGGGCTTTTTCGAATTCGGATTCTTCGGTTGCATACTGCAGCATGAAAAGCTCTCTGGCTCTAGCCATTTTATCTATTTCTACCTTGAGATAGTAGCCTTCTTTTCTGTCCGGAGGTGTTATCTTTTTGATTTTACCGATTTCGACATAGTGGTACAACGTTGAATTTCCTATACCGAGGATGCGCATAACGTCCGATGCTGTATAGAAACCTCTTGGTGCCTTCGCTCGTTTTACCATCTACAATTTTCTCCCTTGTTACACTACAGTGTCTTGTTGTCGTACCGCAGACTTTGTAGGCCCTATATTCTTTGAATATTGTAACGGCTCGGTTGGCATAAGATAATTTGATGGCTTTAGGTATTGACTGTCCTATCCTTATATGCTAATATTTCATTGGAGTCTTTGATGCCATAAACTTCTTAGCGATAAACAGAAGAGTGCTGTTAGTGTATTGCGTATTAGACGCTGGCTTACATGATTATAGCATATAAGCCAGCGTAAAGAGCCTAGTCACAGTTAACTCTGCCCTAGACTCTCAAGCGGGATAATACCTGTACGAGAGCCACCTGTCAAGCGCAAAGGAGGCGCAACCGATGTTAGACCAACTCGACCAGACGCAGGTAATACCCTCTTCTCCATCCTTGTATGCGATTGGCCTGATAGACCCCTCGCAGATCACAACTCTGCATGCCCATCTTGCTACCGGTGAGGAGTGCGCTCTCCTGGTTCCCGTTCACCTGCCACTCTCTCTCCTCACTGACTCGCTGTTCAAGGAGGGATACGAGTGGGGCTACCTCGAAGGGGAGCTTGATGAGGAGTGGACTGTTCCCCGCATCGTCAACTGGACGTATTACGCCCTCCATGACGAACTGTGGGATGAGGACACGTGGGAAGAACTCGGCCCTCACGTTTCCGCCTGGATTGTCGGATGGATGCTGGGCAGCTTGGCACGGCTGGCGGAAACGGAGCGGACGCTGGCACTCGTTGGAGTGGCGCATCTGTGTTTCCTGCTGCCGTTCCTTTCGCTGGATGCACTGTCCTGGCCCCCTTACGGCTTATACCGTGCGCACTTCCCGCATATTGAGGCGCTGCGTGCTTACCGGGCACAGGTGCGTACCTACCGCCAGCAAGGCAGATCGTTCACCGAGGCGCAACGGCTGGCCCTGGCAGCAAGCGCACAGTAGGAGTCATTGAGCAAGGAGAGCGGCATCATGCAACTGACAGAACAGCACGTCATTGATCGGAAAGACCCACGCTTTGCCGTGATTGAGGTGGTGTACGAGCAAGAACAGATTCAGACAGCCGTGAACCCTGCACTGTACGCTGGCATAGACATTGGTATGGATAATCTGGTAGCGCTAACTTCAAACAAACCTGGCTTTGTGCCAGTAGTCGTTAACGGGCGTCCAGTGAAAAGCGTGAACCAATTCTACAACAAGCGCAAAGCAGAACTTCAGAAGAAGCTTGGGACGACAGGCACCACAAAACGCATGGAGCGTATCACCACGAAACGCAACCGGCGGATTAATCATTATATGCACACCACAAGCAAGTGGATCGTTGATCTGCTGGTTGCAGAGGGCATCGGGACACTAGTCATTGGCAAGAATGACGGGTGGAAACAAGGGAGCGAGATGAGCAAGCAGAACAATCAGAACTTTGTGCAAATCCCTCATGCTCGCTTTATCCAGATGTTGACCTACAAGGCTGAACTGGTCGGCATCACCGTTCTGATCACAGAAGAGTCCTACACATCAAAGGCCAGTTTTCTTGACCGTGATCCTCTTCCGGTGTGGAGTCCGAATGATAAGACGAAGCACACGTTTAGTGGAACACAGGTCGAACGTGGGTTATACCGTGCATCGGGCAAAAGGTACATTCATGCCGATGTGAATGGCGCATACAACATTGTACGAAAAGTAGCACCTGGAGCTTTTGCAAAGGGTGTAGAGGATGGTAGGGCAACCCCCTCTGTAGTCCATCCGGTGAGGATTACCCTCGCGAAGCCGAAAAAAGCAAGCGGTCAATAGAACGCTAGTCTTTTAGGAACTATATTCTAACGCAGGAACGATGTATGGGCGAGTCGCCGCAGGCGACGAGAAGTCCTGAATAGTTACAAAAACTTGAGAGGTTAGTATGCGGCACAATTCTCGGTCTGGTCCATTTGCCAGTGCTTATATCATTCTCACCCTACTCCTCTTGTTCGTCATCTCATGCAACAGCAGCACTACGTCCAGTAGGCAGGCAACACCAACCTCGCAAAGCATACCTGGCACACAGCTCACTCCAACTCTACACCACACACCTGCTCCCACCCCGACCCGGGCACCTAACGGTCAAATGACACCCCTCCAGCTTAGTAGTGATCCTTATAGTAATGGCATGGGGCAATATCAGACCGAAGTCGAGCCTGATACATACTCGTATGGTTCAACCATCGTCGCAACCTTTCAGGCAGGCCGGTATCGCGATATCGGCAGCGATAATATTGGTTGGGCAACCTCCGTGGATGGAGGGTCTAGCTGGGTAAATGGCTTCCTGCCAGGTACAACAAAATTGGTTGGAGGTGCGTATGATCGTATTACAGACCCCGTAGTTACCTACGATGCCGCTCACAATACCTGGATGATCAGTTCTGTTGCTCGCCTGCTGGTTTCTGGCAATCTTACAGCTCCCGCAGTGTTAGTCAACCTCTCTACTGATGGGGGAATTAGCTGGAGCAGGCCTATTACGGTTGCGTACGCTGGCAATTCTGGAATACTCGACAAAGACTGGTTGGTCTGCGATAACACGACCAGCAGCCGGTTCTACGGCCATTGTTATATCGAATGGGATGACTTCACTAAAAACGACCTGGTTGAGATGAGTACATCCACGGACGGTGGGCGAACCTGGGGAGGCGCTAAAACTACCGCGGACAGAGTCTCTGGTATTGGTGGACTACCACTTGTACAACCGGGCGGCAAGGTTATCGTTCCCATAAGCAGAGGCAATGAAAATGCTATAATGGCTTTCACCTCTAGCGATGGCGGTATAAGTTGGAGCAGTACGTTATTCATCACCGGCGTTATTTCTTATGCTAAAAATGCTTATTATAGTGGTTACATTTTCCTCAGCGCCGGTATTGACGGTTCTGGCAAAGTGTATCTCGTCTGGGTAGACTGCCGTTTTGAGCCGCTTTGCCATGGCAATGACCTGGCAATGACCACCTCAATAGACGGCGTCCAGTGGGCGCCTGTACAGCGCATCCCGCTTGCCCCTATCGCCAGCGGCATATATTACTATGTCACTGGTCTTGGCGTTGATATGTCGACTTCCGGCAGCCTTGCTCATCTCGGGCTTGTTTTCTACTATTATTCGTCCGGTTGTTTTAATAACTGCCAGCTTTACGTTGGGTTTGTGTCATCAACCAATGGAGGCAGCACCTGGAGCACAAAAAAGCAGCTGGCTGGCCCTATGTACGATACCTGGATAGCATCAGGTAACAATAAGGTGGGTGATTATATTGCCCTATCCTTCTGCGGTGGAAAAGCTTTCCCGGTGTTTCCAATAGGCTCTGCCCCAAATGGAGGACATCTCAACGAAGCTATATACACGGTGACAGGTGGATTGAGCGCGTGAGACTGTGTGGAGACGTAGTTGGAGCTACACATTGCGGTTATGTGCCCAGAACTCCAACAGGTCACTCTTGGTCACAATACCTTCCAGGTTATCACCATTCATTACAGCCACCGCCGATTGCCCACTGCTGAAAAGCGTGTAGGCCTCCTGAGCCAGCGCATCCGCCTCTAATTGTGGAAAGGGCGGGCCCTGTAAATCATGGACAACTGCTTCAGCCAGAGGTTCACCGCTGGCGAGATGGCGCAGCAGCAAGTTCTCGGTGAGGCTTCCCATCATGTAGCCATTCTCCATGACGGGCGTCTGGCTGATACCATAACGGCGCAGTAATTCAACGGCATCAGCAATTGAGTCGGTTGGGGTGACGCTCACCACAAGCGGCATGGTACGTGAGTGACTGCGGCGATAGGTCAGAACATCACGTAAAGTCGGTTGCTCGGTCTCAGTCTGTACAAGCAAATCATTCTCACGCATCCAGGTGTCGTTGAACTGCTTGCTTAGATAACCACGCCCGGTATCCGGCAGTAGAACGACCACAACATCGTTGGCACTGAGACGGCGCGAGTAGGCGAGCGCCGCTGCTATAGCGGTGCCAGTTGAACCGCCTGCCAGAATACCCTCTTCACGCGCCAGCCTGCGAGCCCAGTAAAACGAGGTGCGATCATCGATACGGATCACCTCATCTACTAACGAAGCATCATAATTAGGCGGGAAAATCTCCATGCCAATACCTTCAACTTTGTAAGGTCCTGGAGTATCGCCGGAGTAGACAGAGCCTGGGGGATCGGCCCCGATGATTTTGACCTGTGGATTCTTTTCTTTAAGGAAGCGGGCCGTACCGGAGATCGTGCCTCCAGTGCCGATACCGGCCACGAATACCGTGATACGTCCAGCTGTATCGCGCCATATTTCCGGGCCAGTGGTAGCATAGTGGGTGGCCGGGTTAGCAGGATTCGAGTACTGGTCCGGGCAATATGCTCCTGGGATTTCCTGGGCCAGCCGGTGAGCGACATTTTTATAGTGTTCCGGTGAATCATGTGTAACGCTACTCGGACAGATAACCACTTCGGCGCCATAAGCTCGCAAGAGGCTGCGCTTCTCCTCGCTGACTTTGTCGGTCATGACAAATATACAGTGATAGCCTTTAATAGCGGCAGCAATGGCCAGTCCATGGCCCGTATTACCGCTTGTAGGTTCAACAATAGTGCCACCCGGACGCAATAATCCGCGTTTCTCACAATACTCGATCATGGCGGGCCCAATGCGATCTTTGACACTACCACCAGGGTTGAGCATCTCCATTTTCGCCAGGAGCAGCGGCGATACGCCGCTTGCAATGCGGTTGAGTCGCACCAGGGGAGTTTCACCTATCAGTTCGAGTATGGATTTATCATAATGCATCTCACCTATGCCGGGTTCTGTCTTATCACTCATAATTCTGTCTAAGCCTCTTGCATGATTTGCCATTTTATGCTGTGCAGGGCCACATTGCCAGCACACGCGCTCTTCGACAGAATTAGTATAGCACACCTGTATTCTACGGGAACAATTGAGGGCTTTTCTAGATCGCTTCTGCTATCAGCCTGCCTATCTCTTGCGTACTTATAATCTCTTTACCCGCCTCACGCAAATCTTCCGTGCGGTATCCTGCATCGATAACGCGCTCTACAGCTGCCTCGACTACAGCGGCTTCCTCTTTCAGACCGAACGAGTAGCGTAGCAGCATGGCAGCGGACAAGATCGCAGCAATGGGGTTTGCTTTGCGCTGCCCTGCGATATCGGGAGCTGAGCCGTGAATTGGCTCATAGAGGCCAAACAGGCCATATGCTGTGCGTCGTGTTCCAAAGCTGGCCGAAGGGAGCATGCCTAGCGAGCCTGCCAGCATTGAAGCCTCATCGCTGAGAATATCCCCGAACATGTTCTCGGTCACTATCACATCGAAGCTCGCGGGGTGTCGAATAAGATGCATGGCACAGGAATCCACCAGGAGATGTTCTAAGGTGACATCAGGATAATCTGCCGCAATGCGCTCGGCGGTGCGTCGCCACAGTCGTGATGAACTGAGGACGTTTGCTTTATCGACGGATGTTACCTTCTTACGCCTATCCTTTGCCAATGCGAATGCTGTGCGTACAATACGCTCGATCTCCGCTTCCGTATAAAGCAGGGTGTCGATGGCCTCATCGCCCCTTGGTGTCTCACGAATTTCGCTGGGTTTACCGTAGTACAGTCCGCCGGTAAGTTCGCGTACAACGAGCAGGTCTGTTCCCTGTAAGACTTCCGCTTTGATGCTAGAGGTGTTGAGCAGCGCTTGAAATGGTCGTACCGGGCGTAAATTGGCAAAAAGTTCTAGCCCTTTGCGTAAGCGGAGAAGAGCCTTTGCGGGCTGTAGATTTGAATTTAGTCCTGCGCCGCGGGGAGGATCTCCGATTGCGCCAAGAGGATCTCCGATTGCGCCAAATAGTATGGCATCACTTCGCTGGCAAAGTTGCATTGTAGCGTCGGAGATGGCTGCGCCTTCGGCCTCGATTGCAGAGAGGCCTACGAGAGCCCAGGTCATGTTGAATGTATGCCCATACCGGCTGGCTACAGCTTGCAAGACGCGCACCGCCTGTTCAGTGACTTCTGGGCCGATGCCATCTCCTGGCAAAATGGTAATGGTATATGTTCCTACTTGTTCTTTGCTCATGATATCTTCCTTGTTGCGATAACAAACAATATGTGCGTGTTTTTTTGGGCCGCCTGTGGCGGCGAGAAGGGAGGAAGAAGCTGTCGGGGGACACCCCCGCGCCCCCGCTAAGGGGCTGCCGCCCCTTGGAACCCCGCTTTGGGCCATCTTCGGTGGCGAGCAAAAAGGGAAAAAGGGGGTTCGGGGATTACCTACCCCCAGGCAGGGTCCCAGTACCCCGCCAAGGGGCTGCCGCCCCTTGGAACCCCGCTTTGTGTCTCATGAGTGAGATGCTTCAACTAGCTCAGTATTATATATGTGCATGTCTAGATAGTCACGTGCTGTAGGAGTATTATCCTGTTCAGGAGAGACCAGCTCTGTAGTATTACGTGCTGAGACACGCCAGAAAGCCCGCTGCATGCGACTCCACTCCGCTAGAAGCTGAGCGGCGCGCCAACTGCGGGTCTTTCTGCGATACCAGCTTATAACGGTGCGTAATGCCTCTATTTCATCCGGGTTGCCGATACGTTGCAACTCCACCAGCTCGGTATTGCAGTGCATAGGGAAAACACCTGTCATATCCAGAACATAAGCAACCCCGGCAGACATGCCAGCGCCAAAGTTCTGGCCTGTTTCACCAAGCACGACGACCATCCCGGCCGTCATGTATTCGCAGGCGTGAGCGCCTACACCTTCTACGATGGCAAGCGCTCCGCTATTGCGCACAGCAAATCGCTCTCCTGCACGGCCTGCAGCTAAGAGTTGTCCACCAGTCGCTCCATAAAGGGCCGTATTACCGAGAATTGTGTTTTCATGAGCGGGGAAGCTGGCACCGGGTGGCGGCGTAATGATAATCTGCCCACCTGTCATGCTTTTGCCCACGTAATCGTTGGCCTCTCCATTAAGAATCAGGCGCATACCGGGGACACAAAAGGCTCCAAAACTTTGCCCTGCCGACCCTTGAAATATACAGGTAATGCTTACTCCTGGTAAACCAGCGTTGCCGTGGCGGCGAGCAATCTCTCCGGCCAGGCTGGCGCCAATTGACCGATCAGAGTTGGAGATGGAATGTTGGGCCAGTACGCTGTGTTCTCCACATAGGGCCTGCTCAGCCTCAACCAGTAACTGCCCCGCAACTGGTGACTGGGGCACTGCTACAGCAGGACGAGAAAAACCTCCCGGGGCTGCAACGAGCAGTGGTTCAAGGTCAAAACTGGCCTCTCCGGTGCATTGCATGAGGTCTGCACGCCCGATCAGGTCGTCCAGGCTTGTTACACCCAGCTGAGCCAGCCACTCGCGAACTTCCTGAGCGAGCAGCGTGAGATAATTGATGAGGTACTGGGACTTACCTGAGAACTTGGCACGCAGGTTCTCTCGCTGGGTAGCAATCCCTGTTGGACAGGTGTTGAGATGGCATTGACGTGCCATATCGCAGCCTAATGACACCAGGGCAGCAGTACCAAAGGCGAATTCCTCCGCTCCCAGCATGGCTGCAATTATGACGTCGCGTCCGGTCTTCAAGCCGCCATCAACGCGCACCTTTACCCGTTCGCGCAGCCCGTTGCGCACAAGCACTTGCTGCGTCTCTGCCAGGCCACGCTCCCAGGGCAATCCTGCATGCTTGATGGATTGGAGGGGCGAGGCACCTGTGCCACCGTCATGCCCACTGATGAGGATGTAATCGGCATGCGCTTTCGCGACACCCGCTGCAATTGTGCCCACGCCGATACTCGAGACCAGTTTAACGCCGACGCGTGCCTGGGGGTTGACCTGGTGGAGATCGTAGATCAACTGTGCGATGTCTTCAATGCTATAAATGTCGTGATGCGGTGGCGGCGAGATAAGCGGTATATTCGGTGCAGTGTGTCGCAGACGCGCAATAAAAGGCGTCACTTTACTCGGGGGAAGCTGCCCACCCTCACCAGGTTTTGACCCCTGAGCCATTTTGATCTCCAGTTCCTCAGCACGCACCAGGTACTCAGTAGTGACGCCAAAACGTGCAGAAGCAACCTGTTTGATTTTGCTGCTGACAGGGAAACCATTGATCTGCTCATGGTACCAATGGGGGTCCTCTCCCCCTTCACCCGTGTTGTTGCGTCCACCAATGCTGTTCATGGCGGCCGCGATGGTGCGGTGAGTTTCAGGGCTCAATGCACCAATAGACATGGCTGAGACAACAAAGCGTGCACGAATTGCCTCCATTGGCTCAACCTGGTCCAGTGGAATCGGAGTTGCCGGCACAAAAGTAAGCAAGTCACGTAAAGCGGTAGGTGGCCGCTGGTAGACCATGGCTGTGAACTGGCGATAATCGTCGATATTGCCGCTCTGAGCTGCCTTCTGAAGTGCCCGCACGAGGAAAGGGTTGTAGGCGTGATACTCTCCGTCACGGCGAAAGCGATAGCTGCCAATGTCGGCCAATTTCTGCCGCCGTTCACGCGTCCCGGTACTGGTGGGACGACTGCCAGCGTTGTGTGTGAGTCTCACAGGCTCTCCTGCCTGTCCCCCCGACAGAGTTTCCTTGCTATGCTCCGGCAAATCACTCAACTCTCTTCTGGCTGTTCGTTCAAGCACTTGCTCAGCAATCTGGGTAAAGGTAACCTTGCCGGGGTGAGAAGCCGAACCCGCGAAACAGCGTTGGACAAGATGTGAGTCGAGGCCAACTACCTCGAACTGTCCCGCACCGATGATGTTGCGCAGAGTCGAGATACCCATACGCGCCATGACTTTACGGAGACCATCCTCAATGACATGCAGGTAACGTTCTTCGGCTTCCCCGGGTGTGAGGCTCTCAAGTTGGCGCTCTCCGGCTAAGGCACGCACACTGGCAAGAGCCAGCGAGGGAACGATTGCCTCTGCCCCATAGCCAAGTAAGAGCGCGATCTGGTGGACATCCCAGGCTGCGCTCGTTTCGCAGATCAAGGAGGTGTGTGTGCGTATCCCATGCCGGATAAGGGCTTGATGGACAGCCCCGACAGCAAGAAGCATAGGGATGGGTGGCTGGCCTGGACTGGCATTATTGTCACTTAAGATGAGCAGTGTCGCACCTTCAGTAACAGCAGAAATGGCTTCATTCTCTAAACGATCAAGAGCAGCCTCAAGCGCTGCCGGACCAGCAGCACTCTCAAATGAAGCGTTGAGCGTCTGGGAACGGAAACCTGCTCTGTTCAGCCTGCGCAAGGTCTCAAACTGGGATGCAGTCAGCAGCGGTGTTTCCAGGTGCAGCAACCGCGCGTGTAAGGCAGTCTCGGTGAGAAGACTCTGGTGACAACCGAGGTAGCAGTCGAGTGACATGACGATCCGCTCACGCAAAGGATCAATGGGTGGATTGGTGACCTGGGCAAAGCGTTGGTGGAAGTAATCGGAAAAAGAGCGAACCTGACGCGAGAGGGCAGCATGTGGTGTATCATCACCCATACTCCATACGGGATCCTTCTTTTCCGTTAACATGGGACGCAGCACCATCTCAATATCTTCATGCGTGTAGCCGAAGAACTGCTGACGATTGAACAAGGTATCAGCGTCCATGCCGGAAGGAGAGGCCGTGACTTGAGGGAGGGTTGCCAGGCGAACCAGGTGCTGCTTTATCCACTGCTCGTATGGTTGGCGCTCCGCAAGCGCTGCCTTGATATCGGAATCGCGAAGCAAAACCCCATGTTCCAGGTCGACAGCAATCATCTCGCCTGGTCCGAGTCGACCCTTTTCGACCACTTCATGTGGATCGCAAGATACAACTCCCGCCTCGGATGCCAGGATCAGCAGTCCATTCGATGTCAGTGTATAGCGAGCGGGACGTAGTCCGTTCCGATCAAGCGCTGCACCGACAACACGTCCATCGCTAAAAGCAAGTGCGGCTGGCCCATCCCAGGGCTCGATCAACCCTGCATGATATTCGCACCAGGCACGCTGCTCGCTCTCCAGTTCAGAATTGTTCTCCCAGGCCGGGGGGATAAGCATTTGCATACTATGAAGCAGATCGCGGCCAGAATGTGTGAGCAGTTCCAGTATATTGTCCAATTGGGCAGAATCACTTCCTCCTGCTTGCAGGATGGGCAGGAGGTTGTCAAACCTGTCTCCCCAAAGTGGCGAGTACAATGCCCCTGCACGAGCCTGCATCCAGTTCCGATTGCCCTGAAGCGTATTGATCTCGCCATTGTGAGCCAGCAGGCGCAGCGGCTGCGCTAAGGGCCAGGAAGGAAACGTGTTGGTACTGTAGCGCTGATGAAAGATAACGAAGGAGCTTGTAAAACGGGGATCAGCCAGGTCGAGATAGAAGCGGGCCAGTTCGTTTGGAGCCAGTAGCCCTTTGTAAACAATGGTCATACAAGAAAGCGAGACAATGTAGCAATCATTGATACCCGCCTCTTGCAAGCGCTGCTCAATCAAACGCTGGGCATAATAGAGGGTTCTCTCATACTCCTCTAAAGTGAGGTGAGGGGGGCGTATGAGAAGAAGCTGTGCGATGCTGGGCGCGGTTGCACGAGCTTGTGTGCCTAAGACGGTAGAGTCGAGCGGTGGATTCCGCCAACGCAAAGGCTGTCCTCGTAACCACCCGAGACCTACCTCATGGAGTGCCTGTTCGATAAGCTGACGGCTTCGAGCGTAGTCGTGAGGTGAACGCTCCTGTGATGGTAAAAAAAGCACACCTACGGCGAGGTCCGTCAGGTCAGGAAGCGAAATTCCTTGTGTTTGTAGTTCATCATAAAGCAATGCCCTGGGTATCTGGGTAAGCAGACCTGCACCATCACTTGTTTCGGCATCTGCGTCTTGAGCGCCGCGATGGGTAAGCCGGGTAAGGGCATCCAGGGCTGTCTGGATCAACGAGTGGCTATCCTCTCCAGAGATTTGAGCCAGAAAGCCTGTACCACAGGCATCATGCTCCCAACGAGCATCATAAAGTGGATATGCGCTGTCACTTATCTTTTGTTGCATAGGTTGCCCTCTCCAAAAACGAATTGTTCACTACCAGGAGGCGCCTACGCTGGAGCCGAAAAGCATTCGACGGCTGAACGTTGCTCATCGAAGTCGTTTTCTTGCAGAACCTGAAAACGGCTTGATCTCAGTGGATGGGCTTCGCAAACGATGCAAATGGGGGCAGCATTGAATCCAGGAGAGCTACTCAACTCACCGCAGAACAAACAGTGGTCTGTGGTTAAGAAGAATATATCATAAGCGAGCGGCTTAGTGCAAGAGGGCAAGGCCAGCATGCTCACTATGCGGCTTGTCGATAGGAAGAATAACCTCTGCATCTTTGACTTCCGCATTGGCAATATTCTCACCGAGCGTTTGAAGCGTTACAGTGGGGCGGTCAAGATGAAGTGCGCCAGGCTTCTTTGCAAGCTCTTTCAAGATCGCACTGATACCACCTGCACGGTCAACATCTTCCATATGCCACTTCCCAGAAGGGCTGACCTTGCAAAGGTGCGGCGTACGAGCTGCCACCTCGTTGATGCGTTCCAGCGAGTAATCTACGCCAGCTTCTCGCGCCAGTGCCAGGGTATGCAGAACCGTATTAGTCGAACCGCCCATCGCCATAACCAGGGCAAATGCGTTTTTGGGCACGCGGGTTTGTAACGCGCGCCGCAAACTTCGCTGAAGGCCCTACGGTTTTAATATACTGGAGTTACCCAATCGCGATATTTTTCGTTCTCACCACGGCAAGCAGAAAGGTAGAGTCCTTGCAGCTTCATGCTAAATGGACCGGGCTTCCCTGTTCTCACAGGACGACGGTCTACACTGGTAACCGGCGAAACCTGCACACCTGTACCGCACATGAAGATTTCATCAGCAGCATAGAGTTCTGTGCGATCGATGCGCCGCTCTTCCACCGTCATGCCAAATTCCTCGCGCACCATGTCGATCAAAGCATTGCGCGTGATCCCCTCAAGAATATCTTCAGAGAGTGCAGGAGTAATAAGCTTGCCATTACGCAAGAGAAAGAGGTTGCACGAACTCGCCTCTGAAACGGTGCCGTCATGGGTGAGCATGATAGCTTCGTCAAAACCAGCAGCGCTGGCGTCATCCACAGCCAGGGAGCTATTAATGTAGGCACCTGTTACCTTAGCGCGCACCGGCATGGCATTACTGTTGGCACGTCTCCAGGATGATGTACAGACACTCAGGCCAGCACTAATATCGAGATAATTGCCCATGGCGAAGGTATAGATTGCCGTTGCGTCCTCCAACGAACTGAGCGTGAGCTTGATTGTACGTGAAGCCTTATAGGTCAAGGGGCGCACGTAGGCATCCTGGCGATACTCATGCTTTCGAACCAGTTCGACAGTGATACGGCACAGGTCATCAATTGACTCCTGAGGCTTCATGCGCAGGACATTCCATGAATTAGCCATACGCTCAAAGTGTTCACGTAGTTTCAAGAGGTACAATTGCTCATGATTTGCATTCCAGTAGCCGCGAATGCCCTCGAAACAGGCTGTGCCATAGTTCAGCGCGTGGGTCGCTATACTCACTTTTGCTTCGCTCATTGGCACGATACGTCCATCGAAGTAGGCATATCCCTCGTCAAGGCTCAGCACAGGTATTTTTGGGGCCTCCACTTTTGCAGGTTGGCCATTTGATGTCGATGTTTCAATCTGGGTCACGAATGTACTCCTTAGAAAGAAGCAGGGCGATCACTGCCTTCTTCATTCCTGGATGCGGCTGCATCGTCCCTGCAAGTTACGAATGGTTTTGTGATTATATAGCTGCTGGTGTTTCCTTACCCGTCTCTACAATGTAGAGCAGGTCTGCATCAGTAAGATGTTTTTTCTGGTCAGCCATAACGACGAAACGACGATAGGCTGCTTTGAGCTCTGCAGCATCAAGTTTATGGCCTAACTGTCGCAGTCGAGCATCCAGGCCATGCCTTCCTGAATGCTTGCCAAGAACTAACTTTGTATCTGCCCATCCCACAGATTGGGGGGTCATAATCTCGTAAGTCATGCGGTTTTTCAGCATGCCATCCTGGTGAATACCTGCTTCATGGGCAAAGGCATTTTGCCCCACTACGGCCTTATTAGGCTGTACAGGAATACCTGTGAGACGGCTTACAAGCTGGCTTGCCGCTAGAAGCTCCTGCGTATTGATACGTGTGTAGACATTACCATAGGAATCTGGTCGTGTATGTAGTGCCATAACCACTTCTTCCACAGCAGTATTTCCCGCGCGCTCACCCAGCCCATTGATGGTCACCTCAACCTGTCGCGCTCCCCCTTTGATGGCTGCTAAAGTGTTAGCCGTTGCCATACCCAGGTCGTCATGACAGTGGGCGCTCATGACCACATCCTCTATACCTGGGATGTGTTCACGCAGATAGCGGAATAGCGCTTCGTACTCGTGCGGCATTGTGTAACCAACGGTATCAGGCACGTTAATGGTTGTTGCACCCGACTTAATAGCCGCTTCAAAAACACGGCAGAGGTAGTCCCACTCGCTGCGGGTAGCATCCTCGGCTGAAAATTCGACAGTTGGACAGAGGCTGTGTGCGTAGGCAACCATAGCCTGTACTCTTTGAAGCGCTTCTTCATAGCCGAGTTTCAATTTATGTGTGAGGTGAATGCCAGAAGTCGCTAGAACGACGTGGATCACTGGCTGATCGGCATCACGAATGGCTTCCCAGGCAGTGTCAATATCAGAGATATCGGCGCGGGCAAGCCCGGCGATGGCAACGCCACGAGTACGCCGTGCAATCTGCTGGACTGCCTCAAGGTCACCAGGAGAAGCGGCTGGAAAGCCTGCTTCAATAATATCGACATTGAGGCGCACAAGCTGCTCAGCAACTTGAATCTTCTCTTCAGTCGTCATCGTTGCTCCCGGTGACTGTT
>WNGM01000654.1_pt1 | contig 27852 bp, 22 predicted proteins | sample 5400571 | NCBI WGS metagenome assembly WNGM01 (sample SAMN13153378, study PRJNA577476) | soil metagenome | isolation source: 100 cm soil or saprolite under Garry oak tree replicate 2 | place: USA:California | collected 2016-06-15 | reverse complement strand
GCAGCGGCAGCGGGTAGTAGTTGGCGGGGAAGCCGGTGCCTGGCCCCGTCCCTGGGACCAGGATGTGCTGCACCCAGTTCTGCGGGTCGGTCGCGTTCGGTGAATAGGGCGTGATCCATCCGCCGATGACCGCCACCACAGCGAAGACGGCCAGGATCACCAGACCGGCGATGACCTTGGGGGAGCGCGGCAGGCGGAGGATCCTCGCCTTGCGGAAGATCGGGTCGGGAGTCGGCCCGGGTACCGGGACGGTCGACAGGGCGGTGCTGTCTATGGTCATCGTCAGGCTGCCTGCCTGGCCCGGGGGTCGATGATCACGTAGACCACATCCGCGAGGAGGTTTGCGGCCAGCACGACCAGGGTGATGACGACGAAGATCCCCTGCACCAGCGAGTAGTCGAGCTTGCCGAGGGCATCGAAGAGGTGGAAGCCAATCCCGGGATAGTTGAAGACGATCTCGACGAGGATCTGGCCGGCAACCACCAGGCTGATCGCGATCGTGAAATTGGAGACGACGGGCAGAAGCGCGTTGCGAGCCGCGTACCAGATCACCGTGCGCGTCGGCAGCCCCTTGGCCTCGGCGACCAGGACGAAATCCTCGTCCATGGTCGTGACCATCTGATTGCGCATCGCCAGGATGAAGCCGGCGATCGAGGCGAGGATGACCGTCGCCGCGGGCAGGATCGCATGGCTCAAGACGCTTCCGATGTAGGGCAGGTTCGAGCCCGGGGTGACCCCATAGAGGTCGTACCCGAACAGGCTCGGAAACCACTTGAGCAGCGTTCCGGTCTGGCCGAAGATGAGCACCAGCACCAGCGCGAGGAAGAAGTACGGAAGCGCCTGGAAAAACGTGGCGACCGGCAGCACCCACTCGAACCACGAGCCGCGACGCCAGGCCATCAGGATGCCGAGTGTGGTGCCGGCGACGAAGCTCACCGTCGTTGCGACCACCAGCAGGCCCAGCGTCCACGGCAGGTACGAGACGATGAGGCTGCCCACGGGCGCGTTCTCCGACCACGAATGCCCGAGGTCGCCGTGCAAGAGGTTGCCGAGGTAGGAGACGTACTGCTCCCAGACGCTCGTGTGCACGTTGTAACCGAGCTGCTCCTCGACGGCGAGCACGCACTGCGTGTTGCAGTTGCCCGACTGCGAGGCCCTCGCGACGGCGCCGGCGACCGGGTTGCCCGGCACGACGCGGGGCAGCAGGAAGCTGACGGTGATCGCCACCCAGGCGGCGAGCAGGTAGACGCCGAGCCTGCGAAGGAGCGCCGGCATCGCTAGGCCTCGTCCTTGGCGGCGCCGCTGACGCAGCCGCAGCTCTCACGCACGACGAGCTCGACCGGTAGGACCGTATCGGGCTTTCCGCCGGCCTCGCTGATCCGCGCGTAGAGGATTTCGAACGCCTTGGCGCCGAGCTCCTCCATCGGCTGGCGGACCGTGGTCAGTGGTGGGTGCAGGTGGCGAGCGACAGGGACGTCGTCAAAGCCCGTGATGGCGACGTCCTGCGGCACCCGGATGCCGCGCTGCGCCAGCGCATGGATGACGCCGAGGGCGGTCTGGTCGTTGGCGCACAAGATCGCGCGTGGGAGCTTCCTCCTCGCGTTCAGCAGCGACTCGATCACGTTGGCCCCTCCTGCGGCGCTGTAGTTGCCTTGCCATGAGGGTCCGGTGTCGCAATCGGCGCCGGCCGCCGCCGCCTCGGTCTCGAAAGCGCGCGAACGCGTCCGGTTGTCAGGGCTGTCGGCCCGTCCCGAGACATAGCCAAGGCTTCGATAACCGTGCTTTGTCACCAGGTGACGGACCAACTCCCGGATGCCGGACTCGTTGTCGCAGCGGACATTCATGGACGCCGGCGTGGGGCTTCCGGCCAGCGTGACGACCGGCACCATGTCGGCCAGCCGTGCGATGGCGACTGCCGAAAGCATGCGGTCGTGGAGGATGAGACCGTCCGCCTTGCCCGCGAGCGCGGCCATCCGTGTCGCAACGTTGTCGTCGTTGAACCCGACCGAGCTGATCAACAGGTCGAACCCATGGCGCCGCGCCCCCACCTCGATGCCCCGATTGATCACGTCGATGAAGAGAAAGCTTTCGTCCTCGCCCGCGAACAGCGTCTCGCCCCCGCGGCGAAAGACGACGCCGACCACCTCTTTGAGACCGTTGGAGAGAGCGCGCGCCGCGCCGTCCGGCACGAAGCTCAACTCTCGAACCGCGTGCATGACGCGGTCGCGGGTCTCGGCGCGGGGGCTGCCCTGTCCGTTGAGGACGCGGGATACGGAGGCGATGGAGACGCCCGCGAGCTTGGCGACGTCGTAGATGGTCAGGGTCCCTTTGGCTTTCTTCGGCTCCGCCATCGCGCCTGGCCTGTACCTCTCGCCTGACTCGTGCCGGGGTGTAAGCGCTTACCGGTAAGCGCTTACCGCACCGTATCACGGGTTTGGCGCAGTTGGCAAGAAGATTCTTGTGTCGTGGGAACGAACGCGGGGCAACCCATCAGGTTTCGCTTATAGGTTGCTTGTCAACCCACTAGTTGAGATTCCTCCATACATATGAGACACCCGCAGTTAGCGTGCCGGCATGCCTGCGAGTCACTTCACGAGCCCCTCGGACCCGCATCGATGGCTGCGCCGGAATCGCTACCAGGAAGGCCCTGACTTTCTGTTCTTAGCCACCCAGAACGGACGTCCGCCCGAAAAACGTCCAAGCCGAGGTCTGTTGGCCGGCGTGCGGCTGCGAATGAGAGCGGTGAGGCTGGCGAAGGAGTCTGGAGTCGCCTCCGCAGTCGGTTTCACCGGGTGCTCGAGAGCTTCAATCTACCGTTGGATCCAGGCCTTCGAGAAGGGCGGAATAACGGCCTTGGTGGAGGACTCCCGTCGGCCCCAACACCTGAGGACCACGGTGCCGAACTGGGTCGACACGGTGATCATTGCCATCCGGCTGAACACCTACTGGAACTCCAAGCGAATCGCGGCCGAGATGGCACGGCGCGAGATCTACCGAGTCAGCGCCAAGCACATCGACCGGCTCTTCCACCAGCTGGGCTGCAGCCGCGGCAGCGTGCCTCCGCAGGCTGGGCCGCGCTACGAGCGCTCGACGCCCAACGAACTCTGGCATATCGATATCAAGGGGCCGTTCTTTATCAACGTTGAAGGTGCTGGCTACCTCAAGACGTGGATCGTGGGCCTGGTCGATGACCATTCGCGTTTCGTCCTCGGCCTCCGGATCCACACCGACGCCAAGCTCGCTCCACTGCTCCAATGGCTGGACGATTGCTTCGAGCTCTGGGGTCAGCCAATCGAATTGATGACCGACAACGGCAGCCCCTTCGTTCGGTTCCTGCCTGGGCTGCTGCCCACCGGCTTCGGCCACCGGCTGGCTGAACGGCGCATCCGCCACCTTCGGACTCAGATCAGTACGCCCTGGACCAACGGCAAGATTGAGGCTTTCTGGGCGGTGCTCCAGCGTGAGGTGCTGGACCGCCAACGCTTCGGCAGTCTCGTCGAGGCCGAAACAGCTCTTGCTCGTTTCGCCGAGTACTACAACTATCACCGGCTCAGCGGCACCCTAGGATGGCTGACTCCCGCCGAGCGCTACGACGGAACGCCCTTCACCGACCGCGGGTTCGAGAACATCCCCTCTTTGGCAAATCTTCAGAAGTGGCTCGCAATGACAATGGCTGCAGCCTGACCGTCTCAGATCAGTGGTGGAATCTCAACTAGTTGTAGGTCAACGAATTGAGGCCGCGCCGCGCCCACCGGCCACGCTGACCCGGCGGTAGATGATCGGTGCGAACAGCGCTGACGCGACGCACAGGCCGCCCGCTAGCGCAAACGGGAGCTCGAACCCGGCCACATCGGCAAGACCCGCCATCAACAGCGCACCGGCCGCGCCGCCCGCGGCCCAGGACGCGTTCATGGCCGCCACGCCGACCGCATGACCGCTCGGACCCGGATCAGCAGCATCCGTGATCATCGTGGCGGTGGGCGTCCAGAGGCCCGAGATCACTGCGCTGGCAATGATCGACGCGATCACGAGAGGCGGCAGCGATGCGAAGAGCGGGAGCAGCGGAAGCAGCGCGCCGGCGATAACCAGGCCGACCACGGTGGGCGCCAGGCGCCCGAAGCGATCCGAGATGCGGCCGACGCCGACGCTGAGGAGTGCGGCGATCAGGTAACTGGCGGCCAGGATCCAGGCGATCGTCGCCGCCGAGCCCTGAAGCCGCGCCACCAACAGGGGCATGAGGCTCCATGCCGTGCCGCCGACGATGCCGACAACGCACAGGACGCCGTTGCCCACCGCGGCTCTGCGGTTTCTGAGCAGGCGGCGAAGGGCTCGCGCGGATCCGCGGGTGCGACTCGACTCGGGCGCAGAGGCCGGGCCGGCGAACGCGAGACCGGCCAGGAGAACCGCCAGCCCGCTGAAGACCAGGCCGCGGCCGGCCTGCGCGGCGACCGCACCCATGGCCGGGCCCACCACCATCCCGATCAAGGCCGCGCCGATGGCGGCGCCGATGACCGAACCTCGCCGTCCCGGAGCCGTGGTGCTGGTCAGCCACGCCAGGGCGCCGGACCATGCGACCGCGCCGCCGATGCCTTGCACGAATCGGGATGCGTCGAGGACGAGGCCCGCCGTTCCCCACCCAAAGCCCAGCGTGGCCGCGATGAGCAGCGCGAATCCGGCCAACGTCGTGGCGCGGACGCCTAACCGGTCGACCATCGCGATCGACGGCACGGCGCCCAGGAGCACGCCCGCGGGGTACGCGGCCACAAGTACTCCAACCTCGCTGGTGGTCAGGTGGACGTCGTGCACGAGCCGAGGGATGAGGGGCGGGACCACTGCGTAGAAGCCCGACTCCGCGGCGAAGACGGCGCCCGCGAATAGGACCAGCCGGCGCGAGGCGACAGCCGGCTCGATCACGGCGTCTCAAGTGGCGAAACCAACGCGGCGCGCATCATTGCTTACCCAATGCGCGCTGCAGTGTGCCATCGATTTGGAGATCCGCTGGTCGTCGAGGAGGTCGAGCTCGCCGCGCCGGCGTCCGGCGAGGTCACTGTTCGCGTCGCGGCGTGCGGCGTCTGCCACAGCGACATCAGCTTCATCGAGGGTGCATGGGGTGGCGACCTGCCCGCGGTCTACGGTCACGAGGTGGCGGGCGTCGTCACCGATGTCGGTCGCGGTGTCGAGTCGTTGAAGACGGGGGACCACGTGGTCGTGACCCTGGTGCGCAGCTGCGGGCGTTGCTTCTACTGCACGCGCAGCGAGCCGACCCAATGCATCGGTGCATTCGCCATCGATGACAGCGCACCGATTCGCCTGGCCGGCGGGGGGCGCCTCAAGCAGGCGATGCATGTCGGTGGCTTCGCGGAGTGCGTGACCGTGCACTCGTCCCAGGTGGTGGCGATCGCAGCCGGACTCCCGCCCGAGAGCGCCTGCCTCCTCGCGTGCGCGGTCGCAACCGGGGTCGGCGCCGTGCGCAACACCGCCCAGGTCGCGCCGGGAGCCAGCGTCGTTGTCATCGGCGCAGGCGGGGTCGGGCTGAACAGCCTGCAGGGCGCCGCGCTATCAGGTGCGCGACCAGTCATTGCGGTCGACGTGTCCGACTCACGACTCGAGGCTGCCCGGACGTTTGGCGCCACCGACATGATCAACTCGAGGCATAGCAACCCGACCGCGGTCATCCGCGACCTCACCGAGGGCCGCGGCGCCGACTACACGTTCATCACTGCCGGCAGCCCCGCCGCCATCGAGCTTGGTTTGACCACGTCACGCCGGGGCGGGACGGTCGTGATCGTGGGGATCACCGGCATCGGGGTGACGGTGCCGGTCGACCCCGGAGAGCTCGCGGACAGCGCGCGACGCGTGATGGGCTGCAAGATGGGCGCGATCCAACCCCAGCTCGACATCCCCTGGCTGGTCGAGGCCTACCGCGCCGGCCGGCTCAAGCTCGACGAGCTTGTCACCGCACGTTTTCCGCTCGAGGGCATCAACGAGGCGCTCGACACCGCGCGCCGCGGCGAAGGCCTGCGCACGGTGATCACGTTTTGAAGTTGTCAGGTGGTCAGCTGCCCAGCGCCTTCTTGTAGCGCTCGGCAGAGCGGCGGAGCGCGGCCTTCGCGTCCGATGCCACGTTCCGATCCCACCAGGCTCCGTAGATGCAATCGAAACGAAACGGCTCCACGGTGGCGACGATGCGGTCGATCTCGACCGCCGACAGCGGAATGTAATTCGGGAAGCTGTACATGAAGCTGAGCCAACGGCGATCCTGCGCCACCTGGAGAATGTCGCCGGCGAGAAGAGCGCCCAGGCCCGACGCTCCGCCTGCAACATGCATGACCGTGCCGCCATCGAAATGGCCGCCGGCCCGGATCAGCGTCATCCCATCCCAGAGCGATCGGGTGTCTCCGGTCCAGTGCTCGATTCGGGGATCGGGACGCAGCACCCAGCGGCGGTCCGCGGCGTGCAGGTAGACCGGCGCGTCGAAGCATCGGCTCCACTCGACCATCGACGAGTAGTAGTGCGGATGCGAGATCGCGATGGCGCGGATGCCGCCGACCTTTCGGATCGCCTCAACGGTCGCATCGTCGACGAGCGTGATGCAATCCCAGAGCACGTTGCCTTGCGGGGAGCGGACGAGCAAGGCACGTTGGCCGATCGCAAACGCCGGCTTGGTTCCGATCCCTGTGAGGCCGAGGTCGTCGCGAATCTCGTTGTGGTGGTCCCGGCGGAGGTCGTCGAGCGTCGTCCAGTGCTGACCTGACCAGCCGACGTACTGGCGCTCGTCTTCGCAAATGTCGCAACGCTCGGGTGGCTCCACGCTCGGTGGGTACTGAACGCCGCATGTGGCGCATACGTAGGCATGCACGTCAGGACCAGCGTAAGGGTCGATCAAGGGGAGACGTCTATCAGCCGGGAGAGATCGCGATGACATGGGCGATCGCGACGGCGCCGCTGACGACACCCACAGCCGGCAAAGCCACCGCCAACGAGAACGCGTCTTTTCTCCATGCAATCTTTCCCGCGCCGATCAGCCACAAGGCATCGAGGAGAGTGGCGGGAGACCGGAGCGCTTGCCTGAGATCGCCCTCGTTCACCGAATTGGTTAACGCTGTTAAGCGCTCGATACCGGGTGTCAGAATGCTCCCCACGACGAAATACGGGCCTAACGCGCTGGGATCGCTCGTTCGGTTTGGGCTTCTCGCCCTGGTGCCGGTGGTGGCCCTCGGCGCCGTGCTCGGCCACGTGTTGAATGCCGACGTCCAGCAGCGGTACCTGGAAACCGCGCGAAGCAGCGCAACTCTGATCGCACAGGTTGGGATCCAGCCGCTTCTCAACTCCCAACAGGTCGCGAATGGCCTGACCCCAACCGAGATCGCCTTGACCAACAACCGCTTGCAAGGCGCGGCGGTCAGCGAGGAAGTACAGCGGATCAAGGTGTGGAACCGCGCCGGTCTGATCGTCTTTTCGGACAATCCCGCGCTCATCGGCAGAACGTTTCCAATCGACGATGACCTGGGCAAGGCGCTGGCGGGCCAGTCGAGCGCGAGCATCACGGATGGTCACGATGAGGAAAACTCCGGCGACGACCTCAGCGGCCCGCTGATCCAGGTCTACGTGCCGTTGGTCTTCGCCGGCACGTCTTCGGCGAGCGGGGCTTTCGAGCTGTATCTCCCGTACGCGCCTGTTCAGGCTGCGATCGATCGCGAGTCGAATCAGCTCTACATCTTCCTGGCGATCGGCCTGGCCCTGTTCTATGCATCGATGTTTCCGGTGGTCCTGGTTGCCGACCGCTGGAGGCGGCGCCTGCTGCACGAGGCTCAGGCAACCGCACTTGCCAACCTCGCAGTGCTCGAACGCCTCAACAGATTGAAGACCGAATTCTTGACCCGAATCAGCCATCAGTTCCGCACGGCGCTGGTTGGCATCCAGGGCTTCAGCGAGGTCATCCGCGATTCCGAGCACCTCGACCTGCTCGAGGTGAAGGCGTTCGCAAAAGACATCTATCAGGACGCCGAGCGTCTGGACCGAGCCTTCAACCAGATGCTCGAGCTGGACCAGATCGAGGCGGGTCGGACGCCTCTCAAGCTTGGGCAGGTTTCCCTAGATCAACTCGTCAACGACGTCGTCGAAATGGCACGCGCGCAAAACCCCGAACGTGTGCTCAGGGTCAGCCTCGGCCCCGCGACACCGACAGTGTCATGCGACCGCGACAAGATTGCCCAGGTCCTCACGATTCTGCTGGGCAACGCGATGAAATACTCGCCTGCCGGGAGCGAGGTGGCGGTGACCACCAGGTCCGATCCCGATTTTGTCGAGGTCATGGTGAAAGACCACGGCCCCGGCATGCCGTCCGATTTCGATGATGGTTTGTTCGTCGGTTATCAGCGCCCACCAGCAAAGGCCACCAATGGTCTCAACACTGGGGTTAACGCGGGTCTGGGTTTGCCGATCGCTCGCCAGATCGTCGAAATGCACGGCGGACGCATCTGGTTCGAAAGCACCGCCGGAAATGGAACCGAGTTCCATTTCACATTGCCCATCCAGGTTTGGGCATCACGAGACGTGAAGGCCGTCCCGCGAGTCGCGTAACCGGCATGACCGGTTGAGCACGCTTTCACACACGCTGCGAAGCCCATCGGCCGGACAGGTGACGCCAGAAGATCGGCGCCACGCGACATGTCCGTCGGGCCTTACAAGCATTGCGCCAGTTGCTCCGATGCCGTAAGCCGTGGTCCACGTCTTATCGGGCGATTCCTGCCCGCGGGTGCCGGCCACAGGCCGTTCCACCAGCATCGGCAGATGCATTTCATGCGCAACCTTGCCGGCCGCCGCACGCCAACACTCAGCTCCAGACCCGGTCAGAAACGTGAAGGACGGACCGAACACATCGAGCATTGAAAACTGGCGATTTCGATCCAGCCACACGTGCGGAGCACGTGAACCTGCCTTCGCCAGCGGCCGGTGATCACCGCTGATCCTGTCGAGCAAATCAGCTTCGTCTGGAATGACGGCGGACGACGCGTACTTGAAGCCAATGTCGAAGTCGAGGGCGGGCCTCTCGTCGCCGCGACCGGTGACAAGGTCGACGGAACGCTCGACGTTTTGTTGCGCGACCGGGCGGCGCTCGGTCTCGTAGGTGTCAAGAAGGTCCGATCCCGCCCACCCCTGCAAGACCGCCGCCAGCTTCCAGCACAGATTGTGGACGTCCTGAATCGCGGTGTTCATTCCGAGGCCGCCTGCGGGCGTCATCCGATGTGCAGCGTCGCCGGCGAGAAACACGCTGCCCACGCGCCAACGCTCGGCCGAGTCGGCTTCCATCTTCCAGGGGACGATCCCCGCAATCTCGACATCCAGTCCAGGAACGCCCGCCCCGCGGCGCACGAGCTCCACTGCCCGTTCGCGGGTGATCGAATCCGACGACTCACCACGCTCGGGGTCATACGGGATGGCAAAGGCCCACTTCGACTCACCGTCGGTCGCCACGAACATGCCGGTGACGTCTTCGTTCTGTACGAAATGCAGAAAGTTCGGTCCGTGTGGCAGGTGCCGCCTCAACGCAGCAGAGAAATGAATGCTGATGTTGTGGTTCAAGACCCCCGGCCCCAGCATCCTCAGGCCCAATCGTTGGCGAATTGGGCTCTTGGACCCATCGGCGGCGATCAGGTACCGGCAGCGCACGTCGCGCAAGTGGCCAGTCGCCCGATCACCGATCTGCGCAGTGACTCCTTCGCTGCTCTCCTCGAAACCCAACAGCTGAGTCCCGAAAAGCACTTGCGCCTGCCGGTGTGAGGATGCTGCGCGCAGGAGGATCGGCTCGAGCTCCTTTTGCGAGCAGGAGGTCCATTCCTCGGGGCTAGCGTCGAGATGATCTGGTCGGAACGATGGTGAGACGTGCGGTTCCTCGTCGATGAGCACGCCGGAAAAGGCAATGCGCGGCTCGGCTTTGAAGGACGCGCGGTGCACATCGTCTTGAAAGCCGAGGGAGCGGAAGATCTCCATCGACCTGACGTTGATTCCCGTGGCCCGCGGATAGATGGAGGTCCCGGGGTGCTTCTCCACCAGCAACGACTCGATGCCGTGCAAAGAGAGCAGGTTGGATGCGCACAGTCCGGCAGGCCCCGCGCCGACGATCAGGACAGGAACGTCGATCGCATGCCCGGAGCTCATGCCGAAACCTCCTTGCACGGTCGCGGCACTCCACCCATCGGCCGCAGCATCTCCTGGCGGCTTGGGGCGTGGTAGGGCCTGGCCTCGCCTCGGAGCTCGGCCTCCCGCTTCCAGTCCAGGTAGTGCATGTAACAGACCGGGTCCGACATCGCGAACGTTTCGAGCGCCGCACGCATGAGTGACTTCCACATCTCGCTGACTCCTCCAGTCTCCGCAAATTGACGATGAGCTCACTGTGCCCTTCGGCCGCGTGACTGCCATCGGGAGGAGTACGGAGGGCGGTACTGAAACCTTGGTACTGAAAAAATCGAAGGGGTCTACCGGGCCGTGTGTCTCCCGGCCACCCAGGCCGCCACCTGCGATCTCGAATTGAAGCCCAGCTTGTCGCAAGCGTTCTTGACGTGGCTCTCGACTGTCCGCTCGGACAGGTGGAGGCGCGCGGCAATGGCGCGATTGGACAGTCCTTCCGCGACCAGCGCCGCCACCTCCATCTCGCGCGCTGTCAGGGGGTGATCGGTCACGCCTCTCGCCTGCAGATCGGCTGCCAGGCGCGTCGCACGCTCGAGCCACGGCTTCATGCCAAGCGCCTTCGATGTGGCGACCGCGGCATCGAGGAGCTGGCGCGCCTGGCGCAGATCGCTATGTCGACCCCGTCGCAATAACATTTCTGCAAAAGCGATCTGGCTCCGCACGACAAGCGGTGGTGCGCCCATGCGTCGCTCAAAATCAAGGCCTCTGTCGTAGTGCTCACCCGCTTCGTCCCATCGCTCCAGCGTCCCGGCCAGCATGCCGAGATATCGCGAGACCGACCCGTAGAGACCGGCGCCGCCGGCGGCGATATTCAGCCGCGCATACGGCAGAAGCCGCACATAGACGCTTTCGGCCATGTCCCTTTCGTCAACCGCGGTGATGGCCTCCGTGAGAAGGGCCATTCCCGGCAGCCACGCCATGGGAGGCCCAATTGTGTCGAGCCCGGCGGCAGCAACCTGACGCAGCGCCAAACGGGCGTCGTCCAAGCGCCCCATCAGCGCCAGCGGGCCCGCTGCGAAAGCGGCTGCGTCCGGCCCTGGGCCGGCAAGCATCCCCATGAATCTCCCCATCTCCTGGTACGCAGCCTCCATCCCGCCGATGTAGGTCGCTTTGCCAAGGACATGAGTTAGGTGCGTGAAGTCCGCCGGCGCATGATGGCCTTTCCGCCCCAGCTCTCGGGCCCCTTCCGCCAGCTCTCCCGCCTCCTCGAATCTTCCTCGCAGCAGCGCCAGCCAGGACCGGATCTGGAGCGTGCGCCAGCGGGCGAGCGGCTCTCGCAGCTGATCGGCGTGGCTCGCCTGCACAGCAACCGCGACCTCGGCCTGATCGATCTGACCCAGCTGGATGAGGGCATCGATCCGCCATGCGTGACCCCACTGCGCGATCGACGAGCGGCCTGTTTCGTCCGCCAGACGGAGGGTCAGGTCCGCCAGCTGCAGCCTCTCGTCAACGCCATCCGGACCGGATGTGGCCATCTGGCGCGCATGGATTCCGGCGAAAACCACATCCGGGTCGACTGCGCCTTGAGAGAGCCGCACCGCCTCGCGACTGGACTCCTTGGCAGCTCGTTCATCGGCGGCATCACCTGTCTGCATCAGCGCCACCGTCAATTGGCTGAGAACCTGGACCCTCAGGGCTGCGTCCTGCGTGGGCCGCCGCATCGCGTTCGTGCACAGGCGCTTGATCTCGAGGCTGAGGCCGGGACCACCGACTCCTCGTACTACGAGTGCGGCACGCGCCAGAAGGTCGCTGTCATCCGACTTCTCGGCGAGGTGCGACACCTCTGAAGCGGCCGCCATTGCGCCCCCGATATCCCCGGCCAAGTAACGCGCTCGCCCAAGCTCGAGAAGCAGTCCTGCTCGTTCGGCGACATCTACCGAGGCAACTTTGGCGAGAGCGAGATCGAGTACGCGAACGGCCTCCTCATACGCCAGCTCAGACAATGCGCGCCTGCCCGCCGCCCGCGCGTATTCAAGGGCCCTGCCACGCAGTGACCTGTCCACCACCGAAGCCTCGACGAAGTGATACGCAAGCTGCGCCACAGGCGGATCTGCCCAGCCCATGGTCAACTCCTCCAGAACACGTCCGATGCGGGCATGGAGCTTGCTTCGACGAGCGGTCGGCAGACTGCGGTAGACGGTGTCGCGAACGAGGCCATGCGCGAAGGCGCAGCCACCGTCGACGCGGGTCGCAACCCCTTTGGTGATCGCTTCATCGAAAAGGCCGAGGATTCTCGCGCGTACGGTTCCGGTGGCGGCCTCGAGCAGGTCCAACTGCAATTCCTGGCCGGCAACGGCCGCGACATCGAGCATCCGGCGGCAATCGTCCGATAAACCTTCGACACTGCGCCGCAGCACGGCGTCGACTCCGCTCGGGATGCTGTCCGTGGAATCTGATGCGGTCCAGCGCGTCGAATCCAGGTCTTCCGTTGCGAACGCCTTGGCCAACTCGCTGAGGAAGAACGGATTGCCGGCAGTTTGCGAAAGCAGCCGATGCACCATGTCCGCGTCGAGATCGAATCCAGTGAGGGCGCGGAACAGCTGCACGACATCGGCGCGATTCAAACCCGTGATCGCGATCTGAGTCGATTCTCCAGCTCGAACGAAATCGGCCAGCTGAGCGCGCAGCGGGTTGTCGGCCGGAAGCTCGCGATCGCGATACGTGGCGATCACCATTACCGATGATTGGGCGAGGGAACCTGCGAGGAGCTTGAGCACAAGGAGCGTTGGAACGTCTGCCCAATGCATGTCGTCGAGGACGAGGACGATGGGCCGCTTGGTGGCCGCGTCCAAAAGCACTCGAGTCACCGAGTCGTAGATACGGAAACGCGCCTGCTCATCGTCCACGGACGCGGAAGGGGCATCCGGAAAGTGGCCGCGGAGCTCAGGGACGACCTGCAGGATCTGGACCAACGCAGGTCCGGCGAGGCGGCCGAACTCCTCCTCGCCGACATCGCGTATGAGCGAACGCAGGATCTGTACCCAGGGCCAATAAGGTGGGGCGCCTTCTGCCTGGGTGGACCGCCCGGAGAAGACAGCCGCGCCGCGCCGGAGCGCTTCGACCGTCAGGGCTTCAGCCAGGCGTGTCTTCCCAATCCCGGGTTCACCGCTCAACAGGAACATTCCGCCTGTGCGTTCGAAAGCGCGGTCCAGGCCGACAAGCAGCAGCTTGAGCTCTGCCTGGCGGCCGACGAACACCGCCGGGGTCAGGTCTCGTGCCCGGAGCTCTCCCATCCCAGAACTCTCTTTTGGGCTCATGGTAGGTGCGCCAAGGCGCGCAGGCACGGCTCCCTCATGCCCGTAGGTAGGTGAGCACAGCCAGGACACGCCGATGGTCGTCTTCGGCCGGCTCCAACTGAAGCTTCATGAAGATGTTGCGGATATGCGCTTCGACGGTCTTGGGACTCAGGTGCAACCGGGAGCCGATCGCCGAGTTGGTGCGGCCTTGAGCCATGAGATGAAGCACCTCACGTTCCCGCTCGGTGAGCTCGTCGATCACCTCCCTGTGGCGCCGTCGTCCCACGAGCTCGGCGACCACATCCGGATCGATCACCGAACCCCCGGCGGCAATCCGCCGGACTGCATCCCCGAATTCGGCAATGTCACCGACATGGTCCTTCAACAAGTAGCCGACACCGCCTCCGCTCGCGATGAGCTCCATCACGTGATGGGTGTCGACATACTGAGAAAGGACGAGCACGCCGATTGAAGGGAATGCCACACGCATCTCTCGTGCTGCGATGAGGCCCTCTGTCGTGAACGTGGGCGGCATCCGTATGTCGAGGACGGCGACGTCGGGTGGGTCCGCGCTTATGAGCTCCACGAGCGACTCGGCATCGCCGGCCTGGCCGATGACATCAAACCCAAGGTCGCGCGCAACGCGAACCAGACCCTCGCGAAAGAGGGTCGAGTCGTCGACGATCGTCAGTCGCAAGGGATTTCGGCCAGAAGACGCGTGCCGGCGCCGACAGGACTCTTGATGGAGATCCTGCCCCCGATCGCGGCGGTCCGGTCCTCGAGGCCCTGGAGTCCGCCGCCCGGAGCCGGCTCCGCTCCCCCGATTCCGTTGTCGCTCACCTCGATCAGCAACCAGCTCTCCTTCGCGGTCACGGACACACGGGCGGACGAAGCGTGCGCGTGCTTGGCGACGTTTGTCAGCGCCTCAGAGACTATGTAGTAAGCGGCAGCCTCGGCCGGCTCGGGCGGTCGCCCTGGCAGAGAGACGTCCATCTCAACGGGTACTGGAGATCGGTCGGCGAGAGACCGCAGCGCAGGCTCCAGCCCGCCGGTCACGAGGATCGTCGGATGAATGCCCTGGGCAAGCTCTCGCAACTCGCCCAGTGCAGTGCGGAGCTCGCCGTCCGCGGCTGCGAGGACGTCGTCGGGATTTGAGCTGGATCCATCGCCCGCGGCACGTGCGCGTCCAAGCGCCAGGGACAGAGCGACCAGCCGCTGTTGCGCTCCGTCGTGGAGATTGCGCTCGACCCGGCGGCGTTCCTCGTCCTGCGCCCGCACGATTCGCTCACGCGAAGAGCGGAGCTCCTCGACCAGCCTCAAATTGCGGAGCACGAGCGCCGTCTGGGAGGCCAGGTCGTCGAGCAGCTTGGTCTCAACAGGCGTCACTCGGTCTCCACGACGTTTGGTGATCGCGAGCGCCCCCAGCAATGTTTGCCCGTCACGTACCGGCACGCTGTGGTCCGTGTCCGGGAGCCGGGGGAGACGTTCATCTCTCACGGATATGACCGGGGTCGGTACCTTCACGGGGTCTGCCGCCTCGCGCCTGAGCTCGGCGCCGACGCGAAGCCAGACTTCGGCCCGCTCAGCCCCGGTCGCTTCTCGGAGCAGCCTGGCGAGTCGCGGCAGCACTTCGACTGTGGAGTAGGCCATCGCAGCCTGGCCGGCGAAGCGGGACAGCACGTCATAGGGCGTACGCCGGTCGCCGTACACAAGCCTGTTCGCTAGCCGGCTCATGCCTTCGCGCACGGGCTGGAACGCAACCGCGACGATCGCCGTCGCCAACAGTGCGAGTATCGGGTTGAGGCCGGCGCCGGCCCCAATCAAGGATCCGAGCCCGAAAACGATCCCGACGTAGGCGAGTGTGATGAAGGTGGCAAGCCCGCCAAACAAGATGGCTCGGCTGATAACGAGGTCGATGTCAAAGAGCCTGTACTTGAAGATCGCGACAGCAATCGCGGCCGGGACCACGAACGTGATCGTGAGGTTTGACCCGAGCTGGCCCCAGCGGGCGATGACCTGGGCGCCGGGATCAAAAGCCCACGGCGAAACGCTGACGTCATCTATGTTCCCCACCATCCAGAACACCGCGGTGATCGCAAGGGCGAACGCAAGCCAGCGGAGTTGGAACCGCTCGTCGCCCTGCGCCCGGCGTGTCCGCAACAGCACGAGACCGGCAGCGGCGGGGGCGACAAGAAGCCTGGCCCAACCGAGCACAGTCTGTGGATCGCCGGCCAACGCGAAGCCATAGGCCCAAAGCGAGGGTGGCATCGTTACCGGCAATGAGCCGTCGCGCCCAGGAAGGCGCAGGGGCCATGGGTCGCCGAGGGAGCTGACTATCAAGCCCCCCGTCAACAGCGCGGCCAGGCCCGCCACCGTCCACCAGGCGGGGCCGGGCAGCCGGCCGTCCGGGAATAGAAGGATGGCGAGGACCTGCGGGAAGATCGCGAGGCCGGTCCAGGTGCCGATCCAGGCTGCCACCTCGGCTGCGGGCAGCGAGCCCGGAGCTGCCACGAGGGCTCGCACCGCGTACTCCTGGCTAAGCATCGTCAAGGCGACGAGGAGGGCGATCGCGGCGAAGGCCCAGCCCAGCGGGCTGGCAGGACGCCGCGAGAGGATGAAGCCGGCCAACACCGAAAGGATCAACACAGCGAAGATCGGACCGATCACATCGACGAGAGCGGTTACCCAGATCGGTTCGATGCGGCCAGGCTTGAAGGTGGGCCAGTCGATCACCAACAGAGGCACGCTGGCAAACGCCATCGACAATGCCAGCAGCGCCACGCCCCAGGGCCACACAACGCGAACCGGGGCGCGGAGTGACGGCATCATCCGGGTCGCCATTGGGGTTCGAGCTCGATGCTCGAATCGTCGATCAGCCGGGTCAGCCCCGAGCCGTCCGGGCGAACCGCATAGAGGTGCCAGGGACCGTTGCGACGGCCCACGAAAGCAATCCAGCGCCCATCCGGGGACCAGGTGGGCGAAAGGCCATCACCGCCTACGAGGCGCCGCTGGTGTGTTCCGTCTGCGTTCATCACGTAGATCGAGGATTCGTAGCCGCCGGGGAAGTCCCGCTCGCTGTGAAAGGCGATGCGGGCGCTGTCCGGCGACCAGCTCGGGCTCGCGTTTAGCGAAGGCCCAACGGTGAGCCGCCGCACGTCGCTCCCGTCTGCCGCCATCACCCAGATCTCGCCTGGCCCTCCTCGGTCGGAGAAGAAAGCGATCCTTGTCCCGTCCGGGGACCATTCGGGATCGACGTTCAAGCCACCTCCCGAGGTAAGCCGCCGCGCGGCGCTGCCATCAGAACGCGCCACGTAGATGTCGCCTGGCGCGTGGATGATGCCCAACGGGCCTGTGATGCCTGCCTCGCTGCTGGCGTAGGCGATCCGTGTGCCATCCGGCGACCAGTCGACACCGCCTTTGAACCCGCGCGAACGCGTGACCTGCACGACGCCGGTGCCGTCGGCGTTCATGATGTAAAGCTGCTCCACTCCGCTTCGCGTGCTCATGAACGCGATGCGTGTGCCGTCGGGCGACCACCTAGGGTCGCGGTTGCCACCCTCGCCATGCGTGAGCATGTGGGCCCGCTCGCCCAGGCGCACGGCCAGTATGTCGCCGTGGTAGAGGCTGCTCGGTTCCAGATCGCACACGAAGGCGATTTCGGCCGACTGGCCCGGTAGGGCTTCAGTCCTCTCCAGCCCGCACCCGTGCGCGGTCTTGTCAGCCAGGCCGCACGCTGCCAGCACCAGCACGGCAACCAGCCCCAGGGCCACACCGCGACGCGGCGTCATAACGGCCAGCATGTTGCCACCCCGGGAACCGCGTCGTCGACAGGGCCAACCCTTAAGAAATTCGAGCGCCTACCCTGATGTCCGCTGCCCCAGACCTGAATACCGTGTTGGCCATGGACCACGTGAGGGCTGGGCAGGTGTCGAAGATGATGGCCTGGACGATCCGGGCGCTGCTGATCCCCGTGCTTGCAGTCCTGATGTTCTGGGCGTTTAGCTCGATGGCAATCTGGGCCACCGGGGGCGCGCCGCGGGCAGTGCACGCCGCGCCTGTCGTGGTCCCAAGTCCGGAGCGGCCGGGCGTCCCACCCGATTCGACGCCATGAGCATCAAACCGGCGTCAGGACGACAGACGCTCTTGACTCGCTGGTTGCAGAAGCATGTTGATGAGCGCGTCCCCCAGCCATTCCTCATAGCGGGATGGGGTCCAGCCTCTTTCGAAGACCAGTTGGGTGTACTGATCGGGACCGGTCAGGGCCCAGATCACGGCCACCCCCTCTGATGGAGACATTCCGGCGCGGAGCCGAGCGCTTCGCTCCAACATCGCAGGCAGGCCGAACCGATTCATGTCGATTAATCGTTGCTCCTCCCTCTCCCGATAGTGCGCAAGCAGGTCTGGATCGCCGGACTCACGCATGAAGCGGAGGAGGTCCGCGCAAATTTCATATATGAGGCGGGAAACGCGGGCGCCAGTACGAAGCCCGAGCTCGGGGTCGTCCGATTGTCGCAACGAATCGAACAGCCTCACAGCGTCCGCTACATGAGGGAATCCCACGTCTATGAGGTCCTGCGCCAGCCGCAGCTTGGTACCGAAAATCGCATATAGCGTCTGGTAAGCGACGCCGGCTTCTTCGGCGATGTTCTCCATCGTGACGCTGCTGTAGGTCCCGTTGACCAGGAGCCTTCTTGCCGCATCGAGGATGCGGGCCCGAGTCATCTGCGCCTGCTCCCGGCGCAATGCCCCGTTGTAGGTGCGGCTCGTCTTGACAGGCTTGCCCAAGATGAATATAGTAACAGACTATCGATATTAGGTTATCTCTAGTGAATAGAGAACTCCACTAAATCGATGGGGTGGCTGGCGTGAGCAGATTGGGCGAGATACGGGACTGGCTTCTGCCGGCGCTGATCCATCTGGACCCGATGGTGGCGATGGCGTACTACCACTCAGTCGCCGTGGATCGGGGTTCAACCAAAGCAGCCATCTCCACCCCACCCCGCAACCCGCTCAGGGGTGTGGCTGGTTTTGACGTGATTGAGGTTTCTTGGCGTCACCCGATGACAGGAGATGTCATATGACCGGTGGCGCGGTTGTCGTCGGGGGCGGGTTCGCCGCTCTCGAGATCGCCCTGGCGCTGAGGAGACAGAGCCCGACGATCCCGGTCACGGTCATCAGCCGCGAAACGCAGTTGACCTACCGGCCGTGGCTGATCCGCGTCCCGGCCGGTGGCGCGCCGCCACCCATGATCCCCTTCGCTCGTCTCCTCACATCGGCTGGGGTCGAGCTGATTGCAAGCTCAGCTGCCGGCGCTGACATCCAGGCCCGTCGCGTCGTCCTCGAATCGGGCGCAGAGATCGAATATCGCCAGCTGGTGGTTGCCACCGGGGCAGTCGCCGACCGCGGCCGCATCCCAGGCGCCGGTGACCATGCGCTCTTTCCTTGCGACGTCGCCGACGCGGCGGAGTTCGCGGCCCGGGTGCGATCGTCAAACATCCATGTCGCCGTCGTCTTCGGCTGGGAACGGCCGGGACCAGGGCTCGAATACGCGGCCTGGATAGCGGCCCATCGTCCCGGCGTCAAAGTGACCGCGGTCGATGGCGATGGCAGCATGGCACACCGCTTCGGTGACCGGGCCACAGCTCACGTCAGAAGCTTGTTCGAGCGGCGTGGAGCCCAGCTCATCACAGAAGGGGCAGTTCAGCGGATCGGGGAAGGAACCGTTGAAGTTGGAGGGCGAGTGATCGCTGCCGATCTGATCGCCGTGGCCGCGCCCCTTCGCGGTTCGACGGCTTGGCTGTCACCCGCCCTTGTCGACCAGCGCGCAATGTTGTGTATTGACAACACCATGGCCGCCACCGCGGGCGTTTTTGGCATCGGCGACGTGGTCTCGGTACCGGGAGGCTATCGCCTTCCCCCCGCATTGCGGTCGATTCAAGCTACTGCCGGCGCGGTAGCCCGCAACGTTGCAGCTGCTTTCAGAGGCGACGCCCCAAAGCCGGTTCTCCGGCAAGGTAGGCCGGACGTCATGCTTCCTGACCTCGCAGGCACCGCGGTGCTCGTTCGTGAGCGGCGGCTGCTAATCAGCGGGCGCCTGCCGCTTCTCATGCGATCGTCTGGTGAACGTCGCTATCTGCGCTCGCGGAAGGCAGGGTGATGGACTGTCAGTTGAATGACGGGAAGATCTAGCGCCATCGAGCGTTAGCAACGACGCCACCCAGGATGAGGCCGACCAGATGGCAGTGGCCAACCGGGGGCCAGTGCTCAAGGGCCTCAAAGAAAAAGCCGAGCGTCAACCCCGGAATTGCACGGTCATGAAGCCGGCGCTGATCGATACTGTGCGACGACCGCCGGACGATCACGGCCGGCTTCGAGTTAAGGGGGTAGCGAGATGATCAGCCCTTACACCGCGGTCGGACTCATACCTACCGTCAGGGGCATCCGCCGGCGGGAGGACATCAAGATCAACATCGAGCACCTGGCGCACCTGATCAAGGCCGCCTCATGGCTGTCGAGCCTCGACCTCCCGGTCCGCCTGATCGCGATCCCGGAAGGTGGCCTGCAAGGGTTCACCGACGAGGTTCTGGACCTCGACCACGTCGAGTTCGCTCGCAGCTGCGCAATCGATATCCCGGGCGAAGAGACCGAGGCGTTGGGCAAGCTGGCACGCCAGTACGACGCCTTCGTGATTGCGCAAGCCAAGGCCCGTCACCCTGAGGTGAAGGACCGCTTCTTCAACGTCGGCTTCATCATCAACCCGTCTGGCGAGGTAATCCTTCAGCACTACAAGGTCTCACCCTTGTTCCCCGTCGAGCACTCGGTCTGTCCGCACGACATCTACGACTGGTGGATAGAGAGATACGGACGCAATCTGGATGCGTTCTGGCCCGTGGTGGACACCGAGATCGGCCGGCTTGGGATCATGATGGCCAACGAGGGGTCATATCCCGAAAACGCGCGTGCCCTAGCAATGAACGGAGCCGAGGTCGTCTACCGCGCCTCCTATCCACATCCAGCCACCGGCAATGAGATGTTCGAGATCCAGAGTCGGGCGCGGGCGCTGGATAACAACATGTACGTGGTCGCCCCCAACATGGGGACCTACTACCTTTTTCCCGACGAGGCGACGCCAATCGACACTTTCGGCGGCCGCTCGTTCGTATTCGATTACAAGGGCAGGATCGTGGGCAAGCAGGAGTACGGCGCCGGTTCCACCTACGTGTCGGGCGTGATCGACATCGAAGCGCTCCGCGACCATCGCGCTCGCGCCCAGTGGGACAACTGGCTGAAGGACCTGCGCACAGAGCTCTACCAGCTCCTTTACGAGCAGCCGATCTATCCCAAGAACCTGTACCTGGACCGGGAGCCTATGAAACACGCCGAGTACAAGGAAAAGGTGATCGACTCTCAGATCAGGCTGCTGCAGGATCGCGGTGTCTGGGTCAAGCCGGGCCGCTGAAGGCGCAGCTCGTCAGCGACCCGTTTGTCCCGGTCGTTTCGGGTGTCCGACTGCGTGGAGGGCGGCCCACACCCGCTCCGGCGTGAGAGGCATGTCGATGTGCCGGACGCCAAGGTGGGAGAGTGCGTCCACGACGGCGTTCTGGATCGCCGGGGTCGAACCGATGGTGCCGGACTCGCCGATCCCCTTCGCGCCCAACGGATTGTTCGGGCTAAGGGTCTCGGTCGTGGCAGTGACCACCTCGGGGATCTCGCCAATGCTCGGGATCAGGTAGTCGAGCAGCGAGGCAGTGCGGGGGCTGCCCTGGTCATCGAAGACGACTTCCTCGAGCATTGCCTGACCGATGCCTTGCGCGATGCCCCCGTGCACCTGCCCCTCGGCGAGCAGCGGGTTGATGATGCGGCCGCAATCATCAACCGCGAAGAACCGCACCAGGCGCGCATCCCCGGTCTCGACATCGACCTCGACCACGGCACAATGGGCCCCGAACGGATAGCTGCCGTCTCCGGCGAAGTCGGCATCCGCAGCGAGGCCCGGCTCCATTCCCTCAGGCAGGCTCTTGCGGTCGCCGGCGGCTGCGGCCAGTGCAGCCCACGAGAGCGCGCGCTCGGGGACGCCGGCCACGCCCACGGCCCCGCCCACAAAGACGATGTCCTCGGGACTGGCCTCGAGCAGGTGCGAAGCCAGGTCGCGCGCCTTATGACGCACCTCCCGAGCTGCTTGGTGCACAGCCGACCCGCCGTGCTGCATCGAGCGTGAGCCCACCGTGCCTGTGCCGCGCTCGACAGCATCGGTATCGGAATGGATGACGCGTACCGAGTCGAGCGGGAGGCCGAGCTGCTCAGCCGCGATCTGGGCCAGCGACGTCTCATGACCCTGACCGAAGGAAGTGGTCCCGCAGCGCACCGTTGCAGTCCCGTCGGTCTCGATCCGGACTGCTCCCCATTCCGGGCCTATGCCGACTGCGGTGACCTCCACGTAGACCGAAAGGCCGATCCCGAGCTGCAGGCGGTCGGCGCGCTCGCGACGCCGAGCCTGCTCGGCGCGCAGCCCTCGATAGTCGGAGACCTCGAGCACCTTGTCGAGTGCCCTCTCGTACTCGCCTGAGTCGTAGGTCGCCCCGCCGGCGGTCGTGTACGGAAAGCGATCGGGCGCGATCAGGTTGCGGCGTCTCAGGTCGGCAGGGTCGATGCCCAACTCCACGGCCAGCATGTCCATCGCTCGCTCCACCATCGCAGCCGCCTCGGGCCGGCCGGCGCCGCGGTAAGCCCCGAGCGGTGTTGTGTTGGTGACAACGCAGTGAGCCTCGTAGTCGATGGCGGGGATCGCGTACACGCCTGACGCCATCTGGCCGGTGAGGAACGGGAGCAGCGTCGCGATTCCCGGGTAGGCGCCGATGTCGGCTACGACCCGGGCGCGCAGGCCCACCAGGCGGCCGTCCCGCGTGGCCCCCAGCTCTACCTCCTGCACCTGTCCACGTCCGTGCGTCATACCGATCAGGTTCTCGGATCGGGTTTCGATCCACTTCACCGGCCGTCCCAGCTTTCGCGCGGCCGCGGCCACGACGATCAGCTCGGGACGGGCTCCGGCCTTCGCCCCGAACCCGCCGCCCATGTCGCCGACGACCACGCGTATCTCACCAGAGGCCATGCCGAGCGACGACGCCAGCTCGGCGCGCAGCCCGAAGGGGGTCTGGCTGGTCGCCCAAACCAGGAGTCGCCCAGCCTCCGGCACCACGAGGATCGCCTCCGACTCCATCGGCACTGGCGCCAGCCGCTGGTTGACGAAGCGGCCTCGGATCGTCACCTCGGCCCCCGCCAGGACGTCATTGTCGCCGCGGGGAGCGATGTGGTTGGCTACGTTTGAGCCGTGGGCGGGAAACAGCAGGACCGAGCCCGCGTGTCGGGCGGCCTCCGACTCGACAACGACCTCGAGCGGGTCGAGGTCGAGCCCGACCAGCTGGGCTGCGTCCACCGCCCCCCCTTGACTCTCCGCGACCACGAGCGCTACCGGCTCGCCCACGAAACGGACGCGCCCAACGGCGAGCGGCGGCCGCGCGAAGACCTCCGGCACCATCTGAAAACCAACGCGAGCCGGAAGGCCCAGCTCGGCAGCGGTAAGCACGGCTACGACGCCTGGCGCCGCGGTCGCAGCCGCAACATCCACGGCGCGAATCGTCGCGTGGGCTAACGTCGATCTCACAAAGGCCACGTGGAGACACCGGTCCGGCTGGATGTCGTCGACGTAGCGGCCCGTTCCGGTGATGAGGCGGGGGTCCTCGCGCCGGCGCACGGCATGACCGAGAATCGAGCCTGGAGTCAATGTCTGCATCGCCAACCAGAGGTTAGCCTGTCCTGGGGCGGAGCAGCAGCGTCCACCACCCGCTGCACTGAGCCCGGAATACCGCCGCAGTTTGGTCGGCTCGCGGCGATGGAGCCGACCAAACGCTTCGGATCCCAGGACTTTTCTCTAATCGTGAGATTGTTCGTGCTCGACGGCCATCACAAACTTCTTGCCGCGGCGAACGAGGGTTGTGCGATACAGATTCTTACGTTCTTCCCCCGCTCAATCAAATGTCTCGCCGATCCCAGCGACGTTGATCACGCCATTGAGTTGCTGTCTCTGCGGGAGTCGTAACTAGCGGAGCAACCAGCAAATGCGATCAACGGCTTAGCGCGTCTGACGACCCTTAGCGCCGACCTGGCGCCGCTCATCTGCTGAAAGGAGGTGGACCGAGAATCTCGATGCCTCCGTTCCGAGCCGCTGATGCACGCACGCGGTCGAAGTCGATCGGAGCGCTCGCCTCAAGACTCGGCGTCAGCGGCTCGCTCGCGCCGCGGTAGAAGGCCTCGCTGGAGCCTGGAGTCTCCAGAAACAGAATGCGTGCCCTCTGTGACGTGACCAAGAACGCGTGCGGAACGCCTCGTGGGACCATTGCCACGCCGCCGCTTCCGAGCGTCTGCTCGCGGCCGTCGATGTGGACGAGAATCTCGCCGTCCAGGACATACAGGGTCTCGTCCACTTCGGGGTGCGAGTGCAGCGGTGTGGTCTTGCCCCTGGTCATGATGTCGTCAAAGAGCAGAAACACACCTCCTGTCTGCGAACCGGTTGCGAGCCAGGTGTGTACACCACCGCCGTAGAACCACAGCTTTTCGCCCTCACCCTCGCCACGTACGACCGGAACAAGCTTGCTCATAGCCATCGCGAACCTCCTCGAATGCTTCATGGGACTTGAGTACCATGACGAGACTAGGGTACCCTGACGTGGATGTCAATCCCATATGAGCTGAGTGGGCGAACGCGCCAGAAGCTGCGGACACGCGGCGCTCTAGTCACGGCCGCCCGTGAGCTGGTAGCACAGGGACAGACGCCTACGGTCGACGAGGCCGCGACTAAGGCCTCCGTTTCACGGACGACGGCTTACCGGTACTTCCCTAACCAACGGGCGTTGCTGGTGGCCGCCCACCCGGAGATCGGGGCGCGGTCCCTACTTCCCGAGACGGCCCCAATCGATGCTTCTGCTCGACTAGATGCTGTCATTACGTCATTCCTGCACCTCATCGTCGACACGGAATCGCAACAGCGCACGATGCTGCGCCTTTCACTCGATCCCGACCCAGGCCATCGGGGCGACCTCCCGCTGCGCAAGGGCCGTGCGATCGGATGGATTGGGGAGGCTCTGGCCCCGCTCCACGGCCAGTTGACGGAACGCGATCTGCGGCGGCTCATTCTCGCGATCAGAAGCGCCGCGGGGATCGAGGCGCTGGTGTGGCTGACCGATATCGCAGGCCTCTCACGGAGAGAGGCAGTCCGGCTCATGCGCTGGTCGGCGAGCGCGCTCCTACGGTCTGCATTGGCCGAGAGCGGCACAGCCGGGCGCACAATCAAGCGTCGAAGACCGATTGAAGGGAGCGCGCGACGCAGGGGCTCCTCGGGGAAGGCAAGTTTGGCGCTGAACCTGCGGCGACGCGCCTGACTAACAGGTGTTGGCTGGGGAGGAAGGATTCGAACCTCCAACCTTCTGATCCAGAGCAATCCGCGTTATCGGCGGCGTACAAATTGAACTTAACCACCGCGTCTGATTGGTGAATTGCGCGCCAGCGCCGCGTCTGATGATCGGGCGCCAAAACGGCGCGAAGACGGCGTAAAGCGGGCGTTACAGCATCCGGCCGATATCGCGCCGTCTGAGTCCGCCCAGTCCGGCCAGGGTGAAGCCGGCAGCGACGGCGGAGATCACGACAAGCGGCAGAAGGGTCAGGCTTGCCGCAGGCAGCTGGGGCACCCGCTGGAACGGCGAGAGGTCCTGGACCCAACCAGGGATGTGGAGGGTCGTACCTAGAAACCCCACGACCACGAAGGCCGCCAGGATCGCCCATGACACGCCGGCCCAACGCGGCAGCAGCCCGACGAGGGCGATGGCCAGTCCGACCATGAGCCACATGGGGGGCGCGTAGACGAGAGCGCTGCCGACCAGGCGAGGAACGCTCTGAATGCTGCCGCCCGCGACGCCATAGGTCAGGCCGGTGGCGAGACCGGCGACGGCGAGCAGGATGACGCTGCCCGTGAAAGCCACCGTGAGGTGACTCGCCGCGAACCCCCAGCGCGAGACGGGCGTCGCCAGGACCGACTCGGCGCGCATGGACGTTTCCTCACTCCGCACACGAAGGGCAGATTGCAGAGCGAAGCCTGTCGCGAGGAGCGCCATGATGCGGAATGAAGCGGCGAAATAGGAATCCGTCAGACTCCCACCTCCGGCGCCGGCCAACACATCGGCGAGCGCTTTGTTCTGGCCGATGAAGGCATCGACTGTGGGGCCGATCCAGCCGTACGCAATGCCGGTGACCAGGATGCCGGCGCCCCACCCGAGAAGCGACGCGCGCTGCAGGCGGACGGCCAGGCCGAGGGGGTGCCCGAGACTCGGCGCAGCTGACGGCCGGCCTGGCCTGGACGCTACGAGCCCCGCGCCGAGGTCGCGCCGGGCGGCCAGGGCGGCGGCCGCGGCGACCAGGAGCAACGTCACCGCGACCAACATCAGGAAAGGCCACCATCGCTCACCTGCGAACGGCCGCGTCTTTTGCGCGACACCAATCGGCGAGAACCATGACGCGATTCCGTCGCCGATGTCTCCAAGGGCGCGCAGCACGAACGCCGCCCCGAGCCCCGCCCCGGTGACGCCGTAGACGACGCGGGTGTTCTCCGTGACTTGGGCCACCATAAGGGCTACGCCTGCGAAGAAGAGCCCGACCAGCGTGAACGACAGCCCGAATATCACCGACCCAGCGGCAGGTAGGCCCTGGACGATCAGGAAGGCGGTGGTGAGCGAGCCTACTGCCACGTTCATCGCCGCCACCGTGAGCGCGGCGGCGAGGGTGTTCGCGTGTATGCCGACCGGAAGGGAGCGCACCAGCTCGAGCCGGCCGGCCTCCTCCTCGCCCCGCGTGAGTCGGCCGACCATGAAGAAGCTCATCAGGGCTACCAGCACCATGCCCCCTGCGCCGAACTGGAAGGCCACCTGGCCGCCGACGGAGTTCAGGCCCTGCGCGGGGCCATTAAAAGCGATGGCTGCTGAGTTGTGTTGGGTAGCGGCGGCCGTTTGATCAAGGGCGGCCTGGGTTGGAAACAGACCCTTGATGCCTGCCACGGTCAGTGCCGCCAGCACCACGATCGAACCGATCCAGATCAGGATCCGGATGCGGTCGCGGCGCAGGATGAAGCGGGTCAGTGCAAGGGTGCCGGTGAACGCAGTCATGCGCGAGGCAGCGGTGTCGCGCCGCGCTGGACGTCTATACGTTCGGGCTCCTTAGCCAGCGCGTCGCCGTAGTGCCTCAAGAACAGCTCCTCTAGCGTGGGCGGATGGCTGACTAGGCTGCGGACCCCGAGCTCGGCGAGCCGGCGCACGGCAGCGCCCAAGTGGTCGGTGTCGACCTCGAACCGAACATGGGTGCGGTCGATCTCGAGGTCATGAACACCGGCCAGGTCAGCCAGGCCATCCGCTGGACGCTCTAACTGAGCCGTGATCGACGTACGGGTGAGGTGCCTCAACTCGTCGAGCGTGCCTTTCTCCACCACCCTCCCCAACCTGATGATGCTCAGCCGGTCGCATAACGCCTCGACCTCGGCCAGGATATGGCTGGAAAGCAGCACCGTTCGCCCTTCTGTCTTCACTTCGCGGATGCAGTCCTGGAATACCGCCTCCATAAGAGGGTCTAGTCCCGACGTCGGTTCGTCGAGGAGGAGCAGCTCGGCGTCGGACGCCAATGCCGCCACCAATCCGACTTTCTGCCGGTTCCCTTTTGAGTAGGATCGGGTCTTCTTGGTCGGGTCGAGCTGAAAACGTTCGAGAAGCTCGTCGCGGCGCCGCGGATTCAGGTCGCCCCGCAGGCGGCCAAACAGATCGATCACCTCCCCGCCGGTCAGGTTCGGCCACAAACTGACCTCGCCGGGCACGTACGCCAACCGGCGATGCAAATCGACGGCGTCGCGCCACGGATCGCCTCCCAGCAATGCAACCTGGCCGGCATCGGCCCGCAATAGCCCGAGCAACACACGAATGGTCGTGGTCTTGCCCGAGCCGTTCGGCCCTAGAAACCCGTGGACCTCGCCGGGCTCGACCGACAGGTCGAGACCGTCGAGAGCGCGCGTCGACCCGAAGATCTTTACAAGGCCTGAAATTGAGATCGCGGCCGACACGCGCCCATCATCGCATCGGCCCTCGGACGGACTGCGTCGGAGTCCAAGAGCACGTCCGATTCATGGTCGCCCAATGGTTGCGAGGGCCATAGGTACTCGGCTAGGAGTTTGGGGCCACACAGAGATGGCTGGGGTGGTGGCTGGGGAGGAAGGATTCGAACCTTCAACCTTCTGATCCAGAGTCAGCTGCGCTACCGTTGCGCCACTCCCCAAACACCCGGTCTGGGCCGGCCGCCTATTCTAGCCAGCGCCCGAACCAACCCTTTATCGCCGGTT
>WNGM01000653.1_pt1 | contig 27864 bp, 14 predicted proteins | sample 5400571 | NCBI WGS metagenome assembly WNGM01 (sample SAMN13153378, study PRJNA577476) | soil metagenome | isolation source: 100 cm soil or saprolite under Garry oak tree replicate 2 | place: USA:California | collected 2016-06-15 | reverse complement strand
GCTTCTTGAATCGCTGCTCTCACTGCCTTTTTCCTCTGCTCATTCGTTTCCACTTGGGGAGTCTCCTCTCTGGTCGGCTTTTTTACCGATGAGGATACTCCTTTTTCCCTTGCTTGCCTACAACTAATTCATACACCCCGTGCTCAACGCAAGCTTGCCAAAGCCCCACAAGGCACGAAAGAGCGGGCGCACAAGCGTAAGGTCGTCGCGCGCATCCACGAACGTATAGCCAACCGACGCAAGACGTTCATCGAGCAGGAGGTCAACAAACTCATCCGGCGTTTTGGCTTTCTGGCGGTCGAGGCACTGGTAGTACGCAACATGGTGAAGAATCCCAAACTGGCAAAGTCCATCGCCGATGCCTCGTGGTCACTGTTCTTCAAGCACTTGCAAGCCAAAGCGGAGGAAGCTGGGAGGCAAGTGGTGCGAGTGAACCCGGCCTATACGAGCCAGACCTGTGCGGCGTGTGGGTATCGTCAGCCTATGCCCCTGTCGGTGCGGGTCTACGAGTGCCCCCAATGCGGTCTGGTCATCCACCGCGATCATAATGGGAGCCTCAATATCCTAACTGATGCCCTTCACGCCTGTGGACGAGCAGGCCGAGTCATTCCAGAAGCCCCCGGCTTGTAGCCCTGATTCTTACCCACATCTTATAAACGGAGGTGAAAAGCCAGATGAACCCCCTCAAGAAGGGTTTGCAACGAGAGCCAGCCTTTCCAGATAGTGCGCCATCCAGGAGGGCCATCATGGGAGCGTGCCAGATAGCCACCCAGGCGTGCGACCTCCGTCCAGAAAGTGCCCACTGTCATGGTAGCAGGCGCGTGACCAGAGCGCTGGGCCAAGACCGCCAGCATCAAAGGATCAATCACCTCGTGAGCGGGGCGCTCGGGTTCTTCCCGCGCCAACGCACGCACCTGCAACAAGCGCACGGCAAGCGGGGACAACAGACCCGAGCCTCCGGATCAAGCCGTCAACCGTTTGCAATTGCCGCTGCTCGATGCGACAGCCACTTTTGAGGCATTGGTGATAGTCCTCGTCCAGAAAGCTTCGCCCATACCAGTCCACGCGCTCCCACGCTTGTTCGAGCGTCGTGGTGGGCACCGAGGTCAGCAGAAGCCATTCCAGTGGCTCCTCTCCTTCTGGAGCTTGCTCTTCCCACACACGAATGACCCACACGGTCAAAGGGTCCTTGCTCGCTCGAGGCTCATGGCGTGGGGGCAAGAGCGTCATCTGACCAAAGGCAAGCTGGAGCTGCGCACTCCGCTTCTGATGACCATGCCGAGCGGGAAGCTCCAGCACACGGCTCGCTTGGCTGGGAAAGGCCCGGGCCTGCGTCAGCGAATAGGTGATCTCTTCCTCGCTTTCCTGCACGCGCCGATTCTGTGCCGCTCGCACCAGAAACTGCGTCTGCGTCGAGCGACACGCCTGGAAGAACGGGAACATATCCGCGCCCCGATCGCCGACATGCACCCACATGCTTGCCGACTCAGGGGTGCCAATGGCCTGCACCTGGCGCATCCAGACATCGGTTTCGCGCTTGTCTCGTTTGCGCCGTTGAGAGCGCTGTTCTCCATCAGGAGCGGGAATGCGCACAAAGGGTTCCTGAGCCAGGCACCCCAGCACCTCTCGTGTCTGAGGACGCACGGCCAACACCGTTTGCACGAAAAAACCACGCCCTCGTTCGTTGCCGATTTGTCCCACGCCGCTGATCTTGTGCCGATGCGACAGATCAATGTCGGTCGTATCTTGCACCAACAGCACCACGGGCGAGGAAAGGGCTTGTTGCCTGGTCTGGTGAAAGTGAGGTTGCATCAACGCCGCAAAGGTGACATCTGGCTCGTCAAGCAACCGATACAACGCTTTGGTCTCTTTCCAGGTGTGCATTTGAGCAGGCAGAGAACCCAGCGGATTCTCCGCCAAACTCCTGGCCGCTTGTACCGCTCGTTTCCTTCGACGCAGATCATGCAGTTGGACTCTCCCAAAGGTTCGCTCGGCCCAGCTCTTGGGATCCAACAAGTCTTGTGTATTCATCCTTTATTGTATCACTTTGCAAGATGTGGGTAAGAATCAGGCTTGTAGCCGTGGGGAGTCGTCACAAAGTAGAGAGTAGCCGAAGGGGGGACTCTTGCTCATCTATTGCTCGACAATGCCTCTGCATCGGCTTCCCGCCATGCTTAAACAGATACTCGTATCTACGAAATAGGCCGATTGACAGTTCATTTGACAGTTTATCATTAAAAGAAGTGTCAGAAATCGACTCATCTCTCCAATATTACTGGGACGTGATTGCTCAGGCCAATGAGTAGGCGCAACGCACAGGCTGGCAACCAGGACCTTCGGATGCCTGATAACTTATTGTTTAGATATCCTTTCTTTTGTGGGGCACTAACTAAACTCAGGCAGACAAAGCCTGGGTTTAGATGGATTTTGACGATCACAGGGCGAACAAATCATTGAAGGTTACTTCACGGCGTCTTGCTGCTCGGCTTACGGGCATTGCCCGCTGTATCACCTTGCTAAGACGTGTATTGTCTTCGCTGATGGCACCCAAACCCAGTTTTTGTGCAGCCTCGTATTCTTCTTTCATGGCTGTCGCCACACGGCTGCGGTCTGCTTTGGTCAGGTCTGGTGAGACTAATGCTGCTGTGATGGACGTTCGTAGAAATGACTCTGCTCGCTCAGTGCCCTTCTTGCCCTCTCTCAGGGCCTCGATAGCTTTACGAAAGGGCTCTTGAATAGTACTGAGCGCATCCCAATCATCCCGCTCTTCTCGATTTTCAATACGGAAAAGCATATAGGTGTATCCAGTGAACGCAGCGGTATTGTTCTTGTCTAGTCCTGAGCGCAGTCTACCATCCTCAACCCATAGGGAGCCTGGTTTGACCTGGCTCTCAGTTGCCAGGATCACGGTGAGATAACCCGCCCTTAGTTCATTACCTCCACCACCTTTACCAGTAAAGGTATCATGCAGCCCGAGATGAAGCTGCCCATTGCCCGCATCGATTAACTGATCGACCTCATTGGCAACCGTTGTCGCTACGTTCATGACTGTAGATAACTGCGGGAGGGCCAACATCCCGGCAAAATCGCCTAGCACCTTGATACACTGGTTGAGATAGTTATTCCCTTGCATGGCCAGTAGCCCAGCCGCCACCTCTACGACATTGCCGCTAAAAGGCATCAACGTCGTCATCTGGTAGCTGAGGCGAAGCGCTTTGTCCAGGTTCTTCTCGTTCACATCTTGCAGATTGAGCGAGCCAGCAATCATGGGAACCTCTACCATCTTCCCATCATATTGGAAATGCACAAGGGAGTGGACGGCTGGATACCAGGAACTAAACCATTTAAAGCTACTTTTCAGATACATTTCACTGAGCCACAAGCGGAAATAGTGGCGGCCCGCCTCCATAGGGACCGCGTTATAGGTGATATCCACGTGATCAGGGGGTATGCGCACATACAGGAGTTGCGGCGCGTCACGCTGTAGCAAACCCGTAATTTTCTGTAGCAGTGACACCTTTTTTCTCTCCTTTCCTTTTGATGGCAGACATTGTGCTAAACGTTCAAATCCTCGCTGGCATAGAGACAAATATCTAGCGCCAATTCCTGCGCTAGGTCAAGGCCAGATGCTTGCAATTCCGGTGCTCCTAATAAAGACAACCGGGCAGAGTGGATCGCATCAAAGAGTGCCTCTTTCCAGTTCTCCTGCTGCAGAGCTCCAGCGAAATGGTCTAGGACAACCGCTCCTAGCGCCGAAGGTAATGGTGGGATAGTGACTACCGCGGGTACGCCTGATTGGAATATCGCAGCGGCCAGCGCACGTAAGTTACTTATCTGAGCGCGATCTGTCGTAGTGCGATAGGAGAACATTTCTTGCGGCGGTGCCTGGAGAATACAGAGTGAGAGATTTGGAAAAAGAGGAAGCAGTTCCTCTTCGACGCGCAGGAGATCAATCCCTCGCACACTGCCTTGCAAACTACCATATTGTAGGCGCAGCCCATAGGAGGTTTCTACCGGGTTTCCTACCAAGTGTAGAACAGATATAGAAGTTGCAGGGATTTCTCCAGACTCATAACGAGGGTCTCGAATTTCCCAGGAGTACCTGATAAGATGAGGAATCTGCTTGTCCTGCACCAATCGCTTCCAGCCGCTGTGTGCCATAACTTCCTGAGACGTGTTGTCAATCCAACTGACGATACCGCTGATGTCTTTGTGGAAGATAGCCGAGGTTGTGCGCGAGATGGGTATAACGCGACAGAATTGAAGCCGCTCCCATTGGGATATATTACCGAGATCTGCCAAAGCCAGGGCAAAGAGGCCCTCCCAGCATATGCCACTGACTGTTGAGTCTAACGGCAACTCTATTCTTGGAAACTCATCCCCACCAATTTGCAGCAAGAAGGATTGCAAGAGTCCGCCGGTGTCCTGTAATAACTTCATAGCCTCTTCTCGATATGGTTCTATGCAGCTAACGATTGCGGCCACCTCAGCCCTTTTCTCTTCATTACTGGGATCAGGGAAGTTGATGATAACGTTGATCGGTACCTCTATAGCGGCAGGGTAAGGACCAGCGTATAAGGTTATGATGGAGAGCGTAATTTTCTTTGTGGTAGGAGGAGAAGCAGTGGGAGCCTCTTCCCCAGGCTCCAACAAGCCATCCAGGTCGGCAGCCAGGGCGATATTGTTTGTATAAGAGACAATTGCTCCGTAGTTTGCACGTAACCAGGCGGCAAGGTGGTGCGCTTGCTCTGTACGCCCAGCACCATCCTTCTGCCATACCATGCAGGTAATCAGCCGCACGAACCAAGCTCGCCAGCCCAATGGGCGCAATGCATTCAGGTCTTCACTCGTCGGATTTTCTGCTATAGCCTCCAGTGTTTCCCACACGGGTAGCGTAACTTTTACCTGGCGTTGGTAAGACCGATAGTCCTGTTGAATTTGAGTAAGCGTTGCATGCAAATCGTCCGCACGGCGCAACCGAATGAGCACAAGAGCCACACAGGTTCCTGCAATAACCGCCCGACCGTAGTCCTCTGCCTCGACGAACCAATCTTGTGCCTGCTGAAGCAGGAACAGTGCATTGGCGGGCAGGCGCAATGCCAGCAGTTCTCCCTCTTCCAGAGCGATCTCGGCTGCGCGGCGTTTCCCAATATGCTCTACAAACAGCCATGCTGCCGGTCGCCGGTCGCTCAGTGCAGCGGTACGCAGGTTGAAAATAAGTGTCTCAAGAGGATGTTCTGCCTGATCCTGAAACCATTGTGCAATCAACGAGGAATCGAGGGAAAATGGTTGCCAATTGGCCAACAGACTCGCTTCCCACTGATCCAGCAAACAGGATATGTAGCTAAAGTTCGATTTGTTCACTGGTTGAGAAAGGGACAGTGCCTGGGATATCCACCTTAGCATGTCAACCGCGCCTGCTTCTGGGATGTAGCGAGTGCGCCACCGCACATGTATTTCGTTGAACCCATCGCCCCTACCATCTTCCGCGCTGCCTAGACTGTCTGGGTATGCGCGATAGCTTGTCTTGGGCCCATCCAAACCTTGTAATGCCCATTGTAATTCCCAGTCTTGCAGCGCAGAAGAGGAAATGAGACTCGAGGTCAGGCCATATCCCTCATCGCGTAGGCGCATCCTCCGTACAATGCGCAACTTAGCCCGGTCCGCTTCGTGCAGCGTTTCTAAGTCATTTGCTGACTGTTCGGCAGTCTTGGCACGACCCGTCAGATAATCTATCGCTGCATCGACCTGGCCGCAGTCGGCCATGGTTTCAGCAAGTACAGCAAAAAATGGCGGAAAGGCACTATGTGCGTGACAGGTTGGCACGTACGCTGTACTTGTGTCAGCCTGCTGGGACCACTTTTCGATTTCCGGCATCAAAGAAGTGGCTCTGCGCAAGGTCAGGATTGCCGCCGCCAGCCGATCGTCATCAATATTGCCTAGCTGTTCGGGAACCTGGTCACCGACTTCAGCCAGAATCGCGGCTGGAGCAAGCATAGTAGGATACATGGCACGGATAAATTCTAGGCGGATGCGGCCGCTGAGACTATCGGGTGTGCGCCAATCAAGCCACATTTGGCGGTTCGACTGAAGCGGCATCTGAAGAGCACGCCGGAACCACTCCAGTGCTTTTCCCCATTTTCTATCCAGGATGAGCAATCGCCCTGTCAACATCCAGATAAAAGCCCGTAGTTCTGTTGGGAACTTACTGTCGACGAGGGCGGCTGCCAAGCGCAGTAGTGGATTCGGGTCCGGTGGCTGGTATTGGAAGCTTTCGCAGTATTCAAGCACTGCCTCTATCGCCGCTGCAAAAGAGGCTATGAGCTGCTCATCTGGCTCCTGAATATTGAGTTCTACCAGTGCCTCCCAAAACGCCTGGATTCGGCTCTCATAGTCTGATCGGTTAAAGTGAAATGACGGAGTAAGCTGTAATGCGATGTTCTGCTTTTGTTCCCTTGTGCCTGCGGAGATCGACTGGGTAAGAGCGATTGATTGCGTAGGAGGATAAGAGATGGCAATCTGGCCAGCAAGGGAACGCAGCTTGAGCCTATGTGCTTCCTGTGGATTGGGATGCCGTTCAGCTTTTTGCTCCACCTCAGCCCACCGTGCTGCTACCTCGGTTATTAAGCCGGTATGGATGAGTACGGCTGCGTGTGTGGCTACAACCGCTGCCCGCAAACGGCTCTCAGAGTCTGTATGCATAGGATCCAACTGATCGGGTAAAGCCACTGCTCCATCATCGCCCAGCAAAAACTCAGTGACGTACTTCATCCAGCCGTATTCCCCTTCCCTCGCTATTCGTGCTTCTATTGCACTCCACCAACATGCGGCACGCTCTGGCTCCTTTTCAAGCAAACGGAACATGATATCAAAATAGGAAATGTCCAGCTTGCTCAGAGGGCGTTTCTGGGTGAGCTGTTCCAGGTAGGCCGCAATGCTACGCCGGGCTGCTTCAAGCTTAGTCGGCTCTGCTTGCTGGCAGTACTTGCGCAGGCGCGGGAGCAGTCCGCGCTTGACCTCAAAGAACCGGGACTGCTGGCGATCAATCCATTCCTGCTGTACAAGCTCCTGGAAGAGTTTCTCAAAGGTTGTGGGATCGGACTCCCAGGCCGTGCGTAGCGTCTCTTTTTCAAAGCGACCAAGCAAGGCTACAGCCGGGAGGAGTGGGCGTAATGCAGGATTGCGAGCCACGATGCGCATCTCGACATAGCGGTCAGCTTCCACCTCTTGAATCATCTGAGGGAGGATCCCTGGTTCTTCTTTGGCCCACGTAGCGTACAGAGCCAGGTCAAAGGGATTGTAGCGATCCTCTTGCGGCGGTTGATCTTCTGGCCTTTCCCACTCGAAAAGGCTCTTGTGCGCGGGATCAAGGCTCCGTCGCAAAATAGGATCGACGAATCCAGAGGGCAACTCGAACTGGTCCAGCAAAAAGCGTTCAGCGGTATCGCGAGGGAAACCACGTATTTCGTGCAAACGGAGATAGGGGCGTGGTGTGTTCCACCACTCGTTTGCACCCCCGCTGCCCTGCAACTGGCCAACATTACGGTAGCTCCAGCCATCTCCTTTTGCAGTCAGGGGCCGACGTCCACAAAATACCACGCGCAGAGTGGGCAAGAATTGGTGAAGCTGCTCTAAGATGGTGAAGGTGGCCTGCACACTTTCCGGTACAGTCCCATCTGGACGCAGCTTTGCCAGCTCCTCACAGGTGTCGAGGATCAGGACAACCGGCTGTTTCGGCAAGGCTGCCGCCGCCGTGGCAAAAGCCTGCACTACTCCCTCGACCATGGAAGCCAGGGTTCTCAAGAGAGCCGACAGATCATTGGGAAACGCACTCAAACTCTCATGTAAACTTACCACTTTCTGGTCAAAACGTTCAAATAGGCGGACTATCGTTTCTGTTTCGTCCCCCTCATCCTGGAGGCGCAACTCCAATGCTAACTCCTGTAGTAACAGGCCTGGTTGGCGCGGAGGATACTCCGGGTTCAGGTAGTCGAAGTCAATACGAGCAACCGAAATGTTCAGTTCCGAGGCTAAGTGACTGCCGATGTAGCGTGCCAGCATGGTCTTGCCTATGCCACCATCACCGATATAGTGCAATCCCCATAGGTCATTTGACCCCGTGAGTAATGCTTTGAAGGCATTGATCTGATAATCTCGTACCACGAAGTGAGCCAAGTAGCGTTCATCATCGGCACGACGGCGGAACAGGTCGAGTCGGCGGCTGGCTTGCCGTAATGCTGTAGTCAGCTCACCACCCAATAACTCTTCTAGCGGACGAGCCGACTCAATCCAGCGTAATACCTCGCCCGATTCCTTGGCCTGCAGCAGGTGCTCAATCTCAGCAGTAAATTCCCTCACTAACGCTTTTGGATCTTCAGCTTTGCTTGCCAGCCTTGCCCAACGTTCCAGGTGGGCTAAAACCCTTATGCCGGAGGATCGGGCTTCGAGCATGGCTGTGCCGATTTGTTGCATCTCGTGCTGAAGCCAGGGCAGCCCCTTTTTAGGATCACGTACAATGCGTTGGAAAATGTCAACCCGAGCTGCGTTGCCTATGATGTAGCGTTCACTCTCACTTGCTGTCGTCTCCGCGCTCTCGTCAATGATGAGTTTCTCGCTTGCGGATATGTAATCACAAAGTTTCTCTTTGTACAGCCGCTGAAGCGTCTCGCGTACTCCGCTACCGGAGATGGTTGGGAAGGAACATGCCTCGGCGAGTTTCAGGGTCCAGACAGGAGGCAGCGCCAGCCAGGCAAGTGTTCGCTCAGGTATGCCCTCTCTGGACTTTGCTCGCTCGGTACGTCTTTGTGCTAATAACTCTTCCTGTGCGCGAGCGATAAGTTCTTCAAACTTCAACTCCGCTTCCATCATAGCCCACCCGGCCTTCCCAGTTTCTTGAGGCTTTGATTCATGATATCTTCGTTGTCGGCTTCTTCGAGAAAATCTACCAATTTCCATGCATCGATGAATGTCATCACATCGTCATTTTCTTCGCCTAACTCTAGTCGCGATGGTACACCCTGGACCATCTTATGCAGGGTCTCGAAGAAGAGTAGTATTTTATCCTTCGGCGCTTTACGACTAAAGACCAGCGGCGGCTTATAATGGAGGAGAAACTGCTGGTAAGGTAGATAGGGTAACTCATTTTTACTATTTTTACTCACGTCGTCGGAGGCGCAAAATGGTCCTAGTTCCCGGTGCTCAACGTAATTTCGATTCTGCTTGATAAATCCCGCGACGTGATCTGGACGTTCTATGGCAGTAACAGGCCGTTCTGAGATGCTTTCTTGAATGATTTTTTGATATCCTTTGAGCGCCCTGACCACTCCATTGTATTCCCCGTGTTCGGTATTAGAAAATGTGAAAATGATAGGTATTGGTTCTTCCGAGGAGCCGAGTCCATTCGAGTCCAGCCAATCAAAGAGATCATTGGCCGCAGCATCGAAGCGGTGAACCTCGTCGATCAGTACCAGCACCATCATATTGGACACGTCCGGGTAGCGTTTACGCGCATCTCTGGCGAGCGCTTCAAGGTCTAAGCGCAGCGCCTCTCCAGTAGTTGTATTGCCAATCTTAAGCTTTTGAGTGGCCACAAGTTCTTTTATACTATCGAGTTCCTGATAATATCGGATTCTCGCATCTAGACCTCGTGTGACAGAGACAGAACTTTGTAGCTGCTCCTTTACGACCTTGAGCCCCTTTATAGCCTTGAGCAACTGGTGTTTAGGCGCGATAAATTTCTGTTTTGGGCTCATATCGAGCTTGAATTGTTCACGGGTACGGTCTATTGCTTCGAGAATCGCCAGACCGAGTTCTATGGAGTTGGTCGGGCATTGATCTCCTTCCTTAAAGGAAACTAGGCAAGGGATATGCCCTTCGCGCACCGCTCGCGCTGCCAGTTCTTCCAGGAGACGCGACTTGCCATAGCGCGGGACTTTCGTAGAGATGGCCCGGAGGGTGGGGGCATTCTGGATTTTTGTCTCAATTGCCAGTACGCGCTTGACGTCTGTTCCCTCTGTGCCTAGATGGAGCAATTGCTTATATTTTTCTTCAAGGATATCGAACCGATCAAAGAATACACGCGGATTCCTCATTTTTTGGTATGAGCTGGCAATCTTTTGACGCAGGATCCAGGCCTTATCCTGAACAGTGATGATTTCGGGCGAGGTGTTCTCAGACAGGAAGAGCGCCGGGTAGGCCCAATCGACACTACTCTCGGAGTTGCCCACGTGGGTGATACCAGCCCAACGCCCCTCTGCTGTCGCACAAGCCACCGACTCTCCCTGCAGCAAGGCGGCATAGAAACGCCAGGTGAAGAGGCGGCAGGCATGATCGGCTATCTCCCCACCCATCGCGACCACCATTGGAATACCCAGCTCGACCAGTTTCGCGGCCAGTGAAACGCTCTCCTGCGTTGCCGGGGTTGCAGAGATCGCAGCTGAGCCGGAGTAACAGGCGTTCAAGACGACGATTGGTGGCGGCTGCTGTCGTGCTTTTGTTAACAGCCCATACAATTCGGTGGCATCCAGTTTTGTTTTACCCACTTGGTCATCGGAAACAAGGTACAGGTAGCCTTTAGGAGGGTCAATTTCACCATGACAGATAAAATGAACCACTGATGGCTGAAATTGGGCGATTTCGTCTTCAATAGCCTGGCTGGAAGCACGAAGCAGGGTGTGGGCGTTAAGTAACAGATCTTTTCCTTTGTCCTGCAGCCTTTGTAACAGCCCCAGGCTCTCTGCACCTGGTCGAATGCGGGCATCGTTCTCCGCGGCTCCAACAACAAATAATACTTTCAGTGGTTCTGAGACCGTAACTCTTGTTAGGGCCATGCCTGCTGGCTGATTGGCACGGGGCACAAGGCGCGTAATTCCAATAACGCGTGACGGATCAGAGGCGAGAAACGTGTTGGGGGTATTGCACATCATTTCCCAGGGCAACTGGCTCAATTCCCACTCAGAGGTAGGCCAGCACAACGCCAGCTCAATATCTGAAGTTCCTGCCGTATCCTCGATGATTTTCCAGGCCCTATCTCCCAGAAGTGTAGCGAAGAGGTAGCCGCCGAATGTATGGGCGTCTTTCTCATGCTCATCTAAGTTGCGATTACAGATATGCCGGTAAACCCTGTCGATGTCTTTGGGATTGGTCGTGGCACAGAGTTTATAATGCAACGGCTTATCCTTATCGTCCATAGCGTCCATGACCTGTACCTCTTCTGCCGGTGGCAGAGGGAAGGCCAGGAAAGGCTGCTGCGAGTCGCTGAGTCGCCGCATACAACGCTCTGCATTGAGCGGAGCTTCCTGTAACTGACAGTAGATGTTGACCCGCCATGCTTCAGGCTGTGTTCGCTCCACCTTGATAAGGAATCGCTTTAGGTGCATCGTCTTCCTTCCTACCTATAACTCAAGTTGCTGTGGACTTGCTGTGAGTAGCAAGTCTGCCAATCCGGTGCCCAGGTCAAGTGCTTTTTCTCCCGCCCGCGTCGTGTGGTCTCGACACCTGGCAATAATATCTGGCGCAATGTTTGAGAGATGTTTGCGCAGCACCTCTCCATCTTCCTCGTGTGCATCTTCTAGAGTCTGTGACCATGCCGCAAATGATGCGCTGCTCAGGAGGCGTGCCGCCGAGAGTGCCTCTGTGGCAGATGGCAGATTTTGGAGATCAAGCAATGCCGTGACCCATTTTGCCACGCTGCCACCTGGCAAGAACTCGTTTCTGCGAAAATCTGTCAGGTCTTGTAGTGTGAGCCCTACACTCGGTAAGTCCTCCAATGCAGCTTTTACGATAAATGGTACAAGTTCCACGTCAGGCTTGACTTCACTAGTATCTACGTTCAAAGTGGGAGTATTTAGGGTATGCAACATTGCCTCGCCGTTTAATTGGAGCGCATTAGCTGTCTCTGCTAGCAGGCGCAGGCGCACAAAGGGAGCAGGGTAGGAAGACCTGCGCCTAAGCATCACGTCAGGCTGGTTCAGTTCGAGTTCGAGCATGGCCCGTACTGTCCATTGCCCCATCAGGCATACAGAGAATATGTCTGCAAATATCTCTTCAGACCAGCGTCCCCAATTTGTGACCTCTTCTTCGTCCTCTTCACCCCCATTCTGGGCAAGCACGACTTCCTCGATACGCTCTCGAAATGGGTCAACGAGTTCCAGATCATGTTGAACGTGGTGGCCCATTTCATGTCCTAGGTAGACCAGCCACCACGGGGACCGAATGCACATGGGCGGAAGACGTACAATTGAAAGCGGCAACTGGTTCAGGTGGTCGCGCAGAAAGCTCTCGCCAAGGGAGGTGTCCTTGAGATCTGGAGGAATCAGCTCGGAGGGAAATGCTTCTGGCGAGTAGTGTGATTCGATGAATGGCAATGGAACGGGCCTTTGTTGCATACCCGGCATGTGTTGCACCTGTAGCACTACTTGTCGGTAGCAACTCCATACCACCTCATCTGCCGCTTGCAGGATACGACCCATCGTTGTGTGATCACGCTGGTCAAATTTCTCCTTGAAAAACTCCCACACGCGCCGTAACCAGAGGATGCGCAGATCAAACGAGCGGCACTCCGCGTAGACCTCCTCTTGCGGGCGCTGGTCCGTAGCGAACGCCGCCACGGCCGTCTCAAGCTGCTCTGCTGTTCCTCTGATGAGCGTGCCAATTGCCCCCAATTGGGTTTGATACTGGTGGAATTTATCCTCATCATTGCGATGTTTTAGCCACTCTGCAAGTTCATCCTTCAGCCGGTGGAGTTCAAGCTGCGTCTGCTCCTTGCGAACCTGTTTGGCGAAACTGGCTGCCATTGCAGCACCTCCGTAGGACAACAGGTGATTGGATAACTATACATTGTGCTCTCAATTAAACTGAAAGGAGATTCCTCTTAGCCTGGTTTACATCAACTCGATACAAGCATATCTATCTTCTCTGTTTACTGCAGCCATTATACTACAGGCAAACATGACCTACAAGAGAATGAATACCTGATTTTTTAAACCGTGGGGGCAAAACCCACGTACAAGTGAGCTTGAATGCGGAGCACCTTTTACGCTCAATGGTACGTCCCTATTGCCCCCACAGTTTTAAAAGTGGACATCAAGCACATTTTTCAATAAATTTGACGACTCTGTCCTTGCCTCAGTATATTGTATTCCTCATATTTTGCAAGCGATGCAGATTGCGTATTCTTGATTTCTCGATTGATAGAATTGGAAGGATAACCATGAAGTTTTCACAGAGAAATGGGAAAAATTCCAAGGGTTCGAACATACTCTTCGTGCCCGTCAATTTCTCGAAGTGTCTCTGCATCGCCATGCTGCCTTGCTTGAATGGTTACCTGCAGCTACGAAATGTATCTGTTGACAGTTCTTTTGACAGTTTGCTAACTGTTAGTAAAGATGCTGGCTACCTCATCAAGCTCCAGATCCATTTGACCGGGCAACTGCGTTGACATACAATGTGTCCAGACGGCCTGACCTAGCGTAGGACGGCAGCGCGGAAATTGCTGTAGCTTTCGACGTCACGGCAAGTAGGATGGAGGTATGTACGATGATTCCTTATGACGATTTTACCCCGCATGGCTACCTGGACAACCCCTACCACTCGTGGAAACTCAATCCCAGTGGTGTCCTGCGTTCACTTGCTCCGCTCGGTATGGGCTGGCATGTGCCCAATCTCGGCAGCTACGCTCGCAACCAGTTTCAATATACCGCCCATCTCGCCATCGGCCTGAAAATAAACAACCTGGTGTTGGTCACCCCCGAAGACTTTCGCCATCATAACTGTACTATCAGCAGCCACCTGCATACCAAGAATCGCCTCGAATATACCTGTCGTGTGCCACAGTACGGCCTGAATCTCACCACGCGCTATTTTCTTGTCCGGGAACATGCCCTGGGGTGTATCCTCTCACTTTCAACGACATTGGAACTGCCACTTCCGGTGACCTGCTACCTTATACACCATCACGCGCATAATCCCTTGACCAGCCGACTCTGGGAGCATGGGCTCTACGCAATGAAAGGCCCCAGCGAGTGCAGCGCCATGCTTGGCCTGGCCAGTGAAGGAGATGTCTTTGTCCATGGTGTACGAGCAGCCGACGACAGCGCGCTTGCTTGTGGCGAATTGGGCTATACCGTCTCACTCGCAGACGTTTCTCGATGGGCACATGGCATCGCTGTAACGCAACCGCATATTACACAGCGCCAGGAAGATACAGGATGGCAGGTACGCAGCGTGGCTTTGCCATGCGCTCTCACTTTAGAGGGCAATAAAGAACATATCCTTAACGTTGTATTGGCGCGTGGTGTTTCACAGGACGAGGCTTATCAGCATTGGGAAGATGGTATCGAGGAGATTGCTCTTGCCGAGGTTGAGCATCGCAATGATGATGAGGAATTTTGGCAGCGAGCACCCCAGCTTGCAGGAGATTGGCCCGCTAATTGGCGGCGCGGTTGGGTGTACGACCTTGAGACCTTACGCATGGTCATGCGGCCTTCTGTCGGCATCATCCCGCATTTTTGGGATGGCATGCAAATACAAGCCCCGCGCCTGGTATTGGCCGAGGCCGCCATGGACACCCTCTTTCTCAGCTATGCTGACCCAGAACTTGCCTCTGAAGTCATCCTGGGGCATTTCGAATCGGCGCCGCATCCACAACTGCCCTGTATGCGCGAAGATAGCAGTTATAATATGGTCGCCGACGATGGGCAGGTGTGCGGCACGGCCCCCGCCTGGGGTTTCCCACTGTGGTGTTGCGACCAAATAGTGCGTAGGACGGGTGATCTGCATTGGCTGCGTCGGCTCTATCCTAAGGCCGCAGCCTACTTACGCTGGTGGCTGGACCATCGCCGTGATGCTGAGGGCTGGTTGGTCTACGCCTGCTCGTGGGAGAGCGGGCAAGATGTTTCTAGCCGCTTTGGTCCCCAACAAACTGGCGGCACCCTCATTCAACATGTGCGCCCCGTAGATCTGCAAGCAAGTATGGCCCAGGGCGCGGACATCCTTGCTCGCTGGGCAAACCTTCTTGGACAAGAACCATCAGCTTTAACCACGATCGAAACTTCCATCGACTTTGCCGCTGATGCTGCATGGTGGGAACAAATCGCCCACGAATTCACAGCAAAGACACGGCTGATGTGGCGCGATGGCTGGTTCCGCGATTATGATTCAGGGGCGCACGAATGGTCCTCTCAGCAAGATACGATGCACCTCGCCCCGGTCTTTTGTGGAGCAGCGGGGTGGGAACATATAGAGCAACTCCGCCCCTATATTTCTCGACCGCCTTTGCATAGCGGGTGGACACCGCTCTCCTGGCCTCCCGTCGTCATGACACTTATAGGAGCCGCCACAGCCGCTCAGGTACCTCTCGATGCTGCCGAACTGGCCTATCACTTTATCGATGCTGCCTACCGCAGCATCGATAATCGAGCAGTAGATCAGCATGGAGGCGTACCTGGCATCGCTCGTGAATATCATGCGGTTGTCACCACAGGGAAATGGGGAGCTGCTGAATATGTCAACGCAGGGATCGAAGGGTATGGTTGGGGTGCTTTGAGTGTCCACTTGCTCATGCGTCATCTCCTGGGACTCCAGCAAGAAGAGGTAGGTGTGATCAAGGTTGCCCCTGTACTACCGCAAGCGTTGCGCCGGGTCGGTGCGACGTATCGTGTGGGGCCTGTGCCCTGGGGAAAGTACGTATTGTACTTCGAGTGCTCTGTGCGAGATGCCCAGCACTACACTGTGCGTATGCGTTGTTCCGTCCAAGCTGCTCCTGATGCTCTGGCTCTTCTTACTCCTGAACCACTTCAAGAGTCGGCGGAGCAACAATGGGAGTGGGAGGGAGCATGGGGAGATGAGCGAACCCTTCATCTTCCTTAGCTCATCAAGGCTACGGGAAGAAACTGACACCTTCGAAAACGAGCAAAAGTGGGTCCTGATCGCGCTGGAAACTCGTGATGTGAAAACGTTCGATAATGAAGCTATTCTTACTCAAAGCATGCCGTTTCCATTGACAATGAGACACTTCACCTATACAATGCATAATGTACCTCGTGCATCTCGCTTGAAATATCTCTACCCCCTTTAAGTCGGGTGGCTAGAAGGGAAAGAACGATCTATTTTCTTAATGGGTGCTTCCTGAACAATAGCAAGAGGCACTGCCGTTTCGTTTGTGCGGCGGAAATCTTACTGGCGTTGACATACATGCGTGGAAGATGGGTTCCTCTGAGGGAATTGTATGCATATTTTCGAGTTCCGCAACCGGCTCATTGATGACTATGCGTCATATATCAAGAGCTTTATCCAGATTCGCGATCCGCATATTCGCTCCTTTGTGGAGCGGCAATTGCAGGGGGGTATGCTCTGGCCGGATCCCCTCATTCAGCTCAACCCGTTATTTACGCCGGGAGCATCCATCGATGAATTGGTGGCAGATGGCACGCTGCACCGAGAATGTGCGAGAGTCTTTCGCAAAGACAAATCGGAAGATGATGGCCTGGGTCGCCCATTGCGCCTGCATAGGCACCAATCTGAAGCGATTGCCATCGCCCGTAAGGGTGCAAGCTATGTCCTGACCACGGGCACGGGTTCAGGGAAGAGCCTGGCCTATATCGTCCCCATCGTCGATTCCGTGCTGCGCCATGGGAGCGGGAAGGGCATCCAGGCCATTGTGGTCTATCCGATGAACGCGCTGGCCAACAGCCAGCTCAAAGAGTTGGAAAAATTCCTGCGCCTGGGCTCTCCGAACAAGCAAAGCCCGGTGACCTTTGAACGCTACACCGGGCAAGAATCGGACGCCGAACGAGAGCGCATTCGTGCCAACCCGCCTGACATCTTGCTCACCAATTATGTGATGCTGGAGTTGATCCTCACCCGCTCAACAGACAAACCGCTGCTCTCTTCCGCAGCACTACGTTTTCTCGTCCTGGACGAACTGCATACCTATCGCGGTCGCCAGGGAGCCGATGTCGCACTGCTGGTCCGCCGCGTACGGGACCGGCTGGCAACGAGCGAACTCCAATGCGTGGGCACCTCTGCCACCCTGGCGGGTGCTGGCACCTATGAGGAACGGCGGTTTGGAGTAGCGGCTATGGCTTCTCAGCTGTTTGGCACCACTGTTCGCCCTGAACACGTGATCGGCGAAACGCTGATGCGTACCACGAGCAGTTGCGATGAGCAGGATCCGACCTTTGTGCGAGATCTGACTGAGCGCGTGCGAGAAGTTGGGCGCACACCGCCGCACGATTTTCAGGGCTTTATCGCTGACCCCCTCTCCATCTGGATCGAGAGCACCTTTGGGATCAAACCCGAGGGGGACCGCCTGGTGCGTACCACGCCCAAGAGCATCTCCCGCGAAAAAGATGGAGCAGCTGCACAACTGAGTCGCCTGACAGGCGTCCCAATCGAACGCTGCATTGAGGCGATCCAGCAGGCGTTGCTTGCCGGATATGCGTGCGAGCCGCATCCAGAAACAGGTGCGCCGCCCTTTGCCTTTCGCCTCCACCAGTTCATTAGCAAGGGCGATACACTGTATGCTTCGCTCGAAACAGAGCCGCACCTGACGCTGCAACGCCAGCAATACGTCCCTGGAGGTCGTGAGCGCGTGCTCCTGCCGCTGATATTTTGCCGCGAGTGCGGCCAGGAATACTATTGCGTCCGCTTGAAGGACGGACAGTTCCTCCCCCGTGAATTACATGACCAGCAGGATGACGAGGGGGAAGCGGGTTTTCTCTACGACAGCACGGACAATCCCTGGCCGCTTGATCAACACTCAATTGAGGAGCGGCTTCCTGACGAATGGCTGGAAGAGACGCGCACCGGCCCCCGTGTCCGCCGCAACCGCCGGGAGAACCTTCCCCGACCAGTGCATGTGAGCGCCGATGGTATGCAACTCGAGGGCGCAGGAAGTACCGGAACGGGACTGGACTGCCATTTCGTATCCGCCCCATTTCGCTTCTGCCTCCACTGCGGAGTCTCCTATGGCTCTCGCCAGCGGGATGACTTCTCGAAACTGGCCTCCTTAAGCTCAGAGGGACGCAGTACCGCGACGACCATTTTGAGCCTGTCCGCGATGCGCAGCCTGCGCGATGCCCAGATCAAGAACATGCCGCCCAAGATGTTGAGTTTTACCGACAACCGGCAGGATGCCTCCCTGCAGGCGGGCCACTTTAACGACTTCATCGAGGTGGGCCTGCTGCGTTCGGCGCTCTACCGGGCCGTTCGCGATGCGGGTGAGGAGGGCTTGCGCCATGAAAACCTGACGCAAAAGGTCTTCAACGCCCTTGACCTGCCGCTCGAACTCTACGCCAGCGATCCACATGTGAAGTACCAGGCGCTGGCTGAGACACAGCGGGCTTTTCGCAATGTGCTCGGCTACCGACTCTACCGCGACCTCAAACGCGGCTGGCGTATTACCTCGCCGAACCTGGAACAGGCTGGCCTGCTGAAAATAGGCTACCTCTCGTTGGAGGAGGTGTGCCGCGACGAGGATGTCTGGCGCAACGGTCACGCGGCGTTGAGCACGGCCACTCCTGAGACAAGGATGAAGGTGGGTACGGTTCTGCTCGACTATATGCGGCGCGAACTGGCGATCAAGGTGGACTACCTCGATCAGCTCTACCAGGAAACCTTGCAGCAGCAGAGCAGCCAGCGGCTGGTCGCTCCCTGGGCGTTGGACGAAAACGAGTCGAAAGAGTATGCCACTGTTCTCTTTCCCAGGCCACGTGGACAGGCCGACTACCGTGGCAATGTCTTTCTGTCCGCCCGCGGCGGCTTTGGACAATACCTGCGGCGTGGGAACACCTTTCAGGATTTTAGCGAGAGGCAGAAACTCGAAGATACCAATGTGATCATCGAACACCTGCTGGAAGGTTTGGCACAGGCGGGGCTGGTAGAAATCGTCGACAAGCCGCGCAACAAGGATGAGAAACCTGGGTACCAGTTGACCGCCTCGTCGCTCCTCTGGGTGGCAGGAGATGGTACGCAGGCTTTTCACGACCCCATCCGTGTTCCCAGGGCCTCTGTGCTGGGTCGGCGCACCAACGCCTTCTTCGTGGAGTTTTACGGCAGTATCGCCGCCAAATTGCAGGGGCTGGAGGCGCGTGAACATACCGCGCAGGTTCCCTATCAGCTGCGCGTCGAGCGTGAAGATCAGTTTCGTGCGGGGACGTTACCCATTCTCTACTGCTCTCCGACGATGGAACTCGGCGTCGATATCGCGGAACTCAATGTCGTCAACATGCGTAATATGCCGCCGACCCCGGCAAATTACGCCCAGCGCAGCGGCCGCGCAGGACGCAGCGGCCAGCCTGCGCTGGTCTTCTCGTACTGCTCAACGGGTAGTCCCCACGATCAGTATTTCTTTAAGCGGCCAGACCAGATGGTGGCCGGGGCGGTATCACCGCCCCGGCTCGACCTGGCGAACGAGGACCTGGTGCGGGCGCACGTCCATGCTATCTGGTTGGCGGAGACGGGACTGAGCCTGGGAAGGTCCCTCAAGGACATCCTGGAGATCAGCGGGGAGAAGCCGACGCTCGCATTGCAGGGAGCGGTACAGGAAAGTATCGAGCATGGTCTGGCAAAAGGATGGACGCGACAACATGCCTCAAATGTGCTGACGACGCTGGATGAACACCTGCGCTCCTCGGATTGGTATTCAGACCACTGGCTTGATGATGTCCTGGCAAAGGTAACGACGAGCTTTGACCGCACCTGCGATCGCTGGCGCGGCCTCTATCGTGCGGCGCAATCACAGGCCGAGGCCCAGGACAGCATTATCCGTGATGCTTCACGGAGTGCGAGAGATAAGGAGCAGGCCGACCGCCTCCGAGCGGAGGCGGAGTCGCAACTGGTGCTCCTGACCGATGTCGAGAGCCTGGAACAATCGGACTTCTATAGCTACCGCTACTTTGCCACCGAGGGCTTCCTCCCAGGTTACAACTTCCCACGCCTGCCCCTCTCGGCCTATATTCCTGGGCGTCGGAACAAGCAGCGCGATGAGTACCTCTCGCGGCCGCGCTTCCTGGCGATCTCGGAGTTTGGCCCGCGCGCCATCGTCTATCACGAGGGCTCCCGCTACCTGATCAACCGGGTCATTCGCTCGGTTGAAGAGGATGAAGACCTGCCCACTCGCGAGGCCAAGCAATGCGCACAGTGCGGCTACCTGCATCCGATCACCGCGGGGAAAGGCCTTGATCTCTGTGAGCGCTGTGGCGCCGCACTGCCGCTTCCGCTGAGGCATCTCTTCCGCTTGCAGAACGTGGCGACCAAGCGCCGCGACAAGATCAATTCAGATGAAGAGGAGCGGATGCGCGTGGGCTACGAGATACGCACCGCCGTACGTTTTGGCGAACACGAAGGGCGCCCGTCCTATCGCACTGGCATAGTGGAGCGTGGAGAACAGGTCTTCGCCACACTGACCTATGGCCATGCCGCCACTCTCTGGCGCATCAACCTCGGCTGGATGAGGCGCAAGGACAAGAGCCAGCACGGCTTTGTGATCGATAAAGAACGGGGCTACTGGGCGAAAAACGAGCAGTCGGCCGACGACCCTGAAGATCCGATGTCGGCCAGGACCGAGCGCGTCATTCCCTATGTTGAGGACCGGCGCAACTGCCTGCTCTTTCAGCCCGAGCAACGCCAGACCGCTCAAGTGATGGCGTCCTTGCAGGCCATCCTCAAAAGCGCGATCCAGGTGAAGTACCAGCTCGAGGATAATGAACTTGCCGCTGAACCGCTGCCCAACGAGCGCGAGCGGCACAGCATCCTCCTGTATGAATCGGCTGAGGGGGGGGCGGGCGTGCTGAAGCGATTGCTCGAGGAACCGGAGGCGCTCTCGGAGGTCGCACGGGAGGCCCTGCGCCTCTGCCACTTTGATCCAGAGACAGGGACCGACGTACGCCGTGCCCCCAGGGCGCAAGAGGACTGTGAAGCAGCCTGCTACGATTGCCTCATGACCTACGCGAACCAGCGGGACCACCGCCTGCTCGACCGGCAGGCGATACGCGAGGTGTTGCTTGACCTGGCAGGAGCGCGGGTTGAGGCAGGCCCGACGGAACAGCCGCGCTCGGTGCACATTGCGCAACTGCTGCGCCTGGCCGGTTCCGAATTGGAGCGTTCCTGGCTGCGCCTCCTGGAAGAGCACGGGCAGCGCCTGCCATCGCACGCGCAACACCTGGTCCAGTCCTGTGGCACCCGCCCCGATTTCTATTACCAGGACTACCAGGCCGCAATCTACATCGACGGGCACTTCCACGACTACGCTGAGCGGCGCAAACGAGACGAGGAGTACACGGAATGCCTGGAGGACCAGGGCTATACGGTGATTCGTTTTGGACAAGAGGAGGAGTGGGCTGAGAAGATCGCCCGCTATCCGCATATTTTTGGGAGGCGTGCATGAGTTTTGCGGTTGGTGCGCTGGTCAAGGCGCGGGGCAGAGAATGGGTGGTACTGCCGGAGTCGGACGAGCAGTTGCTGGTGCTGCGCCCATTGGGTGGCACCGAGGACGAGGTAACAGGGATCTATGTGCCACTTGAACGGGTAGAACCAGCTTCCTTCGACCTGCCCGATCCGGCGCGGTTGGGCGATGATCGCTCGTGCCGCCTGCTGCGTGACGCCGTGCGGCTCGGTTTTCGTTCCAGTGCCGGTCCCTTTCGCTCGTTTGCCCGGATCGCGGTCGATCCGCGCCCCTACCAGCTCGTCCCTCTGCTGATGGCGCTCAAGCTTGACCCCGTGCGCCTCTTAATCGCTGATGACGTGGGCATTGGCAAGACCATCGAGGCGGGCCTGATTGCTCGCGAACTGATCGACCGGGGTGAGGTGTCGCGCATGGCGGTGCTCTGCCCACCGCAACTCGCGGAGCAGTGGCAAGCAGAACTGCAGGACAAGTTTCACCTGGATGCCGAACTGGTGCTGGCCAGTACCGCCTCGCGGCTGGAACGCACCTGCAATCCCACCCAGTCGCTCTTTGAACGCTACCCTTATGTGATCGTCTCCACCGACTTCATCAAATCGGAGCGGCGGCGCGACGAGTTTTTGCGCACCTGCCCCGAGCTGGTGATCGTGGACGAGGCGCACACCTGCGCTGATAGCGGTGAGGGGCGCGGCGGGCGACAGCAGCGCTATCAACTGGTCTCCCGCCTCGCGCTGAAGCGAGAGCGGCATCTCATCCTGGTCACCGCGACTCCCCACAGCGGGAAAGAAGAGGCCTTCCGCTCGCTGCTCACCTTCCTGGAGAGGGACTTCGCGCAACTGCCGGAAGATCTGAGCGGGAAACAGCACGAGCAGCAGCGCCGCCAACTCGCCGCCCACTTTGTGCAGCGTCGGCGCGCGGACATTCGCACGTATCTCGACGCCGATACGCCCTTTCCCGATCGCGTCGAGAGCGAGCAGACCTACAAGCTGTCAGTGGAGTATAAACGGCTGTTCGACAAGGTGATGCGCTACGTCCGCGAGACAGTGATCGATCCCGCCGATAGCAACCGGCACCGCCAGCGCGTGCGCTGGTGGTCAGCCCTGGCGTTACTCCGCTCCATGTCGTCGAGTCCGGCCGCCACCGCTGCCACCTTGCGCAGCCGCGCCGCCACCGCCGATACCGGGACCGCAGAAGAGGCCGACGAGGTTGGCCGCCATACCCTCATGGACCTGATGGACAATGACGCGGTCGAGGGAGTGGACCTGGTGCCGGGGAGCGATTTCGAAGAAGAGGGCGCGGGCGAACAGAAGGTGCGCAGACGTCTCTTAGAGATGGCACGCGAAGCCGATGCGCTGATGGGCGCAAAGGACGAGAAACTGCAAAAAGCCATCAAAATGGTCGAATTGCTGATCAAAGATGGCTTTCAACCCATCCTCTTCTGCCGTTTTATCCCCACGGCGGACTACGTCGCCACGGCTCTGAGGGACCGATTGCCAAAGAGCGTGCAGGTGGATGCGATCACCGGCTTGCTGCCACCGGTTGAACGCGAAAACCGCATTGCCCAGCTCGCCGGGTATCCCCAGCGCGTGCTGGTCTGTACCGACTGTCTCAGCGAAGGCATCAACCTGCAGGAACATTTCGATGCGGTCGTTCACTATGATCTTTCGTGGAACCCCACACGCCATGAACAGCGCGAGGGACGGGTTGACCGCTACGGGCAGCCGCGCAAACAGGTGCGCGTGGTGACATACTATGGCACGGACAACCAGATCGATGGCATCGTGCTCGATGTGCTCATTCGCAAGCATCGCACCATCCGCAGCTCGCTTGGCATCTCAGTGCCTGTCCCCGTCGGCACCGACCAGGTGATCGAGGCCATCTTTGAGGGACTGCTGCTGCGGGAGAATACCGGCCACGCGCAGACTGCACAACTGCTCTTGCCGGGATTGGATGACGTGTGGCGGCGAGAACGCGACGACCTCTTTCAACAGTGGGAGGCCACCTCGGAGCGCGAAAAGCGCTCGCGTACCATGTTCGCCCAGGAGAGTATCAAGGTCGACGAGGTGGCAGCGGAACTGGCAGCGGTTCGTTCCGCCATTGGCTCAGGGGTAGATGTCGCGGCCTTCATGAAAACCGCCCTCACAGCGCACGGTGCCGTGGTTTCCGCGCTTCCCCAGCAGGGAGCGGAGGCGCTTCAGATTGATCTGGCCGAAACGCCACGTTCTCTACGCGACGCCATGGGAAGAACAGGCAGCACTGCCCCACGTTTCAAAGCGCGTTTTGAACTCCCTGTCCAGGAGGGGACGCTCTACCTCAACCGCACCCATCCGATGGTCGAGGGACTGGCAAGCTACGTCATGGACCTGGCCCTTGACCCGCTCGTGTCAGATGAGAGCGCGGCCTGTCGCTGCGGCGTCATCCGCACCAGCCAGGTCGCGCGGCGTACGACACTCCTGCTGGTACGCCTGCGCTACCATATTGTCACACAGCATGGCGCGGAAGAGCAGCAATTACTGGCTGAAGACTGCCAGGTGCTGGCCTTTGCTGGCTCTGCCCAGAACGCACAATGGCTCAGCGATCCCCAGGAGATTGAAGCACTATTAACGTCCCCCTCGGAGGGCAACATGTACCCGGAACAGGCACAAGACTTTTTACGGAAGCTGCTCGCTCAATTTGATCTGCTGCAACCCCACCTCAACCAGGTGGCGCAGGAGCGGGGCGAAGAGTTGCTCGATGCTCACCGGCGCGTACGTATGGCATCACAAATGCGCGGCGTGCGCTACCGCGTTGAACCGCAGTTACCGCTCGATGTGCTCGGTATCTATATGTACCTGCCCAAAGTGTAGAGAGGAACAATCCCATGTCAGATCGCCAGAGACGCCAGCACACCATCTTTACCACCGTGCGCAGCGAAGGTTCGATCCTGCCGGTGGATCTCCTGCAGCGCGTAGCTACCGCTGATCCCTCCCTGGCCGGACTGGCTCCTGATAGCTATTACCTCCTGAAAACTGAGAAACTCAACGAGGCCATCAATCGCTCGTGGAATCGCCTCTTGAACGCTTGGGGAGCCTTCAAATCCGCCCAGGACAAATTGCCGGAAAAAGATGCAGGCACCACGTTGACAAGAGAACGCTGGCTGCTTCCCCTCTTTTACGAACTGGGTTATGGGCGCTTGCTCATCGCCAAAGCCCTGGAGGTCGGCGACCGGAGCTATGCTATCTCGCATGGCTGGCAGCATACCCCTATTCACCTGGTCAGTTTCAGGGTCGATCTCGATCGCTACAGCCGGGGTGCCACAGGTCTTTCGCGCAGCAGCCCGCATAGCCTCGTCCAGGAACTGTTGAACCACTCCGAAAACCACCTGTGGGGCATCCTCTCCAACGGGCTGCGGCTGCGCGTGCTGCGCAACAACGTCAGCCTCACCCGCCAGGCCTTCGTCGAATTTGACCTGGAAACCATGATGAACGGAGAGGTCTATGCCGACTTCGCGCTCCTCTGGTTGCTCTGCCACGCATCGCGCGTGGAGGGGGAGCGTCCCGCCGAGTGCTGGCTGGAGAAATGGTCGCGCACCGCCCACGAGCAGGGCACCCGCGCGCTCGAACAGTTGCGCAATGGGGTCGAGAAGGCCATCACCGCACTTGGGGCGGGCTTCCTGGGCCACCCGGCCAATACTGTGCTGCGCGAGAAACTCCGCTCGGGGGAACTCAACACGCAGGACTACTATCGCCAGCTACTGCGCCTCGTCTACCGGCTGATTGTGCTGTTCGTGGCGGAAGATCGGGATATCCTCTTTCACCCAGAAGCTGGTGAGCTTGCCCGCGAACGCTACACCCGCTATTACTCTACCGCGCGACTGCGGCGGCTGGCCGAACAGCGCGTTGGCACGCGCCATGCCGATCTCTACGCCGGCTTGCAGTTGGTGCTGGAGAAGCTTGGTCACAACGATGGTTGTCCTGAACTTGGCCTACCCGCCCTGAATAGTTTCTTGTTTTCGCAGGAGGCCATTGCCGCCCTGCTCGGTTGCCAGATCGCCAACCATGACCTGCTCGACGCCATCAGGTCGCTGGCGTTTACTCTCGATATGTATCGGAGTGCACGCCGCAGCATCGATTACAAGAACCTGGGCTCAGAAGAACTGGGCAGTGTCTACGAGTCGCTGCTGGAGCTGCATCCTGTGCTGAGTGTCGACGCTGCGACATTCGAGCTGACAACGGCGGGCGGGCACGAGCGAAAAACCACCGGCAGCTACTATACGCCCACCAGCCTGATTACCTGCCTGCTCGATTCGGCCCTTGACCCGGTGCTGGATGAAGCCGAACGGCAGCCCGATCCTGAAACTGCCATCCTGAACCTCAAGATCTGCGACCCGGCCTGTGGCAGCGGCCACTTCCTCATCGCCGCCGCTCATCGCGTCGCCCGGCGGCTGGCCGCAATACGTACCGGCGTGGAGGAACCCGCCCCTGAAGCCAGGCGCAAAGCCTTGCGCGATGTCATCGGTCGCTGCATCTACGGTGTGGACATCAACCCCATGTCCGTGGAACTCTGCAAAGTCAGCCTGTGGATGGAGGCCATAGAACCCGGTAAACCGCTCTCCTTCCTGGAGCAGCATATTCAATGTGGCAACAGCCTCCTGGGTGCCACACCAGCGCTGCTTGCCAGAGGTATCCCAGACAGCGCCTTTGAGCCAATCGAGGGTGACGAAAAGAAAGTTTGCAGCGAGTACAAAAAGAAGAACAAACAGCAGCGCGAAGGGCAGCGCACGCTCTTCGACCCAGAAGGGAAGCCCTGGGAACGGCTGGGAGACCTGGCAGCGAGCATAATGCAGTTGGAAGAAATGCCCGACGACACGGTTGAAGAGATACGCCGCAAGCAGGAGTACTTCACCAGGCTGGTGAAGTCTAACGACTATCTCTTCGGCAGGTTGTGGGCTGATACCTGGTGCGCTGCATTCGTCTGGAAGAAGAACAACGAGTTTGCCTATCCCATCACCGAAGAGGTGTTCCGCAACATCGAGCAGAACCCCTACAACATCTCAACCTGGATGCGTGACGAGATCATGCGCCTGAGGGAGCAGTACAAGTTCTTCCACTGGCACCTGGCTTTTCCAGATGTTTTTCGAGTGCCGACGAAAGATGAAGACCCGGAGAATGAGCAAGCAGGCTGGTCTGGCGGCTTCGATGTGGTTCTAGGGAATCCTCCTTGGGAGAAGATCAAAATTCAGGAAAAAGAATGGTTTGCCTCACGTCATCCTGATATTACAAACGCTACGAATGCTGCTCAACGTAGAAATATGATTGGTTCTCTTGCAAACGAAGACCCTTCATTATACTCAGCTTTTCTTGATGAACTTCGTAGATCCGAAGGAGAGGGACATTTTATAAGAAATAGTGAACATTATCCCCTATGTGGTAGGGGTGATGTGAATACCTATGCGGTCTTTGCCGAGAACATGAGACTTATTCTTGGTCTTACTGGACGAGTTGGTTGCATTGTTCCATCGGGTATTGCAAGTGATGATACGACAAAATACTTCTTCCAGGACCTGATGCACTCACGTTCATTGGTTAGGTTGAATGACTTTGAAAACCGAAAAAATATATTTCCAGGTGTAGGACATGGTAGATCGAGGTTTTGTCTGCTGACCCTTACCGGTTCTTTACATCCGACGACGCAGGGGGCTGAGTTCGTATTCTTTGCATTCTCAACGGATGACCTAAATGAGGAAGAGCGCCACTTTACTCTTACAGATAAAGATATCATGCTTTTAAATCCTAATACCCGCACTTGTCCGATTTTTCGCTCAAAGCGAGATATGGAATTGACGAGAGCAATATACTCTCGTGTTTCCATCCTTATCAAAGAACAGGCACACGAGGAGAATCCATGGAAAGCCTCATTCTTAAGAATGTTCGATATGGCAAATGATTCTCACTTATTCCGCTCTTATCAACAATTGGCGGCTGATGCTTGGCATCTTGATGGCAACATTTTCCAAAGGGGTAAAGAAGTATATCTACCTCTTTATGAATCAAAGATGATATGGCAATACGACTATCGCCTTGGAAGTTTTGCTGGATTTAGTATAAGGCCCGAAAATTCTCACCTGCCTCCCTCGACAGTTACGAATCACGAAGATTGCTTTTATCTTCCTTTGCCTTGGTACTGGATATCAGCAGATCAAGTCCGTAGTCGTGTCACTCGCTTTGTAGAAGCTACGAATAGCAGACAAACAAAAGAATGGCTACTTGTATATAGATTTTCTACTTCGCCAACAAATGAGCGCACAATGGTATGTTGTGTCATTCCAATGTCAGGAGCGAATCATAGGGTGTATGAATTAGTTGTAGGCAATCAGGCAGCATATTCTTGCTGCCAGAGCGAGTCGTAGTCACCGTTGAGAACGGAGGTGCGCAGAGGCAAGAGAGCATCGATGCCCTCAGGCGTCCAGCGCATGGAAGACGCGT
>WNGM01001990.1_pt1 | contig 27865 bp, 23 predicted proteins | sample 5400571 | NCBI WGS metagenome assembly WNGM01 (sample SAMN13153378, study PRJNA577476) | soil metagenome | isolation source: 100 cm soil or saprolite under Garry oak tree replicate 2 | place: USA:California | collected 2016-06-15 | reverse complement strand
TTCAACAATATCTTCTTTGCGCTGGTGGTTATTCCGCTGCAAACGGGATTGGGATTGTTCCTGGCAATACTGGTCAATCAGAAACTGAAGGGGCGGAACTTCTTCCGTACCATCTACTTTAGTCCGGTCGTCACCTCCATGGTGGTCGTCTCGATTGTCTGGACCTTCATCTATGATAAGAACGTCGGGCTCATGAACCAGCTGCTGAAAACGTTCTCCTTCGGCGCCCTGGGGCCGGTGGATTGGCTGGGCAATCCCTCTACGGCCATGTTGGCGATCATCATCATGTCGGTGTGGCAAGGAGTGGGCTTGCAGATGATAATATTTCTGGCCGGGCTGCAAGAGATACCGCAGCAGTTGTACGAGGCAGCCAGCATCGATGGAGCAAATCCCTCGCAGCAGTTTGTCAATGTGACCCTACCGGGACTGCGCAACGTCTTGGTCTTCGTGATCATCGCGATTACTATTGCCGCTTTCCAATTGTTTACGCAGGTGTACGTCATGACGGGTGGCGGACCCAGTGGCGCTACCAGTACGGTGATGTTCGACATTGTACGGCAAGGTTTCACCGAGCAGAATATTGGCTATGCCTCGGCGATTTCAGTCATCTTCTTCCTGTTCATCATTGCCATCTCGCTCGGGCAAATGTATTTGACCCGAGAGCGGAAAGGGAAATAACCAACCATGCTCCAACAAGTGATTTCCAAAACAACCGTACACCAGGCAAAACGACCACGGCGTCTGATCACTCTGGTGTTCCAGTACGCTCTTAGTCTCCTGCTGGTCTTCGCCTTTATCTTCCCTCTCCTGTTTATGGTGTCGGCGTCATTCAAGCAGAGTAATGACGCCATCTTCTCAGATCTGCAATCCTTCAGGGGATTATTGCCCGTAGGCAATCTAACCCTGAATAACTACGTTGCGGTCTTTCAACTGAGCCCGTTTCTGCGCTTTCTGTTTAATTCGATCTTCATCTCCACTGTTGCCGTATTGCTGGGCGTGTTCCTCAATAGCATGGCCGCCTTCGCGCTCTCCCGGCTGAAATGGAAAGGGCAGCAGCTCGTGCTCACCATCATTATCGCCACGCTCATCATCCCCCATTTTCCTCTTTTACCAGTTCTTCAAGGGGATCCCGGTCGACCTGGATGAGGCGGCACTGGTAGATGGGGCCAGCTACTTCCAGATCTACCGGCGCATCATCATGCCCAACTCCGGCCCGGTCATCGCGACCGTGGCGATCTTCACCTTTTTGGGAAGCTGGACTTCCTTTCTGTGGCCCACCATGGTCATTCAATCCGAAGACGTGCGCCCGGTGATGATCGGGATGAACTACTTTTTCCAGCAGGTCCCGCAATGGGGCCAGATTATGGCCTTTGCTACCCTGGTCACGTTGCCGGTGCTGGCGCTCTTTCTGGTCTTTCAGAGAGCCTTCATCACCAGTATGGCTTCCAGCGGTATCAAAGGCTAAGGCGACAAAGCAGTGCAGTTGAGTACCACATTGGATGGGTACGAGTAAAGAGAGGTACCTGTGAGGAATAGTGCAGCTAGCGCATTAGCACAGCGGAAGGAATTGGCGGGCGATCCGCACCGGCCGCAATACCATTTCTTGCCGCCGGCGAACTGGATGAACGACCCCAACGGGTTAATGCAATGGAAAGGACAGTATCACCTCTTCTACCAGTACAATCCTTACAGTCCTGTCCACGAACGAATGCACTGGGGTCACGCCGTCAGCTCTGATTTGGTCCATTGGACAGATCTGCCAATAGCCCTGACTCCGACCCCTGGGAGAGCCGATGCCGGCGGTTGCTGGTCTGGCTGCGCCATTGACAATCATGGCACCCCGACGCTGCTATATAGCGGAGTGTATCCCCAGGTCGTCTGCCTGGCGACCAGTGCCGATGATCTGCTGACCTGGCAATACTACTCCAGTAATCCGGTAATCGCGGGCCCTCCGCCTGAATTGCTGGCTGGTACGGGCGGCCATTTCCGCGACCCTTTTGTCTGGAAAGAGGGCAATTGCTGGTATATGCTGATGGGTTCCAAGATAGAGGGAATTGGTGGTACACTTCTGCTCTATCGCTCCCTTGACCTAACTACATGGGAATATCTCCATCCCTTGCTGGTCGGTGCTGCCAGCATATTTCAGCCACAGTGGACAGGGGAGATGTGGGAATGTCCTAATTTTCTCACCTTTGGCGACCAGCGAGTGCTCCTCTTTTCAGTACTAGGTGCCCAGGAGTGGGATCTTCTTTACTCACTTTACGTTACCGGCGCTTTTCGGGATGAACATTTTCTTCCCCAAGCGCAAGGGATGTTAGTCCATGGGGGCTACTTTTATGCGCCTCAAGTAATGCACGATGATCAGGGTCGCTATATCATGTGGGGTTGGCTGAGGGAAGGCCGGAGTAAATCCCTTTCTGAAGAGGCCGGTTGGGCTGGCGTGATGTCTTTACCTATCATTGTCGCGCCCCTCCCTGGAGGCAGGTTGAGCCTTGAGCCAGTTCCTGAGCTGACAATGCTACGGGAAAAACATTGGCGTTATGAAGGGATTGAACTGAGTGGGGCAAGTAACTTCCTGCTTGAGGACAGTCGGGATGATCGTCTCGAAATGCTGACTGAATTCGAACTGGGTCAGCATTGCGAGTTTGGCGTGAAGTTGCGGTGTTCTCCGGATGGCCAGGAGCAAACACGCCTTGTGTACCAATCAGCGTCGCAGCAAGTTACCATCGAGCGCGAGCAGTCGAGTGTGAACTCCGAAGTAGATCGGAGGAATGACTCAGTAGTGATTGAGGCAGGTGAAGTATTAAAGCTTCATATCTTTCTGGATCATTCAGTGTTAGAGGTGTTTGTGAACGGGTGTTGCTACCTGGCGAGCCGCATTTACCCGGAGCGTCGTGATAGCCTGGGACTCGAGCTATTTGTCCGCAGCGGAAGGGTGAGGGTCAGGTCGCTCGACATCTGGCGCCTGGCTTCAATCTGGAACATATGAGCCGGCACCGTTTATTGGAACCAGAGGAGGTACAACCATGGAGGTGAATCTACAAGCCATTGCAGCAATGCGTGCCATCACGGTTTCCCGCGAGTACGGGAGTGGGGGCGGAGAAATTGCCGCACGTCTGGCACGAAAGCTGGGCTGGCAATTGATTGACCATGCCGTCATCGAACAGGCGGCAAGCGAGTTAGGCGTCTACAAAACGGAGGTGGAGAAACATGACGAGGAGTACGTCGAAAGCACCCTCTCACGTATCCTGAATAGGATACAGAATTTTGTAACATCCATTCCTGCTCCTACAGCAGCACCAGGCTCCGCTTCATCTCCTCCAGCGATAGAGACATTAGCCTACCAGGATACCATACGCCACATCATCACAGCTGCGGCAAACACTGGTCGCGTCGTGATTGTCGGACGTGGCGGACAGGTGCTTCTCGCGGACCGGCGCGAGGTGCTCCATATCCGCGTGGTGGCACCCCTGGAGCTGCGCGTTGCCTATGTCGCACGCCGCGAAGGACTGCCCATGGATGCTGCCCGCACACGTGCTCAGGCGAAAGATCGCGCCAGAGGGCGCTACATGCAGACACAGTATCATTGCCAGCATGAGGATCCGCACTTCTATGATCTGGTGATCGATATCGCCGTGCTCGATCTAGACAGCGCCGTCGATCTGATCTGTCTCGCATTGGAGTTCAAAGCGAGCCGACTCAACGTACCGGCGGAGGAATTAGGACCAGCCGCCCACCTGACCCCCTATCCGGGCCAGCCCGCCGACTTTCGCGTGCCGGGATAGTCATCCAGCTAGCCCGGTGTTTACCTCGCTGGTAGTGAATAATGTCGAAGGTGCTTACCAGGCAGTGAGAGGTCTCATCGAAAAAGGGCATAGACATATTGGCTTCATCAACGGGCAGATTGTAGGGAATTTCAAATTTAACCCGGCCCCAACCTGCTTTTCGAGCCAGAGCTAATGCTCACATCCGAGTGGAGCAGGATGGGGGGAAAGCAGGCTGCGCTGCAACTGCTCTCCCAGCAGAAGCGCCCAACGGCTATTTTCGCCGCCTCGGATATGCAGGCCGTTGGCGTGCTGGAAGCGGCAAACCTACCCTTAAAACACCAGCCGCCATCTCACAAGAGATTTCCTATAGCCATTTGGTACACCACCTATACTGGTAGTATAGGATCATATACCTCGTTGCCAGCCATTCCTCTCGCCTCCTAGAAAAATCGTCCTCCACATGATAAACATATCCTCACACCATCGAGCACCCACCATCAAAGCGAAGCTATCTCCCCAGAAACCGGAATTGATTTCTTGCCACCTGGGTTCTACCCAAAACCCAGGGTTGTTTTAGGGGAAGGATCGCAACCGCTGAGGTAGAATCCAATCGTCGTTGAGCAGGTCTGTCCGCAGGGCAACCACGGCAGTGGCATTGGATCGGCACCAGCGCATCCCCCGCTTTTTCATGCGGCGATTGATGACGATGGCCACCGCTCGCTCGATCATGCCACTGCCCACTGGATAGCCTTGGGCCTTCCAGCGCTCATACGAGCCAATCCAGGGACGTTGATTCTCCAGATAGCGGATCGCCTCCTGAAGAGGTTTGAGCGACTCGGCAGGCAGTCCGGTCGAAAGTGTACGCAAGCCTTGCAGTGCTTGCTCGACGCCACCGTGCCACAACCAGGAGCGATGCAGATGCAGTTGATACTCTCGCGCTTGCTCCGAGAGCGCTTTGGCTCGTGCCGCGGCCGTGATGGCATGACTGACCTCGCGCCAGAGATGCGCCCAGTCCAGAATGCAGGTGGCTTGTGGAAAGTGCCGCCCTTGTTTTTTCTTGATCCACTGGGCTCCATCAGCAATCACCACCACCGGGCGCGATGGATCGACATCGAGCGTCTGGGCAGCGGCTTTGGCTTGCGGTCCAAGCTGCTTGGAGGGGCCAAAGGTCGCCACATAGCGCCGCCGCGTGAGTCGATGCCGTTGACGGGGCGGACGTCTGGGTCCCCGCTCGCTCCAGGAAAACGTGCTGGAGTAGGTGGGCATGGGTAGCTCTTCCACTTTCGAGCACACTACGGCCACCTTGCCCTCCATCCCTCCGCGCTGCTCCCGGCTGCACACCCAGCCTCCATCCAATCCCACCAGGATGGGTTGATCCGCCTGCTCTGGCGATGGCACAAGCGTCACCGAGGACGAACACACGCGTTCGGCTTCCTCTTGCTGTTATGCGGCGCGCTGCTTGCCCTGATGATTGGCGAGCCTCCGGATCTCCTCCGCACTGATCTCGGCTCCACTCAGCTTCTTGAGCAGATGACTGGCTACTCGGTACGGCCACGAGCATCCCGCCAGCTGAGCGGCTTCTTGTAAAGGTTGGCTGATGGTTCCTCCCTTCAACTCGGCGAACAAGTGGTTGGCTGGACACCAGCGACGCCAACACCCCAGACAGCGAAAGCGCCGACGCGGCACCTCCAGGCGTCCGAAGCTCGTTGCGATCACCCGGCGCGTCGTTCCTTCCAGTCTGCGCTGCTTTTCCTTACAGGAAGGACACGTGTGGTTCTGGTCTTCCCATTGCCTGATGGCTTGTTTCAATGCCTCTCGCATCGGAGGCTTTCCTGCTTCTTGAATACGCTGTTCCATCTCGGCTATGCTTGCGCTTGCCCCAATCTCGAGAGTGAGCGATACTTGTACCTGCATGAGAGAGGTCTCCTTCTGTGATGGAGTAGGGTTTCATTTCTTTTCACAGTACGAGTCTCTCTCTTCTTTGGCAACCCCACCTTTTTGTCAGAACCACCCTTGCGGTCGCCCTGCAAACCCCCCTTGGTGTCGCCGTCCGGGGGACGGTGTGGCCCTGCTGACCATGCCTCACCCATCAACTGAACCTCGACCGTCTGCCATTATACTAGAGCTTATTCTTTCGCTAACATTTTGCAACCTATTTGTAATCTATTCCTCCGTTTGCATCTCCTGCCATTATACTAGGGTTTATCTTTTTTTACTTGCATCATGCAATATATCTGCAATGTAATGCTTGCTGAACAGGCTTTTACACAGCGTGTGGGGCTCTGCATCCTTTAGGGTGATTTTGGCGAGAAGCCATTAAGCCGCTCCCTCTAGCAGGATACGAAGGCGTAGATGGTGACGGTTGCGATAGCCGTACCCTTGACGCATCAAGGCTTTGGTGCGATTGTTCTTGCCTTCCACAAAGCCATTACTCAAGCGAATGGGCAAGAAGTCAGAGAAGGCCAGAATTTCCGAGCGCCAGTCGCGAAAGGCAGACAAGGCTGTGCGCAACTCGGATGGCCCGTCCCGTTTGACAGCGGTGATCCAGGCATCCAAGTCTGCGGCGCAAGTGGCCGCAGAAGTGGTCGCATACCACGTCCGTAAGGCTTCTTTGAGTTGCCAAGCAACAGCGATCTCAGGAAAGGCCAGAGCTAAGCTTGCTCGTGCTTGCTCTTCCTCAGCAGACAGGTCTTCCTGGTTGCGTAAGAAGAGGTGCTGATGGTCCTCTAAGGCTGTCTTGCCCTCCGCCTTTTTTGCCCAGCGGCCAATCACCGCCTTCACGGCTTTGCTGACATGCTGGATCACATGAAAGTGATCAGCCACGATGCGCGCACGGGGTAAGCACAACTGGACAGCCTCCCGAAAGGCACGACTCATATCCATGCTCACCGCCTCCACCGCCTCACAATCCGTGAGCCGTTCCAACAGGCAGGTCACCTCTTCTTTCTTGCGTCCTGCGCTCACTTCCAGGACGTGGCGGCCATCCAGATCACACAAAATGGTGTCGTAGCGGTGTCCCTTACGCCGGGCGAACTCATCAAGGCCCAGGAAGCGTGGCGTCGGCAACCTTGCGCCCTCCTCCAGACTCAGGCCACGCTTGGCGAGTTGGCCACTGGCCACCCCTTCCAGACAGGTTTGTACGAAGCGGGGGCCGACTTCGTATTGGCTGGCCACATGCGCGATGGGACGAGTACTGGCTTGCTGGCCAATCTCCTCACGCAGCCGCACGTCGTCCGCTTGTATCGACCGCACGCGCTATCGCTTTCCGTAAAGGCTTTGCGGCAGCGGATGCACCAAAACCGCCGTTTGTATAACACCAACTCCACCAGGTGCCCTCGTAATGGCACATCGCGCTTGGCTCGGGGGCGTACATCAAGCTGTTTGACACACACCGCTCCACAATGTGGACACGTCGCCCGTATCTCCGTGGCGATTACTTCGACCCGTAGCTTCCCATCCCCTTGCGCCTCTTGTCTGAAAATTCGTAGGCCTTCTAATTCTAAGGGCACCACGATCCCTTGTGCTTGGTTTGTTTCCTCCTCTGTGCTATGCTGGCTTGGCATCGCTTGTCCTCCTGCTGACCTGGCGTTTTTTATTCTCACCAAGTCCAACGTAGGACAAGCTTCTTGCTTAGTTTTCACCTAAATTCCCCCCAAAGGATGGAGAGCCCCGTGTGGCCCCTTCCTGACATTTTTGTGAGCTCCTTCACACCCCTACAGTAAGCTCGTCGACTGTAAAAACCTGGACCATGCGCTACACTTCGTTATAGAGCAGGGATTCTCTTATCGTGAACACCTTTGAAATTATGTCCAAAATATCTTAAAATGAGTGTAAACATATGGCTGTGTTTTCTATGAATATATCTCTATGCTGATACCAGTTAATAACCCAAAAAAAGCACCGATCAGCGTATTCTCTGGGTAGGACTTGTGGCTGGGAACTTCCCGGCGATGCCCGCTTTTGTGGACACTGCGGGCAGGTAGCGAACGCTACTATAGGTGAGTCATTCACCAGAGACATGCTGTCTTCTAATGCTCCCACTGCTATTAGTGACCCATCTCATCCCCGTTTGAGTAGCAGCGCAGGCCGGGAACAACTCGCCAGCACCCTCTGGTACGACTGGTCCCAGGCGAAGACAGATAGAGACATCGTCTCCACCTATAACGATGAAGAAGAAGAGCAGGAGCGGCGTCGCCGTGCTGCCATATTGGGAGCGCCCCTGCTGGGCGTGTTCGCAGTTGAAGGGCAGGCCCCCGGGGCTGGCGTTCCGGCGGTACAGGGTATGCCACAGGTAGGCGGAGTTCCAGTAGTACAGGGCACTCCTTCTATACCGGGTAGTCAAGGTGTTATCGGCGGCGCGATGGGCGGTGGGCACGGCGTCTCTGGCGCAGCAGCTCCATCTACCCCCTGGCCTTCTACCCTGGCTGGTGCCAACGGGCCGCACACTCCGGCGCCTGTTCATCATCTACACACAACTCCCACCCAACCGCTGCATTCGCCATCTCACCACGCGCCATCGACACATCCTTCGCCCCCGCGCCCGCGAGGCTGCCTTAGCAATTGGTTAGTAATTGCTTTCGCCGCCTTTGTCATCATTGCCAGCATTATAAGCGGGCTCATTTTCCTGCTTCCACCCTCTCTTTCGCTGAGCGGCAGCCACAACGTAGGTCCTGGCGAGATGCTGCACCTCCACGGGGGAGGCTTTTTCCCCGGCAGTAGCGTGACATTGACACTCGATGGTCACCTGCCGCTGTTCTTTGTTGATCGCAATGGTAATGGCATGACCAATTTTCCTGCTCGATCGCTTTCCGCCACGGTGTTGCAGGCATTAACAGCGCAGCAATCCAGGCCATCCTCGCCAGCTAAGGCCATCAAGGCCAGCCTGGCTGGAACCTTCGACGTGGCGCTTGTAGTGGACCCGGGCTGGTCTTTGGGACCACATACTATCAGCGCCTCAGAAAGCAGCAATTCGCGCAGCGCCGGGTTAACCTTCGACATCGTTGCCAGGCCGGCGAAGCTCACCATCACTCCGGCACAGCTTGACTTTAACCAGGTCAACAAAGGAAGTCAGACCAGTATGGGGGTAACGATCAGCAACGCGGGTCAACAGCCACTCAACTGGTCGGCAGATACGGGAGCTGCGTACTGGTTAACATTGGATTCAAGCACGGGAACCCTCCAGCCTGGAGCTTCCCAGACCATCCAGGTAATTGCGGACACCACGCAGCTTCCCACTGGCGTCTCCACTGCCACCATTGCTATCAGTTCCAACGGCGGGAATGCCCAGGTACCCGTGCAGCTCGATGTGATCAAACCGCCTCCGGTGCCTGCTCCCAAACTCGACGTTAAACCGGCCAATCTTGATTTCGGTCAACTCCCCCTCAGTAGCCAGGCGCAGCAGACAGTGTCCATCAGCAACTTTGGTACGCGGGATTTGAACTGGACAGCGAACCCGGGCAACGCGGGCTGGCTGCAGCTGGATATAGCTTCCAGCACGATCCAGGCTGGTGGTCGCCCCCAGTCGATCAATGTGACGGCTGATACAACGAACCTCACCGCAGGTACCTACTCTGCCACGCTTCAGATCAACTCCAACGGCGGAAAACAGTCGGTAAAGATCTCTCTGGTCGTGACCTCGCCGCTGCCGCCGCCTGCGTCGCCTGCGCAGCTGCAGGTGAGCCCTTCGTCGCTTAGCTATAACTTCACCGATGTGGCTGCGTCAGATTCCAGGACGGTCACCATTGCGAATACAGGCGAGTCTCCGTTGAACTGGACGGCTGCGCTGAACTCAACTTCATCCAACGACGTCACCATTGCTCTTTCCACGACCTCTGGCAGCCTGGCGGGCGCTGCACATACAACCCTTAACGTGACCGTCAAGACCCCTGGTGTGCCCAGAACCGAAACCATTACATCCAACTTGGTTATCAACGCTACCGACCTGGCCAGCGGGAATCCCATCGCTAAAAGCCCGCAGACGGTCACAATCACGATCACAATCACAGCGCCGCCACCTCCACCCAAGGGCACTGCCAGCCTTGGAACCTGCTCATACAAGGCGGGTACTGGCTGGAACTGTCCTCTAACACTCAATGCTGACGCGAACAATCAGACTGCTTGGTCCTGGAGCGCCTCTGGCAGCGGAGTGAACGGCATAACCATCAATCCGTCGAACGGCTCGCTCTCCGCGGGTCAATCAACAATTGCTGCCGTCTCCATACCGGACACGGTCTGCCCTGCCAGTGCAACCATCACCGTCTCGGGCTTGTCAGCGGACATTACCCTCCCCTGGAGCTGTAGCGCTCCCGCCTGGTCAATTGACCAGAAGAATCTGGTTTCCTGTACAAGCTCTTATCCTTGTGTTATAACTCTTACAGAGGATGCAAACGCCCAGGGCCAATTGAGTTGGACGGCGACCGGTTCCACCAGCACCTCGCCAGGTTCAGTTCCCGTACAATTCACTTTCAATCCGGCAAACGGCGTTCTCTCTCCAGGCCAATCGGTACAGGTAACAATCACACAAACGAATGCTAAGGTTCCGTGTGGTCAAACAGCTACCCTTACGTTCTCTGGTGGATTGAGTGACATCAGCGTGACCTGGCAGTCTCCTGCATGTATTCCGATAGGGTAAAAATAGCTAAACAATACATAGACATTTGATGAGGTTTATGCTATTCTAACTCCACACAGTCAAGTCAAACAGTAAGGTTAATATGCAGCGTTGTACATCTTGTGGCTTCGAGATAAGCGGTGATGCCCACTTTTGTGGGCATTGTGGACAGCTCGTCGATGCTGCCCTGGACACAGAGCCACCAACGAACATTAGCGAGTTGCCCACGGGCAGCCTGTCTTCTGCAGATGCTCCTACCGCCCCTGGCGAGTTGTCCCATGCCATACAGGCGCCTACTGGAGAAGATCAGGCGCCCGGGGAAAGCACCTTCAGGCTCGATAGGACAGCAGAGAAATGGCAGCAAGCTGGAGAAGATGAGCGAGAGCGAGAAGGCCTTGCCATATCAGATCTGCCCTTGCTCGGTATAATGGCGGCAGGGAGCCAGGCTCCGGCAGCAAATGTTCCGGTGGTACACGGCATGCCCCAGGCAAGCGCAGTTCCAAGCGTAGAGGGTACCCCTTCGATAGCGCCGGGGCACATGGCCCGGCCAGCAGCAACGTCGGGTGAGGCAGCCTCGCAGGGGGCGGCGGGATCGGGACACAGCATGTCACAGGGCGCCTCGGGCTCTGGGCAGGTCTCGCAGGGAGCAGCGGGGTCGGGACACAGCATGTCACAGGGCGCTGCAGCGTCTGGTCAGGTTATTGAGCAAGGAGCGGCAGGCTCGGGACAGGCCTCGCAGGGGGCAGCGGCATCGAGCCAGGTCATGTCGCAAGGGGCGGCAGGCCCAGGGGGCAACCTCTCCCAAGGGGCAATGGGCTCGGGCCAGGCGATCTCGCAGGGCGCGCTGGGACCTGCTCCATCTCTACCGGCAGGCAGTCCGCCAGTCTGGTCAGCCGGGCCGGTTACACCAGCTCCACAGAGCGGTCCATGGTCGTCACCCACTCACCCGCTTCATCCACCAACGCATCATACCGCGCCGTCACCTCCATCTCATCCGCGTCCTGGAGGCGGTGCTTTACGCTGGTTGCTCGCATCCATCGTCGCTATAATCAGTGGACTCATCTTGTTGTCCCCACCGGCCATTTCATTGAGCGGAAGCCACGCCGTATCCGTGGGAGATACCCTCCATCTCCATGGCGGAGGCTTCTTCCCCGGCGGGAGTGTCACCTTTACGTTTGATGGCCATGTCCCCCTTCTTTTCGTCGATCGTGGCCTCCCCGTGGTCGCCGCTCCTCGCTATAGTAAAGGTCAGGTCTCTGCAGCACTGCTGCAGGCTCTGGCTCCCGGGCAGGCTGGGCAATCGAACTCGCCGGGTAAAACCGTCAACGCCAGCCTGAGGGGAGCCTTTGATGTGGCAATTGTAGTGGACCCGCGCTGGTCTCTTGGATCGCATACCATTCGTGCTACTGAAAGCATTGCTGGTATGGGTGTACGCAGCGCAGAGTTGGCATTCAACGTTGTAGCCGGACCGGCGCGGCTCGTTGTTGCTCCGCCCAACCTGGACTTTGGTACGCTGCAGCAGGGCAGCAGAGCCACCCAGGCCCTTACCCTCAGTAACGCTAGCAAACAACCCCTTAACTGGACGGCCGCTACTGGCACCTCGAACTGGGTGTCACTGGACACGAGTAGCGGGACGCTGCAGCAGGGCGCTTCTCTGGCGATCCAGGTAATAGTTGACGCGAGCAGCTTGTCGCCAGGGAGCTACTCCGCCACACTGGCTATCGCTTCCGGTAGCGAGAATATCCCGGTAGGAGTTACGCTCGTAGTGGCTGCCTTACCAACGCCAACGCCGACAGCTACACCAAGCCCGACCCCGACGCCAACGCCGGTCATCATTCCGACGCCCACCCCCAGGCCCACGCCCACCCCGACGCCTACTCCGAAACCGCCCAAGCTATCAGTCAGTCCAACCAGCTTCAATTTACCCAATGACCCCAACTGCAAGGGCAGCCCTACCGGGGGTTCCTGGACGTGCTACACAACACTGACCAACGTAGGAAAAAAATCTCTGACCTGGTCAGAATCTGGCAACGCACCTTCTGTCAAGCCATCTAGTGGAACGCTGTCGCCAGGAGCTTCGGTTCGGGTAGCTATTACCGTAGGCTGTTCCAGTTATACTGTCACCTTCTCGGGGCCAGCTAATAGCGTCGCTGTAAATGTGACTTGCATAGGATAGAGTACTTGAGAATGGAGGTTATCACATTTTGCGGCTGATCAAGGGGCCGTAGGTCCCCAATTTATCGTGGGACCGCGATGATAAGTTTTCACAACATAATCAGGAGAACGATGAATCCTCCCTGGCCGAGCGAAGCGAAGGCAAGGGCGTAGCCGCGACATTTATGGCGTCCGGGGTGGGGCAAAACCTAGAGGAATGTGTTCATCTCCATTATCGCGCCCTGGGGGGACCATCAACCATCTTCCATTCTGCCCCGAAGCGCTGTGACTCACTCCAGCTTTTCCAGCACAAAATCGGCCAGCTCTCGGATATGCGCCTCGGACGGCACATACACTCCGCCGTGCTCAAACGCCTTCGAAGGCATACTCAGCTGCGTCAACTCGCACACCTCCCAATCCTGCCGGTTGACGATATCGAAGAGCTCGACAGCATCCATCGGATCGAAATCCGGCCAGCTCATTACCTCGGGATCAAACAGCCAGTCGCAGGTCACGCGAGTGCGCTCAGGTCCTTGCGAGTGCAGCGTGTGGACGACCACGTGATCGTCTAGCAGGTTCAGCAGCACGTTGGGCATCAGCACAATGCCATAGTAGCGGCGCCGGTCTTCAGGCTGCAGTCCGCGCAGTGGCGGGCGGCTGGCCTTACCCGTAATTGTAAAAGCCTCGACTCCCTCTGCAAACATCGCCGCGTCCCCTTCTATATAAGTCTTGCCTGAACGGAACCCGGGCAACAACTGGCAGAATTCGGGGTGCATCGGCCCGCAGTGGTAGCATTCCATGAAATTCTCGAGTACCAGCTTCCAGTTGGCGCGCACATCATACTCGATGGTCTTACCGGTCCTCAATTCTCCCAGGCCATAGCGGGTGAAGGGAGTATAGCTCCCAAAGCGCTCGACAATCGGCCCATCGACCTGATCAGCAATTGGCGTGGGCGCATCGGCCAGGTTCAACCAGATCAGCCCTTCCCAGACCTCCAGAGCTACCGGCAGCAGTCCAAACGCTGCGCGGTCGAAATCATCCATATTCAGCACATTGGGCGCCCCGATCAGCCTGCCATCAAGCCCATAAGTCCAGGCGTGATAGCGGCATTGGATCGACCCCTTCAAATGTCCCACAGCCTGGGTGCACAGGCGAGCGCCCCGGTGCCGGCAAACATTGAAAAACGCCTGCAGCGAGCCATCCCGGTTACGCACCACAATGATGCTCTCTCGCCCGATGAGTACCGTCCGGTATGCCCCAGCACCTGCTAGCGCCTCGGCACGGCCAACACAAACCCACATGCTGGCAAAGATACGCTCCTGCTCCCGCTCATAGATCGCAGGGTCATAATAATAGCGCCCGGGAAGAGTCAAAAGAAAGAAAGTCTCAGAACGTGCCGTCGTCGTCATGTGCTGTACCTCGCAAAAAATATGTTATCCTGCCAACGCCCGCTTCTTCACGTTACGCTCTCATTATAAGTAAGAAAACGGCAGTAACACAAGAGCCATTGACGCCCCGCCGATCTCTACAACTTCTCTTCGCAGCAGTACCATGCTGCTGGAATTGCTTGACATTCCTCAGCCGTTCTCTGTATCATGATGTGTATTATCACTGCATTAATGGCCTGCTAGAGGTACTCGCTTATACGTCTCACGAGAGAGAAGGCGGTAATAGTTCGTGACTCAAGTCATGCCCCCTGGTTTGCCCTGGCGAGGTTCACTGCGCGACCTCACTCAAATCGTCAACGATATCCGGCGTCTACGGGCGTTCGGTCGCCTCACTCTACGCAGCACCACCCATATCGGCCTGGCACACTTGTTCTTTCGCGCGGGTAAGCTCGTTCATATTGTCAGCAATAGCGGCGATGCCAGCGCTACTCTGGCCGACCTGCAGCACTGGACGCGTGCCGCCGTGCGTTTTGAACGCGGTATACCTGAAGGCAAACAGAACGTCAGCAGCGACCACGAGCGGATTTTTGAGAATTTGCTCTTACACCTGCAAAGGCGTAGCCTTGCCTCCGTCTCCGAGAGCCCCCATGTCACTCCTGTCTCTGCAAGCCCGCGTGTGTTCACCATCCCCGAGGCTCCTCGTGCCGCCTCTATTCCTCAGAGCCCCCAAGCTGCCCCCGTCCCTGAGAGAGCGCGAGTCATTGAAAGCCAGGTCGCCGCAACGCCAGGAGCTGAACGACTCATCACCCCGCAGGAGTGGTATGTCCTCGTCGAGAGCATCCGCCGCGTCTCCCAGGCCGTTGCCCAGCTTGTAGGACCACAGGAGGCCATAAGCGTGCTGCGCGACATCCTTGAAGACTTTTCCTCCGCCTTCCCGGCGCTCTCCAGCTTGCATATCGCCTCCGGTGGCTACCTGCAAGTGGTGCGTACCGCGCAACTTGATTACATCCCGCGCAGAAAAGTTATCGAAGGCTTCGCTGCGCTGCTAGCCACGTGCCGGCATTTCTGCACCCCCATCATCGGCGAAGATAATTCCCGCAGGCTTCTCGTTCGTGCCCTCGGTGATGTTGGCCCCGCCTTAGTAAATCTAGGCATCTATAACATCTGAAAAAAGGAGGTACGACCCATGAAAGTACTGGTAACAGGTTTTGAGCCATATGGTCCCTGGCAGCGCAATCCCAGTGGTGAAACAGCGCGCCATCTCGATGGTGCCACCATCATCGACGTCGAGGTCACCGGCCTGGTCCTGCCTGTATCGTTTCGACGTGCCGCTGCCCCCTTGATAGCCGCCATCGACCAGCTGCATCCAGATGTCGTCCTCAACCTTGGCCAGGGCGAGTCGGTCGGAGTGCGTGTTGAACGAGTTGCAGTCAACCGCTGTACGGCTCCCGCAAGCGGCGATAATGATGGCTATAAACCTCGGGGCGAACCTGTCGTCCCGGGTGGACCCGAAACCTATAGCTCGACCCTGCCGCTTGACGACATCGTGGCGTTGCTTTCCAATCTCAAGTTCAACGCCGCCGCTTCGGACTCCGCAGGTGAATTCCTCTGCAACTACGTCATGTATACCACGCTCCACCACATTGCCACCCATCGTCTTCCTGCTCGCGCAGGTTTCATCCATGGCTCTCCCTTGCGCGAGGAAGTCCCCGACCTTACCAGCGGCAAGGGCATGCGCCTCAAGAAATGGATCGACTTCACCGAAGCTGTCCTTTACCTGCTGCGCACATCGGTAGCGGTATGATGAAAGAGCAGGAAGAATTATAGTACAACTTGACGCATAGCCTCTATCAGCACCTGCGCAACTTCTGGCCGTGAGAACTCACGAGGCGGTATCTCGCCTGCCTGTAACAACTGGCGCACCTTTGTCCCGCTCAGTGTCACATGGTCTTCGCTGCCGTGCGGGCACGTCTTCGACGATGCCATAGCATCACATGCGCGGCAGAAAAAGGTATGCTCGAAGAACAGCGGTGTGATACCGAGTTTGACCGCGTCAAACTCAGAGAAGATGTGGTGTGCATCATAGGTACCGTAGTAGTTGCCCACCCCGGCATGGTCGCGTCCTACAATAAAGTGCGAACAACCGTAATTCTTGCGTATCAGCGCGTGAAAAATCGCCTCACGTGGACCCGCGTAACGCATAGCCGCAGGTAGAACACCAAGCACTACCCGCTCGTTCGGATAGTAGCGCTCTAAGAGCACCTCGTAACAACGCATACGCACATCCGCGGGAATATCATCTCCCTTCGTATCACCCACCAGTGGATGCAGGTAGAGGCCGTCTACTATCTCCAGCGCACACTTCTGGATGTATTCATGCGCCCTGTGTACCGGGTTACGCGTCTGAAAACCAACAACGCGCCGCCAGCCGCGTTGCATGAACAACTGGCGTGACTGGCCTGGCGTGTAGCGATACTGCGCAAAGGTTTGTTGTTGTAATGCCACCACACGTACCGGCCCACCCAATAGCACGTCACCCTGTTGATAGACAACCTTCACACCTGGGTGTGTATCATCCAGCGTGCGGTAGACTTTGCTGGCTTCATGCTGTTTATCGTAGCGGTACTTCTCGTCAAGCTTCATAACAGCTTGTAGCCTTCCCTCGGCATCCACGAGTGCTATCTCTGAGCCTTCCTTGAGCGTGGCCGCCTGTTCTGATGGGACAGCAAAGGTGATTGGCATAGACCAGGGGAGGCCATTGCTCAGGTGCATGTCGTTGACAACACCCAGGTAATCAGTACGGGCCATGAAGCCTGTCAATGGACTATATGCCCCTGCCGCCAGCATCTCTAGATCAGCCAGTTGACGAGAACCGATCGTTATCTGCGTCAGGCCCTGGGCGTATTCTTGCAGCGCCGGGCGTTCCGTCTCGCTTGCCATGTTTGTGATAAGCTCCCCGCCATGAGGAGCAATTAAACCATCCGTCATATCGCAATTTCTCTTTTTCTATTCTGTCTCTGGTGCTGGGCTACAGGTTAACCGGGCAGGTTCGCCGCCAACCGTTGATCCTCAGATAGCAACTCGGGAACAAGATACCCGAATTCTACCAGTTTAGCAACAATACGTGCCACACTCTCCTCGACCGTCTCTCTGTCCGTCTCAACCACTAATTCAGCATGCTCTGGCTTCTCATAGGGGTCATCGACACCTGTGAAGTTCTTGATTTTACCCTCGTCGGCGAGCTTGTAGAGACCTTTCACATCGCGCTGGCGACACACTTCGATAGGGCAATCGACGTAGACCTCGATGAAATTGCCGATCTCGCGACGTGCCCACTCGCGCACTTCACGGTAGGGCGAAATAGCCGCAGAAATACTTATCACACCGTTTCGTGTCAGCAGGCCGCATACAAAGGCAATACGCTTGATGTTGGTATCGCGGTCTTCACGACTAAAGCCAAGCCCTTTGCTCAAATGTGTGCGCACTACATCCCCATCGAGTACTTCAACCTTCATACCGTACTCCTTGAGACGCTTCTCAAGCAGCTGGGCAATAGTGCTTTTTCCTGCGCCGGAGAGTCCGGTCAGCCAGATAGTGCATCCACTCGTCATATAAACATCTCATCCTTTCATTGATAAACACAAATACCTGCATAATCACAGCACATAGGCTTCGTACAGGCGCCACTCTGGATCGAAGTCAAACTGAGAACATGTTTTATCGCCTGAGCGTCCACGCCGCAAACTAACGCGTGAATTTTTGCCGTCAACAAGTACCCAGCAATTGTAAGTCCCATCGTAATGACAATCTTGCAGCCAGTTCGTACCGGCATCTATTTCTTCCTCGACGCGTCCCCCAGCTTTGTTGACTCTCGCCAACAAAGCCTTACCATGAACGGTATCCGCCACCGTAAAGTGTTCCTCGTCCAGCACGCGCACAGCGTGTGGATGATCCAGGCCTTCCAACACAGGTTGCCATGCGCCAGTTTCACGGTCGATGACAATCACCATCCCCTGGTGAAAGAGCGAAGCCAGTATTCTGCCATCGGGCAACTCTGCCGCCGCGTTGACGTGCGTGGTCTGGCTCAGTGTTCCATACTTGATTGTGCGATGATCCGTCGTTTTATCCACAATCCGCGGGCGACCACTGGGCGTCAACTCAAAACCGTGATCAGTAGCCCACCAGCTCCAGAGCGCCTCTCCACTCCGGTTGAACTCCAACAAAAGATCCAGGCCGGTGCTCGCTACAAGATACCCTTGTCGAGTACGGGAGATAGAGTGCAGCGCGTTGAAGAGCGGTGAACTGACCACATTTTCATGCAAGCTGCTCAGGTCGGCATCAACTTCGTGGACGCTCCCAAAAGAAGTTACAAATACTCCCTTCTCGGAAGCTACCATCCCGGCCGCCATGTGTAGTCCAATTGTCTGCTGTGAGCATCCCATATCCTCAATCAGACACAGCAGGCCTCCCAGGTCTTCCTTGGGTTTTTCATAACTTCCTAGAACAGTCAGGGGACATGCGGCCGGAGTTTCCTGGCTTGTGTTAGTCCAGTGCTGTTTGAGTACTGAATGTTTCGTCGATATACAACTGAGTAACAATCTCATCCGTTTATTCTTGCAGCCTTTCTATACTTTGGTTTACGCCGGAGAGTGCCACTTCGAACCAGGCCAGAGGGTCGCTGAGAGCGGCGACCGCGCCAATAACCACCACGGCAGGCGATTTTATTCCGGCTGTCCTGGCATGCTCCGCGATGTTTACCAGCGTATCCGTGACTACGCACTGTTGGGGTACGGTGCCCTGCTGGATCACTGCTGCCGGCGTATCAGGGTGGAGGCCACCTTGAAGCAGTTGCCGGGTAATAGATGCTAGAGCAGTCATCCCCATCAAAATTACCAGTGTGCTATCCAGCTTGGCCAGCCTCTCCCAGTTAACTGTAGAAGATGTATGTGTGGGGTCCTCGTGCCCCGTCACTATAGTGACCGAGGAGCTATACTCGCGATGAGTGACCGGAATTCCCGCGTAAGCGGGTACCGCAATAGCCGCACTCACACCGGGAACGATCTCGAATGGAATGCCGGCGTGAGCCAGTGCCAGTGCTTCTTCACCACCGCGCCCAAAGATGAACGGGTCACCACCCTTCAGGCGCACCACGAGCCATCCCTGTCGTGCGTACTTGATGAGTAGGGAGTTAATCTCTTCCTGTTTCATAGAGTGGCATCCGGGTTCTTTGCCTGCAAATACTCGCTCGGCTTCTGGGCGTACTTCGTCAAGTAGAGATAGATTGATCAGGCGATCATAGACTACGACATCAGCCGTGCGCAGGTAACGTAGACCTTTGAGGGTGATCAGTTCCGGGTCGCCCGGTCCCGCGCCCACCAGGCAAACCTTGCCGCTCGAAGAAGAGCCGTGTGCCGGTGGCGCCGCGTCAAGCAACTGCTGGCGCGTAGACTTCCTACTATCTCCCCTTCTCGCTGCCTCATCTATCGCTATTGACATACGTTTTCTCCTCTTCAAGACCCACCTCGAGAACATTCGCTGAAACTTCGATGCCGTAATTTCGCAGTAGCTCCGCAGTCCTCGCCACAGCTTGCCTGCTATCCCCCTCGACGAGTCGCGCTAGCACGTCCGAAGTAAAGAAGTCGCTGAAGAAGTCATCACGTCGTTCATAGGAGATGCCATTGCTGCGCAGGTATCTACGAGCTAGAGCTGCCAACCGCAAATATGGACCATAGGCAAGAGGAAAGATATCTTCCAGACTGTGGCGAATGCGCTTGGCAAGGCCAGGGCTGGCCCCTTCGGTCGAGACGGCGATGGTAAGCTGCTCGCGTCGCAGCACTGAAGGCATGATGAATGAGCAGTACTCTGGCATATCCACAATGTTGACCAATTGCCCGCGTTCCTGCGTTTCGGCCCAGACCGCCTGCACCAGCCCTGGATCACTGGTTGCGGCAATGACCACAAAAGCGCCGCCTAAATCCCCAGGCTCGTAAGTTTTACGCAGCAGCGTGACCTGCTTCCGCTCAGCCTGCAGCAGCAGCTCATCGCAAAACTCCAGGCTTATCACATGCACCCGGGCGCCACTCGCGGAGAGTACCGCTGCCTTCTCTGCCGCCACGCGGTCTCCACCGACGACTATAGCCAGCCGGTCACGTACATCGAGCATTACAGGATAGTACTTTGGCATATTGTTTTCTCCTCTGTGTACTCAGGTTACGCGGGCGCCTTTACCTGGCTGTGTAGATATTCGAGGCCGACGCGGTAACAGAAATCGCCAAAGGCCTCTCCAGGTATGCGCTCATCTCGCCAGAGAGCTAACAGAGGACGTACCGTCGCTACTACATCTCTGATGTGTACAGAAGCAGCATAGAGCGAATTCAGGCGTGTATTGAGCATGTCGCCGCCAACATAAACGTTATAGATGTCCTTTGTGCGGCCTACCAGGCCGATATCGCCCATATAGGGACGGGCGCAGCCATTGGGGCAGCCGGTCATTCGTATGCTGAGAGGTTCGTTCCCCAGGCCCAATGCATGCAGGTCAGCCTCGATCTGTCGTATCACTGTGGGGAGAGCGCGTTCAGCTTCGGCCAGTGCCAGGCCGCAAGTCGGCAGCGCTGGGCATGCCATAGCAAAACGCCGTGTACCAATTTCGGCAGGGTCTGTTGGTATGCCATATTGAGCCAGCAAGTCCATCAATGGACCACGCTGAGTTTCAGCCAGGTCAGTAAATAAAATGTTCTGTTGGGCAGTCAGGCGAATATTGGGGCGGAATTCCTCGATAGCGTGCCGTAAGCCGCTGCGCAATTGCATTGTGTCGTCATCTTTGATACGCCCGTTCTCGACATAGAGACCGAGAAACCAGCGGCCGTCATCTTGAGTATGCCATCCCAGGTGATCTTCAACATCATGCCAGCTAATTGTACGCGGGTCCTGCACGCTGTGGCCCAGCCTGCGTTCCAATTCAGCACGGAACCATGCAATGCCACGCTCCTCGACAACATATTTCATGCGTGCGTGTTTGCGGTTCTGGCGGTCGCCATAATCGCGCTGGATCATGACTATCGTCTCCACAACTGGCAGCACCTCGTCGACTGTAGCATAGCAGAGGGGCGTAGCCAGCCGTGAAAATGTCTCTGTTTTGCCATGTGTCATACCCATACCACCTCCGACCAGGATGGTAAAGCCGCCCAGGTGCTCACCTTCAAGTGCAGCCACAAGACCTATATCCTGTGTATAAACGTCGATGCAGTTATCGCCTGCAAAGGCGACCCCAATCTTGAATTTGCGCGGCAGGTAGGTAGGGCCATAAATTGGCTCGTTTTCATCACCCTCGGATAATGTCACGGTTTCCACTTGCTCGCCATCGATCCAGATCTCGTGATACGCATGAGTGCGTGGAGCAAGGTGCATGGCAATGCGATGAGCAATCTCCTGTACCTGTGCCTGTGCGCGGTTAGCAGCGGGTGCAGGACAGGCCATCACATTGCGATTCACATCGCCACAGGCTGCTAACGTAGAGAGTAGGGCCTCGTTGATAGTATGGATAGTCGAGTGCAGATCACCTTTGAAAATGCCGTGTAACTGAAAGCCCTGGCGTGTGGTGATGCGCAGGGTACCATTGGCATAGCGCCCGGCTAGCTCATCCTCCACCAGGTACTGCTCAGCAGTCAGCATACCACCGGGGATTCGCGAGCGCACCATAAATTGATACGCCTTCTCTGAACCCGCAGCCTTACGTGCCTGGCGTGCATCCCGATTCTCCTGCTGGTAAATGCCGTGGAACTTGATGAGTTGTACCTGCGCATCAGAAAAGTGTGTGCTATCCTGGGCCAATTCCTCGCCTATCTGGCCGCGTAGGTGATTACTTTCACTTTTGATATGCTCGACTTTGCTGCCCACACCTGGCCCCACATCAATCAAAGTGTTTGCCGTCTCTTCCTGGTTGGACATCGCTGCTTCCCTTTCTTAAAAAATACAAAAATGCCCCCTCTTGAAGACAGGAGATTTACATCATCGGTGGCGTACGTAGGCACACGAAAGCCTGCTATGCATAGACACTGACATAGCGATGGCAGGTCACCCCATGGGTGTAGCTAAATCGAAGCTGGGGTGTCACTTCTTTGTGGATATACCCCGTAGGAAATCGACACTTGTCGTAATGTATCTCGTCTCCCAACTCCAGGCATCGCTGCCCTTTGAGTTATCACGAAGGAAACGGCCGTGGGATATTGTTGATTTAGTTTATCAACATAATCACTATATTCTAAATATACACGCTCTGATCAGGTAATGTCAACCCTTTCCCACTGGCATCCACTCATAAAACAGGGGTGCAGGGGGCGAAGCCCCTTGCTGGAGCGCAAAGTGTCCTCGCCGTACTCCCTTCTTTCAGGTGGTTGTGCATCCACTATGGTATGCGGCCTGGGTGGAGCGAGAGGTGTCCTCGCCGTACTCCCTTCTTTCAGAGCGGGCCGTAGGCGCGCCAGAAGAAGTATGAGTGGATCTCAGCCGGGGTCTGGGGTGTCCCCAGAATCTTCTTTTTTCGCTTGCCGCCGCAGGCGGCGAGCAGGGGAGGGAGGAGAGCGAGGACACCTTACGCTTAGCCACAATGTAACTTTATTTCAACAGACATGTATGTTGCAGAGGGCTATACTGAAAACAGGGAGTATTGCGGCAGGGAAGTCAAATGATAGTAAAGGGGAAGAAGATGTTTTTCCACGTGCAAAAACTGATCAATGAGATCATTCCGGACGAGCCTGATCCCGCTGCCGCCAATGCTCTGCAAGAGGGCCTGGGGGGTCAGTTTGGCGAGATGCGTACAATGATGCAGTATCTGTTTCAGAGCTTCAACTTTCGTGGGAACGCAAAGCCATATCGCGACCTGATCCAGGGCATCGGTGTCGAGGAGATCAGCCACGTTGAACTCATCGCCACAACGATTACGCGTCTCCTGGATGGCTCACCGCGCTACAAGGGCGACGGTACGCCTGGCGAAGGCGGCTCGACGCCACTCAACATGGCCTTGTCTCAAGGCAATATCCAACATTACCTGGTTGGTGCGCAAGGAGCTCTGCCTGTCGATGCTGCTGGCAACCCGTGGTCGGGTTCCTATGTCTATAACAGTGGCAATCTGGTACTCGACCTGCTCTACAACTTGATGCTCGAAGCGACCGGGCGTTTGCAGAAATGCCGCCTCTACGAAATGATTAACAACAAGACCGCCCGTTCCACTATCTCCTACCTGATCGTACGTGACCATGCGCATGAGAACGCGTACGCGAAAGCCCTGGAGACCCTGGGGGTCAGCTGGGGGAAAGTCTTGCCCATCCCCAATTTTGATGTAACCAGGTATCCAGAGGTCAAAAAGCTGATGGATCAGGGTCTTCAAAATCAGCAACATCACTGGCGCCTGGATGGCTCAGAAATGGCGAAGATTTTCAAGGGTCCTTCGCCCTCGAAAGATGGCGAGCTTATGACGACACCCAAACCACCCGATGGCGCGCCCATTCCAGCGAACCCCGAGCGACCAGAGGAGTTTGCTCCCGCCTTGACGCCGGAACTCATGAAATTAGTGGAACAAGCAGCCAAAATGTAGGGCTTTTTCCATCACACCGCATAGCGCCTCGTCGACTTGTCGACGAGGCTTTTATTGCAGCCGTTCCGGGTGCTTCTTCCTCCAGTACCGCATATACCCCTGCACAGTCATTGGATAATTTGTCGCGATCTCGTAGCGCACGAGAGCGTGCTCATCGCCCGCCGCCTTTACCAGTTCAGGCTTCGTCTGCTCGATCAGCAACTCAATGATCTCCGCCTCTTCCTTGCCATCACGCATCGCCGCCAGCACAAAATCGCCCCAGGCGTACAGCTTCTCGCGCAGCCGCTCAAAATGCTGCTCAATGTTTCTCTGCGCCCCGAAGTGCCCGATATACAGCACATCCGGCCTCAGACTTTTCACCAGGTCCATGCTCGTCGACCAGGCTTCGAGATCGAGATCGGGCGGCGGCGTTGGCGGGCGTATATAGTCAATCCCTTGCAGGCGTACGCCAGCCACGTCCCCGGCAAACAGCTCCCCTGAGTGGACATCGAAGAAGATGACATGATGCACCGCGTGCCCCGGCGTGTAATGCACCTCCAGGCGGCGGCCTGCCACCTTGAGCACATCTCCCCCTTTAAGAATATGCAGCCGCTCCTGCGGAGTCGGTTCGATATCGCCCCACAGTTCCTGCATGCGTTCCCCAAAAATGCGCGTCGCGCTCGCCACCACCTTCGACGTATCAAGCAGGTGTGGTGCGCCCTTGCTATGTGCGTACACCTGCGCTCGCGGCAAGCGCTGTACCAGCGAACCACATGCCCCTGCATGATCTAGATGTACGTGCGTGGCCAGGATATGTGTCACTTCCTCTGGGTCAAAGCCCACTTCGCGAATGGCCGTCTCTAAATGCTCCACCATACTGCCTGGGCCGGGATCGATAATAGCAAGTTCATTTCCTCCCGCAATCAGATAGGATCCGACGATATCTGGCTCGCCCTGGAATGGCAGCGAAACCTGCCACGTGCCAGGGCTCAGTTGTTTGACAAAAGACAAGGTGTTTTCTCCTCCATGCTACTTCTTCGCCGAGATCGCTTTGGCCTGCGTGAACAATAGCAAGTAATCTCTGCCGCCGGCCTTCGAATCCGTGCCCGACATATTGAACCCGCCAAAGGGGTGCACGCCCACCAGCGCCCCGGTAGATTTACGGTTAAAGTACAGGTTGCCCACGTGGTATTCCTGCTTGGCCCGCTCGATACGCTGTGGGTCCAGCGAGTAGAGCGACCCTGTGAGCCCGTACTCCGTGTCGTTGGCGATATGCAGGGCATCGTCAAAGTCCTTCGCTTTGATCACCGCCAGCACCGGCCCGAAAATTTCCTCCTGGGCAATGCGCGCGTGCGGGTCCACGTCAGCGAATACCGTCGGCTCGATAAAGTAGCCCGGCCCGTGATGTCCTCCGCCTGCCACCAGCTGGCCTTCCCCTTTGCCTACCTCGATATACTCGCTGATCTTCTTCATCGCATTCTCGTCGACGACGGGTCCCATGTAGGTCTCCGGCTGCGTGACATCGCCCACCGTCAACTGTTTCGTCTTCTCGACCACCTTCTGCATCACCTGGTCATAAACCGCATCAACGATAATGGCGCGCGACCCGGCGGAGCATTTCTGTCCCTGGAAACCGAAGGCCGAGGCGACGATGCCTGTCGCGGCAGCGTCCAGGTCGGCCGTCTCGTCCACGACCACCGCGTCCTTGCCGCCCATCTCCAGGATCGTGCGCTTGATCCAGCGCTGCCCTTTGTGAGGCTTCGCGGCCAACTGGTTGATGCGCAGCCCCACGTCCCGCGAGCCGGTGAACGCGATAAAACGCACCTGTGGATGTTCAATCAGTGCGTCACCAATGGTCGATCCCGACCCGGTGAGGAAATTGACCACCCCTGCGGGCAGGCCCACCTCCTCCAGGATGCGCACAAACTGCCATGCAATCATCGGCGACGTGCTGGCCGGCTTGAGCACCACCGTATTGCCCGTGACGATAGCAGCGCTCGTCATGCCGATCATGATGGCGCCTGGGAAATTCCACGGCGGGATCACCGCTCCCACGCCCAGGGGAATATAGACCAGCTCGTTGTTCTCGCCCTCGATGCGCACCAGCGGCTGCTCCTCGGCCAGGCGCAGCATCTCACGTGCGTAGAACTCCAGGAAGTCAATCGCCTCAGCCGTGTCGGCATCTGCCTCGATCCAGCTCTTGCCCACTTCGTAAATCATCCAGGCGTTGTAGTAGAAGCGCTGCTGGCTCAGCAGGTCCGCCGCCGCGAACACGTACCCGGCTCGCTCCCTGGCGGGAACCCGTTTCCAGCTTTCAAAAGCGCTCGTGGCGGCCTGCACCGCCTCTTCTACCTGCTCGACTGTGGCCCGCGCAAAATAGCCGATCACCTGCTCGGGCTGCGACGGGTTGACGGATGCAAACGTAGCCTCGTTCATAATCTTCTTGCCGCCGATCACCAGCGGATACGTTCGTCCCAGCTCTCCCTTCACCTGCTCCAGCGCCGCCGCCTGGGCCTGGCGGTTCTCCGGCTTCGTGAAATCGATAAGGGGAGCATTCTTAAACGGCGTCTGTGCGCGCGCCGCCGCATTCTCTATCATCTTTGCCATAACTATGTTACACTCCTCTGTGTCTAAAAAGGCTTCTTGCTCTCATTGTATCGCATAGAAGGCAGAAACTGATAGGTTGATGTATTGTGCTCCTGGTATCGCCTCCTCCCTCTATGCTAAACTACCAGTATAGCGCTGTTTTGCACCGGTAGGAGCACTATCGTGCAAGATTTGTAACAGGAACACAAACGTACATGAGCAAAACCAGGTATGGCCTTATCTTATCCTCTGTGTGTTGCCTTATAAGCGCAAGCGTGGGCACATTGCTGGCAGTACGAGCTCACCTGCCCGCCAATTTCGCTGGCCTGTTGCATGGATACAATGTGGTAGATGACTTTCTAACCTGGCGCGGGACGGCACTTTCCGCTCCATTCTCGCTGCTGTTCATCCAGCTGGTGCTGACCATAGGCGTATTGAGTGGTGGATGGATCGGAAGAGCGGGCGTGGTGGGTCTCACCATCCTGGGAGCGTGTTACATCATTGGTCAGTTGGGAGAACCCATCGTAGAACAGGCCTTCAATGCCCTCACCTCTAACATATTACCAGCACTGATTATAATAATGAACATCCTCACTGCCATCATTATGATAGTCTTCGGAATCATCGAATGGAGATCTTCAAAAATATAAGCGACCCTGCGCCTTCTTGCATTTTTTCGAGAGTGCAGGTATACTCTACTATACAAACCATATGAAAGGCAGGTTATTTGATGCAAGTTCCCGCGGTAATCTGCGCAGCGGACTGCTGATACTCGACTCTTTCTACTGCTGTTGATCGAAATAAACAATCGCTTGACCGCAAGCCTGTTCAAAAAGGAACAGGCTCGAGTCTGTTGTGAAAAACCATTCTCGCTCTTGATAACAGAGCGGCTTAATGGTCTTTCCTATCATGCTAGCAATTGCAGTACTCACCTTTAAGGTAGAAGCAAGGATAAAGAGCGAGTAGTTCCCGGGAAGGCATCACTAGCCTCGTAGATATCCTCTACAAGCCCCTTCAATCACAGTCCTCTGCGTTCCGGCCCAATCGCACCCTATTCCCTGTTGATCGTCTCTTCTCCATCCGGCTGGCAATGACCGCCGGTACAGCATTGATGACACAAAAAACATACGACACATTGAAAATAAAGAAGAGGTCAACCATTGCGCACATCACCGAAGAAATTCCTCCGTTCAGATGAAGAAGATTACAATTATTCAGGCTTTGCTCGCAAGCATCATCGCAGGCATACCACCGATGAAGTATTCAAGTGCAGGCATTGTCGGCGTTTCATAGGCCCGCTCCTCTATGGAGGGCATCATCGCAATCACTGCCCATTCTGTACAGAGTGGACAGAGGATACTGTTCATTCACCGGCTGAGGAGTTAACCCGTCGCAAGCCCCGTTATACGCAAAAAGAAGAGGTATTCAAGTGTCGGCATTGCAAGCGTTTTGTCTGTCCACCTGAATACGGTTCGCAGCATAGGAACCACTGCCCGTTTTGCTTGTTTTCACGTCATGTTGATGAAGTCCGGCCAGGAGACAGGATAAGTACGTGTGGGGCAAGCATGGAGCCTATCGGCTCCTTCCAGCGTCTAAATGAGGAGCATGTGATTGTTCATCGTTGTCTCGATTGTGGGGTTGAACGCTTTAATCGCATAGCTGCTGATGACGACTTTGACTTGGTTCTTGCCTTGCCTACACTTCCTCCACGTACCAGCCGTGAGATGAAGGCGCAACGGCTGGAAGAGGAAATTGGTGAAGAGTTCGATATGAACCATACAGCCTGAAC
>WNGM01001188.1_pt1 | contig 27890 bp, 31 predicted proteins | sample 5400571 | NCBI WGS metagenome assembly WNGM01 (sample SAMN13153378, study PRJNA577476) | soil metagenome | isolation source: 100 cm soil or saprolite under Garry oak tree replicate 2 | place: USA:California | collected 2016-06-15 | reverse complement strand
CCGGGATCTTGAACATGGAGTCGGTGAAGGAGAATCAGAGAGGGTCATCAGGGACCGCTCAGCAGATCTTTGGGCTTGAGGAAGGTCGCCCTGGCTCGATGGTCTCGTTCATCGAATCGCCGGTGGCTCCTAGTGGAAACGTCGGGGTTGGAACAGTCCATCATTTCGCCTTCGCAGTTGAAGATGAAGACGTGCAGCTGAAGTGGCGGGAGCGTTTGCTAGCCCGCGGGGTCCATGTGACGCCTGTATTGGATAGAAAATATTTCAAATCGATCTATTTCCGCGAGCCGAATGGGACTCTGCTCGAACTCGCCACTATCCCTCCGGGATTGGGAGTTGATGAGCCATTGGAAGCGCTTGGCCAGTCTCTAACACTTCCTGGCTGGTTGGAGTCGCGAAGACGCGCGATTGAAGCCTCTCTCGAGCCGATATCCTTGGCTGCGTAGAGAGATCTTGGCTAGAATCTGTTCCAGGGTCGGGTTCGGGAACGCCGTCCGCAGGAATTGTCTAGTGACATTTCGCAATAGGATGTCGTTGTAAAGAAAAAAATCGTTATGTTTGCGTGGAGGGGTCGCCGGTTGTTGGAGTCTGGTTTATTGGGCCGCAACCAGGACTTCGATTGGTTCGGGTTCTTCAGTGATAGCTCTCGACTGTTTTGCGAAAGTGTAGACGAGCGCGCAGCCTTGTTCGTCGATACGGAGCTCGACAGCCCCGGTTGGCGCACCCATTATGTCAATTAGCTCTGCGACATCCTTTGGAACTCGAAGGTACGCTGATTGTTTGATGAATAATGGTTTTACGCTCTGGGTCATGTCACATCTTCCAAAGGAGTAATTGTCGGAAGGTCGAGTTCGGAGTTTCGGAACTCTACCTCACATCTATGTGGGACCTGGGGAGTAAAGGGTGTGCGTGTTCGTGTCAGTGCTGGAATCGTGAGGACGAGCGTGGTCTGGTTGGAAGCTACTATTACCTCTCTATACTAGTAACGTGCAGCTTTAGTTGAATGATACGCTCTCGTCGCACTGTCTAACGATTCTGAGATGTGTCAGTCGGACTGGTGAATAGGCTTAGCAACGATACTAGCTGTTCAATCCTTCAAAGGCGGAACTGGGAAGAGCACAGTCAGTGCCAATCTTGCAGTTACACTCGCTCGATTGGGCAAGAGGGTTGCGGTGATCGACCTTGACCTGGAAGGTCCAGGATTGCACGTGATCTTCGGAATATCTGACGAAGAGATCAAGGTGACTATAAACGATGTTCTCCAGTCTGCTATTCCAATTAGGGATGCTGTTCTTGATCTAACCTCTAGGCTTGGAATCGAATCGGGGTGCCTCCTCTTCTGTCCAGCTGGACACAGGCTTGAAGAGATTCTCAAAATGGTCGACACCGGCTTCAATCTCAGCCGCTTCAAAGCAGTTCTCTACAACCTAGCTACAGAATACCAGCTTGACTATCTCCTAATCGATAGCCATCCTGGAATAGAAAAAGATACAATCGTCTCCATGGCGGTCTGCGACGTCGTAGTTCTCTTGTCCAGGGTTGATCACCAGGACATGTTCGGAAGCGGCGTCATGAACGAAGTAGCGAGCCAGTTGAGGAAGCCAGTGGTTTTGATACTCAATATGATTCCTAGCAGTGTGGGAGAGAAGGAATCCAAGAAGATCGGAGAGAAAATAGCAAGCCTCTTCAATCTCCAAGTCCTAACAGCTCTACCCTTCAACTCGGACGTCTTCGAAAACCTCAGCAGAGGAGTATTTGTTCTTGAACACCAGAAAGATCCTCTTACCAGGAAATTCACAGAACTCGCCGAGAACATGATAGGCATCATTGATCAGGCCTTGGAAGGCGGAGAGAGTTATGATCACGGATCTACTCCTCAGACAGTTGGCTAGCTCCTAGATCCCGCCCCCTCTATTGGGAGGCGATCAATAGTTTCAACCTCAGTTCGCAAATTTAGAAGGTTATTGTTGAGTGTTGAGGAATTGGACCATTTCGCTTTTTGCGGCGCGGTTTCTTGGCATTCTTACAATTGTTGCTCTAATTTCACTAGGTCGAGCTAAAGTTCAATCTACCCAAGGTCAATTCTGGGACCTTTCCAAAGTTTCTATAACCCCCATTTCTCCCGTAACCCGGCCTTACCTTGAGTTACCAGTTGGCAGACGAGTATTTCCAGCGGATCCACCAGATAATGTCACTACTAGACGATGAGAACGTAGAGATTATCGGCGCGATGAAGAAGTTCGGGCCTCGAAACCTTCAATCGATTGCCCGAAAATCGGGCGTCCCATATCCCACAGTCTACACCCGCGTTAACAAGCTCGGCACTCAGGGACTGCTCGACACTTGGACCTACCCTAACCTTGCGAAGATCGGATTGGCTAGGTCGATGGTTCTACTGACTCCGTCGCCAGGTCGAGAGGTCATAGCTAGCGAAGCCCTGAAGATTCCCGGCTACTGGCTCTGGATCGCAAGATGCACAGGCGAATGCAACGGATACTACTCTCAACATGCTGTCCCTGTTGAAAACAGACAAGATTTTGTTCAATATCTAGACCAGATAGTCTCATCGGGCCTCGCCACGAGCTACAGGATCTTCTGGCTCGGCGACTACCACTCTCACATTCCCAACTTCGAATACTACGATTTCAAGAAAAGAGCTTGGAGATTCGACTGGCCAGCATGGCTCAGCTTGTTTATGAAAGGCAAGAGTGTTCAGAATGGTTCTGAGGAAAAGGAGTCATCAAAAGATGACTTTGACAAGAACGACCTGTTGATCCTCAAAGAGCTAATGAAGGATGCTCGAAAGAAGCTCTCCGAGCTCTCCCAGCTAATCGGAATGACGCTTCCCGCAGCCAAGTATCGGTTCGACAACCTGGCCCGGCGAGGATTCCTACAGGACTACGTTATCCAAGTCCTACCATACCCGCCGGAGATATCGGACCTCTACGAGGTCCGGCTAGACTTCGGGGAACACAAAGCGATGATCGCAAAGGAGAACTTCTTCAAACGCCTACCGTTCGTCTTGAACTATTCAAGAATCAAGGGGACCAACTCGATAACCCTCAGAGTCTACCTCCCTAGAACGGAAGTCAACAATCTCTTGACCATGCTATCGGCTCTCGTCAGGGGAGGTGCGATAGACCGGTTCTCCTACATGTTGCTCGATCCTATGACGATCCAATCTCAGACCTTCCACTACAAGGCCTTCGACGACAAGTCGGGATGGCGTTATGACAACCATGAATACCTAGCCGCACTCCGCAAGCTTGTATCGTCCTTCGACAAGGCGGAACCTCCCGCAGTTACCTTCCAGCCGTCGAAGGGCCTACCTGTCAGTATGATGTAGCCGAATTCTAATCCGGACCGGTTTGTTGTTGAGGCTGGTTCAGCGCTAGCACACCTACTGAAAGCTCGGGACCGGCGCGGTTTGGAAAATTACCCGCATACCATCCTCTCTATCGAATGCAGATGACACTTTCCTAAGGTCTTCAAAATATTCCAAGTTGTCATAGTGCCATCCAGTGCTATCTTCGTAGAACTTGTACGCGAAGGTCTGCGTTCTGATAGTCATCGGGTCGAGCAAGACGTAGGTGAATCCTGCAAGGACTCCTCTCCGCGTTAGCGCGGAGAACATCGTGAGTAGATTGTTCATCTGGGTTCGGGGAAGATAGATTCTGACGGCAATGGAATTGGCACCCTCCACCCGGGAAAGAGTCAAGACCATTGGAAGACTGCTCAATACCTTCTCGCCAAGGGCCAAGCCTTCCCGCGTCTGGAAATCCAGGACCATCTCATAGAGGTCGGAGATTTCAGGAGCGAAAGGCAGCATGTCGATGACGTATTCGCGTATGAACCCAGATTGCGCGAGATTGTCGAAACGATACTTGACTGCCGGGACTGTCATACCTAAAAGCTGCGCTAGTTCGGTCAGTTTTGTTCGGCCGTCCTTGATCAACTCCTTGAGAATGATCAGGTCTTTCTTGTCAAATGTACTGGGCAGAGAGGTTTCCTTACGTTGAGCTTGAGCTGGTTTTGCGGCTAACGCGTCGAGCCATTTCGGCCAATCGAATGTCCAGGTTTTCTTCTTGGTGTCGTAATAGCTAAAGTCTGGGAGTGGCGACCCTGCTTCTTCTAGCCATAGAAGCCGGTATCCCGTTGCGATTCCCGAAGAGACGATCCTCTCCAGGTATTGTTCAAAATCCCAGCGTTTCTCAAGAGGAATCGCGTGAGTCGAGTAATATCCGTTGCATTCCCCCATGCACCTGATGAGTCTCAACCAGTAGCCAGGGACCCGGAGTGCTTCAGGAGCAAGAAGTTCCTTGCCTGGCTTTGTTGTGAGGAAGACCATGGCCCTCGCTAGGCCTAGTTTCGCGTAGTTCGGGTGGATCCAGGTTCGGAGCAGTCCTTCTTTTTCGAGTTTGGAGACTCTCGCGTGGACTGTCGGTCGAGGAATGTTTGTCTTGTTAGCAATGAGTTGGAGGTTTCTAAGGCCATATTTTCTCATCGCCATGATGATCTTGACGTTCTGGTGGTCCAGAAAGGAGACGAAGCGATTGATCTTCTCCAAGTACTCTTCGGGGGCGATATGGCTCAAATATGGTCCGAAGAAGACGTGGGGCAGTCGGAACTTTTCAAGGTTTTGCGGGAGGCTGAGGTTTCGAGGTTTGCATTAGTATTGAGCTCGCACTTTGCAGTGGATATGGCTGGCTGGCCGCCTTTCTCGGAGGAGATCATGGGCTCGCTGAGCAGGTCGATTCTGACACTCAAGACTCCTAAAGGTCCTTTAGGTGCACGGTTTCGAGCTTTGGCTGAGAGAGTAGAAACGTTTGCCTAGGTTCGCGGAATACTGTTAAGGGCTTAGTCGATTCCTGTCTCTTGGAAACATCGTAGTTTCCCTAATGTTTTCTCTACCAGTCATTTTCATGGTCAACCTCTCCAGACCAATGGACCAACCGGCGTGGGGCGGAGCGCCATATCTGAAAGAGTCGATGTAGAACTTGAAGTTCTCAGGATTCAGTCCCTTGGACTTGAGCTGTTGAATAAGAAGGGCCGGCACGTGTATGCGTTGGGTTCCAGACGCGATCTCTAACCCTCGATAGATCATGTCAAAAGCCCTAGAGGTCGTACCGTCTTGGTTAGGCATCGCGTAGAATGCTTTCTGTTCTGAGGGCCAACCAACGATGAAGAATGCCTCCTCCTTCAGAAGCTGCGAGAGTCTCTTCTCCTGCGTCTTGGAGAAGTCATTTCCAACCTGGATGCCTTCGCCATTTTCGCGTAGGAGTTCGATTGCATCTCTGTATTGCACTCGCTTGAGTGGCAGGTGTAACGGTTCGAGTTTCTGACCGATTTTCTCCAGTTCTTCACTGCATGACACTGTAATCGTCGTGATGCATTCAGCAAGAAATTCCTCCAGGACTTTCATGACGTCTTCGTCTGTTGAGAATGCTTGTTCGATGTCCATCTGTCGGACTTCGTTTAGATGGGTTGGTTGTTCGAATTTTTCCGCTCTGAATACCGGTAGAACAGTGTATACTTTCTCGAAGGATATGGCGCACATTTGCTTGTAGAGTTGTGGTGACTGGGCTAGGTAGGCGTCTTTTTCGAAATATTTGAGCGAGAAGAGTTCGGCTCCACCTTCGCTCGCCGAAGCTATGATTACCGGTGGTTGTATCTCCACGTATTGTCGGGCGGCGAAGAATTCTCGGAAAGTTCGGAGAATTGTTGATTGGATTTTGAAGATGGCGTTGGATTCTTCGCTGCGGAAGTCTAGGAATCTCCAGTTGAGCCTGGTTTCTAGGAGCGTGTTCTGGACGCCTCTCGGGTCGAGAGGTAAGGGTGTCTCAGCTCTGTTCACCACTTCAAGCTGTTCGGGGATGACCTCGATTCCTTTCTTGGCGATCTTGCTGGAGACGACTTTGCCTTTGACGAGGATCACGTCTTCCTGGTGAAGTGTGGTGATCTCCTTGACGATGTCAGGGCTGACTTTTGCTTTGGGGGCGGTCACCTGGACGATACCAGTCATGTCGCGGAGGAGGATGAAGGATATTCCTCCTAGGACCCTGACGTCGTGAACCCAGCCTGCAAGGACAACTTCTTTGTCGATATGGTCCTTGAGTTCGGAGGTGAGTGCTGTTCGCTTGAGATGGGAGATGTGGCTGGTTGAGCTGTTAGACAGACTTGTTCAGCTTGGAAACGCACTATGCGCTTGTTCTTTTAGGGCTTCTTTTTCTACCGATTCCTAATATCGAAACTGAAGGCGTTCTGGTATTGCTCCCAATCGTCACGGTCGTGCTAGATGGTGCAAGTGGTAGGGTTGGCGTCACGAAGACGCCTCTAGAGGATGCTTCCACGCCGAACCTAGACGCCTTAACCGGGCGAGGTAGTATGGGACGGATGTATACTGTTGGAGAGGGTATTGCTCCTGAGAGTGACGCTGGCGTTTTCTCCCTGCTTGGGTATGACCCGCTTGAGACTCATCTGTCGCGAGGTGTGGTTGAGACTCTTGGTGCAGGGGTCGAATTTCACGATGGTGATCTCGCACTCAGGGCCGGGTTTGCGACCGTCAAGGCTGACAAGCTTGTGGACCGGAGAGCTGGAAGGAACCTCTCGACTCCCGAGGCTCAAGAGCTCGGCGCTGCCCTGAACAAAGAACTGCGTCTAAAGTCAGATGTCCGGTTTGCCTTCAAACCAACCGTCGGTCACAGGGCGGTGGTTGTCTTCCGTGCAGATGGGATTCGGTTTTCATCGAACATATCCAACTTTGATCCCGCCTACGTTAGGAAGGGCAACATCAGTCTGGCTCAGCCGGGCGTGAACGAGTATGACATTCCAAGATGCGAGCCTCTCGACGGATCTGACGAGGCCGTGGTGACGGCGGCGCTGGTCAACGAGTTCGGGTTCAAGGCTAGAACGATTCTGGATAATCATCCTGTGAACGAGGCAAGGAGGAGAAATGGTATGGTTCCGGCGAATTTTGTTTTGATGCGGGACGCGGGAACTTCCAAGCCGCACGTCGACGAGTTCCATGCGAAATGGGGTCTGGACCCTTTGATGATCGCGGATCTTCCGGCTGAGCTAGGTATCGGACGATTGCTTGGGATGGATGTTAAGGAATTGGAGCCGGGGACACGACCCGACGATTATCGTAAGCGCGCTAAGCTTGTCCTAGCTTCTATCGCAAAGTATGGTTTCGTGTATGTTCATTTGAAGGGTCCTGACGAGCCGGGGCATGATGGATTGTTCGATCTGAAGAAGGAGAGAATCGAGGAGATCGACAAGGGTTTCTTCTCTGTGTTGGCAAAATCGCCCCGGTTGAAAGATCTTGTTGTAGCAGTTACGTGTGATCACTCTACGCCGGTGGAGGATAAGGGGCATAGCGATGATCCGGTTCCTGTCCTTGTACTAGGTGGAAAGGCGAAGCCGGATGGGTCCTCCAGATTCACGGAGAAGAATGCGGTAAAGGGATCGCTAGGGACTTTGGGACAGGGGAGGATGCTTCTGGAGCGTCTGAAGCACGTTGCCTCGTAGATTTGTCTGTCATATTGGGGCGATTCCTGGTACGAAATGTCTGATTAGGGCTCCTGCTATGTAGAGCGCGAAGGAAGCAGCCATTATGATCCCTGCGATCTCTGCAAATTGTCTCCTGAATTTTCTCGCTGATATGACAGTATCATAGTAAGTCATCGCGGCGACTAGGGCAACTCCGACGACTAAGGAGACTCCTAGGGCGGTGACCATTGAACCGGTGAGGAAGTATGGTAAGGCGAGAAATATCGCAGTGAACATGTACGATACGCCCGTGTAGATCGCGCTCCATTTTGCTGATCCTTCGAAGCCCTGTTTGGCTTGGGCGTAGGCGGCGGATGCCATGGCGATGGACGCGGCCATTCCCGCGACAACGCCCGCCAAGCCAGCCAGCTCTGTCTTCGCGTATATTCCGAGCGAGCCGGCGTGAATCCCCGAGATCTCGACGACCGCGTCTGCGAGACCGAGAACGATGAAGCTCATGTACTTGACTCGTCCTTCATGGATCTCGCCCATCAAATAGCTCTCTTGATGTTCCTCTTCTTCCATCATGGCTTCGAACCTTGCCTTGTCCGCGAATGGGATGTTCTTCACCATCTGCCGATAGCGTTCGTGAAGCGCGTCCTCGTGTTTTTCCAAGAATTTCATGGTGAATGTTAATCCGAGGGTGAGGCGAAGGAGGAGTGTGAAGTAGACCTTGACCCTGTTCACCTTGACAGCGGTATCATGCGTGTACGCCTTCCAGAACTCGTAATGCGATTGCTCGCCACGGGCGAGATCTTCCAGGGCTTTCTTGAATGACTGGTTCTTCTCGTGGCGGCTGAGCATCTGGTAGACCGCGCCATCGGTGTACTCGTCCCTTGCCGACTTGGTTGCCAGCCTGACGAGATCACGGCTAAGGGTCTCTTGCAAGGGTTGGCTCACGCTATGGCAGGTTGGCTCTGATATTTAGTTAGCCCCATGGAAAGAGAAGCGTTGGCCGCGAAGGGCTGGGCGCGGGAAAATCGACCCCCCCGGGGAGGTCACATAATAGTTAACGAAAAAACAAAAGTTAGGACGAAAGAATAGTTATAGAAAGTAAAGTTTGCAGGACGCAATTACTCAGCAAGTCATATGCTAGGCGAAAGAAAGGGGATAAGACGGTGTCGAGCCGTCCCGGACGTTCGCTCATGAGAGCGAAGGGTTACGGTTGGACCGGGCACAGAAAGTCGGCGGAAGAGTTCCTCGTCACGGTTACTGTGCCAGAGCTTTGCGCTGCGAGGACTGCTGCTTGGGACGTTAGGAATACTGGTGTTGTGTCTGGGTTGAATGTTACAAGGAAAACCTTCCAGTGGCCGCCGTGATAACCGTCGGCTCCAGGGGCAACTGATGCGATGCCTAACTGTCCTGTTGCGCCGTTGGTGACTTTGTAGAAGTTATCGATTCCGGAGTTGGGAAACGCTGCTGGCGGAACGACGGTCCGGACAATGGTACCATTGTAGTATAAGTTGCCAAAGCTAGGTGTGGCGGCGAAGACCGAGCCTATGGGGAGAGCCAGGACAAACGTGGCTACGACGAAGAGTGAGACTATTGAGAACTTTTTCAAAGAAAATTTCACCACCAGATCAAGTTGTAAGCTTCATGGTGTCCTTGCTGACTTTAGGCGTTTTAGCGAAATCAGGTGTAAATTCGATCAGATTCCTGTCAGGATTGGTAGGCCGATAGGGTCTTCATAGTGTCATTGCTTTCCTCGGTTTCTTGGGGTTCATCAGTTGGGCATCCGGAACTGTCCACCTCACATTGGGCTTACGCTAGGTCCCGCTGAAAATCTCGCCCTGAACAGTTGAGCATACCTCTACCTTTGAATGGTTAGGGAAAGGATTGAAAGCACTGTCAAGCAGATCAATGGGACGATCAAATGGACTGGTATGGCCAGAAATGATTAACCCAGAGGGCAAAGACTGGATCCGTCAAGTGCAAGATTTCAGAAAGGGCAAAGACGAGTTTTTCACAACCAGCCACGAATCTCCATTGGCACACAGCAAGACACACTCGATCAAAATGCTGAGGTACTTCCCGCCCGACCCGAAGTTCAAAGTTCACACGACGTTACACAAATACGATAATCCTGAAAGAGTCTCGATGACCACGAGCAAGGGAACGAGACAACAGTTCCACCGGCTCGGATACTTTGAATTTGAAATCGAGGGAAGGAAGGTCAAGCTTCAAGCCTACAAGTCCACGGAGCGGGAAAGCAACGAACTTTTCATTCCCTTCAGAGACGAGACGTCGGGAAACGAAAGCTATGGTGCTGCAAGATACCTCGATATCGAAGAGGAGCCCGACGACAGCTACATGATCGACTTCAACTATGCGTATAACCCATACTGTGCGTACAGCGAAGATTACGTTTGTCCTCTTCCCCCAAAGGAAAACTGGCTAGACGTAAGGATACTTGCGGGAGAGATGAGCTACAACCATTGACAAGTGGCGTCAAAAGCATGGCTACTGCTTGCAGGCATGAACGATTTGTTGCGGGGTTGCTTTGGTCTGTTAAGCGGTTGCTATCTGGACGGTCTTAGCCATACCCAGGATCTGTTCCCGGCTCGGCTCGTTCTTGTGCATTTCCAGTGCATGTTGTTTGAAATGAGCCACTAGCTCATCGTCTGTGTCGGCGCGCACTCGGAAGGAACACGCGCTACAGGCTACTTCCTTTGCCATAGTTACCGGGTTTCGAAAGACCGCTTGCGGATTTAACATTTTTCAGCTTGGTTTTCAACGATAGAATTTTGGAAAAATAGACATGCGAAATATATTGCTCTCGCACCTCAGGAGTGAGCTGACATTCTCACGCATCCGACCTCTTGAGGCAAATCTCCCCTCTTTCTCTCTCACCGCTCGAGTGTTTTGCAGTTTCGAAGATTGACGGCGTATTTCGAGATGTGTTTGTCAGCTAGACGAAGAATTGGCTCGACTGTTTCACGGTTAAGAGTGTATTCGACTGTTTTTCCCAGCCTCTGGCTTGTTACTAGTCCGCAGAATGCAAGGCACTTGAGGTTGTGGGAGGCCATGGTTTGCTCGATCTTGAGAGCCTCTGAGATCTCGCCTACATTCTTCGGTCCGGTTCTGAGCAGGTTTACGATGCCGACTCGGTACTCGTTCGAGAGAGCGTTGAACAACAAGGAGACGGCTATCACGTCGGTCTTTTGAAGAATCAACCGTTGGCTCATTAGTGGCCTATTTGTCATGGTCCTCTACGCAATTAAGTTAATTGAGCGAGCGCCAGCCTGTAGCAAGCTTATATGACAATTCCGTCATATAACAATCGAAGCGCATGTTTGATCTGGTCATTCTGGGATCTGGCTCAGCAGCATTCGCCGCTGCAATTAAGGCGGCCGATCATGGAGCGAAAACGGCCATGATAGAGAGAAGCACTCTCGGTGGAACATGCGTCAACGTTGGTTGCGTCCCTAGCAAAAACCTTCTCCGAGCAGGGGAGCTTCGATACTACGATAGCCACCGCGAATTCCCTGGAATAAGGCCTGGAAAGACAACACTCGAATTCAACAGAATCATTGAACAAAAGAATCAGATCGTTAAAGGACTTCGGAAGGAGAAGTATTCCGACGTTCTAAGGTCACTACCCTCAACCAAGCTCTTCCGTGGAAACGCAAGGTTCGTCTCAAAGACACGGGTAAAGGTGGATGGGATCAATGTTGACGGTAGAAGGTTCATAGTCGCGACGGGATCATCACCAAGGATACCTAGCATCCCCGGGATAGAGAAGGCAGGCTACCTGACGAACGTCGAGGCTCTCAGCTTGAGGAACAAACCCGCCTCGATGGTTGTGCTCGGCGGTCGGGCCCTAGGTCTCGAGTTCGCCCAGATGTTCTCCCACATGGGGACAAAGGTGACCCTCCTGCAAAGAAGCGATAGAATAATCCCTGAAGAGGAGCCAGAAATCTCCGAGGCTCTACGCCAGTACTTGGAAAACGAAGGAATCGAGATAAGGACAGGAGTACAGGTCAAACGCATCTCTCAAATCCAAGGCGAGAAGGTCGTGGTCGCCACAGCCGAGGGCAGAGAGAACGAAGCTAGGGGAGATGAGCTTCTAATCGCCACCGGGAGGGATCCCAACACGAACCTCCTGGGCCTGGAGACCGTGCCTGTAGCGCTCAGAAAGGATGGCGCGGTAAAAGTTAACCGAGAAATGCGTACGACCGCCCCGCACGTGTGGGCTGCTGGGGACGTCATCGGCGAACCGATGCTAGAAACTATTGCAGCGAAGGAGGGAGCCACGGCAGCAGAGAACGCCCTGTTGGGAACACATAGAAAGATAGACTTTCTCCCCGTCCCACGAGCGATATTCACATCTCCCCAAGTGGCCTCAGTGGGCCTTACTGAAAAGCAAGCCCATGAACAGGGCTACGAATGCACGTGCAGAACTATACCAATGTCAAAGGTGCCCAAGGCCGTAGTCATCAGGGACACGAGAGGTCTGGTCAAAATGGTTGCTGATTCATCGACCGGAAGGATATTGGGAGTTCACATTCTTGCGGACAACGCGGCTGACATTATCCAAGAAGCAGTTCTAGCAGTCAAATACAAACTGACAATCGACGACATCATCGACACGGTTCACGTATTCCCGACAATCACCGAATCGATCAAACTGGCCGCGACATCTTTCCGGAAGGACATAGACCAGCTCAGCTGCTGCGCAGAGTAACAAGCCCCAAGGGGTTGAAAAGAGGTGTCCGATTATGGTCCGATAAGACTGGTTGGATTCTCCGACAAGCCTACACTATACCGTATGATTCTGCCGCATAGAGGAGATGTCTATGTCAAGTGTGGAGCGGACATACTTCTCAACGGGCTGATGACTGACCTTGGGGCTGAGGCTCGATGCCCGGTTTGCGGGCATGTGACCCGTTTCCACATTGTCAAGAAGCGAGTCCAAGATCTTGCATCCAAGGACCAAATGCTTCACGTAGTCGAATTCGGAATGAGCACTGGACACGTCGGCGTCGAGTGTGAATCAACTCATATTTTCGACAACGAGGATTGCCTCACTAAATGGCTATCAACCTATACTGGAAAGCCAGGCTTAGTAATCTCGCTACCCGAATACATGGATTCGTTGAATCAACGGCTACCAACAAAGTATCATGAGCGAGAACATCGCTCCGACACAACGACACAGTCGAGCAGTCGAGTGCTCGAGAATAGGAAAGCCAGCCACGATTAATTATGACATAAGTTATAACATGGAGGCCAATCGTCCCGTATCCCGTGCCATGGGTTGATTGACTACGAGCAGCTTCTGTTACTAGGTGCTATAGCTGGCTTCACAATCTTTCTCGGTCTGCCCCTGGCCATTCTTCAAAATGTGAGTTCACGCAAGAAAGGTTTCCTCAACGCTCTATCAATTGGCATCCTGCTGTTCCTCGTAATCGACGTGTTTAGCCACGCCTGGAACACCGCAACAGCGGTCGCATCAACAGCTTTTGCAGGAAAGAGCTCGGGCGTCGACGCTGCGATGGATCTTATCGCTGTCTTCGGAGGACTTGCCATAGGACTCTTGGGACTGGTGGCTTACGAGGCGAAGTACATGGCCAAGGCCCCTCCCATCATCAAGGCACGATTGCAGAACGGACCTGAAACAGCTCAACTGACCGCGGCCGAACAGGCTCGACAGATCCAGATTCTCCAGGAACATCACCCCTACAGGCTCGCAATGATGATTGCGATCGGTATAGGCGCCCACAACTTCAGCGAAGGTCTAGCAGTCGGCCAATCCTACGCCGCAGGATCCGTTGGGCTAGCACTACTCCTCATAGTCGGCTTTGGCGCGCATAACACTACTGAGGGTTTTGGGATAGCCGGGCCGCTAGCAGGTCTCATCAAGAGGCCTACGGCTCGTTTTCTAGCCGTAGCGGGGCTGGTGGGTGGTGGTCCTACTTTCATCGGAACCGTCGTGGGCAGTCTGTGGACCTCTGTCTTCACATACGTACTCTTTCTCAGCCTGGCTGGTGGTGCCATTCTCTACGTTTCAATGTTGATGTACAACTCGGGAAGAAAACAGACAACAAACCAGATCCTCATGATAGGCATCTTCGTAGGGCTATGCGCGGGCTTTCTAACAGACTTGATAGTAACGCTGGGAGGAGCCTAAGGAAGATGGACTCTGTATAGCCGAATCCTAAATTGCCAAAAGTCCTGCGAACATAGGGGGACCCTCCATCAGCTCCCGTGCTAGTCTTCGCGAATTGGCACGCCGATTATCCTTGAGGGTGCTCCGTCCCCGTTCTGAAGCTTGATGGGCATGCATATCATCAGGATTCTTTTCCCGACAAACTGTTTGGTCGCTCGGCTGAGGGATTCTATGATGAATATTCCGTTTCCTAGAAGGGTCTTGTGGGCTACCGGGTCCGGTGCGCGGAACTTCTCCACGCTGAGAAAATCGATGCCCACGGCCCGGACTTTTTTCGAGACCAAATACTCGGCGGCGTTCCCAGTAAGATAGGTGTAGTTGGAGTTTACTGATTCATCGCCCCAACGCTCGCTGCACCCTGTATAGCAGATCACTATGTCGTCTTCTGCTGCTTTTCCTTCGAGATTCTTCCGAAGGTCAGAACCAGTGATGCCGCTACCGATTGGTTTGCTCGACATATCACAAACGTATGCTTCTCCGACCAGTTTGCTTGGGGGAATCTTGTCAACACCGATTCCGTCTGGAATGAAGTGTCGGGGAGCGTCGATATGCGTGCCTGTATGTGAACCAAGCGTTAGCTTGGTGAGATTCACCCCATTTTTGTCCAATGTGGCGTAGCTGACGAAGCTGGGAGATGGATCACCCGGATAGATCGGCATGCCGTTGCGAAGCTCATGTGTCAGATCGATTGCTTTTTCAAAAACGTATTGCATGTCAAGTTCTTGCTGTTGTATGGAACCCCTAATATGTAGAGGGGATCGAAGCCAGACGCTGGGAATACTTCTACGGTTTGGATCCCGATCGCTCCTTCCACAATACGCGCGTGGGAAATCTTAGGTTAGCCTAGCTTTATTAGCATCAACTTAGTCCCTGAAAACGAGTATCCCACTCAATCGGTAAATTGTATCTTGCGTTTCCCGTGGAAAAGTAGCACAAAGGCGCAACAGCAGGTTCTGGCCGATGCGCCAGTTCAGCAAACCGGGAAGGGAGTTTCCATGCGTAGTTTCGTTCTCTGGCTTGGACCAGCACTCATGGTATCCATCGCATACATGGACCCAGGCAACTACGGGACAGACATTGCTGCTGGTGCCGGCTTCAAGTACGATCTCCTCTGGGCTGCGTGGTTTGCCGGAGGCATGGCTATGCTGCTGCAGTACCTCTCCGGTAAACTCGGAATTGCCTCCGGGTATTCGCTGCCTGAACTGGTCAGGATGTCGCTTGTAAAGCGCAGATATGTTGTTCCTTACTGGCTCGCGGCCGAGGCCGCAGTCGCAGCCACAGACCTAGCAGAATACCTGGGCACGGTACTGGGTCTCAATCTGCTCTTCGGGGTTCCACTACTTTACGCGTCAATATTCGGTGCGCTAGATGTCATCCTCTTGCTCGCTATGATGGGGAAAAAATTCCGCCTTATTGAGCAATACTTCGCGATGCTGATCAGCGTTCTCGTCTTTGGTATCCTGTACAACCTCGTGGTCGTCAAACCTGACCTGACCCAAGTCGCCTATCATTCCGTGTTGCCCATCGCGTCAAGCAACGCCGCTCTCCTAATAGTAGTCGGAATAATCGGCGCAACCGTGATGCCACACGCGCTGTTTGTTCATTCTTGGCTTTCGAAAAACAAGATGGACCTCATAGGACGGAGGGTCAAAGAGGGAACATTAGGGAGTTCAATCACCGACTCAATGAAACCCGGCAATCATCACCCATATTCGACCGGAGAGATAGAGAGAACGAGGAAATTCCATCTCAAGGAAACCGTAATTGCACTAACAATTGCATCTGTGGTTAATGCGGGAATACTCCTTATCGCCACACCACTCTATCCAAACACGAATATCACGACCAGCGATTTTGTCCATGGAATCGAGCTGTTATTCGGGCCGGCCATCGCCATCATCTTCATCCTGACTCTGCTCGCATCAGGGCTCTCCTCCTCGGCGCTTGGAACAATAGCAGGCCAGGTCATAATGGAGGGATTGATCGGGAAGCATTGGAATGTATGGGCGAGGCGAATAGTTACGAGAGTTATCAACGTGTTTCCAACCACATTCGCAATACTGCTCGGACTCGACCCGCTCAGTCTGCTCGTTTACAGCCAAGTAATTCTAAGTCTCATGATTCCTCTCCCGATGATTCCCCTCGTCTACTATACCTCAAAGAGAAAGTTCATGGCAGGTTTTGTCAATAGAAGGACCACCCTTGTCCTAGCCATAGTTACAGTCGCATTGATCATGGCTTTCAACAGCTTCCTGCTCTACACCATATTCGTCCCATAGTTGTTGACTTTTTTTTCTGGTCGCACCTCGAGACGGTCGATGGTGAGGTTAGACGTTCATCGTTCCCTGTCCCGATCGTAAGCTAGCCTTTTTTGAGATGTTCAATCAACTCTTGTAACTTGCGAACTGTCTGCTCGTGAAGCCCATGCTCGATTTTCTCTGCGTCTTCAACAGCGATACGTTCGGGAACACCGATCAGCACGAGTAGGCTTACCAACGTTTGATGGCGGTCCTTCATCTTCCGCGCTACGTTCTTTCCCGCCTCGGTCAGAGCCATTCCTCGATACCGTTCGTACGTGAGGTATCCCTGCTTGTCGAGCTTCTTCAGAATGTTTGTCACCGTTGGCTGTGAGACACCCATTCGCTCAGCTATGTCCGATGTTGAAGCGAAACCCTTCTCTGCAACGAGCAGATTGATCATCTCCAGATAGTCCTCCGTGGCTTCCTCCGCCTTTCGAGGCATCACCCTTCGGGCAGTCGTCTCTTTGTTCGAATTACTGATAGAGGTTACTCTTGGAGTCGTCCCGTCTACCGCCTCATCTAGGGTTGATGATGACCAGATCCATTGTCCGCGTTACACGCGAACATCCTCTGACGACCTATAAGATTTACTTGCAGTATCTTAGTTGAAATGCCTAACCAGAGTTCCAAGCGGCGACCCTGACTTGTCACAATGCAAAGAGCGGACATGCTCGCGAATTTCTTCACGCGCATCCCACAGAAGATATGTCTGCTGAATGTACGGTGGCCTTGAAGTGAGCTTTCACACAAACTTTCCAAAATCGGGCATTACAGAATTTGGCCTCAATTCCAGCACAACAGAGAGATCGTTACTGGGAATTCACAGTAAGGGCAGAGGTCCAACGATTTGTGAAATTGTGGCCTGAGCCCTTCCCGTACCCTTGGTTCCTAGCGCTTCTGTTTAGTCTGGTTCTTTTGCCGGCTCGCGCACTAGCCCTCACTAGGGTTCCTTTGTAGGAGTGTTAGATTCCTACATTGAAAGATGAGCACCTTAGGGTAGATACTCACATGCGAGGTTCCTAAGAACCTCCCAGCTGGCGGGGTTGATGGAAATCAGTCACCTGAGCCGAAGTTGTAGGCTTCCAAACCAAGCCAAAGACACCGCCAAGAACTCCCATTAGAAGGCCGATCAAGAACCCTCCCATGGCGCCAAGAATGCTAAGAAGCGAGAAAACGAGGATTACAGCGCTCCAAAGCTGGCTCTCTGAAGGACGATTGTAAATCATCACGGCCCCGAGAATTACGAGAGCGCCGGACGCGAAACCGATGATTGAAAAAATTGGGTAAACCCCCATCATTAGCCCGATCATCATTCCACTCATACCTCCCATCATCCCGCTCATCGAGCTGCTCATTGAGCCGAGAATCGTGGGCGATCCGAAAGCGAATATTGAGGCCACCACAGCCCCAAGAATTATGAAGATTCCGCCAAAGAGGCTAAGAACGAAAGGAACCACAGCTCTATTCTCTCCGCTCATCGCTGCATGCCTACTTTATGACTGATGATCCCCTCTAAATAATACTCCTGCCGCACCCGTCAGCTAGCCGATTCGCTTTGCATCACATTTATCGTTAGCAGGCTTTAGGTGGACCATGAACGTCTCTACTTTGTCACGCAATTCTCGCGCGTCTGGTGTCACAATGTCTTATCAGCGGGTCTAAGAAACGGCGCTTGGATGGATTCTTCTACCTGCCTAGGCTGAGAGCGTAATCGCGATTTTCTGGCCGTCCTTGAGAACCACGTCCCCTGTAGGTGATGCCTGCTGGGTACCGTCCACGGTAAGGGAAATCACCGGATGCCCGTCAATGGCGCTCCCGTCACTTGGCTCACCCCAGATCGCGAGAAACTCGTGGAGGGTAAAGTCTCGATGGGATGTGTTGACCTCGTCATGGATGGTTCCTGACGCGTCATGAGTATGCAGATGCGCCATCCCGATTCCGTACTGGTCCAAGGAGTGATCCTTCCACAAACTCGAATCTATCCCTATCTGCGCGGGTACGGTGTAGGGGCTTCCGTTTAGTGTCAAGGACAGGTGGGGATGCCAGTGAACCCCTCTGTCATAGCTAGCCGCCACCACTGACACTCCAATGACTACTAACGCCAAGAGACCCAGAATCGCGAAGTTTCTCTTCCTATGGCTCCTGAAGACTGAACCGGACTTCATGACCGATTGTATTTCAACCACAGACCCGACGCGCTTCGGATGCACTCGCCCCAGGTGTGCCTTCAGATTCTCCTTCTTGACAGAAGCCCCGCAGACGGGACACTTCTCAGGCTCCAAGGACAACTAGGACGGCTCTTAGCCGACTAAAAATCTTAGCTCCACAACCGGTTTGGCGGCTTCCGTATCAGTACGGACTAGCTCGTGACGATGTATTTCCTGGCCCAAGACCCTTAAACCGCAAACTTGGGGGGATAGTTACAGAGGGCAAGTGGATCACCGTCGATGGATTATGGCATCTCACGGACTTGTTCCACAGCTAAGGGTGTTGAGCACGTCTTCGGACTCGGCCCAAAAGCAGAATTCGCTAAGACGTCGGAAAATCGCTCTGGTGATTGTGGCCATCGCGGTTGCTGGTGCTGGGTCCTTTGTGGCTGCGTACACATTTCATTTCTTTGGGGTGGGGACGACAAGTTGTAAGGCCCCTGTCAACCAGCCCGGCTTGGCCCATTTCACGATAGTAATGGCTAACCAAGGGTTGAATGTAGGTTTCAACGGAAGCAGGTATCACAGCCTTCCATGGCCGATAATGAATGTCACAATAGGGCAAACATTCTCCATCCATGTCACAAACAACGACACAACGCAATCTCACGGGTTCGCCATAACTCGCTACTTTGACAGGGGCATCACTCTAGGTCCCGGCCAATGCTATGAAGCGACATTTACCGCTGATCAACCAGGGGCCTTCACGGTGTACTGCAACATCTTCTGCACGGTTCACATAAGCATGCAAAGTGGTCGCCTGAATGTGAACTAGGCCCAAAAGAGGAGAGCTACCCTGAAGCACAAATGGGTCCTCCTAATGTGCATAATCCTTCTGTCGGCACGGATTGTTGTTGTTTTTCCCTCCAACCCCAGTGTCTCAGGGCCGCTTGCCACCAATCAACAACAAACACCCGTTTCTCCATACGTGACAACCTTTCAGCTCACGAAGTTCAGTTTGTCAGGTCCGATTCCATGGGTGCTCGATCCTCAGAATGACCGAACAGTCTGGGTCGTCTTGATAGCATTTGGTCCTCCTTTGTACTCTCAGATCATTAACTTCACTTTGGGGGCGCAGCCAAAAGTTGTCCTTAATGTAACAAACTCCGCCGTATCCTCCATCGGTGTGGACGGTAAGCTCGGAAGGGTCTATTTTCCGTTTAACGACACCCTTGCCTACTACGACATGACATTCGGAAGCGAGCAGATTGCAACTCAATATCCTGGCGGTTCACCACAATTCATCGCACTCGATGCGGGAGGTCGTGTGTGGAGTACTTTAGCGGGTTCCAACCAGGTTGGCGAGTTCGACCCCTCGACTAGAAAAGCCCTCAACTTCACTGTCCCGACACCTCGTGCAGTTCTCCAGGGAATAGCCTCGGCTCCTGATGGAACAATCTGGTTCACCGAAGCATTGTCAAAGCAGCTTGGCCGGCTCGACCCTACCACAGGTACCATTACAGAGTATTCTTCTCCTCTTAGGGTGCTGGCCCCAATCCAGCTCACCGTAGGCGTGGACGGGCTCGTCTGGTTCACAGATCATGGTTCAAACGAGTTTGGAAGCTTCAACCCGAAAACTGGCGAATGGAGAAAGCTCCCGATCGGGTACTGTCCTGGAAATTATTGCCAGCTTGGCCTACCCAACGCGATATCCACAGATTCTAGCGGGAAGGTTTGGTTCTCCGAACACTTGGCGGGGCGAGTGGCGAGATACGACCCGAAACGCGGCGAACTAACAGAGTACGTTATCCTATATCCGCCAGGAACGTCCAGCTCAACATTGGCCTACACCTGGTGGGCTCGGCCGGGGGCAGGCAACCTAACCTGGTTCACGTCCTTCGGCCTTGGAGTAGTAGGATATGTCAACGCTAGCGTTCCCGTTGCCTTTTCGATCTCAGGGGCTAAAGAAGCAACAGTCGCCATTGGAGGGTCGACGAATACGGAGGTTACCTTAGCCTACACGGTTTCTGGAACAGTCTCGATTGGGGTTTCATCATCATATCTCGACTATGATCAGCAGAGCCCTCTGCTCTACGGGTCCTACCTTCAAAAAGCGTCAGTAGGCCCCAGTCCCTCAACGCTGGTTGCAACAATCAGCGCTGGTTGGGGACTGTCTAAAGGGCCACACTATGCGATGATCACAGCCTCAGATGGCCAAATCTTAGCTAGTTTGCCCATGAGAATAACCGTGGTCGATAACCTTGCGCCCTTTTCGACCTTCGCTCTGGACTCGGCTGTGCTCATTGTAGGAGTGGCCCTGTTTCTTCGGCGCCAACGTTGACTGAAAGCCGGAATAGGTCATGGAAGCCGAGAACAGTCGTCTGACATTTGAGGGTCAGAATACTCTAATACGATCCTAGCAATTTCGAGGGCGTGCCACATAGGATAGAGGTATTCTCGGCCAACTGTCCTCTTTGTAGAGAGGTCCTGGACGAGATAGAATCGGGAAGGTGTGCCGGATGCCGGCTAATAGTCTACAACCTGTCGGACAACTTGGACCTGGCAAAAAGTTACGGTGTAAGGGTTGTTCCTACCGTAATTATTGACGGTGAGATCAAGATTGAGGGGCGACCGGACATTCCCTTCGTATGCAGTGAGGAAACCTATGCTCACTTCAAGGAACAATATCCACTCACAGTCCAAATGGCAAGGCCGTCAGACCCGGCTAACGACCATTTACAATAGACCCAGAGTTAACAGAAGCTAGCACATAGGACGTGCGCGCAATCTCATGATTGAGTTCGTTGGTGACAGTGTATGGCGTGTCACTAATATTATCGCATCGTTCATCCTAATTGGCGCGATTTTGGATCTTGACGAGAAGACGATAGCCCAGATACAGATTGATGATAATGGAAGCTATCAGAATCCAGAGTTGGAACTCTACGAAGGCGGTTATTATCCCAATGCCGGATATTGTACTTAGGCCAACAAAAGAGAACAGTGGCAGTAGCAGAGAAGTGTGGCAGGTACAGCTAATCACGCTGCCGGAGACAGATGTAGCTGTACTGGATGAGCCAGACGTCACATTCGACTTCACAGTGTTTCTCGCGGGAGCAGAACGAATCGAGTAGACACTCAAGCCCATGAGCGCGGACGAAATAGCGATCAACGAGTAGAAGAATACAAAGTAGCTCGGGGCGGCCATCGTTGGAGCACCCGATGCAACGTCTAGATACTTGAAGAAAGACAAGTAGGCGAGAGCGCTCAATCCCGTTACGACTAGGAACAAGTGTGAGGACAGTATCTCTTTGAAAAGGGACGATCCTTCCGGTAGAACCGATGCTTGGTCACTGTTACCGGATGGCGTGTTCGTGATTCCCTCTCCGCTGTGAGCAGGGCGCAAACACGTTATCCCCCATTCAAAAAACGTGAGGACGAAATCTTGACTCAGTCTCAAGTCCCCCCACAGCAGTCTTCAAGGCTCCAGATCTTAGCGACCTGTTGTGCATTCCAACCGTACTGTGAGATCAGGTCTTTTGCAAGACCCTCGTGAGCATACCACGCCCAGCATTGACAACAACAGGGGCCTTCTCCCGACATGGACACAGCGCCATCGTAGACTGACTGTTGCGTCGGAGCTAGATTCGTGTCCACGTAGGATATCATCTGTTTTGCAATCACTGCTGAGACGTTGTACGGATCTTGGGGTATGACTGGAATCGCTGTATAGTTCTTCAGCCCATTAACCTGTGATACATAGTGGCTGTAATCCATTGGAGTACAGCAAGAGCCTTGAAGATACGTACTGTCAACGAGTGAATTGATGTAGTTGATGTTAGCTTGCTTGTTCCCTATGTTTCCGCAAGTGTCCGTGTGAGCTTGACTCAAGGCACGGAAGTTGGCGGCGGTCGTACTAGCGTCTGTGACGTTCGGTCTTGAGGCCGATGTCCGGTCGTAATATGCGGCGACTCCCACCAGAACGAGAACAACACTCACTATAACGATACAGGCGTAGACTCTCCCTCTGCTACCATTTCCTGTGATACTATTTCTTTTCGTACTCTTATTCAACGCGAGACATCCTGGTTCGCCACGGGTAACATGGTTTGATATCCGTAGGTCAGAAATTAACTTTCTGGACAAACTCGCAAGTTCACTATGTCGGTGCTTTTCTGTCCAGTCCTCGTCTCCATCTATAGAATATCCATGGAGCGTTCGTTGTTATATGCGAAGGCCAGGCTCAAAGTAGAAAGTTGAGGCGGGGGTATCTCCTGAGGATGCGCGCGTCTAGACCTCGTTGCATTCCAGCGCGAACGACTATGAGCCCGGCGAACATGGCCATGTAGAGGGGGGCGGTTCCAATATCTGTGGCACCTTGGATAAACAACCCCCCGAAGGCTTCAGCGGTACTCCAGATGATGAAGCTGAAAACAATGCCTGCCAGTGAGGTGAGTTTTGTGAAGAGCCCGACGATGATGAATATAGCAATGAGGGTTTCTGTTATGGCTACTATGTAGGGGAAGCCTGGGGTCGAATTTGCAATATCAGCCCAGAACCTTATCCATGAAGCGACGGTGCTCGGTTGCCCTCGTGCGGAACTTGAAACTATGTCTCGGTAATTTATTCCCTGCGCTATCAGGGACCATTTCAGGTAGGCATCGGCAGCCCAAAAGAGTCCGAAGATAACCCTCAGACCCACCCTCCAGTTTCTCCTGATTAGTCCTGCGTCTTCCGGAGGAAATAATTCGGACATACGGTTAACCCTCGGCTCCATTTTACTCTCTGGCATTGTTCTGTCCCGCGAGATCACTTTACTTGCACTTCATAAGTATCGGATAGTCTGTATAGACTCTCCGAGGCCTCTAACCAACATATTGGTTCTCGCCTATGCTTCGAGGGAGCTTAGAAATGTAGGGGCGGGTTTGGTCCGGGTTACTGATACTGAAACTTCGTACATTATGAGATTTCCACACAGTTCAAGGAGGAAATCGGTGGCAAAACACAGTTCTTCTGGGCCTCATTCTACAATATCCTCGCAATACCCGTCGCAGCTCGTATCCTTTATCCCAACTTTGAAATCATCCTTCGACCCGAGGTTTCCGCATTGCTCATGAGCGCATCTTCAATAATCGTTGCGACCAGTGCTGTTCTGTTAAAAAGAGCAGAAAAAAATCTAGTCACTGTTTAGTCTGGATCAAAAAATAGGGGACCCGGATGAGTCCCCGAGGGAGGTTTGGAGGATTTAGTTGAGAAGACTTGGTCTGTGAGTGTTGCGGATGAGGAGAGCCATGTTTACCACTAGAAGGGCTTCGATTGCTTTGTCCAAGTAGGCCACGGTGTCTAGGCCGGCGCCTGTTCCAAGGGCAGTGGTTGCCCAGAGGACGAAGAGTAAGATGGCGTAGCCAAATACTGCTGGCTGGGCAAATCTGGGCTCAAACTTTGCGGCTATGACTGCGGCCGTGAAGATGTAGATCGATCCCATCACGTACCAGAGGTTCTCGAAGAAGCCCGCGAAGGAGTTACCATAGTATATGTCGAGGAGGCCAGTGGCGAAGATGAGGGCCGTTGCGCTCCACCGAAGCATTGCAGGTTCTTTCAGCGTTTGCATTTTGTTTGACTCCTTAGCCCAGCACCACGAGGTATCCGGCCATCGTGGGATAGTGGTAGATGCAGCGGTATTGGAATACTCCCCCCCAGCTGGCCGTGAAGGAGATGACAGCGGTCTGGTTTTGGTGCAGGTTTACACTCGTCAAGTCGGATGTGGAACTGACCACTGGCGTTGTCTCATTTCGGCCTACGTGAACGACCGCATCAAACGTGTAAGGCGTATCCAGCATGGTGAAGGTGTGGTCCTCGTTCTTATCCTCTATGTTGCGGTAGATGATGACGACCTTGTCAGCCTTGTTTACAGTGATTCGGTCAGGGGAAAAAGTATCATGTGAGACCCCCCATAGTTCTTCGTCAAAATTCAGGGAGCTGTTGAAGAGGTAGAACGTCCGGGTGGTTGGCGCTTCATACCGAACAGCGTATCCGACACTTGTACCGATGGCAACGCCTGCGAGTATCGCGATCATGCCTATCACGAGCAGTAGTTTTTCCGTCGACCATTGTCTTGTGGTTGATTGAGTCATGGCTGTTGGCTCGAATTCTCGCTTGCTAAAGGTCTTGTCCAGTTTTTTTTCCTTGACATAACGCCTTCATCTGCGTGCATGGTTGATATAGAGACCGTGCACATTGAGTACAGAACTAACGAATTGTATTGCGACCGTCAGGCGGGAAGCATAATATTGGAGAAATTGAACCTGTGGGCGAAGTAATCTCATGCCTCGTGAAGGGAAGACAGTTGCCAAGTCCTTCAGGGTGAACGAGAAGGCATTGGGGGCTCTTCAGGAGGAGGCTGCCCGTCAGAGCGTCAGTGTCAATACTCTCGTAAATCAGCTGTTGCTTGACTATTCTGAGTTCGGGAGATTCCTTCAGAGAGTCAATGCCCTCCGTCTCAGTCGGAAAACATTCGGCGAGATTTTGGGCATGGCCTCGGAAGACAGTCTCGCTAAGGCCGGTGCAGCCGCTGGGAAGAGTGCTCCCGTAGCTCTGATCGCATCAAAGTGGGGAAAGGTCACTGTTAACACTGTGATCGAGTATATTCATGATCTCTCAGCTTATGCTAATTTGTTCGAGTACTATGAGAAGAACGAGAATGAACGTTGGACCATAACGCTGATGCACGAACTTGGTCCGAAGTGGTCCGCGTTTCTCGCGAACTACATTGGAGAAGCATTCGTCGCGGCAGGGGTCCAGCCGAAAACCAAAACCTCAGACCGAGCAGTGATATTCAACTTCTAGACAGCTTTGCTCACAGAAGAATGGGCGGACGATGGAATGGGTGCTAACGAAAAAAGGGAGAAGTTGGAGGAACTCTAGACTTTGTTGAGGAGGGCCTTTACGACGTCTTCTGGGCCCTTGTAGTTACTGTCAGGGAGAGACTTGGCGACAAAGTCCTTGTCGATCGATGGGACGTCCGACATGTTGTTGCAGGCTGCCATGACTTGTGTCTTGTTCGCCGGGTACTTAATGTGGTGCTTGATGTGTTCGAGTTCTGTTTTCAGATTACTCATGCAGCCCGCCCTGCTGCGAGAGGGATAAGAACCTTCTTCGCGAGCCTTCTGACTCCTGAATTCTCCGGCTCATGTGGAGCATGCTTGGGGTGTTTGGCCGTTTTTGTTCCTTTCTATCTAGCGATAGTGTTGACCGGCCCTTTGAGAGGTTCCTATTTTCTCCCAGTCAGAATTGTCTAACGCAGCATCCTTCACGACCATAACACTACGTGTACTCTTGCGGACCACTTTCTCCGAGACACTTCCAAGCACTAGCGTCCCAACGTTTCCAAGACCTCTACTGCCAACAATAACAAGATCCGCACCGATTTCCTCAGCGCATCTACAAATCCTATCGACGGGATCGCCATTTTCAATTCTTGACTGAATCCTCAGTTCTCCTCCAGGTCCGCACCTGTACATGGTTCCTTGCCCGGGATTAGATTCCATCTTGACCGCGTTCGCAGGAAAGTGCTTGAAAACTAATTCCCGATGAAAATCTGTCAACTTCTCCACCTCGTCTCTTATGCTGCTTTTCATCATCGGGTTTGAGTTGACAACGCTTAGGATTGTCAGCTCTGAATTCAATAGTCTCGTAAGCTCTACCGCTCTCCTGATAACTGCATACGCCCAATGTGACTGGTCGACGGCAGCAAGAAGGTTTCGCATTAATCGTGATTCGACACACGATTCAATTGTCCTTATTCCTTGCATAACTGAGCGACTAGAATTCCGGTAACAGACCGGAAACCGTAGACGTTCGCGCTGGATTCGATTTGCCCAATAGGCCGTTCGTGCGCACTTCAACGTGGACATTCCACCTATCCGTCCTCAACGCACTGGTTGTATCAGGGAAGGGCGGCTATCCAGCGGAACGTCGTGTTCTCGCTGAGGCCCGGAGAAGAGGGACGAACCAAAAGTAATCTCCTTCCCGCTCAAGCTGCCCTTTCTAATTCCTAGGTCAAGCGCAGATCCTGTTTACAGCACCCATTCTTCGAGCTATGGAGCCCCGATGAGCCCCGAGACCGCTTCTCTTTTTCTTTGGGAAAGCGAAAGATTGCAATGTGTACTTGCACCTTAAGCGCGACGAGACACTATGATATCCCAGTGAGCAGAACAATGTCGAGAAGTGGGCTTCTGACCGTAATAAGATGCCCCGCATGCCAGCGCGAACTGATCGTGGGGGAAGGTCTCTGCGCTCACTGCGGGTGTTGCCGGTCCTGCTGATTCTGTCGGACAGTGCCTCCATCTCAATGGACCGGCCAGCCACAGAAGGCAGACGCTCCGACAGCATTTCTCGAGGGATACAAGTGGCACTCGAGATCATGAGTGTGGACGGCTCGTCTAATAGAATGCGAGGAGTTATCTCTCCAAGGAAGAAAGCAATTTGGCAATGACCACGATAGGAAAACAGAGTTCGAAAACGGATTCACCCCTTCGATTTCAGAGGATACTAGTCGCGGTGGATGGATCCGAGGGCTCCCGAAGAGCATCCGAAGTCGCAGTTGATCTGGCGGAGAAGCTCAACGCCCAACTTGACGTACTGTACGCATTTCGGGGCTACCCGGATTACATGACCATGTTTCCCTCGGCTCCATCTCCATCTGGCGAGGCCATTCAGGAGTACGAAGCGTATGCAAGGAAGGCCGCATTGGAGGTTGTCCGGCGGGCTGTTTCAATAGCTGAGAGAAAAGGCGTGAAGGCGAAGCCTAGAACCAGCGAGACTATTGGCTCTGTGGTTCAAACAATAACCGACTACGCAGTCGCAGAGAAGATCGATTTGATCGTCATGGGGACGAGGGGAATGGGCGGCTTCAAGAAAATGCTCCTCGGAAGCGTATCGAGCGGTATTGTCACCCACGCTCACTGTCCAGTTCTCGTGGTGAGGTGAGTTATCGTCATGGGTCAAACACCGCAGGTTTCAACTCGATTGCCAGTGTATATCGTGGGCCTTGAAGGTCAGGACCCTGAATCTTCACTAGCAGAAACGAAATTCCGAAAGTCAATCGAGTCCCTCAGCCATGTCTACCCAGACATCGGCGAGGCCCGAGCCACCGTCCGGGCATTCGCCAAAGGGAAGGAGAGGAAGCATTTCGAGGTTCACGTAATGATTAGAATGCCCAAGCACCAAGTCGAGTTCATAGAGGAAGGTTGGTCTATCGAGGAGGTCTTCGAAAACATCGGGTCGAAAATCAAGAGGCTCATGACCAAACCGCGAGACAACCCATCCCGACGTCGGTTTCGATCTAGGGCCGAAACTGCAGCTGCTAGGTTCTAGCAGTTGCTATCGAGCTAGACTGGGAACATAACCTAAATTCTATCTTCTTACATCGTTTCCGTTCAGATTCCTCCCAATGCCCTCAAGCAGAAGAAACCGTCGCGTGAAGCAGGACCTGGATAATCAGCTCAGGAAAGCGGTGAACCTGCGGGAATTCTATCCTTCCCGATCCAACAATGTTCGCAAAGGCGACTTTGGTCGTGTGGTCATCTGTGGAGGTAGTGATCGCTTCGCTGGTTGTTTGGCCTTCAATGCACTGGCGGCTTTACGAGCCGGGGCAGATCTTGCCATCGTCGTGGCACCTAGACGAGCCGCAGACATTGTAGCAGGATATTCCCCTGATCTCATAAC
>WNGM01000650.1_pt1 | contig 27913 bp, 17 predicted proteins | sample 5400571 | NCBI WGS metagenome assembly WNGM01 (sample SAMN13153378, study PRJNA577476) | soil metagenome | isolation source: 100 cm soil or saprolite under Garry oak tree replicate 2 | place: USA:California | collected 2016-06-15 | reverse complement strand
GTTGTTTGTAATCCATTCGGCAGTTCGTAACGTCCATATCTGTTGCTGGCTTTGAGCAACTGGTGGCACGGGCGTAAGCAAAAATCGCAAGTCAGGGATGCCACGGTAGCTGCGCTGCTTGCTCGCTGCCTTAACCACCCATCGAAGACCAGTGAAACTTTGATTAGTAGGCGAGAAGCATATGATGCCCAGATCGGCCTGATCGAAAAGGGCAATCGCCCCCATTTCTGTGAAACCGGTGCGAGCATCGATCAAAATAATATCTGGATCAAGATATGCCTTCACATCATCCTGCAACTGATGAATAGGGTTTCTCTCACGCTGGTAAAGTACATGTATATCAAGATCAGCCAGGCGATGAATGTAACCCTCATTATATTCACCGGCAGGGATTAGATACAGTTCTCCTCGTGCAGGTACATCAATTCGACGAATGCACTCGCTGATAGATGGTTGATTCTCGTCGGGGGTTAGAAAACGTTGATGGATATAGTCAAGTACGCCATAGGTATCAGTATCTTCCGATAAATACAGCGAAGAAAGGCCGGGAGCCTCCAGATCAAAGTCGATCATTACGACCTTCAGTCCGCGAGTTGCCAATATATTCGCTACGAATGCTAGAGCAGTACTACGACCCACTCCTCCCTTGAACGAATAAAAGGTGACGACGAAGGGCCGTCGAGTAGTATCTTCATCTAAGGATGCAGGAATATCAGGCTCTGGAGCCATGAGAATCTCTGACCAGAGTGGTAGCTGGATAGGCTGAACGGGGGCTTGATGAGCTGCTTCTTGTGGAGTCCGCAGCTCATAGTCAACAAATGGATAGCCGCCTAGACTTAAATTCATTCATCCTCACTTCCTAATTTATCCCAGTAACGCAATTCGTCTTTCTGCCAAAGACTCGTAATAATGTTCCATGCAGCTCGGTATTTGCCTGTACGATCAAGCATAATAGCTCGCTGTAAAGAAGGTGTTTCCTGCAACAGGTGAATCAGGCTATGCAGGCTATTACCCTGTGCTCCTCTTTTGAAAATCCGCGTTTCTTTAAAGTTATTCTTGCCTTCAAAAGAACATATCAGCGCTTTCAGCGAACACTCAATTGCATATCCAGCTAGGTATATTGCTCCTGCCCATCGATTGGCATTGTGCAGAACTTCAGCATCTTCACGCCTTCTCCGTGAGGCACCAAGTTGAATACGTCGATCAAAGGTATCGTGTTGATACGACAAAAATACAGTCCTCCACTACGATTTTTTGCATTTAATGAACTTCAGTATATCGGAAAAAACAGCTACTGTACAATAGCCGATACATCATTTTGAATAACCTTAGCATGCAGCCTTTCATCCATATACTTGAGTTGCTTCTTAGCCTTCGCATCCGGCGTCGGATCTTGCGCCAGGAGATTGATCTTTTCCAGCACCTGGTGTGTCTCCTTTGGAGGCAGTGCCAGCAACGCCTTAAAAAAGTCTGGTTTCTGGGTGATACGCCATTCTGTAGTCATATGCTCAATCCTCTATTTTGCACAGCTTCATTATTTCCTTGGGACCTTTAGAGACCATCTGCGAAGGCAGATGGTTTCCACGCCCTGCTGGTTGTTGTTTAGCATCTTAACCAATACCTCAAAGTTGCCATATTATGTTGGACTAGACGTATGCACATGATGTGAAATCGCAGCGGCTATCTTTGGAAGATCGTTCTGGACAAAATTTTTCCAGTGATTGCTGATCTCTGCTTCGATTTCATCATCACTCATCTCATCGTAAGGTCTTGATGTAGAAAATGAACGACTATAAATGATAGACCAGATTTTGCTTAAAGACTTAGAAGGCTTCAGTGGTGGTTGGTCGTGAGCGAATTCAAAGAGTTCTTGACGAGTTTTCTCTGGTCCAGGTCCAATATACAAGGCGAGCTTCAGTCTATCAATAGAATTGGCAAACTGGAACAGCAGGATGCGGCCAGATGGGGACCAGCCTTTCCCTGTTAGAAGAACAGGTACATCCCAATCCTTGACAGAAAATCGAATATAGGTTTTGTTAGAAGCATCCAGAATTAAGTTTGGTTCAGCTTCTATCAATTTCAATAGGATAGCTCGAATTGTTGCCTGTCGATCTGGACGACGTTCATAGATCAGATCGAGTGCTCGACGATGTTTCTGATAGATACGCAGGCAAAGTTCATCAATTTCAGTATTTTCCACGATATGCCTCCTGAGCATTTGACTGTAATGCTTTATCGCAGTAAGTACATCTGTGCCCAATGTAGAAGCGCGACTACTGGCTAGATTTTCAAGCAGCGTACAGACTAATTCGTAACTAATGGGCAGGTAAGCTTTATGAGAAGGTTCATCACCAGCAGGGGTGAGGTAGAGACCAAAGATGTTCTTCCAATTGGGATGCTGGTGGCGTACTTGCTGATAATAGCGTTCAAGTTGATCTGAATGTTCTCCCGTGCCAATTTTGTTTTCGATGATAATGGCTAACTGATGTGTTTCATCCTCCAATAAAATATCTATATTCTGCCACTCCCTACGCACAAATATTTCGTCCAGACTCCACACGTCCAGATCGATTGGAGAAACTGGTATTGTTGAACGTTCAACGTCTACCAGGATTCTCTGTAGCAATCGTTTGAGAAATGCATCTCCCAAACCATGATTTTGCTGTGGGTCGAGTAAAAAAGCCAGAAAATCCGAATGGCGCAATTCCTGCCAGACTGCCCCTATAGCCTCAAAAATGTTGAACTGGATTAACAAATCTTCCAGTCGTTCAAGCTCGTGGTTGTCTACTACAAAGGCTTCGAGTGCCTTGCGGTCGGCATCATCGTTATTAGTATAAACTACCGTTTCATCCACTTGCATTCCTCTTCTTTAGCATTATTCTGTTCATGTCCAAAACAGCGATTACCTTACGTTAGAGCCTTGCGCCCAGCTTCGGTAATTTCCCATATTCCTCGTCGAGAGTCCTCTTTCAAAAGACCTTCCCTCGCCATCCTATAGCGTTCCCATTGAGCCGCTTTTGACCAACGAGGCACTCCGTCGGCAGGAAGCGGTTCATAATCCACTTTTTTCAATACATCCCTCATTAGCTGCTCAACTCTCGTAAGCACATCCCTCATCTTGGCTGAACCGCCCATCTCATTGAGAGCCTTTAAGATAGGCTGCCGGAAGGCAGGCCCCGGCGTGCGTAATCCTCTCTGCAAGTGGTCCATATTGCGCCGCTCTTCATGAACAGCCTCTTCCTCTTCTTTATCATGATGGGAAGCCATCAGGGTTTCCCATTCTTTGCGCAGGTCTACTAATTTATCGTGCAAAACAGTGGCTTGCCTGGCACGTTCACGATGCTGCTCAACACTATCATAGTCGCTTCTTTGGAATGCATTCGCGCCAGCTTTATTGATAAAGTCAATCTCCACCTCGATCTCTTCCAGGAGCATCTCGAAAGCGGCAAATACATTTTTAGGGCTATTCTCTTTCATGCCCCGTTCCCTCCGATTCTGTACGCCACAAAATCAGGCTCATGGCTGTCCTCACTCAAACACCAGCTCCCCCTGCTCCTCAACCCCATCCTTCCCCTTCCCACTCCTCTTGCTCTGCCCCTTCCCCTTCCCCTTCTTCGCCCCCTTCTCATGCAGCCCCATCGCCTCCTCCTCTGCGTACCGCTCATGATTCAGCTTCAACAACCTGCCCAGCACCTCTCTCCTCGCCACCTCACTGATCGTATACCTCAATCCCTGCTTCGTCTCATGAAAACCATGCCCCAACTCCAGGTCATCCCACCCATACGCCTTCGCCACCGCCTCGTCCATCTCTTTATGCAACTTTCGCAATTGCACAATATCCTCTGCCACTTCCTGTGGGCCATGGAAACGGTTGTAGGTTTTGGTTAAGCCCTCTCGGCGAGAGAGCATGATTGATTGGCGATGTTGGTAATACTGCTCTCCAATGACATTAAGGCTTCGTAAATCGATGGGAAAAGGGAAGGTTTCAAAGCAATCAGTTGGAGTGTAGCGTAGGTCGCTCTTCATAGAGGAACCATATGAAAATGCCCATTCTATGTGAATTGTTGATTGTAGAACTGCGAAATTGTAATCACTATCGAAAGCTAGTACAACAGCTGCATTTGAAAATACCATATTGTTCGGGACAAAAGTAAATGCACAAGTGCGGCTTGTGAATGCTATAGTTAATACCCGCTTCATTCCGGAAATTGTGGTATAGAGGGCCGGGCATCTTCGTTTGTACTGCCACCATCTTTCTCGGACAAATCTGTCCGAGCTTAGTTCTCTTTCTGGTTTGACTCTTTCACGAACAATTTTTGCGCAATCAGGATACGTTTCAGCCAATTCCAGAGGCCAATCATGAAAGTTAATGACCCAACGGCTTGGCGCATGGTCAAAACGTGAGTTTAGGTCTTCTCCATTCAGATAGGGAGACAACACATCAAAGTTGCGCGTATTTTTGGCAATAAGGTTTCGTGCCTCCTCGGGCTCTAATACAAAACCCATTCCCAATACATAAGTACCTTGAAAGGATTTACCTGAATTAGCATATAGCATATAAGGCTTGCCTTCTACAGCTCCTGATGGAGTTAGGTATGGTGTAATATTTGAGACTGCTTTATCATCTAGCAGCCGCAAACCATACCAGCTTCCACGTTTCATCCAAACATGTGCAACCTCTAAAGCTGCATTTCCTGGCCATTTACGACTCGATATAGCACGCACTATGGTCCAATCGGCTCCCGTCATTTGATCCAACCCTACCTCGCGAGTATCACCTTGAGCAATAGTATTTGTTGCAAGCAGTCCAAATTGCCCACCTAGACCCAAGATTTGATCAGTTCGGAGAAAAAAGTAAGCGCATAAGTCAGCTTGGCCCGCTCTTTTGCCAGAAGCTAAATACTCTACCAAATACTCCCGATAATCAATACCTAGTGAACCTGTAATAAATTTTCCACCTTGAAATGGTGGGTTCCCCACCATCGCATCAAAGCCCTCTTCCCTACCAACAAACACCTCAGGAAACTCAAGCGGCCAATGGAAAAGACGACGCCCCTTCAACAGTTCGTCAACCTCCTCACGCATTGCCTTATAATCTTGCCTGAGCTTTTCCTTATGTGCTTCGGTAAATTTCTCGCGTCGCGCATCCTCAAATGCCCCCACCAGTACAGTGTAATGGACATGGATAGTCCCTTTGAGTAGTTCCCCACGTTTGGTATCGCTCAAAGCCGTGGCAATGAGCAGGTCGGCTCCTAGCTTGACAAGTTCCATGGCCTCTTCGGCCTCTGCTAGCAAGCGGGACTTGGCTTCGATGTCATGCACGTCGAGTTCCTGCATGCTGCTGATTTGGCGGCGCAGCTTGAGGGCAGTGTCGAGGGCACGGGTGATGGCAGGTTCAAACCAGGTCATCTGCCGGATCTTGCCTGTTGCCTGGTTGTTGTCCATTGACCAGGTAGTGAGCTGTCGCAGGTTGACTCCGAGCAGCGAGTCGCCGCAGCGCAGGGCGTGGTCGAGGAAGGTGAAGGGCCGGTTCTTGTTGAGCGTGATGAGCCAGAGCGAAAGCTTGGCCATCTCGACGGCGAGCGGGTTCTTGTCCACACCGTAGATGCAGCGTTCGCTTACCAGCCGCGTGGCAATGGCGAGGCGTTCGTCCGGATCTCTCGGCAGCAGCGTCTCGTGCAAGGCCCCCGTTGAGGCCAGACCCTCAGGCGTGATCTGCGGTTTCCCTGGCAGGCTCTGCTCGGCGTTTTCCCAGGCCTCCACCAGCTTTTCGGAGAGGTAGCGGCAGACCTGCACCAGGAACGCGCCCGACCCCATCGCCATGTCGCAGACCTTCAGGTCGAGGATCTCTGCCGCCGGGCGCAGTTGCCACTCCTCCTGCGGCTTGCCCTCCGCCGGCCCAATGTAGACCAGCGGGTCGAGGGTATGCTGCACAATCGGTTCGGTCAGGCTGCGCGGCGTGTAGTGCGTCCCCGTCGTACGGCGATCACTCCCCTGCGTGACATACACCGAACCAGCCGTGATGACCACCGGTTTATAGAACGTATCCGTGCGCAACAACCCCGCAAAAGGCAACACACGCTCAAACAAATCCGGGTTATTGTCACACGCCGCCATCAAATCCGCCCGGCTGAACCGTCTGGGCATTGGCGAAACCGCCAGCACATTCTTGATCGCATTAAGACTCCGCCCCGTCTTCTCCACCAAAAAATCAACCAACCGTTTTTCCTCCCCTCCTGTCTCCTCCTCCACAACCCTACCTTCCCATAAACCTCGCGCTCCCTCGTCAAATGTAGGGGCATCCCTTGTGGGTGCCCGGTTGGGTGGTGTGGCTGCCCTTTTAGCTAGCTCCTCTAAAGTCTCCAGTGCCACTTCGCTTTCATTGGCTATCGATCCGAACAGGCCCAGTATAGCGGTGGTTGCTCGACGGGCAGTATGATCGAGCAGGCCCTCGTAGACGTGCCCGATCTGCTCGATATCCAGAGCGCGAAACGAGAGGCGCCTCCGCTCGGTTGGGCCTCCTCCCGGCACTTTCACCTGCAGGAATTGCAAGGCTTCCAGCAGGTGCAGCACGGTCCGGTTGTTGATCGCTAATGGTTCAGCAGGCGTCTCTTGCCAGGAGGTGCCAGGAGCGCGCCCCTCTAAGAAGGGATAGCGGTCGGGGTCGAAGAGGTGGCCTCCATAGGCCGGAAGGCGCATATCCTGGTGCTCAACGCCGCCATAGACCACGCGGAAGATGGCGAGCAGGCGGCTCCACGCGTCGTGCCGTCTCTCCAAAACTTCTTCGCCGGACTGGTCGGCCTGCTCGCGCAACTGGGCCTGGAGGGTGGAGACGGCGTAATTGCGGTCATAGAGCAGTTCGCCGAGCAGCAAGAGGCCGCGTTCCTCCGCCGACAGGAGGAAGACCAGCCGCATCATGACCGTCAGGGCTGCTTCATACAGGTCTGCTTCTGACACATTCCTCAGCAGTTTGCGGCTCCTGTCCTTGTCGATACGGTCAAGCGACTGCACCAGCATTTCGACCGCCCGCCGCACCTGGTAGCCCAGCTGGTCGGTGACTTCCTGCTGGTTGCTGGCACTTTTCGTGAGCATCGCTTCAAGGGTCTCGTCATCCGGCACGCCAAAGAAGCGCCGCACACCCAGCAGGCTGCGAAAAGCTCTCAGCGTAATCGGCTCCTCAAGCCAGAGGGCAGCGTACCACGAGGCAAAGCCCGTCGTCTCGTTGGGAGGCGCGTCAACCAGCATCCAGCGTTCTCCGTTGGTCACCAGCCCCAGCCTCACCCCTGTTCGGCGCAAGATCTCCATCATGCGCGTAGCAGGCGACGCTTTCCAGTGCACACCTGCAATAGACTTGTCCAGGTCCTGCCCCGCCGGATACAGCTTGATAAGCAGGCGCGCCTTGCGATCCTCGGGGGAGAGCAGCGCCATATCCGGCAGCAGCGTTTCACCATGTTCCGGAATATATGCCCGCAGCCCAGGCGGCAAACCCTGGCCCTCTGCCAGCGCCTCTCGTGGCATCTCCAGCACGTTCGCCAGCACGAAGCGCAGCCACTCGAAATGAATAGCCGCCTCAGGGCGCCCTCCCGCCTGGTTATCGGCCCATTCATCATAAGCCATGTGCAGCACACGCCGCAGTTCCGCCTCCTGCTCGTCCTTTTCCAGTCCCTGTGGAAAAACAGAAAGCAGCACCGGCATACTAAGAAACGGCCCCGAAACCTCCATAAGTGACAACCACTCGGCATGCTGACGGGCAATGGACATACGTAAGCTACCTTTCTAGACTCTCCCAGCCAATGAAACAGCCGTAGGGGCCGATTTATCGGCCCAAATACGCATCAACCTATCAAAAAGCCCATCAACGTCCGTAGGGGCGAGGGCGGCGGGGATGTGGATGAGGGGGCCTTTATGGTCGCCCGTCGTCCTTGTGCCGCTGCCCCACCACGTCATCAACAAGCTGGGCTACACGGGCGACCATAAAGGACCTCCCTGCTTCCCTTCATCCTCCCTCGCCCCTACGGATCATCCGGTTTCGTTTTGCTGGGTTGATGCCTACCACCTACCCGGATGAATTTGTTAAAACTCATTAACGGCCACTACGGCCTCTTCGTTCCACTTTCGCCACCCACTCCTTTTTGGTTGATTACCAACAAACAATTCTTACACCCCTTTCTATCGCCCCATCCGTTCCGGCACAAGATAGGTCACCGCGACCGGGAAGAGACGCGGCTGCGGGTCGGCAAAACGCCTGCGGATATTCGCCCGCTCCAGCTCAATTTCGTCATCGATCTGTTCAGCACGTTCGGCCAGAGCAGTCATGTTGCGCTCGAATTGTTCCTGCTCTGCCGTGCTAAAGCCGGACAGTTGCAACTGCACGACCTCGGGCTGATGCAATTCGGCCAGGATCGTGCTGCGCAGTTCGGTCAGGATGGTGGTGATATCGTTCATCTCTTTCTCTGCCCGTTCCGCCAGGAATTTTTGCAGCCCGTTGGTGCGCTCCCGCGTGCGTGCCTCGAGGGCTTGCAGCAGAGCCTCACTGTGCGTTGGCCAGAGCTCTTGCAGGCGCTGCTGCATCTGTGGCGAGACCATCTCGGATCGGGCCGCCTCCAGCACTTCCTGTACCTGCTGGACCTGCCCAACGTTCATGCGGGCAAAGCGCCCCTGCCGCAGGTAGCCGCCGGCGGTAATCAGTTCTTCGTGCAGCCGCTGATTGTCTCCGCCCAGCAGCAGCAGCCTGCCGTGCGCGATGACGGCAGGCGTGTCCAGCACTACGTTGGGAACCACCCGCGCCGTCACCCGGTAGAGTTTGCGCTGGCTATCAGGCGACCAGATCTCGGCGCGCAGCAGGCGCAGCGACATGGCCACAAGCCGGTGGTTGAGGTGTGCCAGGACGACATCGTCTCGTCCACTGGCGGCATCGTGGTCGAATACGATGGGCCGGTCAAGGTGCGTGAAGGGGTGTTCCAGCCCCTCTTTGCAGGCCGCCCAGCTTCCGCGCAGCGCGGGCACGGCGAACACTTCAATGCTCGGTTTCTCGCCGTTGGGATCGTGCAAGGTCATGCGCGAGAGCGGTGGCTGCCCGGCCAGTTCCAGGGCGGTCTCAACCACGGTCTGCACGTGCTCCGGCGTCAGGTGCAGCTCGTACCGGCTTTCCCGCAGCTGGTCGTGCAATTTGTCTATCTGCTCTTTCAGCCTGCGCTCGAATTTCAACAGGCTGCGCAGGGGCGCGGCCTTTTCCTCGGCGGAGCGAGTCTCCAGTCGCCGCCTGCGCCCAAGCATGGCATCCTCCACTTGTTCGGCAATCACCGGGCCGACCTTGCCCAGGTCCTCGCGGATGGACTCGACCTTGCGCACGGCCCGCATCAAAAATTCCAGGTCGTCATCCAGTTCCCCAACATTCAGGTCTTCTCCCACCGGTGCATCGCGGAACTTGCTGCTGACAAAGTGGTAGATGTTGACCTCGGAGGCATGCTGGCCGTGACGGTCGATACGCCCGTTGCGCTGCTCCAGGCGATTGGGATTCCAGGGTATCTCGTAGTGAATGAGGCGGCTGCAATGGTTCTGCAGGTCGATCCCCTCGGATGCGGCATCCGTTGCCAGCAGGATCCGCACCTTCGCTTCGCGAGGGTCGGCCTGGAAAGCCGCTTTGATTCGTTCACGATCTTCGGTTCTCATGCCCCCGTACAGGGTGAGCAGGCGTTCCGGTTCTGCCAATCCCTCTCGTTCCAGCAGATCATGCAGCCATTTCTGCGTGGCGCGATACTCGGTGAAAATAATTACGCGCTGCATCGACCATACACCCCCGGGCTTGATCGTGCTGTGCAGCCAGGCGATGAGTTCGGCGGCTTTGCTATCGGCGCGGGTGCGTGCCCTCGCGGCCCATTCGCGCATCTGTGCGAGCAGCCGCTTTTCCTCGGTGGATGGCTCGCGGAAGAGCGGCGCGGCGGCCTCCAGGGCAACGGCGTGGGCCTCTTCCAGTTCGTCGTCGTTGTCGGTTTCTTCCTCGGCCTGCTCCACCTGGCGGCGCAGGATGCCCATATTGGCTTTGAATGCCGATGTGCTGCGCCTGCGGGCGTTGGCCAGCGAGTTCTCGTGCTGCCGCAGCGTGATGGCAAAGGCCTCCGGCGATGAAAAAAGACGTTTCTTGAGCAGCTTCAGCACAAACTCGCTGGCGTACTTCTCCACCTCGTCAGCGGTTTTCTCCAGCCGCGAGTGCGTGTACGCCTGCAGGAGATGATGCGCCTCACGCTCCTCTGTGGTGTAATCAACTTCGATGGGTTCCAGCTCGCGCTTTGGAAAACGCGGCGTGCCATCCCAGCGCGGCGGCAGTTCGGACTTGAGGCGGCGGACCATCACGGCGTGCAGTTGCTCGCGGTTGACCTTGACCCCCCTGGCAAAACGCTGGTTGTCTAGCAGTTCCAGCAGTGCGGTAAAGCTCTCGGAGTAGCCGTTATGGGGCGTCGCCGAGAGAAATAGCTTGTGCTCAAAGTGCGGAGCGAGGCGGCGCAAAGCCAGGGTGCGCTGCGAGTCCGTGGCATACTGTCCCTTCCCGGATGGAGCAACATTATGGGCCTCGTCGATGATGAGCAGGTCAAATTTGCGCGGGTAGGCCGGTTCGCCACTCGCGGGCAGCACTTCGCTGAAGAGGCGCAGCGGGCGCTCGCGCTTGAGGAAGTCAATCGAGGTGATCAGTCGGGGAAAGTGCGTCCAGGGGTTGACGTGCAGCCCTCTCTGGCGGCGCAAGTCTTTCAAAAGCGTGCTATCGACGATGCGAAATTCCAGGCCGAACTTGTCGCGCATCTGGTCGCGCCACTGTACCTGCAATGCAGCAGGGCAGACGATCAAAATCTTGCGTGCGCGGTGTCGAATAATAAGTTCCTGGCAGACCAATCCTGCCTCAATGGTCTTGCCCAGCCCGACATCATCGGCAATCAGCAAATTGGCGCGCGGCATCTGGATGGCCCGCACCACCGGGTCAAGCTGGTAATCTTCCATCTCGACGCCGCTGCGAAAGGGTGCTTGCAGGGACTTGATGTCAGCACTGGAAACCGCTCCCCAGCGTACCGCGTTGAGAAAGGTATCCAGCCGCTCGGGAGCATCAAAACCAACAGGAACGGGAAGCGCGTTCCTTTCGCTGACTTTGACCCCCGGCTCCACCTCCCAAATGACCTGCAGTTCCTCGCCAAGATCATCATCCTCCACCGAAGCGAGCGAGACCAGGTGCTGGCTCAGAGCGGGCTTGAGCACGTCAGAAGAGACTGTTCCCTGGGCAACATCGACCACCACATACCTGCGCTGCCGCACATCCACCAATTGCCCCGGCTCAGGAACATTCAGAACAAGACTCACGACAAGGGTCTCCTCGCTAGTAGTTAGTCCAGATAGGTTTATAAGGCAGAAATGTAGTGGCACCCCTTGCGGGTGCCAGGTTCCGTCGCTAGAAATACATCATCGTCCTTTTCAAGGCGTGCAACCAGCATCCTTTGCTTTACACGGCTAGCAGGACACATCTTCTCACTGTCCAGGAAACAGCACCCATTATACATATTAAGTATAAATTATACAATATAGAAGCATAAGATATAGATAGTTAGTACCAACTGATTGTGTTGCTTGAGAGGCAGGTAGCGTGTCATGCCTTTTGTTAACTGGTATGCTAAGAAGAGAAGTTATTTCCTTGACAAAGGTCCTCCTATACCATACTGTAACATTATCTGAGTCTTTTAAGCTATATTATAAAGAGGGATTAGCACCTGATGGAAGAAACCGATAGGCAAGAAAACACATTATTTGCAAATAAGCTTCCGTTTGAGGAGAATACTTCGCGATCTTCTTCCACCGAGTTTGCGAAAGGACAGCTTGTTGCGCTACGTTCAGACCCCACTCGCTTTGGTGTAATTATTGACATTTTCTCTGGAAGCCCTGAAAACCGTTATCTTGTATTTTTAGAAAACATACCATCTACATATTATGCCAGCCAACTCCAACATCATGAACTCGCATCACCCTCATTGTCTATTACCCCACTTCCTGTATTTCATGCATACATGGCATCTTTACAGCTCAACCACCCCAGCTTAGCAACGCTATACTCCTTGAATGCGGCCCGTGTAAACTATATACCTTACCAGTTTAGACCAGTGCTCAAGTTTATTCACTCGGATCGACCGCGTCTCCTCATTGCAGACGAGGTCGGTGTGGGCAAAACTATTGAGGCCGGGCTTATCTTACGCGAGCTACAAGCACGTAAGGATGTGCATTCCGTTCTTATCATCTGCCCTAAGCCACTGGTGACTGAACGCAAATGGCAAACGGAGATGAAACGCTTCGATGAACAATTCATCCATCTTGATGGGCCGGCTCTCCGGCATTGTATTAAAGAAACCGATTTAGACGGGGCATGGCCTGAACAGTATGCGAAAACCATCTTGCCTTTCTCCTTATTCAACCAGGAGCTTTTATCAGGCAATGTCTCCAAGAAAAACAAGCGGGGCATAATTGGATTGCTTGAATTGAATCCACCTCCACATTTCGATCTTGTCATTGTGGATGAAGCACATCACCTGCGCAATACCAGCACAGCTATCCATCAAGGTGTACGCTACTTTTGCGAACAAGCTGAGGCGGTCGTTTTTCTTAGTGCTACGCCTATTCAAATGGGTACCAATGATTTATATGTGCTCTTAAATCTACTGCGTCCAGACCTCATTCTTGATAAAAATAGTTTCGATCATATGGCCGAGCCCAATGGCTTGATTAATCATGCTGTGGAAGTAGCGAGAGCGAATGCACCAGATTGGCATCGACAAGCGCTGGAAGCTCTACGGGCAGCGGCTGAGACTCCCTGGGGACAGGCGCTTTTACGAGATGACCCAACATTTCAACGACTGCATAATGTCCTGGGAGATGGGGAGTGTAATGATCAAGAGAGAATAGAGTACATTCATGACATGGAGCAATTACATACTTTTTCTCAACTTATCAATCGTACGAGAAGACGAGATATCGGTAATTTTACAACGCGCAAACCAGAATCAGTAACCGTTCAATTCACTCCTCAGCAACAATTCTTACACGATGCGCTGCTAACTACACAACAGCATATTTTGCGCCGTACGCATGGAGATATCAACGTCAAATTTCTCATGACAACCATCCGTCGCCAGGCAGCGAGTTGTCTTTATGGTCTGGCCCCTCTCCTCCGGAATATCCTCACCCGTCATGTTGATTTGATGATGCTGACAGAGGCCGACGAGGAAGGAGCATTTATCTCTGACACTTCTTTCGCATCCCTGGAGCCGGTAGAAGAGCAGATCCATGCAGTACTGGAACTGGCCGATCATTTAGACATGTATGATCCTAAATTAGAAGCCCTTCTCACGATCGTTCACGATAAACAAAAGTTACCCAACAACAAATTACTACTCTTCAGCAGTTTTCTCCATACCCTCTTCTATTTAGAAAAACGCTTGAAACAGGAGAACATTCGAGTCGCCTTAATCCATGGAGGTACTCCTGACGAAGATCGGCGTATTTTACGTGATCGTTTTAGCCGGCCCAAAGAAGATATTGAAGCTCTCGATATGTTGCTTTCCTCCGAAGTAGGATGTGAAGGCCTCGATTACCAGTTTTGTGATTGCCTGGTAAACTATGATTTACCCTGGAATCCCATGCGCATTGAACAGCGCATTGGGCGCATTGACCGCTATGGACAAAAAAGCGAAACAGTCGCCATCTACAATCTGATTACACCCGGAACAGTAGATGCCGACATTTATGAGCGCTGCCTTCTACGGATCGGCATATTTCAACAGGCGGTGGGAGGGAGCGAAGAGATTCTTGGTAAAATAACACAAGAGTTGCATGAGGTTGCTGAGAACCTGACTCTCACGCGAGAAGAAATTCAAACAAGACTCCAGCAGATCGCAGATAACGATATTCGACTTATTCAGGAACAAGCCGCACTGGAGGAACGCCAAAAGGATTTATTTGGCATCAGATTACCAGCAGAGCAGCTTGAAAGAGAGATACAGAATGTGACAAGCTTCTGGCTCTCTCCCTGGGCATTACAAAACTTGATCCAGTATTATTTAGAGCAGAATTGCGGGGTCGAACAAACCTATATTTTAGGTGAAAAACAGCAGAAACGTCTTCGTTTAAGCCAGGAATCGCGCAACATTGTTCAGTCTCACTTGCAACAACTCCTGCGTCAGCTCTCACCTGTTTACCGTGAATGGGAGAAATGGCTGAAAGGCTCTTCCCCGTATCTCCCCATTACCTTTGATGCCGCGTATGCTTCCGATAAGCGAGAAATAACTTTCCTCAATGCCATTCATCCTCTAGCTCAGCAGGCAGCTCAAACTTTCAAGAAAAATGAGGTTCTCTATACAGCTTTTTCTGTCGTGGATTCCTCCCTCGCAGCGGGAATACATCACTTTGGCATCTGGCTCTGGCAAAAGTCTGGTATCCGTGAAGAGGTCACGCTCCAACCGATTTGTAATGACCCAACAATAACAGAGCGCTTTCTTGAGGTACTCGAGCACGCTATGCCTGTCCAGCCAGGAGAGATACAACTACCAGATCAGGCGGTCTTTGATCAGCTTGATGTAATTCATCATCGTTTATGGAAGAGTGCACAGGAAGCCCATAAGACATACAATGTACAGCTCGCTCAGTATCGTAAAGAGAGTCTCCAAACGAGTCACCGGGCGCAGCTCTCACAACTACACACACAGCTTGCCCAGGCAAACGAAGAAAATATCAGGCGCATGCGGCACGCGCAAATAGGCAACGCGGAAGCAGATTTCAAGCGGCGCATGGATGAACTCGATAAAGCTGCGCAAAGAGCTGATATCAGCGCTCAACCTGTCGCTTTTGGCGTCATTTTGGTAAAAGAGGCATAAAGCCATGGATAATTGGTTTGAAGAGCTTTCGCTCATGCGCAAAAAATTTGTTGAAAGTGCACGAGAAAACAAATTTGATAAGGGCATTCGCCATTCAACCGTTGAAAAATATCCTGATCCAGTGCATTTCGTCTACGAATTACTGCAAAATGCTGAAGACCAGGGCGCAACAGAAGCTAAGTTTGTACTATCCGCTGATAAACTTGTTTTTCTTCACAATGGCAAACCTTTTACCAGGGCTGATGTGGAGAACATTACAGGTATTGGTAACAGTGATAAAACACAAGAAGCCAATCTTATTGGCCGCTTTGGTATCGGCTTCAAATCGGTCTTCGCAATCACGGATCGACCGAAAATTTATACTCTGCTAGAGGACAATCCTTTTGCCTTCGCTATCGAACATTTAGTAGTGCCCGTTGAAATCAGAAACTTTGAGCAAGACCATCAATATAATACCCGATTTATATTTCCTTTTATCAAAAGGCAGGAAAGTGTGCTCTACTCAAAGATCAGAGAGAGATTATCCACATTAGGTTTTGAAACTATGCTTTTTTTGCAAAATCTGAAATCCATAGAGTGGCAAACAGAAACAGGCGACGGGGTATATTTGAGTGAGGTAAAAGGCTCGCGACACGAATTATTTGGAGAAAGTAGAGAAAACGGACAGCCTCGACAAAGCAGCGCAAATTATCTCATGTTTACTAGAAATGTGAGCTTAGGTGATAATGATAGGGCCTTAGATATACGTGTAGCATTCAGACTCGATGAGAAAGGAAAGATAATAGCAGAATCAGGCCAAAAATTGGTCGTCTACTTTCCTACAGAGCAAGTCACCGGACTAAATTTTCGATTACATGCTCCTTTCTTACTGACTGACAACAGGGCAAATATCAAAATCGACGATGACACGAATAAAAGGTTAATACAAGAGTGTGCTGTTTTGCTGGGTGAGAGCATACAACAGATTAAAGATGCAAGCTTACTAACAGTTGATTTTTTATCCCTGCTCCCTATACAAAAGGACAATGTGCAACCACCATTTCTTCCGTTATACTACCGGGTGCTCCAGATACTAAAACAAAATCCCTTGTTACCCACTGCTGATGGATCATTTGCCAGGGCTACACAAGTGAAACTGGCGCGTGGCGCGGATCTCCGCGAGTTGATAAATGAGAAGCAATTATCTACACTTTATGGATCAGCCTCTCCTTTACACTGGCTAGTACCAGATATTACGCTTGATAGAACGCCCGAACTTTATCGATATCTGAATAAAGACCTTGAAGTCGAAATTGTGGATCCAAATGTTTTTGTGCGAAAATTAGAAGAATCATTCCTGGAAATACAAACAGACGAGTGGCTCATGCAGCTTTATACCTTTTTAAGTGAGCAGCCAGGCCTCAATAATATCATCAAGGGGAAGCCAATTCTCCGTCTTGAAGATAATAGCCACGTTTCCCCCTTCAAGCGGAATTCTCCTTATGATAGAAATGAAACACCCAATGCTTATCTCCTTCGTGAAGGGAAAAGTAAATTTCGCCTTGTCAAAAAGTCTTTGCTAACGGATGACACAGTATACAACTTTCTCAAAAGAATCGGCTTATCTGAGCCAGACATTGTTGATGAGGTTATAAATTTTATTCTTCCACTATACAAAGCTGGCGAAGTTGCACTTGATGATGAGGTGCGTAATAAGCAAGACCTGGGCTACATTCAAGAAGCATTGCAACGTATTGGTCATCGCGCTCGACAGGATCTTCTTTCTTCGCTAAACAAGACTCCGTTTCTTCAAGCGACCAATGCGAAAACGTCGGAACAAGCATGGAAAACGCCCTGTGAAGTCTATTGCAAAACAAAAGATCTGTTAACCTGGTTTGAAGAAAACGAGGAAGCCTGGTTTATAGCAGGTTTAATCCCTGAGCCTCTCCTTAGAGACTTAAACATTCCAACACATCTGCAGCTGAAAGCAAGAACGGCTATAGGGACTACAGGGCATGTAGTGATTCGTGATTGGAGAGGCCATCATGAACGAGGTCTTCATGGCTTCGATCCAGATGCGAAGTTGGATGGACTTGAACATGCCCTCAAATATATAACGCTCAATAAATCTATTATGCTCTGGGATATCCTGCTTGAGCATCGCAATCTTATCCGAGGAGTTGTGGAAACTTCAACTTACCAAACCTTTATCGATGCTCAAAGAGTAGAGAAATTTTCTCAAATGGGACAGCTTTGTAGTCAGAAAGCGTGGTTACCTGGTCACAATGGAGATTCTTACTTCCCCGAAGAACTATTCTTATCGGATTTGCCAGAAGAATTTGAAAAGAGCACAGATGAGGCACGCGAACTAGCAATAAAATTAGGGATGAGAAAAGCTGAGGAGTTACAACTGGCTGATATACTGGGCATACCACATGAGGTTATTACTCTTATTCAGCGCAATCCTGAGACAATTCTGGCATTGTATCAAGAACAGGAGCGAAAGAAAGTCTCTTTACCTTCAAGTCTTACCAGCGACCCGGATAGGAGAAGAGAAAAAGCAGCTGAGGCGGCTTACAACTCTGCTGTGAAAACCTACAAAGCGGTATCAATAAACCAGCGGAAATCAGCAGGAAATAGTGAACCAAAGACATACCTCCGCAGCCATCATACGAATACAGAAGGTCAGCTCATCTGTCAACTATGCAATCAGGCGATGCCGTTCAGTCTTCCAAATGGAGAAGAATACTTTGAGGCTTACCAGTATACTGAAGTCTTAGAGAAAGAGTATGAAGCTAACCACCTGGCGCTTTGCCCAAACTGTGCAGCTGAGTTCCAACACGCCTGTCAAACCGACGAGAATGAGAGAGCAGAACTTATTTTGAACGTCGATTCGGCAACCAATGAGGAAAATCTCGTCGTGTATATTGATATGCCTGTACATCGTCAATTACGTTTCACACAAAGGCATCTCATAGATTTGCAAATGGCCATCAAAGACTGGCTTGAAGCAGATCCCGAGTATGTAGAATAACACATCCGTTAGCAAGATAAAAGTCAGGTCGTCCTTTCAAACCTGCCACACCTTCGCATTCCTGAACAACACCTCTGTCGGGCTATTCACATTCTCAGTGACAACAGCTATCTGGCCAGAGCTAAAGGTACTGTCTTGCTGCGTGTTGATACGTTGATGATTGACATACAGTTTAAGGAAGTCGTTGTTGGCGACGACAGCTATCACATTATTTCCGTCTGTGAGGCCTTCACTAAAGAATACAAGAAGTAGTGGTTCGTTTTCTTGAAGAAGATTTTCTGCCGCTTCAGTCCTTCTCTTAATGGTCAGTCCTGTTCTCGCCAAAAAGTCTGCTAACGTTCCGAGCATCCCTCAAAAAGCATTTCTGCCGGGTCGTCAGTCCCCTTGAGATGCCGTCATAAAGTGGGCTAGCATACGGGAGCCGCTTTGAGTCGCTCGCCTAGGATGAAGGCCCGGCAGAGGCTGCCGCGAACACCTGGGGCGAGGATGATACACTTGGTGATGCAGAGGACGAACACATTGATCCCGACGCCAGCAATGGCGTAGGCAAACGCATCATGGAGGAAATGAGTTTGCAACCCAATCAAGATGCCAATAAACAGTATGATGTAGAAGAATATACTTGGCCCCCATTGTCCGAAGTTCTTCAGCGAGAGATCATCTAAGAGGGGCACGGTGGACAGCCCCTTTTTCCTCGCCTTGTTAAGGGTGCGCGTGGCTAGCTGATAGCACAGGATGTTAGTGAGGGCGGGAATCGGGTATCCCACGATAACCGCCTCAAGCCACCAGGCGGGCTGATATAAATTCGCAAGGAGCACCAGTGGAAGAGCGGTAATAGACATGGTGCGCAAGAAGAATTCGGTGACAACAGCGAGCTTTCCTCTTATCGGCCAGGTTGTGAGTCCGGCGAGAATGTTCTGGTAGTACGCCACCTGGACCAAACCCACGCTGAATCCAACCAGGCGACATGGCAGGTTGATAGCACCGAAGATGTAGCCTGGTGCTTGGAGTTTGTCGAGAAACGGCACGCATGTGCCGCCGCAGCCAGGTATCAGTGTCTGGGGGATACTTAAATAATAGGGGACAAAGGGATTCAGCCCAAAATCCCGCGCTCCCCAGACGGTGGACACCAGGAAAATCAGATACCAGCTGATGGTGCTGACGACCAACCACCCGTAGAGCCGACCGGTATGCTTGGCGATCTCTGGATGCGTCGAGGACGACCGGGTTATGCGCCACAGTCCTCGAGCACGGGTGAGCTGACGCTTGGGATAAAAGAGCGCGATAAACTGCTGGACCCAGAAGAATTTCCCTGGCTTCACCTCACTCTCTGGAGGGAGCACCTCCAGCAAGTCCGTGAAGATGCTACACAGGTCTTTTATGTCCTTCAGAGGAAAGATCAATAAACGATTCTCTGGCTTCTTATCGATCAGATCCTCAATAAACCGTGCCAGGTATGGCGCGTACTGGTAGAGACTATCAGGGATCACATCTCCCTGGACCCCGATGGGATCCGCGAGTTCGATTAGAATCATGCCGAAGGAATACAGGTCTGGTCTACCGGAGCTCTCACCACTTCTCACTTCGGGGGCCACAAACCGCGCATCCCGGCCCGCTTCGAGTCCGAGGTGGCTGGTATAGAGATAATTGCGCCCAAGGTCGATGAAGACAATTTTTTCAATCGTTTTATCCGGTTTGGTGCGGACGATAATATTTGAGGGGGTCAGATCCTCGTGCTTGATACCAGCGCTGTTAGCCTGGGATAACTCGTCTAGTGCTTCAAGCAGTGGCTTTCCTAAGGATCTCAGCAAGTCAGTACGCAGAAGGAGTGGCGTCTTGTTCCTAACCTCCTCGGCTCTGCGTTTCTCCAAGACCTCTTTCAAGGTGTCTCCATTGATAAAGTCCATAAGAATCCACTTGTCAGTTGACGAGAGGGCTCCGATGATTACAGAGGGTATTTTATCCCCACCGTAACGTACTGCGTAGCTGCGTGTGGCTTCCTTGATATCGGGAATATCTGTGTATGGGAAGAGCAGACACTTGAGTGCTACCTCCTCTCTGGCCAGAATGTTTATCTTGTGACGCAGAATAAACGATGTGGTGCCTACCCGATACAGAGTCAGCTTACGGGGTTTATTAGGCTCTAAGTCTTTCCACAGGGTTTTCCAGTAGTCCTTAGCCATTTCCAGGTTCGTCTCTTCCTGATTTTCTGTTGGACTGTTCTTGAGCGTAGCGGGGATCTGTGATGGAGGCGCGTAGACTTCCTTGAACCAGTTTTGTACAGCGGCATCGCCTAACAGTTCTTGCGCCCATTTAAGATTGATAGGTGAGGAAGTTCGGCCTTGCCGCTCAGCTATATCCAGGAGTTCTAACATGAAACAGACTAGCCCGATAGCACCTCGGATTTTATCGAGGGGTGTGCCCTCCTTTTTCACACGCTCGTAAGCTTTTTTCAGTGCTTCAGCACATTCGCTGCGATTCTTGAAGGACATCGGCACCAAGCTCAAGAGTGACTTCAGCACGTTCTCCAAGCCCGACTTGAGCCCATCCTCTAATTCAGCCCGCGTTCGAAGATTGCGTTGTGCTAATTTGTTATATGTCTCATACTCTCTTTGCACTTCCTGTATGGTTTTATCATCTTGGTTGTGAGCAACCTGATGTAATAGCTTTTCCAGATTGATGGAGTTGTGACCTGCCATGAGTTACTCCCTTCCTACATGTATCCTTGTACACTTTTGCTAGTTCCTGGTTTCTTCTAGGAGGTCCCCGACTTGAGCCCTGGAGAGTGATTACGGCTGGGTGAACAATCTAGGCTGTAGATATATGTGATCGGGACAGTCTTCGCTATCGATCGCCTTGATCATCGCGCTATATCCGGCGCGGAGCCCCTGCAAAAGAACACCTCGATCCTGGGAGTAACGGGTGACATCGTGTGCCCCAGTAGGACAAGCCACCTCAAGAATAAAAGGCGGCCCTTCCTGGCGTCTACTCACCTCTTGGAGGTGCTGCCGCAGTTGCCTGTATCGCTTGACCGTATCGAGGTAAGCAGTACCGAGGCCCGAGCGTATGCGCTGCAAGTATCCTGCCATCAAGAGCTGCCCTGCCAAATTGGCGACCCGAGAGGGGCTGTTCAGGCGTGTTTGTATTATCAGGATGTGTGTGCAGCCATCTTCAAGCGCGGTGAGAACTGGGTGAGCCAGTAAGATACCACCGTCCAGGAACAGGTCACCGTCGTAGGCGATGGGGGTACCGGCTGCTAATGGAAGGCAGGCCGATGCTTTGAGCACCGCCTTGAGGTCTTCCTTGGAAGTGAAGCGTGTGAAGTCTCTGGGTTTCAGGTCTCGGATCGACGATGCGGCAACATGCAACTCAATCGGTGACGCCAGCACAGTTGCATAGTCCAATGGCTTGGCCGTTTCCAAAACCACGTCCATGACGTAATCCAGGGACATTGCCGGTTGACCTCTCAGTACTCGGCGTACATCGAGAAATGCCCGGCTAAGAAGATTGTCGTAGTAGATTGAAAGCGCGTACCATCCAATGCCCGCGAGAAAGTATGCGCAGTTCATCGCTCCGGCTGAATAGGAGTAAACCGCATCGAAGGAACGTTCCAGTTCGCGGTCCATGAGTGTGGCCATCATAGCCCCTGAGACGATACCGCGCATCCCACCACCCTCAATGGCCAGTCCTACCCGATAGCCGTCGCTGCGTGATCCGGGCAAACTGCCCTCGTTGCGGCGTCGATAGAGAAGCTCCACGATGGGATGGGTGGTTGGCATTAGATCCTTCCTTTCGAGATCGTTTGGGCTGTGCGGTCCTACAAGTACCTCAAAGGTCTGGGTGTTAGCGCCGGCCTTCTCTACATGCGCTGCCAGACTACCAGGCAGTGTCTCTGCCCAAAGGGACCATCTGTCTTGATACGCAGGAGATATACATAGTGTAAGACCTATTTATGGACTTAAAATCTCAAATAGCATTTGCACATAATAATCTAGTTGACAGGCTTTAGTTTACTACTTCTGTCAAGTATTCACTCAATGAGTCCCGCTGTGTGTTTCTCAGGTACTTTTAAATTTGGAATGTATAACCGCAATCACCGCAATGGTAACGTCGGCCAAGAAGATCCAACCAGTCATTATGTTTCTGGTTAAAACGTCTCGTTCTTGTCTTACTTACAACAGACATTACGATTGAAACTACTATGATAGCTGCAACGCAGGCTAATAACAGAGTAAATGATTGTATATTAATGCTATTTCCATCCGCAGCTTCTAAACTCGCGCAGGAGGCAAAAGACAACAAGACTAGTGGTGGCATTATCATCAATAAACAAAGAATCGTAAACCAATTTATTCCCTTTCTAGGTTCGTCTGCTGTTAAATTTTGAGCCAAAGGGCTTTGTGTCGAAACATTCTGTGGATATTGCACAGCATTTCCATTAACAACACCCTGAACCTGAATTGTTGTGTATCTTGTATCTTGATCTACGATTACCCTAGCATTTCGAACATTGTCTTCTCCACATCGTGTACATCTAACGTTCATGATCTTCTCCTTTTCATGTCCTGTCTTTGTCGGAACTAAGGCGCCTTTGCCTGGACGACCGAGCGCGGCCCGCGGGTGAAGCCACTCCCGTTCCAGGTAAACGTGTCGGTAATCTGCAAGCTAAAGCAGCAGTTCGAATCAGCAGCAGCGTATCCGTGAGATACGACGGTGGCCGTCCGTCCAGAGATCGTGATCGATTGAGGAATCCCAAAGTTCTTTCCTATCCGTAGTCCGCGCTCGTCTGTGCCATCCTTGTAGTCGAGAAGGGTCGCGATGAGCCGAGGGTGGGCGGGATCCGATGCACCATCAAAGACCTCAAGACGGTCGGGCCAGCTGGACGTACTGGCCACACAAGCCACTGCGACAAATGCCTCCTTCTTGCCGTCCCCAGTTACGTCGGCGAACTGCTTTTCGTCTACTTCCACCCCAAGATTGGGTCCTGTCGGTCCGTTACAGCCAAGGTCTGTTTCTGTTACCACTTTCGTCCAGTCCACCTTTTCGAGAGGGTTCTCAGTAGCTGTGGGATGGTAGTCATAATGACGTTTGTGAACTGGAGAAAAGCATAGTTCGGTGGCATGTGTCCCCTGATCAGCATAGACAACTTTGCCACCTTGTATCACGGCGAGATCTGGGAATCCTGAACCCTCACCAGTTAAGTCAAAGGCACCTACATCATTGTGCGGGAGGATAAAGAAGTGATTGTAGAGGTCGCACGTACCACCTGAAGGGTAGTCAGATTGATGTAGCGTTACTTCGATGTTTACGGTACCATCTGATGCAACATTTAGCTTGAGGTCAGTGCCGCTGCCTTCATTTTGAGGAGCAAAGCACTCCTTGTTAGGATCCCAGCCGACACCAAGAGGATGAATACGACAGCTTGGATTCACAGTGAGGGTCAATTGACCAGTTTGAAAATTCAGAATCATGTGCGCACGGTTTCGCGAGGGATCCGCCTTTGGATCAGACTGACCACTTGAAACAAATGGGCGATTATCACCAAGAAGGCAAAGTACATTGATTAGTGCACAGGCGTCATGCTGTTCAATGTATAAGTCGATGGTGACCACACCAACATTTGGTGCTTTAGGAAGCGCATCTTTCCGCACGATTTCGAGTCCAGAAACGCTGCAATTATCAGCTTGGGCTCTCACGTTATCTCGTGCTGGAGCTGGGGCATCACACGGTTGCGAAGTTGCCTGCACAGACGGTTCTTGAGTCACGCTAGGGTTGGGTGATGCACCCCCACCGATATTACAGGCTACAAGCATCGGAACGATGCAGAAAAGCAGGACGAGGTGTAGGTATCGAGGTGCGTAGGATGATAGGTGAGTCATGATAATAGGCTTCCTTTCTCCTTGGTGAATGGTCCGACAGGATGGGCGCAGCTACTCATGCCAGCCTCTTGCTTACGCTTCGTCGAGTTCGAGATGTTTCGCAACCATATCGAGTACTAGTGTGGCTTACCCCCGCACCCATCCGAGCGTGAGGAGCTTGGCGCAGACCTTCGCGGCTAGCGGGCCTGCGTCGCCGTTAATATCGCCGTTGGTATATCCGTTGACATAGGCATTGAGGTTGCCATACGACAGCGGGTAACTTAGGCCACAACCCACCGAGAAAACCGAGGGTATCTCACCACCCGGAGAGTTGGCGTGGACGGCGAGGTTGGGCTGCCCAAGATCCGCCAACACTGGGACGTACTTGGCGCACACGTTGCTGGCATCCACACCATAGAACTCAATGTTCAGCGGTCTTCCTCCGAGGAGGCAACAGCTGACAGCTCCATTGGGGTTCGGTGCCAGCGATTGTTGCTCCATCTTCTACGCTCCTATGTCCAGGCAATCGTCTCAACTGCCTGCTGCAAATTGTCTTTCATTCCTTCGAGTTTCACCACCTTCGCTGGATCATAAGTGAGCTGCCCCGTCGTCATGAGCCAGGCAAAGTAGCGCTTGAGGCTAATGAGGGACCGGTTAATAGAGTTCGGTTTGAGTTGGAGTGCATGGAGATAGGTTCGGTAATGAGTGAGTGTTGGAGAGGTCACTGCTTCAGGCCTGAATGATCGTGTGTCCTCACGACCTTGCTGCCACAGAGACTCACACCATGCCATAAACTGGCGCAGATCGCTGAGATAGTTGCGAATCGTAGCACTGCATACGTTTTCTTCCACGCGAAGCCGTCGCTCATACTGTGCAAGGACGTGTTCCCCACCACTGGACAACACTGGTTTTTTGGCTCGTTTCGCAATCGTCTCCATGCACACAACCCTTAGCAGATGAAAGAAATGGCCGTTGTTGACGACCTTAGCGGATAGAAGTTCTAGTTTCTTGCGTGGTTTGCTACTGTTAAGGTATCTTGGCGATAGTATACCATATCCAAAGATAGAAGTATACTGAAACTATGGTAAGGATACATTTTGATGACCGCTATTGATCGAACGATTTATCGTCGGAATTGTTCTATATGATACCTCTGTTTGAATTGCTGGATAGCTTGAAGAGCAGCCCGAAATCCCCCTGCTTGTCGAAGAGACGCACCTATCCTCGCACTCGCTTGTGCGTAGTATGCATGCGTGCGGATTTCATCTGCTGAGCTCCGCAGGCGGGAAGCCGTCACCCGTTTTCGCGAGAGGCGTATCCCGGCGCCTGTTTGTTCAATCCTCCTGGCAATATAATGCTGGTCAGTGGCCTGGGGAATGGCAAGCAGGGGAACGCCATAATAGAGCGCCTCATTCGTACTGTTCATTCCGGCGTGCGTAATGAACAGCGTGACGCGTTGTAATAGCTCCAGTTGTTGGACGCTCTGACACACCATGAAATTCTCAGGAGTCCGACCAGGCTGCTCCATCGTGGTATGCTTTCCTATAGACATGACGACCTGGTAGTCGCTCTGCTCGAAAGCCTGAAAGCAGCAGCGATAAAACTCGTTCTGCCGGTCAAAGAGCGTTCCTAAGGAGATATAGAGCAGAGGACCAGCGTGCAAGGCTTCAAAGGGAAAGGCGGGATCAGTAATGCGCGGCGCGATGGAGGGACCGACGAATTTGAAGGTGTCATCAAAGGCATAGCCATACGCACGAAAGTCCGCTCCCGTCGCCTCAATGGGAGCCCGGAATTCCTCCGTCGAGTAATAGATGATCTGTTCCCCTTGTCGCACCAGTTCAGCAACGATTGGCAGTGTCGGGTTGGTCTGCCCATGCGCGGGCAGACCAAAGAGGATGGCGGTAGCCATAGCTCAGAACTCCGTGCTTCCCTGTTCTGAAACAGAAGGGTGTTGGGGCGCCAGCCCTCTGCCCGGTTTGAGTGTCCCCTCAGAATGCTTGCTTAGCCATTCTGGTTAACCAGGTCGGTCATTGGTGTCACATGAGTGCTATCGCAAGTGAACCCCAGACAGCCCAGGTTCCAGGCACCCTCAATGGTTGAAAGCATCGAGTAGTGGTTGTAGGCTACACTTGAGGTCCGCGCTGTTTCATTCTCGGACAGGAGGGCTAAGGTGACCACGTGCCCACCGCCGGGATTGGCATCGCAGCAGCCGCTGGCATCCTTGAAAGGGAAATCGCTCTCATCCCAGGTGATGAAGATCGCCGAGTTGCTGTTCTGCCAGGCCTGAGAGTTCATAATCTGCTTGACCGTCGATTTCAGAAAAGCATCTCCCGTCGCGATCAAGCTCTGCACCTGGGAGAAGTCGCAGGGATCAGACAACGTTGAAGCGCGCCCATGCATATCATGGCACTGGTCGGGGCTGATCCAGGAGTAGTTGGGTACGGTATTGTTCGCCAGATCGATAGAAAACTGGCTCAAGTCCACGACCTTTGCCATACGCGCGGGATTGCTCTGCACGTCAGTGTACGAGACAAACGGATTATGCTTGCGCTCGTAGAGCTGGTTGCCGCAGGCGTGATCCAGCTTGGTGACGCACAACGACAGCGACTGCATATACGCCTTCCAGGTCTTGCCGTTCGCCTCAAGCTGATCCACGATGTTCGTCACATTAATGGTCACATCATTATCATTGGTAACGCCATTGGTCGAGCCAGAGGTTGCCGCGATGTAATTGGGCTGGCTGGGGTGGCTAACACCAAAGTAGTTCGTCGCCAACTCATAGTTTTTCGCCGTTGAGTTAATAAAGGGCGCATTCGGGTTCCCGATCAGACTCGTGTAGCTAGTATTCTCCATCATGATAACGAACACATGCTGGAAATTATCGATGCCCGAGTTGTTTGTATCGCGGGTGGAAACATGTGCCGAAGCCGTAAGCGGCACCAATAACGCCAGGGCTACCACTACTGCGATACCAATACGAGTCACGAAACGCACGCTACGTCTGTCGCTGTTCATCATATAATCCCTCCTTTAGGCACTAAAACAGGTTGACTAATTCTCCAGGATAGACATTGTAGACCAGAACGAGAACGCTACGGATGACGAAGATACGTGGATGGCTGAAAAGAAGATCGGTTTCCCTACGAGAAGTATACACAATTTTTCAGGGAAAAAAGAAGTGCGAACACTTTTATCAGGAATATGCCAAAACGCACAATTTACTGACCAGTTCCGGTTCAGACTCCCATGGTCCAGAGAAGCCTTCAGCAAGACAGAATTGAGCGCACGAGGAGCCAATTGATGCAAGTGAAGATGATCTTACCTGCTTTAACTGAAGCCATCAGTCCCTATTTTCGTCCAATCAAATATTCCCTTTTTCCCCCGCTCGGTCTGGCTACGCTGGCCGGGTATCTGAATGAAGATGACCAGGTAACCATCCAGGATGAACATGTGGAGAAGCTGGATCTGAACGATGATCCTGAGCTGGTGGTGATCCAGGTCTATATTACTTCTGCTCACCGGGCTTATGAGCTGGCCGACCATTATCGCGCCAGGGGTGCATATGTCGCCTTGGGAGGACTACATGTAACTTCTCTGCCGGACGAGGCTGCATCTCATGCCGACTCCATTTTTCTGGGATCTGGCGAGGATATCTGGCCGGCTTTTCTAAGTGATTATCGGCAGGGGCATGCTGCAAAGGTCTACACATCGCAGGTACGTACGCTGCTTGGTGTTCCCAGAATCAGGCGCGACTTAATCAAACGCCATCTCTACCTTGTTCCCAACTCCATCGTGGTTTCGCGTGGCTGCCCGCATGTCTGTGATTTTTGCTACAAGGAGGCCTTTTATAAAGGAGGCAAATCATTCTATACGCTGCAAATAGACGATGCGCTCGCAGAAATCCATCGGCTGCCGGGAAGGCACCTGTACTTCCTGGACGACCATCTCTTCGGTAATCCACGTTTTGCCGGGGCGCTTTTTGATGGAATGAAGGGCATGGGACGCCTGTGGCAGGCGGCTGGTACTGTCCAATCTGTGCTGCGGCCAGGATTGCTGGAAAAAGCGGTAGAAAGTGGGCTGCGCAGTTTATTTGTTGGCTTTGAAACGCTCAGCACTTCGAATTTGCAAGAGCAGCACAAGTA
>WNGM01006764.1_pt1 | contig 27947 bp, 42 predicted proteins | sample 5400571 | NCBI WGS metagenome assembly WNGM01 (sample SAMN13153378, study PRJNA577476) | soil metagenome | isolation source: 100 cm soil or saprolite under Garry oak tree replicate 2 | place: USA:California | collected 2016-06-15 | reverse complement strand
CCTGCAACGTGTAATTCTTGGCCCGTTGCAACGTCGAACCTTCTGACGAAGGTGATTCCATGATCTTGGAGCGAGTCAACAACCAGTTCTTGCAACCAACAGGCCAGCCATTCCAGATAGTTTCAGCATCCAAATCACCCCACCAACCACGTCGGTCGTCACTGTCAGGATCGGGTAAAACGTCGTTGATCCCTGCAAGGCTATCAGTCCCCAGTGCCAGACGCACGGCACTGGCCAGCTCTTCACGTTCATCTAACGACAAATCCGAACGAAGGAAAAAATCCATCGTCGGACCTTCAAGACTGAATAACTCCCTGATACGAACGTCACTCATGCCGATAATCCGCGAAGTTCCCTCAAACAAAACGCGGGATGAACAATTTTGTTTTCATCAACGATCTCTTCGGAACGGTCTGCTGTATAGTAAAGTAGCTGACTCAACGTCAGAGACGGTAGAGAAGCTTTCAATGAAAACTTGACCATTCTTGGCAGAGGTCTCGAAACATTGGAAAGATGATCAATCAAACTTCCAGCTAGCAGTGTCAGCTGCTGGTAAGCAGACGTATCGGGGGCGTCAGCAGCCAATACCCGCGCGATATCAAATACACCTCGCATCTTACCAAGCATAAGTTCAACATCATCTCGATTGGTGAATTTAAGAGTTGTAATAATTCTGCTCTCGGTCGACAAACAAAATATGATTGCCATCTGAACCACAGCAGCCGAAAATTCTCCAACTGGAACTTCATCAAACAAGCCCTCATGGACGACAAACAACGTAGCAAGCTTCACATTGGCTTGTTGCGCCGACTTGAAGCAGGCCTGCAACTCCGTAGCAAAAGTCCCATCTACTATCATGGTATAATAATTCGATCTTATATTTCCTATCTGGTGACGAAGTTCAACCCCATCGCGACCAGTCTGCGACGTGACTAACAGAGACAGATTAGTCAACAATCTATCGATGACTCCTGCTAATTCTGTTCTTTCCTTGCTAAGAGCCATCTTAAATATCCGTAGGCATAAGATCAACAGCTGTCTTATCAGCGGCGTCTGCTGTGCTATTCACCATCCCTGCTGTGTTAATAGAAGTACCAATAACATTACTCGCTTTACCAGCTTCAACAAATTGCATCTCAAACTGGGTATAACCTCCACGCTCACGACTCTCGGTCATCGTGTAACGTTCGCACATTGCCTGCATCCCACCAGAAGCGAACACGGGGTGTATCAATGTTCCAACGTCATCCTCTTCAAGTGCATCATATAATCTTTTGCGCTGAACAACATAATCATAAAGCAGCGGATTGGTTTCAAAAATTTTTCGAGGGCGATAGACCAAGTATCCTGAGAATGAAAAACGCCTAACTGATCGTCCCATATCTTCTGCATATGGATCATTGCGTTTTGGATACTCATGAGTAACAATTCTCCGCCCCGAAGAACGACCGCCATTCTCGACGTGAAAAATGACATCCCTAAAGGACGCAGGCTCCCCCAATAAAACTGCGCGCCATGGATTTATGATATCTGAAATCTGACTCATGGCTGTGTATCCAGTTCAGTCGGAGGTCCGGGTTTCGGTGCATCAATCAGTACAGCACCGTCTCCTGACGGTTTCGATGTCTTGCCAACACCACCATTGACACCATAAACTGGATGTGATGCATCTTCTTTACCAAGATGAATCTCACCAATGAACACCCATTTCTTTCCAGCCTTGTCGTAATATCCTACTACATCATCACCGGAACGAAACTCAATGCGGGATGAAGTCGCCCTAATCTCGAGATTGACCGTCTCACCCTGATGCTTGGGGTCTTCAATTTTCTGACCCTGCTTGATCTCGCGTGACTGCTTTTTCTTCTTGACATGACGCAATGACGCATAGCGTTCCTTATCCTTGTTGTCTGTTGATTGCTCGGGAGGATTATTAGTAACAACAAGGTGCGAACCATCATCATTGTGGAACAACATCTGACCCGTGCCTGACGCTGCATACAGCGACGTCTCACCCGGCTTCATCGCATAAGGGCGAACCCTACGATCGTCAACGATTGCAATTGGATGTGACCTTCCACCTGGGTACAGCATCACAGCCTCGGCAGCTTTACCCTTTGGCTGGTTATGATTGAAGCCATCGTCCTGCTGCATCTGCTTTTGCTGCGTCTGCTTATCCTCTTCTTGCTTCAACGGCATTGAAGATAATCCAACCATCTGGAAACGTTCAAAATTGGTTGGTGTCTCCGAGTGAAAAACATCTGCTGCCTTGACTTCCTGCAGCAGATGCTCATCATCAAACTCGCGTACTGTAGCGCGCGCCATATTCATTTGTGCTTGACGAGCAGCACCGGTACCATTAGATCGCAGTTCTCGCATTTTCTTAATCCACCTTAACTCGAACTCGTCAACCCCTGGATAATACCCAGTGCATTTTCATTGCACAGTTCCAACGTGGTACGCGTGCCGGCCTGATTGTCCTGAGTGAAAATGATATTCTTCGGGATCAGGGCAAGACTTCCATCCATCACCAGCATCGGAGAAACGACACGACATTTCTGAAGAATGTTCCACAAACCACCCGACGGGCGCATCCAACCCTGCACCGTTACGGTAACGGTGATCAAGTCACTGCCCTGCATCTCCTTCTCGGCGGTCAGACGACCGGCCATGAATTGTTCGGGATTGGCGGTCGGTATTTCCAGCACCTTGATTAGAGGAACATTGCCACCCACCAAGGATATATTGAACGGATCAGCATAAAAAGGTGCGTGCGAAACAGGAGCTCCCCATTTACCGTCTTTGCCCTCACCCTGCGCCATGCTGTACATACCAGTGGCCATACCAGGATTAAAGATAACCTCACGCCCCTCAATATATCGAGGGTTACCAAGATCGCCTTCGTAAATCGTATCCTCACCCTCTCGGTGCTCAGCAATCACGATCACGCCACCTTGCGGACTTGAGGTCATCGGGTAGTGACCAATCTGACCGAGTACCGTCTCCGCTGCTTCCAACACCGACTGCCCATGAGTAATAGAGATGCGTGGAAATTTAGTTTCAGGCAATTTGCCAGCCACCCTGAAATTAATCCCAATACCAGTAAAGATACTCTTGAGAAACTTCTCGGCAGTGATATCTTTGAACTCACCCGTCTTCGAAACAACGGACGAATAGGCTGCGGTTATAACATTGGAGCCCGCTTGAATCTCGACGTGGTGACGACGTGCATCAACTACCACCTGTCGACTATAAACATAACCACTGACCGCGAGCTTCCCACCCAACGTCACGCTGCACCATTGACCAGGTTTGATCTGCATCACAGCGAAGTTCTTGTAGAGCGGCATACCCTCCGAACATGTGAACCTCACCGAAAAATACGGATGCTGATCTTTGCTGTGACGAACCTGCACGCTTTCCCAGTCCCGGAATTCAAAACCATCAACAGTAAGCACCGCCACCTCTTCGGGATTTGGCCAGACCATTTGATGCTTTATTCCTTACCTGTCATAAGCCCATGGATTTTGTTCGCTGAGACCTCCTTGCGGTGTCGACCGTGACACCTTCAGATTCTTGAACTTACCATTGTCATCAATCGATGTCCGCACCCACGAAGGCATGTTCTTGAAATCAACGGTGGCAGACATGGAAGCGTCACCACCACCAAACTGCGTATCAGTCATATCACGGGCGTGGACATCATCCTCATCACCACCACCAAACTGCGTACCGCTGTCCGTACCAGGGCGGGCGTCACCACCACGACGAAAATCATACCTCGTTTGTTTTCGTTCTCCCAATGTTGGGACCAGTCTATCCGCCAATCGATTTTGTTGTTCAGCAAAAGCAGCGCTTTCCTCGTGGGAATAAAAATGACCTCCACGTTTGCCTTGCCAATAATTATAAATCCCACCCGTCCCCGGAACTTTTATTAGACCAGGACCACGAGCATTGGGATCACCAGGAGCACCTTGATCGGTACGCCCTTGGATGAGATTACTGCCACGCCCAGCCGCATCCATTGCCGCCTGTGACGTTGCTCTTGACCCTTCGCCCAATTCCCTGTTCAAACCCCCTCGATTGATCGGACCATAAAAACCACTGAACAACTCCTGCTTGATAGAGTTCTTGGTCATAACAGAGCGATTGAGTAGCGCCTCCATCGCAGCCGTTCTTGGAACTCCCTTGCTCTCCTCAAGAGCAAGCATCTTCAAAACGTTCGTATGCAATTCAGGATCGTTGTTGATCTCGGCGATGCGGGATGCGCGCTGCTTTTCCAAAGCCTCATTACCAGCCAGATTTGCAACGTCAGCAACATCAGCCTTGCCACCCAGCGCACCACCACCCCCAACCACGTCACGTAGCCCACCACCTCCACCACCAGGCGTAGCAGTATCAATACCTAATCGACGAGCCAAACCGTGACGACCTCCACCAACGTTGCTACTTCTAACATCACCAACATCTGTCTCCATCCGCTGCAAGCTATCACGTATATCATGCAACGTCTTACTAGAGTCAGTCTGAACATCGATCAAATCATCGGTCCTGCGTCGACCGGAAAAGTCGGTAATATCGGGATGCGTGCCAGCATCGCTTCGGTTGCCGAGCCAGCCATGAACCTTTCCAACCAACGACTCAGGTCGCTGGTAGTCGGCACCCATTGGGTCTTCGCCAATGGAATATTTTGCTAATGGATCAACAGCCTTCGGCGTCAGCAACTTCTCGATTTGTTGGCGTCTTGCTTCGAGTGCTGTTGGACTCAATCTGTCCATAAGATCGAGTAAGCCACCAAAAGCATACTCCCCTGCATCCGAAAACATTTGCCGATATCCTCGCCACCGCTTGGCATTGTCTTCAGCCATCTTTTGAATATGCTCGTCCATCTGACCACGAAGTCTGCCAAACGTCGCCTGCATATCGGACTCACTCATGTGGAAAGCTTCGAGAAACTCGTGACGAAATCGAGTCCCCCAATCCTTCCAATGCGATTCTACATATCGCAGTGCACCATCAACGTCATCACCAAAGGCCATCAAATCCTTGACGACCTTCTGCATGTCCGGACCCTTCTGAATCAAATCCTGGAAGACAGGAGCTGCGAATTTTTTGGCATTCAAATCTTGAATGGTACTACTAAATGAGGCAATCGCACGATCAGCCTCTGCCCCCTCCTTACCGGCCAGAAACATGGCACGACGCAACCCGTAAACAGAATCGGCACTCAAATGCACATCTTTCGCAAACTCTGATAACGCGAGCCGCTGATCAGAAAATTCTGCAAGTGCCTTGCCAGCAGCATAGAAGCCTGCGGCAACACCGACAGGACCGGCCAGATTCTTGGCAATACTAAGCAAAGATTCGTTGACTTGGCCGAACCCACCAGATTTGCCCGCCGCCTCCTTCATTACGGCACTGGTTTTCGCGCCCTCTTTCTGAAGCTGCTGTAGAGCCTGTATGGCACCCGATACTGCAGCATTCATTTCGCCTTCGGTAGGCATTCATTCATCCTCTGAAGTTTGCATAATCTGCATCAACTTTTTAGTCCATTGCATATGTCTTTGGACCACTGAGAGCGATTTGTTCAAAAAAACGTCTGGATCAATCGCATAATGCTTGGCAAGCCAATAGCAATCCAGAACAACATCTTCCCTCAGAGGTCCGGAGTGAAAAAACGCAATAGCAGCCAGGCTGCGTTGTTCCAGTCCTTCGGATGCATCCGCTTGATTGTCGAAGGTGGCACCGCCGCCAGCACCGACATCATGTTAGTCATCATCTTTGCATCGAAGCTGTATTTCGGTACATCGCCAAATGGATCAATCATCACGGGATTGCCAACGCGATCAATGTCCCCAGCTGTTGGTTCACGAAATGTCAACTCCATGACCTCGTCACCATCAGCGGGCACAGCCTTGCGAAGCTTGACCACGATTGGTGAAACAGCTCCGTTTGCTTTCGGAGGTTCAACCTTGTCCTGTTCGTCTACCAAATTAACCTCCCTGATTTTTATTATGGATTATATGGTACCGCCAACGGGGTTACTCCGTCACTTGCCGTGGCCGTCAAAATCTCATTACACAAGTCCCGGCCATCAGGTAACAAGACCCGCGCAAGTTCACGACCATATTTTTCTTTGTGATTGCGTTCGACTAACATCACCGCTGAACCGACAGGAGCTAACTTTTCCATAAAAGCCTTTGCTTCCTGACCGAAAGTCGTCTTGAGTTCCACCGCGTTGATACCGTCGAGACGAAGCTCAACATCCATCAACTTCTCACGGGCCGTACGCTGGATCATCACAAACACACTATCACCGTCAACCCAGCGCTGAATCTCAGCGGGAAATGTCCATGTGAAACCAACAGGTATGCTACTCAAGGCATGGATAAGATCAACTTTCAAAATGAAACCCTCCGGTTTGGCGACTGGTGACGGGATCGAACCGTCAGATCAGGGTGTCAACCCCGCCCGCTCCCGACGAGCGTACCAGTCGTTTTGCTCCATTATTATATCTCGTCGCACGAAATACCCTGAAAGGTGATCCGCGTCTGACCTTCACGAGTATTGAGTTCGAGCGCACCCGTGCACCAAGCCTCCCGCAGCACGTAGGTCTTGCCGTTGGCCAATTCCGCCGTGACCGTCGCAAGGACGACAGCCTCGACATCGTCCATCGATAGTTCAGGAACCAATGATACGTCACCGGAGATGACCGGGATGCGGGGCAGCTCACTGAAACCGTGAATATAGTCCTGACCCGCGATACCGGCGCGCTCCACCGACGATGGACTGACCGTGAAATTTCCTCGCAAGGGGTAGAGAGTGCCATCAACCTTGAGGAAAGCTACACCCGCTATTCTTTGGGCCATAATTTCAATCCCTTTCGTTGTTTGTTTTCAATCAAGACTTCTACAACCAACTTCATCGTAATCTTATAACCGACATAACCACCGATTATAAGACCACTGACAAAGGCTGATATGAGAATAGTCATTTAGATAATCGCGAGGTCAACCCCTCTGTTAAACTGCAGCCTGAATTGTGCCAGCACCGCAAAAATCCTGAGACCATTGACGAGATCCGGCGGGTACAGAACATTCATCCGATTGGGATCATTCGAGTCGCGCTCGACAATCAAGGCATTTTTGAACGCCGTACCATTCTCGACCAGACCATTGAACTCGTCGATCCGATATTGCGATACGAGTTCAGCCTTGACGATTTTTGGTGTGACGATGGCTTGCCCCGCACCAAACCTGGTACCATCGTCAGCCAGCTTGTGGCGCGGATATTTCGACGTGATCGCCTGCCGCTGGTTGCGCAAAATCCTCGCCAACGTCGCGAGAGTAGTTGCAACATCATAGGCATCATCCGGTGCACCATAGAGGTTGAGTGTGTAGGTTGTTGTTTCCCGTGCGATCATCGGGATATTATCTTGACCCGGCACCCGTTGCGTTAGACTTTGAAGCGGTCTGGCCGGATCGATCAGATAGGCTCTTGCCGCCTTGCCTGCATATGCCGCCGCCCATTGATGAACATGGGATTGAGCGAGTACCTCGACCGCCATCACTGATAACTGCGCACTATTTCGTGTTGCGCCAAACGTCACCAGATTGGCAAAAGTGTCTCGATAGGCACTCCAAAGATGGCCATAGTGCTGACGAATCCAGCCCCAGCGGCCGGTATCACTAAAACCATATTCGGTTTCCCATGCCGTCAAACTGGTTGCATCGGTGTAGGGAATGACGACATGCTCATACTCGTTTTCGCCGAGGTTGCTGATCGCGGTGGTAAAGGTTGGCACCCCGGCGCCCGAAGCCATCGCCACGTAGGTAACGGTCATGCCCGTTGGCATCACCTCACCACCGATCGCCCCGTAATAATTATCCGACAACTTGATGTCGTTGCCGTAGATTCCCTTGCCCCGACAGGTCAAAGTCACGACACCAACAGCAGGAGCCGCCGTCACCATCAGGTCCTTGTTGGCATTGATCGCCGCCGCAATCGCTGTCGCGACAATGGTCACCGTATCGGTCGCCGCCACCGTGACGCCAACGTGAACTCCATGGACATACAGATGGAATGTACCCGCCACCGTCGGAGGAGTCGCAACCGTAACCGTACCGCTCGCCGCCGTGCTGCCCTCGACTACAGGAAGTCCAAAAGCACTACCGGCGAAATTGTTGGCCAGGTAGGCCTTGAACATGTTGGCGAGCTGACTGCCCTGACCAAACTGATAATCAGCCTGTGCCTGCGATGAAATCGCAATCGGAATATTGACTGGCGCTTTTGCCGTCGCTGTCAGTTGCACGCCGACCAACAAGACATTCTGTTGATTGATGGGAAGACCAGCCTTGCTAGGATCTACTTCCACCCAATAGAGCGGAACCTTCCAGTTTGATGGAATACGATTAAAACTAATAGGCATGACTCATCTCTCCTTCTGTTATTGAAAGTCAGGCGACTCTCGCCTACGGCGTTTTCTTGGTAGCCTTTGGCTCTTCTGCTGGTACAACCTTCGACGCTTCTATCGTCACGTCGCCATCCATGATGCGCCGATGCGTGAAAGAATCATCCGGCCATTCTGCCGAACCATCTTCTCGAAAAGCAAGATTGCCCTGCGGATGAGTGATCAGTCTTTTGACAACATCGTTCTTTGCAAACACTCTCATCTCATTTCTCCTATTCGTTATTCTGCTCCAGATCATACTCGACCTTCACCTGCTGAACCCTGCTTGCATCCCCATCGATCGGAAAAACAGTCTCAACATGAATAATCTCAAGATCATCAGGCACATAAGGAGGATAAGTGATAGTGCCAAGATCACAAGAAATTTCCAAACGCAATTCAGCAATCGGCGTTTCATTATCCTTTGCCATGTTACCAAAATTATGCTGACGCGTACCAGCCGAGAATGCCTGGATCTTGAAGATATCATTGTCATACAGGGTGTGATCGGCGAACAATCCTGTCATAATTGCCTGACTTGCGGCATCAAGCTGATACTCAGCAGCCGTCGTGTCATTATTGAGAATGATCACACCAATACCGATGCGCGCTATGGTCCTGAACCTGACCTCACCCACATTTGGATCACCATCGGGTGACATCTGTTCCTGCAACAGGTACACGCCACAGAAGGGTAATGACGGTGTCTGTATCTGGATTGCAGTGTTGGTACCGAAATTAAATGTAGCAAAGAAAGGCATTAGCTTGATACGGTCGAGAATCCCATCCCGCACCAGAATGGGATACGAGCGTTGCACGTGCACGACACGCGGAGACTTGCCGTGTAAACGCAAGTCTCTTTTGAATGGTACGATCATATTTTTATACCCCGCCACGTACCCCTGTCAATCGAACTCACTTTTGAGGACGTATCAACTTGATATTGTTCCTGCATATAATCAAATAAAATCTGTGCAATGTGTTTCGAAATACCCAATGCTTTAATCGTTAGTAACGCAGCAGGAAAAGGTTCGTGAATATTAAGCACACCAGATTCCAAAAGTACTCTCAACTCATTCTTTTCTCTCTTAGTCATGGTTTATGCACCATCAACCTGCGCAGATCCAAAGTCGTCTCGCCGCCGCCGTTACCCTTGGTTTCGATCACCTCGAAGCTGCCAATCGCAGGTAAGTCTGCACTGGCACCAATCAACAATGTATCTCCCTGCATTGGCAGCACGGTAAATTCCTGCTCGATGATATCAAGGATCGTTCTGGTATCCGAAAAACTTGAAGTACCATCAGCCAAAACATCGATCGGCTCGGTACCATAAACGCCCCTTGCCGTATAAGCTGGCTGACCGGGTTGACTGACCAACGGTGTGAACGTCACTGGCCGTGCGAACACATTAAAGGTCGGGTTGTAAACCTGTGTGCCAAAATTAACTGCCATCTTGGCTTCTCACAAAATCTCGCGCCGCCAATCGACCATAGCGCCGATACCGACGCAATCTACGTTTATTCCTGGATGTCTTGGACTTGCCTTTACCAACAGCAGGAGAACCAACAAACGGATACCCCAATCTTCCAAACGTCCATTCGCCACCAGCTCGGCGTTGTCCACGACGGGTTGATACCATCTGAAATGATCCAGCTGGTATACGTGGTTGCGATCTCCAATCATGCTCCCAAGCCTCTGCCATCCAATCATCGCGTGACTTTGCCCAACCACCACGCTGCCAGACCGCCTTGCGATCACTAACGTGTTGTGAAAATGCTTCTTGCATCTTCTTCAACAAATCACGTCCTTTAAACTTAAATTTAAGTGGACGCTCTAATTTATGTAACTCACCAACAGCAATCCTATCAAGCTCGCTAATGCTTTCACTTTCCACAAATTCCGAAAATCGATTAGCGACCTCTAATGCAAAACCAAATGGAGTTTCGGCGACGGCACCCATAATAATACTAGCGCCGTAACTAACGACCTTCTCTTCCACATAGTCCGACAGCAACTCAACGCCGAACATACCTTAAACCTCGATATGAATATAAGCGGTCAACAGATTTGCAATCGCACGCCTTGCCGGACTGCCACCACCACCTCCACCACCGCCACTGGCTAGCGCCTTGATCAGCGAGCTCGGATCAAAGTAAATCACGCGGGCATCCTTGTGACTAACCATTCTGATAGTTGCGTCACCACGCAACGTCGCATAATAGGCTTCACGGATCATCAGAGTTGTCGCCTGCCGAAGTGCCTTTGGCGTCTCGGCCGGAAGATCATAACCACCATTATAAATAAACGTGGACGGATCTGACCACGTCGTTAGCAGCCGCGTTATCTTGCCTGACTCGTAGTCCACCTCGTAGTCCGTATTCTCAATCAGTATATTACCCTTGGCATCCACAACACTAAAAACCGTGTCAATCGGATAATGCGTCATCTGCAATCGTTTGCTGCCAGAATTTATTTCGCGATAAACAGCCTTCAGCTTCTCCTTGGCGAAGGTTCGATTGCATTCCGTTGCAATCTCATCCGAACTCCAGTCGATCAGCATCTCCACAAGATCATCCGTGTTCTCGTCAGTAGACGACACAAGGTTAAGACCCAACCTCGCCTCGTAATTGGTCAAGAAGGCACTATCCTTAGCTTCTTCTATAATAGTTTCGGTCAACTGCATCAGTTGCCTCCCGACCGATCAGCATCATATTGTTCGAACAAGGCACGTGCCTGCAACGCTGGTCCTTCTGATCCATCACTCATGACAGGAATAGCTGTGTATTTGTCCAGCTTCCACCCGACGATCTCAAGACCAGGCGCGCCCTTATCTCCCTGCACACCCTTGATACCGGCAATGCCCTGTGCGCCCTTCTCACCCGGCTTGCCCTGCTTACCAACGGGACCAGCTTTCCAATCGGGTCCGGGGCACTGACCCGGATTGTCCTTCTTGGCGATAAACCAAGTCGAATTAAGCGTCACAATATCCAATGCCTGATAGTCAATTACAGTCGAACCATATGTATCGCGAACCCGAAAGCTCTTACCGTTGATACCGTCACGGCCATCCTTGCCATCCACACCTGGTGCTGCAAGCACCAACCAATCATCATGACCAGGCATCTTTGCCGTATCGCACTTTGCCTGATAGGTACCACCACCATGAACGACTACGTCACCCTCGTAATGAATACGATCCGTCCAAGCCCTGACGGAAGGGAGTTTGCCACGTGAGCCTTCTATTCCACGTTCACCTTGTGCTCCTGCAGCACCGTTATCTCCACGCTCACCCCGTTCGCCTGCGATACCTTGAATCCCTTGCTCCCCCTGATATCCTCGCTCACCCTGTATACCCTGCTCACCGCGTAAACCTGGTTCACCGCGTTCACCAATCACACCTTGAAGTCCTTGCTCTCCACGCTCACCTTTTAAACCACGATCGCCATTCAAACCATCATTGCCGCGTTGCGTTCGCCCTTCTCACCGATCGGACCTTGCTCACCAACATCACCAATCTCTCCCTTCTCGCCGCGATTTCCGCGCTCACCAATCGGACCCTGCTCTCCTTTTTCGCCGCGCTCCCCGCGTTCACCAATAACACCAGGCAAACCTTGCTCACCACGCTCACCATGCTCACCTCGCTCACCTGACGCGCCAACCTCTCCTCGCTCGCCCTGCAAACCTCGCTCCCCTTGAAGACCTTGCTCACCTCGGGCGCCAACCTGACCCGGCTCACCAGGGAGACCAACCGGGCCAGGCTCGCCCTGCAAACCACGCTCCCCTTGGGGGCCGCGTTCGCCTGCCGGCCCTTGTTCACCGTCGCGACCGTTGCGCAGTGAAGCAATCTTGTCTTTCAAATCCTGCTGTAATCTTGTGGTAATTAACTCACGCTCAGCATCGCGCTTTTCAAATGTAACTATAGCTATGCTTAAACGCGACTCGCGTTCGGCATCACGTCGCTCAAGATCAGAAATAGCAGCGTTGACACGCAGATTAAGTTCACGCTCGACCCTTCCAGCAACGGCACCAAGTTCATCCGCTAGGAGGTCCAAGAATTCTTGATTGTCGCTCGCAAGACGATCTGAATTGGATTCTGACTCGATTGAGACTGACTCGATTGAGACGACGGACCCTGTCATACGAAATATCCTTTGATGCAGTCGGAGCTGTTGGCTGCGACTGAGGCACAGGTGAAGTAGGGATAGCGCCTGCTGCGCTTAGCGGGACCACCTGCGATTGAACGCGGGGTTCTTCTCCGAAACCGCCCTTCACCTTCGGCAAACCAAAATCCGCGCGAGCGTAGTCAGGCTCAAAGATGCCACCCTGCACGCCCTGCGTAAATGCTTCAACACGGTCTTTGAACGCCGACCGCAACAGTGCTGCCGTATCGAATTCCAAATAATCATTCGGATAACCACTAAGACCAAAAATATTTCCAATCGCTTCTTCCAAATGGTTCAAGCAAAAACCCAATGATGACGCCAGCCAGCTTTGCATCAAAGCTTCAGTGGTGTTCGCTGGACCACCGCCACCAATTCCCAAAATCTGCAACGGTATACGATATGCCAACGCAACATGCTGGTCGGACATCTTCATGCTTTGGACAAGTTGAGAATCAACATTGTTCATTCCCCAAGGCAATGGCTTCAAACCAGCTGTCAAAATAGGTGTCTTGCCAGCACCCAATCCCTTTGTCTGATCATCCCATCGATCGCGCAATTGTTGAACCTGATCCTTATCCAACGTCAAATCAGTTCCAAGCACGGCGCTTGGCCGTGCCTGATTAAGAAAAAACTGCAACTGTTGAGCGGCCATTGCATCGTTAGCGGCGATATCACGTGCCGCACTGATGACAGGACTCTCACCCAACATCGGATTGTACGGTGACGTCTTCAGTCTGACATGCAACACATCACGCTGTGGAACCAACAGTGGCTTATCCACAAGACGTTCAATCACTGGATTGCCAGACAAACTATAGTAAATACTTCCATCATAGGCAATATTAGCAGCACAGCCGCGTGGGTTCATCAGGTGAATGGAGTCAGCTTCGAAACGATCATTCCTCAAAATCACCGCGTAGATGTTACCATGCGAGTACAGCGAGTAGACGGCATTCAACAAGAAATCGGAGATACTCTGATATGTATTAGGTTTTTTTACAAAGCGAGACAGCGCCGAGTTCGTGACACGTTGACGACCCGACGCGGGATCAACCATTCGCCAATGATCACCGGGACACATTGCGACCGTCTGTGCGTAAGCTCCAGTACAAGCTTCGACAATCGCCGATGGCGTATAACCCGCGAGATTGAAACCATTTTGCCACCAGTTCAGACTTGAACCAACCTCAGCCGGCAGCCAACCACCCGACACGGGCAAGAACCACGGACCAGGACTGATCTCACCCTCACCCTTGGTGATGATCTCGCCATTGCTACTACCAGCTTTGACACGATAGCGTGGCTTGGTTACGATATGAACCATCTCATGATTCCACGTGCTTTACATTTAACGTAGTATATGTCTTGCCAGTATGTCGGTACAAATCACATCCATCAACATCCCTGACCCGATTAGGTCCCCAATCACTACTTCCTGCCTTGGGCGTATACAATTCTTTTGATGGCGGCATTCTTATCGTGCAAAATCCCATATTCTGATAAAAACCACTCTTGAGGTAACGACTAAAAAATACACACGATCCACAAGTACCGCGTTCAGCAGTCAAGCCAACCGGTAGCACGATCTTTCCATGCTTCATAATAACAAGAGCAATCGCAATAATTGCATTTACCGAAACAATCAGCAGCACGTAGCTCGCCAGTATGATCTCAGCCGGAACTGTCTTATTGAATTGTGGAACGACTCCGAGAATCAACGACACGTACCAGGAGATCGCAGAAACAGTTCCGATAAAGATTAAAAGTAAGCACTGTGATCTCGTAAGATCATCAAGCAAATGCCGTCCAAGATTCAACTTAATCTGTGGAATTACCAATGAATGCACCATAATAGAATTCAGAGTCAGCACAGCAACGATAATGATCTTAGCAAACAATTTCGGATTATCAATCTTTGCTAAATCATAGAACTCATAATAGATCAAAAAACCAAACCCTGACAACCATAACAAGATTAAACCTATGGTAATTACCTTGGAGGAGAAAACAACGATGCGAATGGAAGTCTCCTCTATCCTCCGCATCAGCACAAACTTAAAAATAATCAGATCAAGAAGTGTTACAGCTCCGACACCCAGGATAATGCCAACGAAATGCACTAACCTGAGAGCAGACATGATCCATGGAACCAGCTCAAGTGAAATGGTGCCGAAATCCATCTCATTCTCTTACCTTGATAATGCACCGCGATCGTGAAATAGCGTTAGCATATTCCTTCGACTGATTTGCAATCAATAGATTGCAAATGATAGTAGCATCTTCGCGAGTAGTCGAATCGATCCACCCCTCGGGAATGCCAGGACCATTATAAAGCGCGATGACCAAAATCATCGGAGCTTCGGCGGCGATCGCTACTGTTGAACCCAACAGTAGCAGAATGAACAATAACAGTTTCATCATCCGATATCCCAGTGAAAGTGTTCGTGATGAGGTAAGAGATCGGCCACATGATCACTATGCCCAGGCAGTGTTGGCGTGAGCAAGGTCGCGGGCGGCGGCGGTGGCGTGGTATTGGACAGCGCCGTCAGGATGGTGGTGCCGTCCGGATTGTAAGTACCACCATTGACAGGCACGTTATTACCAGACACATCCATCGCATTGGCGTGGAAGCCTTCGGCAGCATTGGTCACCAGTGCCAGATTGTGCGTCTGGAGACCTTTGATCATCGCAGCAACATCCGCCGCTACAGTCGAGTTGGGACCAAGCGCCAATTCATTATCAAAGCGTGCCTCGAAAATGCCACCCTGCGCGCCGTCGAAGTTACCAATATTGGTTTCCCAACCAAGTAGCACTTTCTCAAACGCCTGAATTTGCGCGTGGCTACCGGTCTGCACAAGTTGCTCAGCTTGTGCCCCAAGCGTATTGCCTGATGCGATGAAGTCGGCCCAAAAGTTGGTCTGTGCCGCGTTATCCTGGAAACGTGTCGGAACCACATTGGTCGCGGGAGCCGGAGTCCAGCCATTAACACCAAATGCATGAGCCATGTTCTGTAAATTCGTGTCGCCAGTAACGATGTCGGTAATGTCGAGCAGATTATCGTTGGTTGACCGCGCTGCATCGACATTGAAACCATACTGGTTGTCGAAATTGGTCAGTTGCAGATGGATCTGATCAACAATAGTCTGGGCATGAATGCCCGTCGCGCCGCCGAACTGTTCCGGATGATCATGCATCAGCTTGATCAATCCATTCTCGACGATGGTCAGATCAGTCTGAATTTGCGCCGCACCATCCGGCGTTGCATTCAGTCCGCCAAGGAATCGCGACTGGGCATCGTCAAAGATCACGCCCAACTCGGCAAACGTCGCGTGTGGCGTCTGATTGGTAATCGGAGTTGCCGATGCAGGTGGCGCAAAATTGAACCCAGGATTACCGTCCTGAATACTAAGCGCCTGCAACAGCGGATCGTTCTGAATGGTGTTAATAATGTCGAGGTGCGCAGTGCGCAGCGCCTGTTCAGACGCCGGATCGTTATTCACCACACCCGGTATACTGGCCAGTTCGATAGTGAGATCCGCCAACACAGTATTGACATGGGTCAGCTGATCGCCCGAGAAATCTCCAGCAGCGATTTGTGCCATCAATCCTGACTGAACCACCAGCAGATCATTAGTGACGCGAACATCAGTTCCAAAACCCTGATTGCCATCTGGCACCACGTTATGCCACAATCCACCCAAAATTTCGCGCGTAACGTCATTGAATTTGTCGTTGAAGTACAGATCTCCTGGATTCAGGTTAGCAACCGCCATGTCCATTCTCCTCTGTCACTTATTTATAAAACCCCCAGAAATGTTTCATTTCCATTTTCATCTATCGGTGACATCATCGCTTGATGAGCTTGTCCGTCTTTTAATATCCAGTACTCACGACCATTATCGACTAACACGAAATATTTTTCTGTCAATTTACCCAACATCAAACCGATATCTTTTTCTCGCCAGGCACTGGGATAATTGGGATCGACCCTTGCAACAATGTTTTTCTCATCCCCTGATGGATGCAGTACCACCTTGCATTTATCGGGTCGCAACTTGGATGCTAGTTTCTGGTAACCTTGCTGGCTCTGCAGCCATAGACATTTGAATGCAGCACAACTCGCAGGCCTGTCCTGATAGATCTTGCAGCCAGTACCAATAGCGCAATGTTCGCACCAGGTGTTCTTGTGTTTCTTCAGCTCGTTAACGAACAGAAGCTTGCAACAAAGATTGCAAGTACCACAGTGATTAGGCACCGGCAAACTCACCATAATATTTCCTTTCAGCCAATCGTCTTGCTTTCGCCGCCGTTTTTAATGAATCAAAAATTCCAATATGTGCTTTCTTCCCATCGATATTTATGGTGACCCTGAATTTACTACCAAACAAACCAACTCCGGTAACACCGGTTTTATTGTTCTTAGCAATAGAGCGGTTTTTCCCGTTTTGAATCTGCGCAGCTTCTCTTAAATTTTTCCAACGATTGTTTCCTTGATCACGATCTTCGTGATCTATACCAATCTTAGGGAATTCACCTTTGACAATAACCCAGGCAATAACGTGAGCCATGAAGTGCTTGCCATCTATGTACAACCGTCGGTAATTACGAACTGATTTGTTTCCTTTGAACCAACCCTTGGCCTGGCGAATGCTTGGTTTATTCCATTTAAACAAACCACGTCGTTTGTCATACAACAATAAATCATGAATTCTCTTTGGTGTGATCATACTCAAGAATCACTTCCAGAATTATTTCGTACTCTTTCCCAATAATTTTTCTCTCTCACAATACGAACTAAACGAAGTCCCTCAATGATTAACTTCCGCTCGACTAACGTGAGGTGCAAGGTGCGCCCACTACTAAGATCATCAATAAGCTCATCAACTTCATATACATCACGCATTTAAGTCTTACTCAATCGCAATTGCTTGACACCCGAAGGGTCATGGATTTCTGCGTTCAAAAGATCGAACGCCGAATCCCAGTAGGTCGGATCAGCCTGCGGATAGATCTTGAGCGTAGGGTACCACCAATCTTTATGCCACCAACGCCAATCACGCTTGAACGGAATTACAACATGAGCATTGGGATGGCCCATAGCCCCGGCTAGGTGTGCGGTAGACGTATCAACCGTCACGATGACATCCAGCGTCTCCATCAACCTGACTGTTTCCTTGAAATCCTTTGACATCAGTGGGTGAATACCAGAAATTTCCTCCTTGGTTCTTTGCAACGAAAAAAGCTCGTAGCCTTCGACGTTCAAATAGGTCAGAAAACGTTTAAGACTGAAGGAGCTCTGCGTGACACCAGACCATGTGATCCCCATCTTACCACCAGTGAACTTAAAGTCTGCGGGGATGTATGGTGCACTGGGGATCGTCATTTGTGTAACGCATCCCGTCATCCAAAGCGTATTAAACCACACCGTTTGTGCGTCAAATACCGAGCAATCTTCTGGAATTGTCGTTATAACCTTTACACCATACCCTTCCATGAGACTTGCAATCTCAGGATAGACCAACAGTGTCACACTTTTGCAGCGCTCAACAAGTTTGGGTAAAATCCGCATATACATAATCGCATCACCATAACCCTCTTGGTGATAGATGATCAAATTGCATTTGTTTCCCTGCCACAACGGCAATGAGGTAATTCGCTTGAGAGCGTCCTTGGGCCACGTAACCCAATCGAAGGACTTCCAATGCCAATCGTATTCTGGCATCCCCTTGACATAATCACCAATTGCCAACATGGCAAGACATCTAGCCAATCGTGACAACGCGTGATTTGGATCTAAGTCCATAACTGCTTCAAATTCCAGAATGGCCTGGGCGTGACGATTGCATTGCATCAGGGCCCAACCACAATCGTAGCGGTGCTCAATGATGCGCTGCTTAGTTGCGGGAGAAAACCTATCAAAACCCATGGTAATCTCTCCAAATCAACGAGCAGCAAGCAGGACAGTAAATGTTACGCCTGGATCAGTACCACCCGGTAATGGTCAAGTTCGCCCTGAATGTTTTTGCCAGAGCATTACCTGAAGGAAAATGCCTAAGATTACTATTAATAAGAGGATCACCTGATCCTCAGTTGACAGAAACACTAAAAACAGAAGCAGTAGCGTTATCTGTAAGACGAGTAAAATTAACACCATCTAAAGATTGCTCCAACCATACCTGACACGCACCAGAAGTAGTCCCTTCAGCAATCACTTGCATCGAAAACTCAGATTTAAGCTCTTCGAATGCAATAGCATCACTAGGGCCTGATACAACAGACGCGTCCAATAAAAATACAACGGATGAATCCAATTTCTTGATCATTTTAGTTTCCTCTCAATGCTACGTTTATACGTTCAAACGGTGCATCCCAATTATCAGGATCGTACTGCGGATAGATCTTGATCGTCGGATACCAAACGTCCTTGTGCCACCAACGCAATTCCAAAAATGATTCTAACGTAAATTCCTTCCGCGAATATCCCGACCATGCAATACCAATCCACTCACCAGTGAAATTGAACTCGGTCTTGATATATGGTGCGCTTGGAATCGTCTCTATCGAATATCCCATGATAAAAATCGAATTGAAAAATGTCACCCGTGCGTCAAACTTTGAAACATCCACAGGCACATGACTAATAACCTTAGCACCACAATTCCGCATCAAGCTAACAAGTGTGGGATGCACCACCAAGGTCACGCTCTGGCAACGTCGCACAAGTTCAGGTAAGAACCGTAGCGCCATGATTGCGTCGCCAAACCCCATCTCATGATAGACTAGTAATCGACAACGCCCACCATACCACACTGGCAACTCTAAAACACGATCGATATCACCGTTGCCCGGCTTATTCTTGTCAAATAAATCCCACGCACAACCTGGTGCTGCCTTGCGCCAGTCGTATATATCCCAGGCACAATCAAATTCCGAAAGGCCATTGGTATAATCACCCAATGACAAACGAGCGAGCACCCTGTTCCAACGGGCGTAGCGCTGTTTCGGGTCGAGCTTCAGCACTTCGTCAAATTCGACAGTAGCTTCAGCAAACAAATTGTGTCGCATAAGATCACAACCACGGTGGAGGTGATCAGCAACCGCAAACTGGTCAGGGTCAAAAAATGTTGTTGGCATCACCAGCATCAGACATACTCATACGCTAGCCAACAACCTTCTACGTGGTGTAGCTTATGGCCTAGCGCGTACAGCGCATCGAGAGCTTCTGTCGATTGCACAGTCGGATTGGTATAATCATGATGGATAATAATACCACCCTTACGAACAAGTTGCATTGCCAACTTGTGATCCTTTATGACCGCGTTGAACCCGTGATCCCCGTCGATAAACGCAACATCGAATGGACCCATGGAATCAAAGACGTCATCGTTCTCCCTGATAATCAATTCGAAACGTGAATTGCCCGCAACCATATGACCAGGATGATGCGGCACTTCACATTGCTGTGCCGGAATTTCCAATTGATGATCGAAAACAACATCAACACCAACATAACGCGTGACATTTGGAAAAACAGCAAGAACTGCTAATGCAGTTCTGCCCTCGTTGACACCAAACTCGATCATGCTTGTTGGGTTGACACTATCGATCAGCGTCAATAGCAACTCAAGTTCGCCGGGGATCATATAGGCGCGGACTGACTGTGATTGCCATTTTGGTTCAAGTGTCACAGCCGGTAATGCCATTTCACATTCCCTGTATTTTAAGCGAGGTGGGCGGGATCTTACCTTGTTGTACCCGGGAGCAGCCGCCCGCCCATCCTCTACCGCCGACCGGATCTCCGGCGGGTAACCCAAAAGTCACTTGCGCTCTTTTGCCCCGGACGTCCGTGTCTGATAGGACGCGTCATGACCTTCCGCCGATGCCACGCGCTCACGCTTGGTGCCTTCCTTCCGCTTGTGCGTATCAAGAAACAAATGCGGCGGATCATGCGGACCTACAGAAGCGGCGCCAGAAGGCTCCTTCTCCATGATATTATTGCCGGCGTGGGCAGATAGCAACTCTTCGGGAGTCGGCGTCGGACGCTGCTTGGCATCATACGCCATTTTCTCCTCGTTGTTTTTGATCTGTTCTGCACGCGCCAGGTCTTCTGCGTCAGCCATAATAGTTCTCCTTCGGTGTTGAATGGTTTTAGTGGCACCCCTGAGTTGGATGCCACTAGTTGTCGAACCTACCAGACCAGCGTGTTGGTCCACTGAACCACGCTGCTACCCACGGCGGTAGAACGGCGCAGCGCCCAGTTGATGTCCATGATCATCCGGATCGCGATGCTGTCAGTCTGGAACAACGACCTGACCGGCGACGCAAACGCAGGAGTCGCACCGCCTGTCGTGATACCAGTCGGGCTGGTATCCTCCATATGCAGCACGGCCTGATCACTGACCGCGAAGTTCGGAGTATCCCACGTTGCCGTGATGAAATCCGCTGCATCGATCAGAATCATCGTTCTGTACGCCAACGTGGTCGAGGGAATGATCGGATAGCCAAGCAAGGTACCGCGAGATACTTCTTCACGAAATGGTGTCTCGCCGACCGTGGTCTGCAGCAGTTCTGCCGCCAGCACGTCACCAGGATTCATGATCCACGCCGGAGCACGAATGTTACCTTTTGTGCTGGTGATCAGGGCTTGTGTCAACGCCTTGACATCGGCGATGAAACCAACGATTGACGAGACAGTGCTGGCAGTGATCTTGCCGATGCCATTCAGCAATCCGGCAGGACGCGTGGTATCAGCGGCCGTCGAATCCGTCAGAACCGTGTCAATTGAAACACCGGTGTCTTCCAGGATCGCTTGCCGAACAATGGCCTCGATCGCGGGGATCGAGTGAATGGTGATTTCCCGCGTCAGGGTCGTAATGACACCCATCTTCTTGGGAGTCAACGTGATGCTGGTGAAGGCACCCTGCTTGACCGGGATCGCGGCTCCTTGCGCAATGAATGCACCACTGAGCTGCGTCGCGGTATTGCGCGCCGGCAGACTGATCACACCATTCATTCCGAACGTAAACGAACCACCCAAACCCGAGAGTCTTGGGTAAATCGAGGTCGGCAGCAGCGACTGGATCAAATCACCAATCACGGTCTGGACCAGGTTCGAAGCCCAGCCCGAGGTCGTGGTATCTGCCGGGATCGATGCCGCCTTCGTGATCATGAGTGAAGCAACACGGCGAACCATCTCGCCCTGCTCACCCTCACCATAGATATCCCGCAACACTCCAAGCATTGGAACACGCGGGTCGGCGTAGTGCTTGATCGCCGCCGTGACCGCCTTGAAGATATAGTCAGACGGCCGGATTTTCTTTTCAGGCACCGCAAACAGCCGACCGCGCGAAGACAACGTGGTGTCCTGAATGCCAGGATTGCCACGGGTGACTTGTCCGACCTGATAATGCTGCTCGGGCTGCTGTTCGCCACGCTGATCAATGACGGTCAGCGAGGTGCCGGTCGATGCCCGGGCCAAGTGAGCTTCAGCCCGCTTCATTGACTCAAGCGATTTCTTCTCAGCGTCAAGTTGAGAAGTCAGTTGATCGGTCGTCGCGGTGGCCGCGTCGTCCATCGTTTCATTGGACTCAAGATGAGTAGTGAGTCGATCTTCAAGAGCAACAATCCTCTGCTGCGCATTCTGAATGCGCTGGGCAAGTGTAGACATGACTGGGTCCTTCCCAGCATGAGGTATTTGGCGTACTCGCCGCTAAGACACCATTCAGGTGCGATAAAATTTCTGGCCCCGCCAAACGCCCGTAACATAGCGCTTGACCGGAACACGCACTCCTCGCCATAAAACAGTGCCATCATCCGCGTCACGATCGATCATGGTCTCATCGCCGTGCTTGGCAAAGACCGCGTTCATCGTGTCGTCGGAAATCTTCAGGCTCTTGGCCACCGCCAAGGCATTCGGGTTGGCAGGCACCGAGACCAGTGATGTCTCGATCAGCTCCTGCTTGACATAGTTCTCACCAATGTAATAACCATGGTCATCTTTTCTGGACGTACTATCGAGCGGTATGAACCCGACCGAGACCGCTCTCAGGATTTTAGCGTTGATCAACGCCCGCAACTCATCGTGACGCGGTGACGTGCCGGCAGGAGCCATCATCAAATGTCCACGCAACTTGTTATCCTGAACCCGCAGGTTAGACCAACTACCGATCGGGAAACTGGATTGATGATTGAACAGTGCAATCGGATTCTTGTTGAAATTTTCCAGCACCCAACCACTAGCATCGATCGTATCACCATAACGATCGACAGTCGCATCACTGAGAATAAACTCCATGCCCTCGGCATCCGAGTCATGAATCTTGTGAACAATCTCCATCGTGGCAACCTCCTTCAAGGATTCTTCGTCGTCGCCCTGCTCATCCCATATATCCTGGCAAACCTGTTCGGGGTCGTCAACACCCTGATCTTCCATATTGGAGATGCACTGCTCCATGAAGTCATCCTCGGACTGCTTGTTGGCGCGCAAGTTAACCCGCTGCTGATCCATCGGTGAATGTGGCATGATCGCTCCTGAAGGCCTAGTAACCCTGCGCCTTCAGCTTCGCAAGTGCCTCTGACCTCGCGCGCTCCGTGATGCTCTCGAACGAGACCGCCAGTTGTTCGAAGGCTTCCAGGATCGAGCTCTCAGGCTCGGTCTCATACTTGCGATGATTGGTCTTCAATCTATCGATCGTGTGCCTGATCATCATGGCAGTCGTGTTCGCGTCCAGCATCATGATTGTATCCTCCCGTTTACGTTAGCACGCACGCCGTTGCCCTTGGAGCCTAGACCCCAAGGGCAATAACTTGGAATTCTACTTGCCTCCAGCTGCGCCAGAGCTCCCACTGCTGTCACCAGCTGCGCTGCCCCCGCCGCCGTCGAGCACCGCGTCCCGCAAGCACTTGCCATGCGGATCACGAGTATCGATAAAAGCACAGTATTCGAGACCCTTGGTGCCACGAATGGAAACACGAACCGCCTCGTTCTGCGCAACGGCAGCTGCACTGGCGCCGGGTGGGTACTTCACAGGCCCGGTGTAGTCTGGGTAAGGCGGGCGCCCTGGATCGGCAAAGGCTACCGTGCTCATGAATATAATCAAGATTATCAGATATCTCATTTTCTCTTCCTCCTGGTTAAAATATATTTATGGCGTCCTCGTTGGTAGCTTGCGGTCGATCACGAGATTACCCTGCAACGTGTGAATGGTGTCTCCCATCCGCACTGCCCTCTTGATCACGAACGCTCCAGTCATCGCGGTCGACTTATCGACACCGTCGATCACCTGCAACTCGTGATAGTAAACTCCGGGATCGAAATCGGTATCTTCCGGATTGAGCGTAATCGCCACACCACCCGTAATCGACGCAATACCAGCACCGACAGATTTTTGCACCAGCGCCTCACTATCATCAGCATGCGAGGTCAAAGCCATCCGGTATCTGAATTGCGCACCGAGCGTCGGATCATATGCAGTGCCATCAGCCTGTGTCACAGCCACCGACAACACTGCACTGTTGGCACGATAGATCTTGACGTTCTGGTTACGGACAGTCATTTCGACAATGCCAGCTGATCAGATACCGCACGACTAGTAAATTTTCCAAACTTGTCGTGCAAACGTGGATTGTCTTTATGCGATTGTCGAGTTGCAGCATCTCGTTTTTTACGACCTTTGTGGCTAGCTATCTTCATCCGTTTTCTTGCCGCCGGAGTACTACACCTCTTTTTTGCAGAAGTTGACATCTTCGCTTTTGTCTCTGTGCTAAATATTCTACCTATAAATTTTGCAGATTTTTCATCGTATTTAGCGTGACACTTCGCACATAATTCTAACCAATCTTCGCGATCGCGCGTATATCGCGCGTGACTCTTACTAGCATAGTATGTACGTTTCTTTTTGCTTCCACAACGTTCACAGCGACCAATCTTGGGGTAATTTGATCGCATCCATGTATGAAGCGCCATATAGCCAACATCGTCACCCTTCCATTTAGGGTGTGCTATTCCTCTCAGGCTGCCATCAAAAACCATCGTTCTTTTCTCCAGCTCTAGGTTTTAAAACCTCGCCAGTGAACATCGTTCTTACTTCCCTTTCAGTACCATGTTCATGAATATTATAAGGATCGTTACCTGGACCGTGGTGCGGTGCATAAGGACGTTTGCCGTCAATCATGAAGAATTCCATGCACTCATGTCGCTCGACCAGCAAGAACTGTTCAAACAACCAACGCCGCCACGAACGCTCGTCATAGGCAGCAGGCGGCACCGGCATGAAATGATTGACGCGATAATGCTGACCATCATTGGGTTTGTAAGTATCGTAACCCATCGTTGTGATAATCAGGGTCAGACCTTCAGAACCCTGACCACGATCGATCGTCGCCAATCGCATCATCCAGCCCGGCCGATACCGACATTCATTGACGAGCTTCTGAAGCAGTAACGGAAATGGAGCCTTCTGATAATAATCAGTCATGGCAGAAACCTCGCGGAAAGTAAAACGGCAGCAGTGGCCCCACAAAGCAGCGCTGTGCTACCGTCTTCCCACAGCAGGGCACCGAGACAGATGAGAACCAGAACAAATGCTGCTGTAATCATGGTTTATAGATCGAGGCACGGACCGCGCAATCTTTTGCTTCCATCAACTTGCGAAGCGCCATGGTGCGCTCGGGATTGCTGGGCAGGGCGTCAACCATCCACTTTGCAACATCACTAAACATTGCGCTCGTTTGTTGCAAATCCTCGCGCAAATGCGCATAGGCAAAGAACTGCAGCATGGGTTCGTCTTCACCGATCATCGATCTCTCCTAGTAGGTCTGCCACGGACATCGGGCGTTCGCACAATACTGCTGCACACCACATGACCCACACTCAAGACAGCGATTGGGCAATTGTTCGTGCATGGTCTTAATAATAAAATCACGTGTAAAACCGCGCTCGTAGGCAAGCTGGCTCGGACGCGGAGCCAGCTCACCTTTCATACGAGCGGCTATCGATTTGTAATCATAGACAAGTGACGTCATCACAACACCTCCAACCCAATCAACTGCCAATCAACCATTTGGTAGCACCAAGAATGATCGCGGCCGCAATATTCGATCCGATCAAGACCCCGACTGCGGGACCTGCCCGCTCCAGCAAATCATCGGTTTTGATCTTGAAGATAAACATGACAGCGACCACGGCACCGCCGATCATGACAAGACCACCGTCGAACAAACCCATGTAGAAAATAACTGTCGGATACCAAGTCATCGGTTTTCTCCCTGCTCAGCCAATCATGCTGGAAATATCTACCGGCTTCATCTGCGACGCCATCGCCGATGCCATCGCCAAAGCAACCATTCCATCTATCCGACCTGTCGACTTGTTCTTCGATAGCTTGCGATTGGCGTCATCCTTGCCTTCGACCACTGCACAAGCTGCGCACATGGCCAATACAGGATGATTGCCATGGGCGATCGTCTTACTCAAGATCGCCGCCTCCAAATCACGCAATGCAGGCGACATCGACTGGGTACCTTGACCGAACTCGACAAATCGCTCCTCGATAAACTGCGTACTGAAACCCGCCTTCTCCAGCCACGGCTTGAGATGTTTCATGTTCCAGCGATCGAACCCCAATTTGACGATATTGTATTGGTCGAACTGCTGCTTCAAGAAATATGCCACGTATTCGTAAGATACCGTATTGCCCGGCGTGGTCTGCAAAAAACCCTTCTCGGCCCACATATCATACGGCACATGATCGAGCCTAGACTTCTCACGCAACCCCTCGGACGGCAACCAGAATGTCGGGTGTACCTGCCATACAAGATCGACAAGCCCAATCTTGACATAAGCCGTTAGATCGTTAACCGATGACAAATCAAGCCCGGCATAGACCGGAATGTTTCTGACATCCTTGGCTTCGGCACCACAAGTTTGCCAAACGCTTCGAGACACAAACGGATTACTGCTTTCAACCCGCTGGTTCAAAATCAGGTTGCGATACTGCGCCTCACGCGACGGCATGCGCCTCGCGCTTTCTGCCATCGCCATGACTTCCTTCTCGTTAAGGAAATCACCCAGTGCCGGATTAGCCTTGGCGATGGTCTTACGATCGAATGGATCGTCATCAATCGGTGCCGTATACAGCTGCACCACGGTTGCGGGATCGGTGCCGGTCAACGCATCATCAATCAAGATCGACAGCAAATCGCCATCGGTAGGAGCCTGGGTCGATATGATAATCGACAATGGATCTTCTTGCGCGCCGGTTGCGGTTTCCAGCGCCTCATAAAGCTCGCTGCGCGGACCACGCACCTGGCCCAGCTCATCGTGAACGATAAAAGCCGGGCTGAGACCGAATGCCGTGGTTACCTCGGCCGATAGCGCACGATATAACGTTCCTTTGGTCGGGCATGCCAATTGCTTGGCGGTGTCGCGAATGATAATAAGGTTTACCAGCTTGGGCGACATCCGAACTATCTTGGCAGCCAAGCTGAAGATCAAAGCCGCCTGATCGCGCGATTGCGCTGCGCTGAATAGCTGACTGTTCTTCTTTGCCGGCGGTCCGGCCAGATGCAACAGCAACAAGAAAGCGGCAAACGTGGTCTTGGCGTTCTTGCGTCCAAAGCTCAAGATGGCGCGGCGCGTGATCGCCTTCTTGTTGTTGTATATCTTGATCAGCAAATCGCACTGCCATTGACGAAGCCTGACCGGTTTGCCTACATCTGTGCCTTCAGGAATCAAGCAGCGACTCTCGATCCATCTAATAGCGACGCCAGCATCTCCCTCTACTTCTTTCGATGACCACCCCATGATTCCTCTTCAGACATATCAACCATGCGAGCAGATGCGCGCTTAAGATCAACAGCAGTCTTGTTGTGTGTTGATTGATGAGTTATTCGACAAGATGTTGAAAGTTTCCTGACAATAGCAGACTCGGCTTCCTTCGCCTTCCTGAGTTCTAGGTATATGTGAACATCAGCACGATCTTTCTTCCTGCAGTACGCCTTCATCAACCCGTGCGCTCTGCGTTCTTCAACGATGTGCTGACAAAGTGAAATAAGAATGTGATGATTAGCCGGAATGAAATGATCGGCTGGCATACTGTTGACGATACGACGCCATTCGATAGCCTCCTCATCGTCAAGATCATACGGAGGCTCCGGCCGGGTAAGGCCAGCCGCTAGACCAACGTCCTTAATCAACAAATCTTCCATAGACTTTCTTGGCAAAACAAAACTATCCTTTTAGATTTCGTTTGAATTTATTACAAGCCTATCGCCGTTCATACAGGGTAGCGAGTTTCAGCTAGGCGGCGCTCCGTTTGGGGAGGGGAGGTCGAAAT
>WNGM01000863.1_pt1 | contig 27953 bp, 24 predicted proteins | sample 5400571 | NCBI WGS metagenome assembly WNGM01 (sample SAMN13153378, study PRJNA577476) | soil metagenome | isolation source: 100 cm soil or saprolite under Garry oak tree replicate 2 | place: USA:California | collected 2016-06-15 | reverse complement strand
AGGATCTCCGTCGCGGATCGCGTGAAGACCGCGTGGACCTCGGCTCCGTGCCGGATGAGCTCGTGGGCCAACTTCACGCACTCGACCGCGGCGATGCTCCCGGTGACGCCGAGGACGATCGTCTTGCCTTGGAGCTTGATGCTCTTGACCCCTCGGAGCCGCTCGGCCGGATGCATTCTGCTGACGATTGCCATACGCGATATATAGCTGTGGTCCCGACCTCGCGGGGACGCGATCCCTGATGCCGGCCGAGCAACCTTTAATCCGCGACGCCCGTTAGCTCCGGCCGCTTCGATGGACTATCAGACGACGCTAGAGCATCTCTACCGGCTGGAGCGGTTCGGGATCAAGCTCGGCCTGGAGAACATCCGGCGGCTCCTGTCCCTCCTTGGCGACCCGCAGCGTGGCCTGAAGGTGCTCCACGTCACCGGCACGAACGGGAAAGGCTCCGTGTGCGCGTATGCCGCGTCCGTCCTGGGGGCCGCGGGATACCGCGTCGGGCTGTACACATCCCCGCATCTCGTCCGGTTCAACGAGCGGATTCGCGTGAACGGAGAACCGATCACCGATGACGACGTCCTGCGCCTCTGGTCCGGCATGCAACCTGCGATTCAGGGGATGACCTCAACGCGGGCGATCGACCACCCGACCTTTTTCGAGGTCACGACCGCGATGGCCTTCGAGTATTTCCGGGAGAGGAAGGTCGACCTCGCGGTCATCGAAGTCGGGATGGGCGGTCGGATGGACGCGACGAACGTGGTGGACGGCCTCGTGTCCGCCATCACGCGGGTGGACCTGGAGCACACGGAGCACCTGGGCAAGACGGTGGAGCGGATCGCCCGCGAGAAAGCGGGGATCATCAAGCCCACGTCGCGGGTCGCGACGGTCGACCAGGAGGCTCTCCCGGTCATTGAGGCGAGATGCCGCGAACTCCACGTGCCTCTGTCGGTCGTAGGACGGGATGTCCATGCGGAGCGCATGGCCGGGGACCTCCGCGGCCAGGTCGTCCGAGTCCGCGGGTCCTTCGGATCGGTCGAGGTTCAGACGCCGTTACTCGGCTCATTCCAGGTGGAGAATCTCGGGATCGCCGTGGCCGCCCTGGAGGAGATCCGCTCGAGCGGGCTCCCAATTCCGGACGAAGCGATCCGCTCTGGGATTGCCTCCGTTCGATGGCCGGCCCGAATGGAGATCGTCCGAACGTCCCCGCTCGTCGTCGTCGATGGCGCGCACAACCGCCCCGCGGCCGAAGCCCTCGGCACGTCGATGGCCGAGACGTTCCCCGGTCGCAAGGCTTTCCTCGTCACGGGGATCTTGAACGACAAGGACCTGCCGGGCATGGCCGCCGCGTTAGGGCCGATAGCCCGCCGCGTCTTCGCCTGTCGACCCAAGACCCACCGCGCCTACGACGCAGAGGATGTCGCGGCGGCCTTCCGCCCGTATGCCGAGTCCAGCGTCGTCGGCCCGGTCCGAGACGCGATCGATGCGGCGCTCGGAGCAGCGGGGCCGGACGACCTCATCCTGATCACGGGCTCGATCAACACGGCGGGGGAGGCCCTTGACCATCTCGGCGTCCGCCCGTGATCGGCTCGCGTTCATCATGCGCGATCTTTCCCGCCGGTACCTGCCGGAGGGGGATCTGCACACGGGCGAGACGGCCCTGGCGAAGATCGTCGCGGAAACGGAGGATCCGTTCAAAGTCCTGATCTCCACGATCCTGTCCCAGCGGACCCGCGACGAAATGACCGAGATCGCTTCGAGGCAGCTCTTCTCGAAATACGGCAGCCCCGCGGAACTTGCCGCGGCGGACGCGCGCGACCTGGAGCGGCTCATCAAGCCGGTCGGGTTCTACCGTCAGAAGGCCGTCCAGATCGTGAAGGTGAGCCGGGCCCTCCTCGACCGCCACGCCGGCTCGGTGCCCCGGACCTACGAGGAGCTGATCGAACTTCCCCAGGTCGGCCCGAAGACGGCGAACTGCGTCCTCGTCTACGGATTCGGCGTGCCGCGCATCCCGACGGACACCCATGTCCATCGCGTGAGCAATCGTCTCGGCCTCGTGCGGACCAAGACCCCCGAGGCGACGGAACGGCGACTCATGCGCACGGTGCCGGAGGAGTACTGGCTCCACATCAACGAGTTGTTCATCCGATTCGGGAAAGACCTCTGCCGACCGATCGGTCCCCGATGCCCGCAGTGCTCGTTCACCTCGTTCTGCCGTTTCTATCCGAGGACGAAATGGTCACGGGACGCCCGTCGCCGGAGGCGGAACGCCGCGAGACGCTGAGCTGGCTGCACCTTGATATCGGTGCGCGTGGGTGTCGGATGCGATGCGAATCGACTTCCTCGAGTACGCGGCGATGGACCTTCCGCGGAAGGAGCCCTTCACGATCGCGAAAGGATCTTCGACCGTGGCCCAGAACGTGATGGTCATCGTGCATTCGGGCTCTCGTTCAGGCAACGGGAGCGGCGCGCCGACGGATGTGACCGGGGAGACGGTTCGGTCCGCGATGGACGCGATGAAGTCCATGGCGCGGGGCTTGGAAGGATTCACGTTCGAGCGGCCTCGCGAGGTGGCGGACAAGATGGACAAGATCCTCCCGGGCAACCCGTCGGTCAAGGCCGCGATCGACATCGCGGTGCACGACCTCGCCGCGCAACACGCGGGCGTCCCGCTGCATCGGTATCTCGGCGCGACCCGGGATCGGATGGTCACGGACATGACGATCGGGATCATGGACACGCGAAGCGCGGTCGAGCGAGCCGAGAGGTGGGTCCAGGCCGGATTCCGTGCGCTGAAGGTGAAAGTCGGCCGAGACCCGAAAACCGATTTGGATCGGCTGCGCGCGATCCGTGGGGCCGTCGGTCCCCGGATCGACTTGCGGATCGACGGGAACCAAGGATACACCTGGAGTCAGGCGCTCGGCTTGGCCCGGGCGGCGAAAGACCTGAGCATCTCGATCTTCGAGCAGCCGGTGGCCACCACGGACATGGAGGGAATGCGCGTCCTGACGGAATCCTCGCCAATTCCGATCATGGCGGACGAGATGGTCCTCACGCCGGACGACGCGAAGAAGGTCCGGTGGGCGAACGCCGCGAAGGCCGTGAACCTGAAGCTCATGAAACATGGCGGGGTATGCCGGGCGATCGACGTGAACACGATCTGTGAATCCGCCGGCTACCCGACGATGGTCGGTTGCATGGGGGAACCCCAGATCTCGATCGCCGCCGCGCTGGCCTTCGCCCTCGGCCAGAAGAACGTTCGATGGCTCGACTTGGATTCGCACTTCAACCTCGCCGAGGATCCGTCCACGGGCCTGCGGTTCGAACACGGGGAGCTCATCGCCCCCGACCGACCCGGGCTCGGCATTGCTTTGTCTTGACGTCTTCTAGGGCTCGGCCGGCGGTCCCGCGTTCAGGGCGCGGTCCTGTTCCTCTTCCTCAATCACGCGAGCGACCGCGACCACCTCGTCCCCGTCGCCGAGGCGCTGGAGCCTCACGCCGCGAGCCGCGCGGCCCTTCACGCTGATGTCCGTGACGGCGCAACGAATCACGACGCCTGCCTTCGTCGTCGCGAGGAGATGCTCCTCCGGCCGTATCCGCTCGAGAGGACCGTCAAGAGTTCGGCTTCCGGGTTGGTCGATAGGGCCATCGACACGACCTCGTCTCCTGGTCGGACCCGCATGCCCGCCACCCCCGCCGCGGGTCTCCCCATCGGGCGGACTTCGTCGATCGGGAATCGATTGGCATATCCACCGGAGGAGGCGAGGATGACCTCCTCGTTGCCGCCGGCGATCTGGACGTCGATCAACTCGTCCCCCTCGTTCAGCTTGATTGCACGGATCCCGCTCTCGCGGATGTTCTGGAATTCCGCGAAACCGGTCCGCTTGATTCGTCCTCGTTTGGTCACGAAGACGAGGAATCGGTCCTGGGGGAAATCTCGAGTCGGGATCATCGCCTCGACCTTCTCGTCCGGATCGAGGCGTTCCAAAAGGTTCACGACGGGCTTCCCTCGCGCGTATCTGCCCGCGGCGGGCAGCTTGAAGGCCTTTCGCTTGAACACCTTCCCTTTCGACGAGAAGAACAGGATGAAATCGTGAGTTGAAGCGACGAAAAGGTCGACGACGTAGTCTTCCTCTTTGGTGTCCATGCCCGTGACCCCCTTTCCGCCTCGACGTTGTTTCCGGTACACGCTGACAGGTAGCCGTTTGATATAGCCCGTGTTCGTGATGGTCACGACGTTGTCTTCCTCGGGGATGAGGTCCTCGATCTGCATGTCGTAGGCTTGGAGCTCGACGGTCGTCCGGCGGTCGTCTCCGAACTTCTCCTTGATTTCGCGGAACTCGGATTTCAAGATGTCCAGGACCCGCTCTCGGGACGCCAGGATCGATTCGAGGTTCTCAATCTTGTGGTTCAAGTCGGTCTTCTCCTGGCGCAGCTTTTCGATCTCAAGTCCGGTGAGCTGGCGCAACGTCATCGCGAGGATGGCCTTTGCCTGGTTCTCGCTCAGGAGATAGCGATTCATCAGGCCCGCCTGCGCCTCGTCTGCATCCCGCGCGCGTCGGATGAGCCGAATCACGTCGTCGAGGTGGTCGACCGCGGTGATGAGGCCCTCCACGATGTGAAGGCGCTCCCGTGCCTTCTTCAGGTCAAACTCCGTGCGGCGCCGCACGATAATGACCCGGTGGTCGATGAACGCCTGCATCGAGTCCTTGATCGGCAGAACCCGCGGTTGTCCCTCGAGCAGGGCGAGGTTGATCACGCCGAACGTCGTCTCCATTTGCGTGTGGTGGTAGAGCTGGTTGAGGACCACGTCCTCGACGGCGTCCCGCTTGAGCTCCAACACGATTCGCATGCCGTCTCGGTCGCTCTCGTCCCGGAGGTCCGTGACGCCCTCGATTTTCTTCGACTTCACGAGCAAGGCAATCGACTCGACGAGGGACGCCTTGCTGACCATGTACGGGATTTCCGTGATGACGATCCGGGCGCGGTCGTGGCCCGCCTCCTCGAACTTCGCCTTCGCACGGATCCGGATGAGCCCACGCCCGGTCCGGTACGCGTCCGCGACGCCATCCGCGCCGTATAGGATGCCGCCCGTGGGAAAGTCGGGGCCGCGAATCGGACCCGTCTCAGGGTTGTACAGGTCGATCAACTCGGCCTGAGGGTTGTCAATCAAGACGATGAGCGCGTCGACGATCTCTCCGAGATTGTGAGGCGGGATGTTCGTCGCCATTCCGACCGCGATTCCGCTGGAACCATTGACCAGGAGATTCGGGAACTTCGAGGGAAGGACCAGAGGCTCCTTCAGCGTCCCGTCGAAGTTGTCCATCCAGTCGACGGTGTCCTTCTCGAGGTCCTCGAGCATCGCCTCCGCGGTCTTCGCAAGCCGGCACTCCGTGTACCGCATCGCGGCGGGCTCGTCCTCCGTGCTCCCCCAGTTTCCTTGTCCGTCAATCAACGGGTACCGGAGCGAGAAGTCCTGAACCATCCGGGCCAAAGCATCGTAGACCGCGAGGTCCCCATGCGGATGCCACTTGCCGAGCACTTCCCCGACCACGCGGGCCGCTTTCTTGTGCGCGGACCCGGAGCCCATCCCGAGCTCGTTCATCGCGTGCAGTATCCGGCGCTGTACGGGCTTCAGCCCATCGCGCACGTCGGGCAGAGCCCGGCCGACAATGACGCTCATCGCGTAGTCGATGTAGGAGCGATGCAGCTCGTCCTCGATCGGCTGAGGCGAAACGCGCGGACGGGACTCCTGGGCTTCTTCCGGCATGGTGCTCCTAGATGTCCAGGTTCACGACTTCCTTCGCGTGCTCCTGGATGTATTGCCGGCGGGGCTCGACGGCCTCCCCCATGAGGATCGAGAACAGCGCATCCGCGGTCGCGGCGTCCTCGATCGTTACTTGCTTCAACAGGCGGCGCGCCGGATCCATCGTCGTCTCCCAGAGCTCGTCGGCGTTCATCTCTCCCAGGCCCTTGTACCGCTGGTACACGACCCCTTTGTCGCCGAGTTTCTTCGCGAGGTCTTCGCGCTGCTTCTCCGTGTACGCGTAGTGGAGATCCTTGCCTTTCTTGATCTTGTACAAGGGCGGTTGCGCGATGTAGACGAACCCGCTATCGAGGAGCGGCCGCATGTATCGGAAGAACAGCGTGAGCAGCAGCGTCGTGATGTGCTGGCCGTCGACGTCCGCATCGGCCATCGTGATGATCTTGTGGTACCGGACCTTTGCGAGATTGAACTCTTCGCCGATGCCCGCCCCGATCGCGGTGATCAGCGTCCGAATCTCCTCGTTCTTCAGCATCTGATCGAGTCGCGCCTTCTCGACGTTCAGGATCTTCCCGCGAAGCGGGAGGATGGCCTGGAACTCGCGGCGACGGCCCGCCTTCGCAGAACCGCCGGCGGATGGCCCTTCCACGATGAAAAGCTCCGACTTGGCCGGATCGCGCTCCTGGCAGTCCGCGAGTTTTCCAGGGAGGTTGAAACCTTCCAGGAGGCCCTTCCGTCGCGTGAGCTCACGGGCCTTTCGCGCCGCCTCGCGCGCCTGCGCCGCCAGGACCGCCTTCCCGATGCAGATCTCGGCGACCTTCGGCGTTTCCAGAAAGAACTCGGTGAGCTTCTCATACACGATGGACTCGACGATCCCCTTGACCTCGGAGTTTCCGAGTTTCATCTTCGTCTGCCCCTCGAACTGCGGTTCGGGGATCTTGAGACTGAGAATCGCCGTCAAACCCTCGCGGGCGTCGTCGCCCTCCAGGTTTTCGCCTTGCTTCAGGTACTTGTTGTCCTTCGCGTACTTGATGAAGGCGCGTGCCAGCCCGGCCTTGAAGCCGACGAGGTGGGTGCCCCCCTCGATCGTGTCGATGTTGTTGACGAACGTGAAGATGGACTCATTGTAGCCGTCGTGGTATTGCATCGCGACTTCGACGAGGGTTCCGTCGGACTCCTTCGCGAACCGGATTGGATTCGGATGCAGCGGGTTCTTCGCCCGGTTGATCCACTTGACGTACTCGGCGATGCCACCCTGAAATTGGAAGACGTCCCCGCGATCGTGGACCTTGTCCACGATGATGATCCGAAGGCCGGCGTTGAGGAATGCAAGTTCCCGCAAACGGGTCGCCAGGATGTCGTAATCAAACTCGATCGATTCGAAGACCTGCGAATCCGGAAGGAACGTGATGATCGTGCCGGTGCCTTCCGCCGGTCCGACGACCTCGAGGTCCGAGGCCTTCTTCCCGCGTTCGAAACGCATCCGGTGCTCCTGCCCGTCCCGTTTCACGCGGACCTCGAGCCATTCGCTGAGGCCGTTGACGACCGAAAGCCCGACGCCGTGCAGACCGCCGGACACACGGTACATCTTCCGCTCGAACTTGCCGCCGCTGTGCATCCGCGACAGGACGATTTCGACGCCGGGCGCGCCGTACTTCGGATGGATGTCGACCGGGATCCCCCGGCCGTCGTCCGCGACCGTGACGGACCCGTCTTCGTTCAAGGTGACCTGGATTTCCTTGCAGAAGCCGGCCATCGCTTCGTCAATCGAGTTGTCGACGACCTCGTGGACGAGGTGGTGGAGGCCGCGGGTGTCGACCGAGCCGATGTACATCGCAGGGCGTTTTCGGATCGCCTGCAGGCCTTCGAGGACCTGGATCTGCGTGGCGTCGTAGGCGGTCTCTTCTACCATCTATTTCGTAACCTCTTAGAGCGCGTTCCGGTGCCCTCTCGCAGCCCATCCCGAAGGATGGTCCAAGTAAGCGCAGGGCGTTTATAAACGTTCGGAGGCCAGTTTCTATGGAGAAAACAGACCACTACGGGCGAGGTCTCTTCGGGGTCGACTATTTAAATACTTTAGCACGGTCATTTTCGACCCGTTATTCGTGATTCAGAGAACATCCGATGGATGGGCAGAAATTCGGCGGTCGCGGAGCTTATTTTCGCTTCCACCGGACCCCGTCGCGGGTATCCTCCAGGACGACGCCGACCGCCGCGAGGGCGTTGCGAATTCGGTCCGCGGTCGCGAAGTCTTTCCGATTGCGGGCGTCCTCTCGGAGCGCAACGATCAGGTCGAGGAGGCCATCTACGAGGTCCGCGCCATGCGCGGCCGGCTCGAGGATGCCCAGCACGTCTCCGAACGTCTGGTACGCTCGAGCAGCGTCGTCGAGGGCGCCGCGCCCCACACCCGTTTCGAGGGCCTTGTTCACCACGCGTCCGTACTCGAAGATCACCGCGATGGCCTCCCGGGTGTTGAAGTCGTCCGACATCGCCGCATCGAAATCCGCGAGGGCCTTCGCCGACGCCACCATCAGCGAGTGATCACCTTTCCCGGTCTCGGGCGCCCGCCGGCGTTCCGCCTCGACCGTGCGTGTCGTCTCCCGAAGCCGCTCGTACGATCGCTTCGCCTCGTCGAGGAGCTCCGGCGCGAAGTCGATGGGTCCGCGGTACTGGACGTTAATCAGAAAGAAGCGGATCACCTCGGGCTCGTAGAGCTTCAGGGCCGCCTTCACCGGCCAGTAGTTGCCGAGGGACTTGTGCATCTCCTCCCCTTTCACGGTGACCATGCCGCCGTGCACCCAGTACTTCACGAAGGGCGTGATCCCCGTGTACGCTTCGGCCTGGGCGATTTCCGCCTCATGGTGGGGGAACATCAGTTCCGTCGCCCCGCCATGGAGGTCGTATTGCGGTCCGAAGTGTCGGATCGTGATGGCAGTGTCCTCGATGTGCCATCCCGGCCGGCCTTTTCCCCACGGGCTGTCCCACGCGGGTTCGCCTGGCTTTTGCGCTCGCCACAGGACGAAGTCGGCGGGATGCCTCTTCCGCTCCTCGATGGCGATGCGTGCCCCGGGACGTAGCGACTCGACCTTTTGTCCGCTCAGCTTGCCCCAGCCGGAGAACGTAGTGGTGTCGTAGTAGACGCTCCCGTCCTCGGCGACGTAGGCGTCTCCCTTCTGGATCAGTCCTTGGATCTGCTCGATGATGTCGTCGATGTAGTCGGTCGCGAACGCATACACGTCCACCGAATTGCAGCGGAGCGCGTCCATCACCTCGAGGTACTCGCCGAAATACTGATTTACGATGTCCTTCCACCCGCGTCCGGTCTTCTGCATCTTCTCGATGATCCGGTCCTCGATGTCCGTGACGTTCTGCAAGTAGAACAGGTGGTACCCTTTGTGGCGGAGGAAGCGGGCGACGACATCGAATGCGACGTAGGTCTTCGCATGGCCCATGTGCGTCTCGTCTTGCGGGGTGAGCCCGCAGACGAACATCGAGACGCGGTTGGCATGGAGGGGAACGAACTCCTCCTTCTTCCGGGACAGCGTGTTGTAGACTCGGATGGGCATCGCGCGGTCCGCATGAAGGCGGCGCGTATTAAGGTTCTTGAGCGACATGCAGGGCGCGTCCCATTTTTTCAGAGTTTGTCAATCGCGATGTAGTTGATGCGCAAGACTTATGGACCCCGGGCCCGCAATGATGGCCGGCCATGGCGGGTCTCCTCTCCTCCCGGCGTCCGGCGAGCGGTCGTGTCTCTTGGCCACGCGGACTCCGGCGGGCCGCCTTTCTTCTCGCCGCGAGCGTCGCACTCTTCTGGTCCTCGGTGGCATTCGGTCGATGGATTATTCCGATTCCGGATTCCGGTCCGATCTATGGAGACCTGCTGATCGCCTGGGTCGCCGTCCTCGTCCACATGTCCGCATGGCCGAACCTCTGGGCCGGACTCCGCGACCTCCGGGCTCGCGAGCCCAACGAGGCAAGTGTCCTCGTAGCATGGAGGGCGTTCCTGCTCACCGTCGTCGTGGTCGCCGCAGCCGTCGCCATCCTCCTATTCGAGTACCGGGCGATCGTGTCACCAGATGCGTGGATGTTCATCCTATACGTGACCGTCTTCCAGTACATCGGCTGGTCGTTTGTCCCGATCCTCGCCCTCCAGGGCGTCCTCTTCGGTCGCGTTGCGGGCTACCTCGAACCGCGGTTCCGGTATCTCGCGGATATCGGAGCGTTCGTCTTGTTCACCGTGGCGGCCGCGACGACCGGGGTCGTCCTCCAGAATCCCGGGGCAACCGCCTTCGCACAAGCTTGGAGCTTGGGCTCCGGCATCCTTCCGGCAGCGGCACTGATGGGCTACGTCCTGATCGCTCTCGCGATGACCGCCCACTTGGCCCCGGCGACCTCGCGGTTCCCCGTGTGGTCGCGACTACGCCCGCGCGGGTCGTCAACCGAGCGCTCGCTCCAGGTCTTCCGTTAGGTCCTGAACGTCCTCGAGTCCGATCGAGAAGCGCACCAAGCCATCCGTGATTCCCTGCTTCTCCCGCTGTTCCTTCGGCACGCTTGCGTGGGTCATCGATGCCGGATGCTCGATCAACGACTCGACGCCACCGAGGCTCTCGGCCGGCACGATCACCTCGAGCCGTTTGAACCGCTCGACGATCCGGGACGGATCGCGAACCTCGAAGCTCAGCATCCCGCCGAAGCGACGCATCTGTTTCTTGGCAATCGCGTGGCCGGGATCGTCGGGGAGGCCGGGGTAATGGATCTTCGCGACGGCTTTGTGCGTTTTCAGGAATTTCGCCAGCGCTTCGGCGTTGTCGCAATGTTTCTCCATGCGGACCGCGAGGGTCTTGATCCCCCGCAGCGTGAGCCAACAGTCGAAGGCGCTCGGAATGGCGCCGAGCGCGTTCTGGGAGAACTTGAGCTTCTCGTGGAGGTCGTCCCGGTTCATCACGAGCGCGCCCCCGAGCAGATCCGCATGCCCGCCGATGTATTTCGTCGTGCTATGGACGACCAGGTCGACCCCGAGCGCCAGCGGATTCTGCAGGGCCGGCGACGCGAACGTGTTGTCGCACACGCTGATCGCGTCGTGTGCCTTGGCGAGGACGGCCAGCTCCCGGAGGTCGACGACTTTCATCAAGGGGTTCGTCGGGGACTCCGTCCAGAGCATGCGGGTCTCCGATCGGAATGCGTCCTCGGCGTCGACGAGGTCTCGGAGGTCGACGAATGTCGACTCGATCCCGTAGTTGCTCATGATTCGCGTGAAGATGCGATAGACCCCGCCGTAGCAGTCGTCCGTCACGACGACGTGGTCTCCTTTCTTTAGAAGGGTGAGGGACGTCGTGATGGCGCCCATGCCACTCGAGAACGAGAGGGCGTACTTCGCGCCCTCCAGACCGGCGAGGCTGTTCTGCAGCGCATCCCGCGTCGGATTCGAGCCGCGCGCGTACGCGTACTGGTCCTGTGTCTTCCGGGAGTATGTCGAGGTCAGGTAGAGCGGCGGCGTCACCGCGCCCGTGCGCGGATCCGGTTCCTGCCCGACATGGATGGCCTTCGTGGCAAAACGCATAGGATCGCCGGGGACGGAGTCGCGGGCCCGGCGTAAATAGGCTTGCTAGGCGCGGCCCGCCAGGTACTCGATGACGTCGATGCGGGTGATGATCCCTTCGAGCCGGTTCTCCTTGCCGATGACGACCGCCGGATTGCCGCGCATCAACAGTTTGTACACCTGCTCGAGGTCCGCCCCTGGCTCCACGATGGGGAACGGCTTATCCATCACCTTGGCGACGTAATCGTCGTACATCTTCGGATTCTCGAGCAGAGCCTTCATGAGGATCTCCTCCCGCAGGCTGCCGACGAGGATGCCCGTGTCCATGACCGGGAGCTGGGACACGTTGTACTGGCGCATCATGTCGGCCGCCTCGCGGACCTTCGCGGCGATGTCGATCGTGATGACGCCGGGAATCGTTCGCTCCTTCGCCCGGAGGATCGTCATGAGCGGCGCGACCGGTTCCTCCAGGTAGCCTTGCTCCTTCAACCACTCCTCGTTGTGCGCCTTCGACAGGTAGCGCTCTCCCGTGTCGGGCAAGAGGACGACCATCACGTCGTGTGGACCTAGATTCTCTCCGATCCGTCTCGCCGCGACGACCGCGGCACCGCTGGAGCTGCCCGCGAGGATCCCTTCCTCTCGGGCGAGGCGGCGGGTCATCAGGTACGATTCTTTGTCGCCCACCTTCACGATTTCATCGATCGTGTCGAACCAGGTGGACTCGGGCACGAAGTCCTCCCCGATTCCCTCGATCTTGTACGTGTGGGCCTTCATTGACTCCTTCTTGTAGAAGTAGTCCTTCAAGATCGAACCGAGCGGGTCGACCCCGATGACCTGGACCTTCGGGTTCTTTTCTTTGAGGAACTTGCCCACGCCGCTGATCGTGCCGCCGGTCCCCATCCCGCAGACGAAATGCGTGACCGTCCCGTCCGTATCCCGCCAGATTTCCGGGCCCGTCGTCTCGTAGTGCGCCCTCGGATTCGCCTGGTTCGCGTATTGGTTGGGCAAGATCGAGTTCGGCGTGTCTCGATGGATTCGCTCCGCGACGCGGTAATAGGACTCCGGGTGTTCCGGCGGGACCGCGGTGGGCGTCACGACGACCCGGGCCCCGAGGGCCTTCAGGAGATCGATCTTCTCCCGGCTCATTTTGTCCGGCATCGTGAAGACCGCGCGGTAGCCCTTGATCGCGGCGACCATCGCCAACCCGAGGCCCGTGTTGCCGCTCGTCGGCTCGATGATCGTCCCCCCGGGTTTCAAGAGCCCTTTCGCCTCGGCGTCCTCGATCATCTTCTCGCCGATTCGGTCTTTCACGCTTCCGCCCGGGTTCATCATCTCGAGCTTCGCGAGCGCGAGGCAGGGGACGCCCGCCATGATTTTCGGCAGTTTGACCAGGGGCGTGTTCCCAATCGTGTCGAGGATGCTCTCGAAGTATCGCATTCCTAGGCCGACCCCATCGCCGACGTTCGATGAAAAGGATGGTCGCTATAAGAACGTGCGCGGGTCGGTCAACGGCCAGTGTCATCTGAGCGCGCATTTGAGTTCGTACGGGTCGAAGTCGTCCGATGCCGATTCGGAATGCACCGCCGGGCTCCGCATTCGCGGATGCCGGGGGAGGGAGTCGAACCCTCTGGAAACCGATCTGCAGTCGGTCACATTAGCCGCTCTGTCACCCCGGCGTCGCTCGCCCAACCGACGCGCCGTAATTGAAACTTTGGAGACGCATTCGCGCCCTCGCGGGGGGGACTCGAGCGACGGGAAACACGAATGCGATCGGCGCGTTTCTCTGAGGCGTCCTCGCAAGCCCACAGTCGTCTTGCAGGGTTCGAGCTTCGTCTGATAAACTATTAGAGTCGACTCCCCCTTTCTACGAATTCCGGCCCGGAGGGGAGTTGTATGGAGCCCGAGGCGGACGCGGAGGGAGGACGCGTCGATGTTCCGCCGGGCGCCGAGGGTCCTCACCGCCGGCCCTGGGGCCGCATCACTGCGGTCCTGGTCGTCGCGCTGGTGACGATCACGGCTCTCGCCATCGCGGTTCGACAGCCCAACCGCCCGCCGTCGATCATCGACGTGGCTGTCAGCAGCGACGCGGCGACCGTGGCCACCCCTCCCGCACCTCTGACCTTTTCGGCTCACGCGACCGACCCCGACGGCGACGCGCTGACCTATTCCTGGAACTTCGGCGACGGGCAGACGGGATCGGACACCCAACCGACCCACGCCTATGGCGTACCCGGTTGGTACATCGCCGTCTTGACCGTGAGCGATGGAAAAGGCGGGGTCGCAACGAACGATGACCGCCTTCTGTTCATTCACGTCCGGTCCAATCCGCGAGATGGAGAGGTCCCCCCGGGCCCTCCATCGCCGTCGAGTTGCCCGGTCACCTGCGTCTCGGCGACCGGACTCGCCGTGCTCACGGCAAACCGTTCCTCGGCGGCCGCGGGTTCCGAAGTCCGTTTCAGCGGGAATGCCTCGTGGGCCTACGTGTGGGCGTGGAATAACGCATCGAACGCGTCCCTCGGCGGTACGTACGCCGTTGTGAGTGCCGCGGAGAACGCATCGATGTTTTCGTTCGATTACTCCTGGGGGGACGGAACCGCGAACACGACCGGCACCGCGGTCGAGGTCGGCCAGACCGCGCACCGATTCTCGTCGCCGGGGAACTACTTCGTTCGCCTGAGCGTGTCGTCGGACGCATTGACGAGGTCCGCGGGATACACCGTGCGCGTGTCCTCAGGAGCTCCGACGGCCCAGCCGAAGTATCCGGACATCTTCGCATCCGCGACGGCACGGGAGCCGGATTCGCTGGAGCCGGCCATCGACAACGAGTCCGCCGGCGGAGAGGTGCTGCAGAACGTGTACGAAACCCTCGTCACATTCCCATCCGACAGCGAAAGGGTCGATCTGCTCGTGTCCCGCCTTGCCACGGAAGTCCCGTCGATTGCAAACAACGGCACGTCGGCGGACGGGAAGAACTACACGTTCCGGTTGCGGCAGGATGTGGTCTTCCACGACCTCACGCCCATGACGGCGCGGGATGTCTCAGCCTCGTTCCGGCGCCTGCTCGCGATCCACGCTCCGGTCGGACCGCCGCGGATCCTGGAGCGCCTCATGACGAATCTGATCAGCACCTTCGCGGGCGCGGACTGCAACCCCTCGAGCCCAGGCCGACAAAACTGCACGATCGGGGACTGGGCCAACAAGACGTTCCCGGTGAGAGCCGAGGTACCGGGGTACATGAGCGCAGCCCTGCCGCCAGAACCGTCGTGGGATAGGACAGCGTTGAACGTCTCAACGGCATGGGCTGTGAGCAATTCGACGATTATGCCGACGGGGAACTATTCCGTGGTGTTCCATCTCCTGCGGCCGTATCCCGCCTTCTTGCCGGTTCTCGCTTCAACGTTTGGCTCCATCCTGTCGGAATCGTGCGTCGGGAGAAACGGTGGCGTCCGATGGGGAGTCCCTAATTTCCTGCTCGCTCGAGGCGCCGAGTGCGGGAGCGGACCGTTCACCTTGGCGACGTGGTCCTCGAACCAAGCGATCGTGTTGGCGCGGTTCGACCAGTACTGGCGTGGCGCGGCGAAAGCCCCATCGGTCCAGATCCTTCCCGTGCGCGATGTTCTGAGCCGTGAATTCATGCTCCTTGCCGGCGACGTAGACTCGGCCGCGATCGACCGCTACCATCAGTGGGACGTGATGAACCCGGACGGGACGCCGAGGTCACCGACGTTGCGAATCGCAAAAGACCGACCTGCGTTCGACCTGTCGTTGTTCGGGTACAATCAGAAGATCAACGTCACCGCGGCGCCGGATGCCATCACGGTGCCCAGCACCTTCTTCGCGGACGTCCACCTGCGGAGGGCGTTCACGTACGCGTTCGACTACGGCCGCTTCCTCGTGAACGTGACCCAGGATGCAGGCCTGCAGCCCCGCGGGCCCGTTCCGCTCGGCCTCCCGGGGTACAACGCGAGCATCCCCCTCTTCCCATTCGACTTGGCCGCGGCCGCGGTCGAGCTGAACGCCACGCCGTATTGGGTGTCGGGATTCAATCTCACCTTGTACCACCGCGCCGGCAATGGATACGAAGAACAGGGCTGTCGACTGATCGCCCAGGGCCTCGAGGCGTTGCATTCGCAGAAGGGTTCTCCGGGGGCGATTCGAGTGGACGTTCGATCGTTGGACGCCGCCGCATACGACGGAGCGTTGCACTCCGGAGGTCTTCCGCTTGCCCTCTTTTCTTGGACTGCGACCTTCGCCGATCCCCTCGATTCAGTCATGCCATTCCTTCGGACCGGGAGTCCGTTTCCCATGTGGATCCGTTACGGCAACGCGACCTTGGACGCGCTCATCGACGCCGCGACCAGCGAGTTGAACGAGACCACGCGAGTCCAAGATTTTCTCGATCTGTCCGCCCGCGCTGTCCTTGACGACGTGCCGTACCTGTGGGTCTTTCAAGCGACGAGCTTTCACGTCGAGCGCGCCTGGGTCACCGGCTACTACTTCAACCCGATGCTGTGGGGCCTGGACTACTATCGCTTGTCCAAAGCCTAGGCGGGTCCTCGCGGCGTCAGGATCGCGACGATTCATCCTCGACGACATCCGGCAGAGAGTTCTTCGAACGGACTCGCCGAATCTATATATGCGGGTACGGACTGGCGCGTCGGATGGCGGATCTGAAGACGATTACGGACACGGTTCATGGGACGATTCGCCTTGATCCGCTGACCCTCGACCTCCTCGAAACGCTCGAACTTCAGCGACTGAATTCAATCCGCCAGCTCGGCCTCACGTATCTCGTGTTCCCCGGGGCGAACCATTCACGCGTGGAACACTGCCTCGGGGTCGGCCATGTCGCGGGGGAGATGGCGCGAGCCCTCGGCCTCTCGGACGACGAACGAAAACTCGTCCAAGCCGCGGGCCTCTTGCACGACGTGGGCCACGGTCCCTTCTCCCATACGCTCGAGCATGTCCTGAGCCGCGAGCTCGCCGTGGATCACATGCACCTCACCCAGCGGATCATCACCGGTCACGACGACAACGTGTCCCCGGAGGACCGGGGCGCCTTCCCGGACGTCAAGCGGATCCACGAGGTCCTCGAGACGCACCGCGTGGATCCCGAAGAGGTCGCCGCACTGATCCGCGGGCCCTCGGAACGAGGCGCGGGCCTGCTGGTGCCGGGGGGCCGGAAGGAAACGAAGCGCTACCTGGCGCAGATCATCCACAGCCCGATGGATGCGGATCAGATCGACTACCTCATGCGGGACGCGCACTACACCGGTGCCACCCACGGGACGATTGACTTCTCGCGGCTCCTGCAAACGCTCCGCACCCACCAAGGCGAGCTCGCGCTGGACCGCAAAGGCCTGCCGGCGCTGGAGGGAATGCTCGTCGCGCGGGGCCTCATGTACTCCTCCGTATACTTCCACAAGACGGTCCGCATCGCGGAGGAGATGCTCGCACGCGCGGTCGAACGCTCCGATGCGCCGATCGCGGATATCCAGAAGATGGTGGACCACGAACTCCTGAACTGGCTCGTGCATCAAGGACCTCTCCAGCGGGAGATCGCGCTGCGTCTGAAGTACCGCAAGCTCTACAAGCGCGTCCTCGCATCGGACCGGGACGACCTGACCGATGCGACTCGGGCCGTGCTCGCGTCGTTCAAGGACCCGGACGAGCGTCGTCGCGTCGAGGACCGCATCGCGCGTCGAGCTGGCGTGAAGCCGGGTCAGGTCATCGTGGACGTCCCGCTACCCGAACTCCTCCTGAGCGAACCGCGAATCGCGAAGACCGAAGTCCCGATCCTCGACGACGGGGACGTGAAGCCCTTTTCGAAGGTGAGTCCGCTGGGCCGCGCCCTCCAAGTCCGCCAGGTCGTCGACTGGGTCGTCATGGTCGCGGCGCCGGCCGAGTCCGTCGACGGAGTCCGAAAGGCGTCGATGTCGGCGCTCTTCGGGTGAAGGCCTCCCATCAACGACGATTCCCGCGCGTTTGTCAACGCGGCGGACGTTCGTCCGACAACTTTTAAATAGCGTCCGCCGGATACGCGGCCATCTTGCGGGATGGGATGAACTCGCAGGCTCTGCAGGTGTCGCAATGAACTCGATGTTAGAGGACGTACTCGCTCGGGAAGGGAGTGCCCCCGCATTTGAAGACAGCCGGGTCGACGCCGAGCTCGAAGAGATGCTCAGCAAGATGCGGACGAATATCAAGATCATCGGCCTGGGTGGTGGAGGCTGCAACACGATCGGCCGCGTCTACAACGAAGGGATCGTCGGGGCCGAGCTGTTCGCATGCAACACGGACGCGCAACACTTGCTGCATATCGCCTCCCCCAAGAAGGTCCTTCTCGGTCGACGCATCACGAAGGGCCTCGGCGCGGGTGCGCTACCGCAGATCGGCGAAGAGGCCGCCCGCGAGGCCGAAGAGGAACTGCGCGCCATCGTCCAAGGCTCGGACATCGTCTTCGTGACGTGCGGCCTCGGCGGCGGCACCGGCACGGGCAGCTGCGGGTATGTCGCGCGCCTTGCCAAGGAGATGGGCGCCCTGACCATCGCGGTCGTCACCTTGCCGTTCCGAGGCGAAGGCAAGCTCCGAATGGAGAGCGCCGAATGGGGGCTCGAGCGGCTCCGTGACGCGGCCGACACGGTCATCACGATCCCGAACGACAAGTTGCTCGACCTCGTGCCGCGGCAGTCGCTGAACCTCGCGTTCAAGTTCGCCGACGAGGTCCTGATGCGGTCGATCAAGGGGCTCACCGAGATCATCACGAAGCCCGGCCTCGTGAACCTCGACTTCAACGATGTCAAGACGATCATGAAAGGCGGCGGGGTCGCAATGATCGGCCTTGGCGAGAGCCAGGCCGTCGGAGACAACCGCGCTGTCGAGGCGATCGAGGAGGCCATCAACTCTCCGCTCCTCGAGGTCGATGTCTCGACCGCCCATGGGGTGCTGATCAACGTCACGGGCGGGAACGACATGACGATTTCCGAAGCGGAACGCGTCGCCGAGGTCGTCCAATCGAAGGTTTCCCCTACCGCGCGGATCATCTGGGGCGCGACGGTCGATGCATCCCTTGAACACACGCTGCGCGTGATGCTCGTCGCGACCGGCGTCAAATCGAAACAGATTGTCGGGCGACGAGACCCATCGGAGGAGAAGGCCCGCGTCGGCGTCGACGTGATCCGCTGAACGCCGCGCCGTGGCCATTCCACGGGAGGCGGGGCGGCTGGAGCGAACCCGGAAACATTTATTAATCATCCTCCTTTACGTGAATGTCGCGGTTGCTTCATTCGCTTCCTCGGGCAGCCGGAGGCCGAAAAATGGATTCCATTGTCAGGGAAGTCGTGAGTCGCTCGGGCGTTCAGCCGCGGCTCCCTGAGTCCCCCACGCAGACGATGGGCGTCGGCGCGGAAGACGCCGAACTCGAGCGGATCCTCGCGAGCCTGAGGACGAACATCAAGATCGTCGGGATTGGGGGCGGCGGCTGCAACACGATCGACCGCCTCGTCGAATCGGGCATCGTCGGGGCGGAGTTGTTCGCCGCGAACACGGACGCCCAGCATCTCCTCATCATCCGCTCTCCCCACAAGCTCCTGCTCGGACGCCGCGTCACGCGCGGCCTCGGAGCCGGCGCGCTCCCCCAGGTCGGCGAGGAGTCGGCCCGCGAGGCCGCGGACGAACTGCGGTCCGTCGTCCAGGGTGCGGACATGGTCTTCATCACGTGCGGCCTCGGAGGCGGCACGGGGACGGGCGGCGCGCCGGTCCTCGCGCAGCTTTCGAAAGAGGCGGGCGCCCTGACGATCGCGATCTGCACGTTCCCGTTCCGGGCGGAGGGCGCGATCCGCGCGGAGAACGCGGAGTACGGCCTCGAGAAGCTCCGGAACTTTGCGGACACGGTCGTCGTGATCCCGAATGACAAACTCCTTGAGCTCGTCCCGCGTCTGGCCCTGAATGCGGCGTTCAAGGTCGCGGACGACGTGCTGATGCGCGCCATCAAGGGGATCACGGAGATCATCACGAAGCCGGGCCTCGTGAACCTCGATTTCAATGACATCAAGACGATCATGAAGGGGGGCGGGGTCGCGATGATCGGCCTCGGCGAGTCGGATCGGGACAACCGCTCGGAGGAGGCGATCGAAGAGGCGATCAACTCGCCCTTGATCGACGTGGACATCAGCGCGGCGACCGGAGCCCTCGTGAACGTCACGGGCGGAAACGACATGAGCGTGGCCGAGGCGGAGAAGGTCGCCGAGATCGTCCAAGGTCGAATCGCCCCGAACGCCCGGATCATCTGGGGAGCGGCGGTCGACCCGAGCCTGGAGCACAAGCTTCGGGTCATGCTCATCTTGACCGGAGTGAGATCGAAGCAGATCCTCGGGCCGGGAGAGCACGTGCGTACCCACGGCGGCGTCGACATCGTACGGTGAGGTTCATGGCGGACATCGTGGACAAGAGCTGGGAGGTCCAACGGCGGATCGAGGAGCGCGCGAAGCGTCTCGGCAAGGGGCGGTACGGCCGCGTCCTGAAGATGGCGCGCAGGCCCACGCCGGACGAGTACTCGAAGGTCGTGCTGATCACCGGCCTCGGCATCGCCGCGATCGGTGCCCTGGGCTTCGTGATCTACCTGGTCATGCGATACGGTCCCGGCGTCTTCCATGGGATTTTCGGGTCCCTGGGGATGTGAACGATGGGTCTCCTGGACGATTTCTCGAGGCGCGAGGCGAAGGCGGAGCCCAAGTCCGAGCCGCCCGCGGTCGGCCACTACGGCGTCAAGCTGGACCTGAAAGAGGAGAAGGTCTCCCTCACCGCCGGTCAGACGAAAGAATACCCGGTCATCGTCACGAACTCGGGGACCGAGGATGACACGATCCGGATCAAGGTGGACCTCGTCTACAACTCCGAGCTTCCGGATCCGCCGGAGTGGACCGTCAAGCTCTATGGCGTCGAGGACAAAGTGTGGGACGTCACCTTCACGAAAGTCACGGAGAAGGAGTTCCGGCTCATTGCCGATGGCCAGCGAGAAATTACCCTGGCCGTCACATGTCCGAAAGGCGCACGGTACGGGGACCGCCTGAACGTCGTCGTGAACGCGATTTCGAAGGGCGACCCGGGGGCGTTCGACGCAAAGACCTTGAGCTTCAGCGCGCGGCAGGCGGTCCTGGCCGTGAAGTCATCGATCGGTCACGAACGCGCGGTGGCCGACGCGATCTACGCGCGGGCCAGGGCAAAAGACGTCGGCGTGTTCTCGATCCTCGTGCCGGCGAACTTCCGCGGTTACGTCTACGTGGAGAGCATGAACCCCGACCGCTTGGAGGAGGTCGTCCGCGGCCTCCGGCGGGCGCGCGGCGTCGTGAAAGGCGAGGGAGAGTCGACCGGAATCGCGTTCTCGGAAATCGAGGCATACCTCACCCCGAAGCCGATTGTCAGCGGCATCATGGAGGGCGACATCGTCGAGCTAGTCGCCGGGCCGTTCAAAGGCGAGAAGGCCCGCGTGATGAAGATCGACGAGACGAAGGAAGAGATCACCGTCGAACTGTTCGAGGCGATGGTTCGAATCCCCGTGACCGTGCGCGGAGATAGCGTCCGGGTCCTCCAGAAAGAAGAGGAGAAGTGAGTCCCGCCATGGTTGAGAGACTCAGCGTGCTCGTCGATGGCGGCAAGGCCACCCCCGGGCCTCCGCTGGGACCGGCGCTCGGCCCGCTCGGCCTGAACATCGTCGAAATCATCAAGGCTATCAACGAGAAGACGAAGAGCTTCGAAGGGATGAAGGTCCCCGTCACCCTGCTCGTCGATCCAAAATCGAAAGCCTTCACAATCGAGGTCGGGACCCCACCGACGTCCGCGCTGATTGCCAAGGAGCTCAAGGTCGAGAAAGGCTCCGGCGACGCGGGCAAGACGCGCGTCGGTAACTTGACCCTGGCGCAGGCGATCAAGATCGCGAACATGAAGGCGGACGCGATGCAGGCGAAATCCTTGAAGACGCGCGTCCTCGAGGTCGTCGGCACGTGTGTCTCGATGGGCGTCACCGTCGAAGGGAAACCCGCGAAAGAGTTCTCGAAAGAAATCCAGGCCGGCAAGTACGACAAACAGCTCGCGGGCTAGTCTCAGCGGGCCTTTGGAAACGCCTTGCGCTCCCGAGCGGTCGGTTGCGACAGGTCCAAGAGCATCGCCTCGAGCTGGATCCGGACAAAGTCCATGTCGCCGACCCACAGGCCCTGGAGCTTGTCCGCCGCGAGGCCCCCGTCGCGGTAGAATGAATTCAGGATGAAGACCTCCTGGTCGCTCGGGAACACGTAGGTGTGGGCGAGACGCGTCGCAGAGAGCGGCCGTGCGGGGAAATGGAACTGCACGCGCATGTTCCGCCCGAGGAGGCTTCCGAGCTCCGCGAGGTCCGCGCGGTTCGCCTCGTTCAAGACGACCCGGACGACGCGGCGGGATCGCCCGAGCGCATCGAACAGGAGGCGCAGGATCTCGGGGGCGACGGGAAACGGACTCACGCACAGGATCTGCCCGCTGCTCGAGAGGACCACCTCGCGGAGCTTGCGTCCGATCGACTCGGTCCCTTTGTAGATCCAGAGGTCCGTCTCGGTCTCCCGGACTTTCGGTACCGCGCTCTCCCTCAACCCGCCCACCATTTCGGCGGCCGCAACCAGATCATCGCCTTTCGATTGGCGCGCTTCTTCCGCGACGATTCGAGGCGCGCGGGCCCGATACCGATTCGGCCGCTCCCGGGATACCTCGATCCAGCCTTTCGTCTGCAGGGACTGCAAGATCCGATACACGGCGGGATACTGGACCCCGAGGAGTTGGCTCACTTGCTGAGCGGTCGCGACTCCGTTCTGTAGCAGGCTCAGGTACGCCCGCGATTCCTTGCCGGTGAGCCCGAGGGTCTCGAGGGCACGCGCGACGTCCTCCTCCCGCACGCATCGGGCTACGAGCGATTCCTACAAAAGGATTATGCAGTTATCATCGTCCGACTGATAATTCACCGTCCAGTGTCCAGGACGGAATCCCAACCGCGAACCCGTCCCCGCCGGTTTCCCTCTCCCGTGAACCGTACCGCGGCCGTGTGTCCGCAAAGCCTTATTAGGGGCACGCTCTTTCGCCGGCTCTCCTCTGCAGGAGGCCCCACGGCTGCACGCACTGCAGGAGGCGATCTCCCTTGGCGGACAAGCATTCGGTCGAGACAATCAAAAAGCTGCTCGAGGCCGCCAAGCCCCGCGCGTTCAAAGAGTCCGTCGAGGTCGCCGTGAACCTCCGCGATGTCGATCTCTCGGTCCCGAAGAATCGCGTCGAAGAAGACATCGTCCTGCCGAAGGGACGCGGGAAGCCGATTCGCGTCTGCGTCTTTGCCTCCGGTGAGCTCGCGCTCAAGGCGAGGAACGTCGCGGACCTCGTGATCCAGCCGCAAGAGATCGAAGAGTACGCCAGCGACAAGCGAAAGGCAAGGGCCCTCGCGACGTCGTACGACTTCTTCATCGCGGAAGCGCCCCTCATGCCCGTCATCGGGAAGCGCCTCGGCGTCGTCCTCGGACCGCGAGGGAGGATGCCTCGGCCCGTGCCGCCGACGGCGGACCCGACAAACTTGATCAACTCGTTACGGAACACGGTTCGCGTGCGGAGCCGCGACAAGCGGACGTTCCATGCGGCGATCGGGACCCGGGACATGCCCCCGGAGGATCTCGCGGAGAATCTCGATGCCCTCATGCGGCGGGTCGTCGGCAAGCTCGAACGCGGACGCTTCAACATTCAGTCGGCCTATGTCAAGACGACGATGGGCCCGGCGGTGAAGTACCTCTGAGGTGGTCCCATGACGCACGTCGCTCCCTATAAGAAGCAGCTCGTCGAGGCGCTCGCGACGCGCTGCGCGCAGGCCCGCGTCGTCGGGATCGCGAACATCCACGGGATCCCCGCGCCGCAATTCCAGGCGATCCGGAAGAAGCTCTCCGGACGAGCCACGATCACGGTCGCGAAGAACAACCTGCTCCGCCTCGCGCTGCAGCAGGCGAGTGAGAAGAAGCCGGAGCTGGTCAAGCTCAGCGACACGATTGAGGGGCAGACGGCTGTAGTGACGGCGGACATCAATCCCTTCCGGCTTTTCAAGGAACTCGAGGCGACGAAGACGCGCGCTCCGGCCCGCGGCGGCGAGATCGCGCCCGAGGACCTCTGGGTCCGCGCCGGGGAGACGCCCTTCAAGCCCGGCCCCGTCGTTGGCGAGTTCCAGAAAGCCGGGATCCCCGCCGCGATTGAACGGGGAAAAGTCATGATCCGGCAAGACAAGCTCATGGTGAAAGCGGGTCAGCGCATCCCGAGGGACGTCGCCCAGCAGCTGGCGCGCCTCGAGATTTTCCCGCTCGTTGTCGGACTCGACTTGCGGGGCGCCTACGAGGACGGCACCGTGTTCCGCCGTGAGGTTCTCTCCGTGGACGACACGGTCGTCCGGGGCCAGATCGCCCAGGCTTGGCGGGAGGCTCTCGCGCTCGCGCTCGAGATCGGGTACCCGACGAAAGAAACGATCCGTCCGCTCCTCGCGAAGGCCCACGCGCAGGCGTTGGGGCTCGCGGTGGAATCCGAGTTCCCGACGAAGGAGTCGATCAAGTTTCTCCTGGCCAAGGCGTATGCTCAGATGCTCGCCCTCGTCGCACGCGCGCCCGGCGCGGCCGACGAGGCGCTTCGCGCGATGACCGGGTGATTAAGAACAAGGAGGTGACGACGAATGGAATATGTGTACGGGGCGTTGGTCTTGCACGCGGCCGGGAAGCCGGTGAACGAGGAGAACCTGAAGAAGGTGCTCACGGCCGCCGGAGTGAAGGTCGACGAGACTCGCGTGAAGGCCCTGACCGCTGCGTTGGAAGGCGTGAACATCGACGAGGCCCTGAAGGCCGCCGTCGCGATGCCGACCGCCGCTCCCGCGGCAGCCCCGCCCGCCGAGAAGAAAAAAGAGGAGAAGAAAGAGGAAAAGAAGGAAGAAGAGAAAGTCTCCGAGGAAGAGGCGGCCGCGGGCTTGGGTGCGCTCTTCGGCTAGGCCGAGGGCCCGCCCGCACCCCTCTTCCATTTCTTCGAGCGCGAGCGGGAGCGCCGGTCCGTCAGGCGGCGCCTCTCTTCGCGGCTTCCTGCGCTCGCTTGCTCCGCTCTTTCGCCGTGAGGCCGGTCGCCCGCTCGAGGAACCTGTTGTACGCCTTGATCGTGTCCGTGGCGATGTGGTCCGCCACACCGGCCTTCATCGATGTGTCGACGAAGAGTTTCTTGCCGTCGGTCCACGCGACCATCTTCTCGAGGGCCCCGTACGACACGATCACCTTCGCGCCATCCGTCCCGACATCGCCGAACACTTCCGCGGCGATCTTTCTCAGGCCGTCGCCCTCAAGGATCTTCCCCGTGCCCCTCTTCAGCTCGTAGTCGCGCATTCGGATCGAGATTCCCGAACCTCGGGCCTCGCATCAACGTTACGCTTCGAGGACCGCAAGCGGGTCGGACGACGTCAGCATGAACGGCTGGGCCTCGCAATAGGTACGCCACACGTCCTGGCAGGGGCACGACAGGTCGGCGAAATCGTCCCGAAGGCCGAGAGAGAATTCCTCGATCGCGTTCACGACACGGCGATCGCAGATCCCGCAATTGTGCGCCCCGCGGACCATTCCGCCGGCGGTCGGGTGGCTCTTCACGTGCGCGTTCAGGTCCCGCGTCCGGTCGAGGACCTCGACGACGGACCAGAGCCACGGGGGGCGGTACTCGCCGCGGCGGAACAGGCGGTCGACGATCGTGCGGCTCTGCACGTTCACCGGGTTGAAGGAGACCGTGTCGCTGTACGGATCCGCCTCGTGTCCCGATCGGACCGCATCCTCGATTGCCTCTCGCTCTGTCAAGAACGGCGGCTTGATCAGGAGGTACGTCTTCACGGTCGCGCCGAGCTCGTGAGCGATCGACGCGGCCCGCGCATGCTCCTTGAGGCCCCACACTTTGTTGACGGCGTACTTGAGGACGTTCTCGTTCGTCGATTCGAGCCCGAGCGCGATTTCGAGTTCGTCGACGAAACGCATGGCGTGTTCGAGCTGGTCTCGGCGCAACAGATGAGCGAGCGTCTCGACGATGACCTTGTCGCAACGGTCACCGAGTTCCTTCAAGATTCGCTCCCTGACATCGGGGGAGACCTCGTGGTCGTCGAAGAAGTTCCCGGACGTGTAGACCTTCACTAGGGGCTGCCCGTGGTGTTCCTTGAGGACGACGTCGAGCTGATGGCCGATGTCCTCGGGGGCGACCTCCTGGGCCACATCGTTCACGTAGCCGCACATCGAGCAACCGCTGGCGCGCGCCCAGTAGCAGCCGCGGGTTCGGAAGATGATTACCCATGCATCCGCGACCTTGCCGTGGAGGAGATCTTTCTCTGTCCACGTGGAGATGTATTCCCGCGGGTCGAACTCGCGGGGGCGCCGTTCGTCCTTCACGATCTGCTGGAGCCGCATGGCCCGGCGTCGAACGTCGGGGCGGGGAAAAACCTTTGCCGGCTCAGCGCCGGTCGCGCACCGCGGACAAGCCCATGATCGCGCCGAGCGCGACGAAGACGAAGGCGAAGAACCGGAGGCCGAACGCGAGGTCCGGCGCAACCGCTATTCCCGTGGTGTAGGAGAGGACCCCGGGCAGGTCCACGAGGAGCTCGTACAACACGAACAGAATGATGCCAAACCCCACGAGGCCGATTCCGCTCCCGGGGCTCCGGTGGCGATGCGTGATCGTGCTCGTCGAGTAGGCGGTCGCGTAGGTGAGCGGTTTCGCGACCTCGGCGGGCGTCGCGGTGGCGACCGTTGCGGACTCGGGCTTTGGGAGGTCCGCGGGAGCATACCGTCGGCAGGAGTCACACCACCATCGTTCGTACTGCCCGATCCAACGCAGGGCCGCGCCGCAGTTCGGGCAGGCGTATTTCGACTGGCTGACCGGCGCGTACGCGCGACAGTGATAGCAGTACCACCGGCGGTATCGGGCGATGTACGTGAGTTCGCGGCCACACGTCGGGCACGGATGGAGGGCCCTCGTCGCCTCGACCGCGGGAGCGGCGGCAATGTCGGGCTGAGATTCCGGGACCGCGACGAGTACGGGCGTGTCAATCCTTTCCACGACGGATTCCTGCAAGGGCCGTGTTTCGATGACCTCCGGGGTGACCGCCGGCGGGGAGGCGGCTCCTCTTGCCGGTTCCTCCTCGACGGGCTGCGCTTCGACGATCTCTCGCGAAGTCGGCCAGGATTCCCTCTCGACCTCGCCAGCGGGCTCGGTCGTAGCCGGTTCGGCACTCGATTCCGGTTCCTCGACGCTTTGCTCCACCTCGGCCTCGCCTTCGAGCGTGTCGAGATAACTCAGCAATCGCTCCCGGAGTTGCTCTTTCGTCCCTGTCGGATCGAGATTGTACGCTTTGCACAGATCCATGAGGGCAGGCTTCTTGGCCTGAAAGACCTTCAGACGAACGATTGGCGGTCTCGGTCGCGGCTCCGTCGCCCCGTGTTGAGGAGGCTCCTCTTCCACGATTTCTTCGGGCTGCGGAATCGGTGTTGCCGGCTCCCCGGCCACGGTGACCAACGGCTCCACCGACGGCTCCGCGGGCTTCTCAGGGTCGACCCTCCTCTCAACCTCGACCGTCTTCTCGGCCACCTCTGTCTTCTCGGGTTCTGTCACGGGAATGCTGGGCTCGCTCGCTTCGGGTGCGGGCCGAATGTCGACGGGCATGGTGGCTTCGAGTGATTGAAGGACCGCGTCGTCCGCCGGGTACGCGTTGCACCGATAGCAATAGTGGCGGTCGTACTGGGCCACATAGGACAGGATTCCCCGGCACGTCGGACAGATGTTCGCGCCCCGGTCTCCGTACCCCTCCGGCGCATAGTTTCCGCACGTGTAGCAGTAGTGTCGCTGGTACTGCTCGAGGAAAGCGAGCTCGCTACCGCAGGTTGGACAAGGAAGGCTGATCACGCAAACCGGGCGGAGGCCGAGTGGCGCGAATAAAGGCTTTTCCATGATTTCCAAAAATGAGACTCTTCACATGGCGGCAGCGCCTGACTCGCGCGGAAACCCTTTTACCGGAAGGGACAATGGGCTGCGGGCGCCACCATAGCTCAGTCGGTAGAGCAGCCGCCTTGTAAGCGGCAGGTCGGGAGTTCAATTCTCCCTGGTGGCTATCGGCGGACTCGAACTCTTTTTCCAATTCCTGTGGTCAACTTCGAACTCTCGTGGACACTCGGACAACCGAACGTACACCTGATTTGCAACGGCAGTTTGAAGACCGAGCTGTAGACGGATCAACCTACCCTACCGGTGGTCTATTCCATCGCTTGAGACCAAAGTATCGCTGGAATCCTCGCCATTTCTGACCGCCTGGGAGACTGCTCGCGCCCCCTAGCGCATCGTCTTCCCGGTCGTTGGCCTCCAAAGGTACGCGGATGTGGCGAAGATCCAAAGCAGGAGGAGCACGAAGGCGACAACAAACAAGAAGGTCCCGATCACCGGCACTGGGGTCCCGAGGGACAAAAGGGCTGCTAAAATCCCGGCGAATCCGAGCCAACGCGGGAAGCGCCGGCCTTTGATGGCGACGAACCCGTACACAGCAACACCGGCGAAGAGGACAAGGAGGCCGAATATGGCCACCGCCCCGAAGCCGATCACGGCTTGGGCGAC
>WNGM01000647.1_pt1 | contig 27956 bp, 15 predicted proteins | sample 5400571 | NCBI WGS metagenome assembly WNGM01 (sample SAMN13153378, study PRJNA577476) | soil metagenome | isolation source: 100 cm soil or saprolite under Garry oak tree replicate 2 | place: USA:California | collected 2016-06-15 | reverse complement strand
CGACCTTCCGGTTATCAGTCGAAAAATCAATAAGCCCGTCTTTGCTTTTCAACAACATACGTACCCCTTGATCTGCCTATTTCACGGGTGTTTTACGCTATTTGTTCCCAATCTGTTCCCGATCTGTTCCCAGTTTTTTTGGCCGCCACTTTTAAGTCAGGTGACTGACGTCATCGGATTAGTTGTCGAAAACTCAATGGGCTTTCACGGTTCTTTTTCCCGCCTGCGCAATTGATCATCGTTTCCCCCGAAACACACTGGGATCGCCTCTTATTGCGCAGCTTCGACAGTGAGCCTCAGTCCAATTGCCTTGGTGACGGCGACTAACGTGGATAGCCGAGGGTTGCCGTGAATCGATAATGCTCGGTAAAGACTCTCGCGCTCAATCCCAGCAGCCTTGGCCACTTTGGCGATGCCCTGGGCCTGCGCCAGGTGACGCAAGGCAATGAGCAGAACGCGAGGCTCGTGTTCATCTTCCAGGGCAGCTTTGACGTACTCGGCAGCAAAATCCGGGTCCTTGCGGAGTCGTCGAATCATGGCCTCGTCATGCGATACACTGGCTTTACGTTTCATGAGGTTGCGCTCCTTTCTTTGTAATCTTTGAGGTATTCCAGCGCCCGCTCGATGTCTGAGGACTGTTTTCGTTTGTCGCCGCCGCAGAGAAGCAATACACATTCCCTGCCGATCATCGCGTAATACACTCGGTAGCCCGGTCCCCAATCAACCCGCAGCTCGTATAGTCCTTGGCGTAGAGATTTGCAGTCGCAAAAGTTCCCGGCGGCGAGCCGGTTGATTCGGGTTGCTATCTTCGCCTGAGCACGGGCGTCCGCCAGCTGCGTTAACCAATCGTCGAAAACACCCTTTCCAGCGGGGTTGACGTAGTGACGGATTTCGATCACGGTCTACAGTGTAACCTATAAGTCACAGAATAGAAAGTGGTCTCTTACAGTTTTTGACCTGGTTATGATGCTTGTCCTTCTGACCCTCATTGCGCCGAACAGGCGTTTCACCGTATCGATTCACCGCCTAGAAAACCAACGTTTTACGCCCACAAATCAATTTGAGTTTGGGAAGCAGAAATGGAATCGCGTCGCGACTGCTGCCGTGACAGCGAAGCGCGGTGAGGTTTTACAACAACTTACAAGAATGCGGGGACTGCCAAACACCGCGTAAGTCGCACAAGACATGACATTCTGTGGGTTGAGTTGTGGGTTGAAACAATGCCCCGATGCTTTCCCTTACGGGCAGAGGCCATTTTTTGCTGAGGGGTGCGCCAACAAAACGGTCACACGTTCACGTTCCGCAATTTTTGAGCCTCGTTTGCTAAACCTACGAGCACGTGCGCGTCATTGCGAAGAATCAGTTGTTTGATCCGCGGAATGCCTCTCCTGGGGTGGAGGAACCTTCACCGAGGCCATGCCCGCCGCTCTTGCCGCCGCAATTCCCATCTCGCTGTCCTCGAAGACTAAGCAAGACTGGGGTTTAACTCCTAGTAGTGCAGCGGCGAGCAGAAAGGGCTCGGGATCGGGCTTTCCTTTTTTGTAGTCTCCGGCACAAACCAAAATCTCAAATTTCTCGGCCAGTCCCAATGATCTTAGTGAGGCTGTCACCGAGTCCCGCGTGCTGCCGGAGACCACAGCAAAAGGAATGCGGCCATAATTAGTATTGACGTGCTCCAGCACTTCCGGCACGGCCTTCAGGTCCGGAAGGGACTGGAAATAGATCTCTTCTTTCCTTCGCGCCACGTCTTCAACCGGCATTTTCAGACCGTGTTTTTCGTTCAGCATTCTTACTATTTCGGTGACCGAAAATCCTGCCCACTCGTAAAAGAGGCTTTCCGTAAAATCACAATTCCATAGGGCTAGGGCGTTTCGCCAGGCGATATAGTGTAAGGGCATAGAATCTGCAATGGTGCCGTCGCAGTCGAAAATATAGGCCTGGAATTCCCCTTCTGGCAGGGAAAAAGTCAATTTGTTTGGGCTCCTTGAGTTGGTGAACGCCACAAGAATGGCTGGTCTCAGGGCAAAAGGAATTGCTGATGACCAGAATGCAAGCCAAAAGTTTTTCCCTTCCATATCAACTCCCCAGACATATTCCCGGGGAGGTTAATCTCAGCGCTCACTCCAGTGTCCTTAGAGGCGTAATTCACTTCAATCATTCCCTTGGGGGTTGGCACAGCGGATACCACCTTGTGCAACAAGCCCAGATGAGGCTCGATACTGACTGTCGAGAATCCAGGCGATTTCGGCCGGACCCCGGCGACGATAGTAAGAAAGTCAAAATTAGGATGAGCGCTCCACGCGTGGGAATCTGACCGTGTTGGCTCCGGTTGCTCCGCCCATGTTGTGAGCCCCAAAGCAACCATGTCGCGCCAAGGCTTCAGCAAGCGCAGATATTGGTCTCCCATGCCTGCGTGCTCCACCGCTCGCGCCAAATAGAATCGGAAATAATAGGTTGCCTTAGTCATGTCCGGAACAGGGACGGGCGACGTGAAACCTTGGTCGCTCACGGAGAGGATTTTGGTCAGAACATACTTTTGTTGTTCTCGAGGGATAACGTCGAGCCACACGCCGAGAATGTTGGCATGCTGGCTGTAATGCTTGTGCGCAGGCGTATCGGCGATCAGACCATAGGTCTTATTCCAGCACAACTTGCGGATCACATTCACGGCGCGAGACTCAGACTCCCGATACCGTTGCGCACGAATCGAATCTCCGAAGGCGGATTCCAAGTCTGCGCTATAGCGAAGCGCTTCGATGTACTGGAGCGTGATGACAGAAGATCCGCCGTCTGCATCTTGGGGAGGTACTCCGAAGCCGAAGTCTTTTCCCCAATCGATGAAAGGCCACCAAGGTATGTTTCCGAGGAGACCGTCTGGTCTCTGCCTGTCGAAAAACCAATCCAACACGGTTCTCGTGCCGGGTATTTGCGCTTTAACGAATTCCTCGTCCCCTCGATAGAGCCAGAAATCATGAACCATGCCGATCCACAATAGCGAGAACGTTGGAATGATCTGTGTAACGGATGACGGATAGCGACTCCGGGTAATTCCATCAGGAATTCGGGAATCGTTAAAAGCTTGAATCGCTTGGCGAGGAAGGCGATCGTCGCCTGCAACGCTATACGAGATCAATGCCTGGATACGCGTATCCCCGATGTACTGCATGCGCTCCCAATAAGGCGTATCCATGTAGGTGTCATGCGCATCGAGACGGGCAGTCCGCCAGCCGATTTGCCAGATCTGACGCAGCGAGGTGTCATCTGATTCGAAACGGGCGCGTTCTTCAAAGGGATACGCAGTGAAGCAGGAACGAAGCTTTTCAATATGGAGCGGCTGGTCAGCGGTGTTGATGTCGAGTTGCAGATATCGCCATGTACGCCAGCCCAGTGGCATGAATTGCCGCCCCTCTGAGCCGTCTGGAAGGAATTCATCGAAGATGCCCACGATATGTTTCCCAGCGACTTCATTTCGGTTGCCCTTCTCACCCTTGTCATCGACGAGAGCCTCGGCATAAGTGAGGCGAATCATGCTTTTGGCACCCCCACTCACCGTGAGCACTGGGTATGCGGTAGTCAAATGTGATTGGTCCAGCAGCAGGCTGACAGCAGAATGAGCAGGAATTTCGAATCCAGTAGAAGGGAAGTCTGCAGAGGGCTGAACTCCAGAGGAGCGCACGACGCGTCCAACCGGTGTCAGTTCCATTTGCATTGAGGGAAGAGAGTCCGGCACCAGTTGCCAATTGTTCTCTTGCACCATCGCCCTTCTGATGATGGCGTTGCCAATGGAAGCGGCCTTTTCCCATTTGCCTCGGGATAAATGTGCGTCGTTCCAGAACCAATCGAAGGATGCGCCATCTATGCTCTCCGAGGGCTCCGCTACATAATAAAATCGCCGCACGTCGGGAGGTGTTGGCAGAGGTCTTACACCCTTATCTTCTTCCACTTCCCAACTGCTATTCGTGTCAGCGATACGTTCTGCTTCCGTATCACCGCCGAGTACAAATGCCGTTCGATCGCTGATTTGAGCCAGTGGAGAGAGTGCACCAAAGTTCCATACTGTCGCAGCAAGCTCATTTCGTCCGGGATGCAAGAATGGCGCCAGGTCGTATGTTTCGTATTTCCAATGGGCCAGATCACTCAGTGCGGGACCGCGGCCAACCTCACGCTGGTTAGCGCACAGAAGGAATTGGTTGTCGGCGCTAACGTGGACAACAAAGTGTTCGGGAACCTGGGTAATCTCAAAAACCTTCCTGAAATGCAAAACAACGCTATCCCGTTGTGGTGCGTTGGGTGAGGTGATCCATTGCGCCTTCCAGAGTCCCTTCCGAATTTCGGAAGGAACCTGAGCTAATACGCACGTCGCATACGCCAACTGTAGAAAGAAAGAGGTGAACAACAGGAATTTGCTTTTCATAGGTTCTCGTTAAGAACTTAGACTGTCCCACAGTAGGTGCTCTTGCCCGAACGGATCATCTTCGACTTTGCACTGTGCATCGATCATCATCGTTGCGCGTCTTGGCAGGGTGTAGGCGGGCCAAGGGGGTTGGCCCTTGGCGCTTGGTCGACCAGTCTTAGCGAACGTGGTCCACATTTCGCTCATGTTCAGTGCTGTTTTTTCGCGATCTGAATCGGTTCCGATAAGCGGTGGGCGGGAAGGATCCTTCGGGCCTTCCAAATCGACGTTATTAAACTTGTACCAAATCTCTGTTGCGTGGGTGGCGCCAAGCCGATGGTTTGTACCGGGAACTACTAAATTGGATTCATGCGTGAACATATACATATACACGGGAGCTGTTTTTTGTTCGTATTTCTTCTCTGCAATCTCAAGGGAGCCAAGCCAAAATGCGCGCGCGGTTGTAATCGCAATGTAGAGATCCGCAGGCGAAACGCCGGGACGGCTTTTGCAATACAGGGTCCGAATCTTTTCGGCATTCGAACCGAATTCTTTATCCAGCCGAGACTTTAATCCGTCATCAGTAAGGGTAAACACTGCGTTCTCCTTACGTTCCCAAAAAAAGAACGCCATCTCATCCTTGTTCGTTCCAACAATGAGTGGTTTGTCCCGAGAAATTTCCGGCGCGGTTGGATCAAAAGGATGATGCGGTAGATAAGTCCCGTCTACCACTGGACCAAATCCACCGGGCCTTGAAATGACCATGCCCTTTCTCCCACCGCTGAGCGTCAGGCCCCCAGGACGCTTCTGGGCCAGTGTCCCTTGAACTTCCGCGAGTTTCTCTGCTGGAACCTCTCTGAGCTTGTGAACTTCCTTGTCCGATAAACCGAGCTCATTCAGAACCATTCTGGCAGTCTGGGTAGCCAAGTCGCGAGGCGTCATGTGAACGCCAGGGCCGCTCTCAATGGACGCTTTGTTGAAGTAATCCTTTGCTGCGGGCATCGCAAAGATACAGGAGGTTTTTGCGCCACCACCTGATTCACCAAAGACCATTACATTTTGTGGATCGCCGCCAAAGGCCTCGACATTTTCATGTACCCACTTAAGCGCTGCGGTGATGTCCAGTAGCCCTTGATTTCCTGAAGTGGCATACTCTTCGCCCGCAAGGTCAGCTAAGAATAGATATCCCAGAAGTCCCAGACGGTGATTGCTTGCCACGACGACAACGTCATACTGGCGAGCGATGTTGCTGCCATCCTGGTACCAAGTGCTTCCGGATCCTATCGTGAAGCCACCACCATGGTTATAAAACATCACAGGACGACGACGATGGTCGACTGCCGGCGTCCAAATGTTAAGCACAAGACAATTTTCGGATGGGAATGGTTCCTCGCTCCCGAAGGAGGGCCTGCTTGGCTGAAACGATGGCGGCCCGGGAGAGAATGCGTCACGAATACCAGTCCAGGGCACAAGGGGCGGCGGTGCTTTGAAACGATTCTCGCCGGAGACCGGACCGGCGAAAGGAATGCCTTTGAATGTAATCAAATCTCCGTTGCGCCTACCGCGTAGTCGTCCATAGGCGGTTTCCACTTCAACAATCTCGGTAGTTGCCGATCCCGCCGACGCGAATCTACTAGCGCCAATTACCGAACTACTTGCGAAGGCAGCCAGCGCAATTGAGCTATCCGTGAGAAATTTACGACGGCTGAGAAGTAGGTGATTTCGCTCAGATTGCATTCGAAGGTCCTTTATAGCGAATTACTTTCTATCCTTTTCCCAAGATCGAGCTGACCTATGGAGCTGCGGCCGCTTTCCCGCTTTTACTAGAGCGTATTGCATAACCTAGCTAAGTCATTGATTCTATTGGGGCGAAATGGGGTTATGCAACAGCTTCTAATCACGCCGACATTCCCACGCGTGCGGCACCTCAACATAAGAACGATCAAGGGCTGCGACTGAGGGACAACCGAGCAACCGAAGGGTGCGCTCCATATCGGCTCTTAGAATGTTAAGCGCCCGCGTAACGCCCGCCTTTCCAGCGGCACCAAGTCCGTAGGCATAGGCGCGGCCAATGAGAACGGCGCGTGCGCCGAGACAAATAGCTTTCACGATATCGCTTCCTCGACGGACTCCTCCATCCATGAGGACCTCCGTTCGACCATGGACCGCAGAGACGACTTCCGGAAGCGCTCGGATAGTGGCGGAGACAGAATCAAGCTGCCGTCCGCCATGATTCGAGACCACAACAGCGGCGGCACCTTCATCAATCGCGCGTTTTGCGTCTCCCGCTGTGAGGATGCCTTTTACGACGATAGGTCCCGTCCAAACCTTTCGGATCCACCCTAAATCGTCCCAGGTCACCGCGGCGTCGACCAGAGCTGCGGCAACGTCGACGAGCTTCATCGGTCCTTGCCCCGGAACGACGATGTTCTCCAGTCTCGGCACTCCGCCATCACCAAGGAAGGCAGCCAGCCATCGAGGATGGGCCAAGATTTCCAGCAAGTACGGTAGCTTCGCGAGGAAGGACTCGCCGAGAAGCTCCTTCATGCCATTGCGAGGATCGCGTTCTCTCATACCGGCCACTGGAGTATCGACGGTAATTACCAAGGCCGAGTAACCTGCGTGCTGGGCTCGTTCAATCCCTGCTTCGGCTGCTCCCCGGCCGCCCAGTAGATACAATTGGTACCACGCAGGCCCTTTTGTGGCACCTTTGACAGCTTCGAGTTTGTGTCCTGAAATCGTCGAGAGGATGTAGGCGGTACCCGCTTCCCCCGCTGCTTTGGCTGCTGCGACTTCGCCCCCAGGATGCATCAAACGGCTGTAGCCAACTGGCGCAAGCATCACGGGAGAAGAGAGCTCCTGTCCAAGTACGCGCACCGAGAGGTCACATTTGTTTATAGCGATCGCCCCGCGTGGACGGAAGCCGATGTCGTGAAACGCTCGAGTGTTTTCGTGCAAGGTGACTTCGTCTTCTGCGCCGCCATCAAGGTAGTCAAACACGGGCTTCGGCAGCCGTCGACGAGCGAGACCCCGGAGATCTTCTATGTTGACTACCTTAGGCGGTCCGAGCGTGTCTTGTCCTGAACCCACCTATTCCTCCCTATGCGTATGAAATCGTGTTTCGATTGAGCTGCTTAATGACCTTCGCTTTGTCCAAAAATATCCTGCCGTTCATGCGATGTTCGCATGGCACGCCAACATTACGCGGGCACCTTATCGAAAGCACTCAATGAAGCGTGCCGCCGCTCCCCGACGCTGGTTCCCTAACCGTCGCAGTAAAGGTATAGGAACCCGCCTGTAACTCAACGCGGCCAGAGGGATCGGTATGCAGCTCAGAGTTTTCCACCGACACCCCTTTGAAACTAATGGACATCGCGTTGGTCGCACGCGGAGACAGAAGCGCCGTTGCGTTTGGCGGGACCGTCACTTTCCATGTCGCCTGATTTTCCACGACTTTCCATTCGGAATGAATCGCGCCATAAGGAGACTCATAATCGAAGCTGAGGCTTCCAAGCCGAGCGTCAAAGTTCGGATGAAGGTAAATGGTGTGGAACCCGGGATCCGTTGAAACTGAATCGACACCCGCGGCGTACCGGTACAGCCATTCCCCAACCGCGCCATACGCGTAGTGGTTATAGGAATTCATGCTCGGATCGTTGAGCATTTCGTCGCCGTTCCACCTCTCCCATGTTGTTGTTCCGCCATGGTCGATGACATATCCCCAGGATGGATATTCGCGATTCAGCAGAAGCCGATACGCAACATCGCTATAGCCGCTGTCTGACAGCACTTCCAAAAGATAAGGTGTCCCCAAGAAGCCTGTGCCCAGACGCCAATGATTCTTCTTGATGAGTTCGACCAATTTCTGGGTTGCAGCTGGCCGCAGGTCATCTGGCACAAGGTTCATATAAAGGGCCAGAACATAACCGGTCTGAGTCTCGATCACTCTGTCTTTGTCTTTGGTTCCTTCGTCCGGATGAACCGTGGGAGGAGGAAAGCTTGGGAAACGATCCACGGTGCCCACGAAACCATCCTTGCGGATGTATGCCTTTTGAAATGCCGCTTTAATCTCGCCAAAAAGTTTCTCGTACCGCTCTGCGTCGGCGGTGCGTCCCGTGGCTTGTGCCATCTGCTTCATCAGCGAAACGTCATAGGCCCAATACGCGGTTGCCAGCAGGTCTTCCGGTGTGGTGATTGTCGGAGTAAGCCAATCTCCGAAAGGTGCGCCGAAATCGTTTTGCCATAGGTGGTTTGGATTCTTGTCGGCAATCTCGGTAATGTATTTTTCCATTCCGTCCCAGTTCTCGTCGATGATTCGGCGATCGCCAGTCTGGATCCAGCCGGTCCACGGAACTATGACGCCGGCGTCACTCCACGCTGCGCCATGGTAGGGATTAGGAGCGTCAACTCCGGGGGCGAAGATTCCGTATAGTGCGGTTCCCGCCTGTGTTCCGCGCAGATCAGCGGCGTACTTGCGGCTGAAGGTGGACAAGTCCATGTTGTACGTTGCAGTTCGCCAGAAAACCTGAGCGTCTGCGCTCCAGCCCAGACGTTCGTCCCGCTGCGGACAGTCGGTGGGGACGCCCACAAAGTTCGAACGCTGCCCCCAGAGGATGTTGCTCCAGAGTTGATTCACCATGTTGTTGCCGGTGTTGAAGCGTGTGGTGAACGTTGCGTCTGTATGCAGTACGAGGGCCTTAAGTGTTTCTGGCGATGGCTTGTCTCGCAGACCCGAGATCTCGGCGTAACGGAATCCGTGGAAGGTGAACTCAGGCTGAAATTCCTCGTTGGTCTTGCTACCGGCGAGGATAAAGTGGTCCGTGGCTTTGGCCGTGCGCAGGTTGTCCACGTACAGCGTTCCGTCGGAGTTCAACACTTCAGCGAAGCGCAGCTTGATATCGTCTCCACGAACTCCGTGGACGCGAAGCCGCGGTAAGGCGCTCATGTTCTGGCCAAAGTCGAAGACGTAAATGCCTGGAGCTGGGTTGGTGATTGCTTTTGCCAACATCACGCGCTCTGCGCGGATGGGTTGGAAGTATTGCGCCACGATGCGTGGTTCGTTGGGATTGACCAGCATTATGGAATGCCAACCCGCGTCGGAGAAGTTCGCGGTATCCCAGCCATCTTGCACCTTGCGAGCGTCCAACGTTTCGCCATCGTAGAGCTCCGCCTGCAAGATCGGAGAGAGGTCTGCTTTCCAGTTTTCGTCCGTCGCAATCCAGTCAACGGAACCGTCGGCATGCTCCAGGCGAAGTTGCGCGCGCAACGCCGGTTGCGTGTTGCTATAGTTGTTTCCTTGGCGAAACCACTTCAGCGGTGTGCTATACCAGCCAGGAGCAAGATATGCTGCGACGGCGTTGTTGCCTTGCTTGATCTGTTTGGTGACGTCATAGACCTGGTACAGCACCTGCTGCCGATAGTCTGTCCAGCCCGGAGCGAGGATCTGATCGCCGACTGGCTCTCCGTTGATGCGAAACTTATACGCGCCAAGGGCAGTGGCATATAGCCGCGCCGAGACGACGGCCTTATCTTCGCGAAAGTTGTGCCTAAGGGCGGCAACGGGACCCGTCGGCCACGGTCGACCGGGACCGCCGTCAAAGCCTCCGGGAGGAGTCGTGTATGGTTCCGCTGCTCCCCATGATGCATCCGGGAAATCCTCATGCCACCATCCATCGGGCGCATTCAGAGCTGCCTTCCACCCTGTGACGCTGGAAGTGAACGGCTTGGTAGAGCCATCAGTAAAGGCGATGAAGAGACATGCACTCATTGGCGTGCGTGTGGAGACTTGCTTCTGCCTCGCTGTGAGGAATCGCGTCACGCCGATGGCCAAAAGATTAGCGCCGGTGTGCACGGACGTCGTCACGTCGACGCGTGCGTACGTTCCCCAGGGCATTTGCTGCCATGGTACGAGCGGTTGCGCCTGGAGTACTTGCCGCCCGTTTATCCATGCGGCAGTTGTGTCCGCTCCAGTGGCATAGAGAGCCGCACTCTGCACAGGCCGGTCAAGGTTAAAGATGAAGCGGAAGTCGTGGTGAGTATCATTCGGTTCCGACGGTTGAGAAGCTGAATTTGTAATCCACATGGCACCGGATTCACGAATGCTGTGCAGCTCAGGGGCCTCATAGCCGATCCACTTGCCTTGCCAGTTTGACTGCGACAGCAAGCCTGTTTCCCACCAGGTAATGCCGCTGATCGGATACGGCTTTCCGTCTTTGTCCCACACCTTCACGCGCCAAAAGTAGCGTTTTTCAGGCTGGAGCTCGGGCCCGCCGTAGGTCACTCCCGTCGAAGTGCTTGAGGCAACGCGCCCGCTGTCCCATACATCTGGCTTCGTCTCGATTGCCGTCGGCCGCTTGCTATAGACGAAGATTTCATACGCGGTTTGTTTTGCTCCGTCGGTGTCGTCCTGCAAGCGCCACGAAAGCATCGGTCTTGGTGAGTCAATGCCAAGAGGTTGTATCAGCGAATCAGTACGGAGGTCTGTCGGATTTTTCACCTCGACTGTGGCGGAGGCGGAGTTCTTCAGCAAAAGCAGCAACCCGAGAAGAAATACTGCACAAGCCCGATGAGTCTCCATGCTTTTTCCTTGATGTCTCATGATGTTTTGAGGTGCCCCTATCCGCTGCAGTGCAGCAGGTGTCGGTTCGACCGAAATCAGTTAGTGCGGCAGTCCAAGGTAATTCCCGTAGCCGACAATCATCGTGGATCCCACGAGCAGGAAGAGAGCCAGGGTTAGTAACCGCATTGCCGGGGCACCGGCGCCTTTCCACTCTTTCAACCCGATGCCCCAGAGCGAACTGAAAATGATGATGCTTGCCATATGCAGGGTCCAACTGGAGAACCCGTACTTGCCCATTTGTGTTTCGCCCATCGTGTAGAAGAAGAACTGGAAGTACCAGGTTGTCCCAGCGAGGGCGCAAAACAGGTAGTTGGCTAGCATCGGTACTGGCTTCTCGCTATTGTTTCTCTTGGCTGAGGGAATGTGTTCCACGACCTCGCGACTCGGAGCGTCGATGGCGGTTTCGACGATCGTTTCTTCTTCCACCGGCGAATACCTCTTCGGATCTGAGGTGAAGTATTGATAGCCAGTGCGGTTGTAAATGTTCAGCGCGAGGCACCAAAGAAAGTTCGTGGTAAACCCGCCGATCAGCACCACAACCAGCACGGGAAGTCCTTGCCACAGGGGCGGGGTACCGTGCTCTAAGGTTAGAGCCTTGATGGGTGCGCCCGCCGCCAGTCCGTAAGCGAAGCAGGCGCTCATGACTCCGGACAGGGTCGCGACAGCAAGGCCTTTCTTCAAGTCAAACTCTTGAATTGCAGCCTTTTGTTGTTCCGGCGACATAGCGCGTTCTTTGAGAATCCCGGCGAGACCAGCGGCCGCGATGCCCAGCAAACAAACGAAAATTCCCAGGAGAATGACTCGCCCCGAGCTTGTTCTTAGAACTTGGCTGACAAACACACCGCTGAAGATGGGAGGCATCAGCGTGCCGAAGGCTGCACAGAGGCCGAGCGCAACGGCCATGCCGAGGGAAAGACCCAGGAAGCGCATGGTCAGGCCGAACGTCAGCCCGCCGATACCCCACAGAAGGCCGAAAAAGAACGCCCAAAACAGTGTGATCTTAGGAGTCTCTGAGAGGACGGCAAGCAGGTCTCGCGTCATGAGGTGACCGAGAAACCAGGGAGCGATGATCCAGCTGAAGAAGCCGCCAACCAGCCAATAGGTTTCCCACGACCAGCGGCGGACGCCGCGATACGGAACGTAGAAGCTACCCGAAGCCAGCCCACCTAACCAGTGGAAGAAAACGCCAAGTGCAGGATTTGCGGCCATGTCAGTCCTTAAAGAATTGAGTTAGAGATGGAAAACCTCTTCGAGCGGTTCCATCGCGCGATCGGGCAAGACACCAGTCGGCTGGACAAAAAAGCCAGCCATTTCTCGTTGCCAACGTTCATTGACTTCGCGGCCGGCCATGCCGGCACGAGCCCGTTCAAAGTCCTCCGTTTCGAGGTACCCGACCAACAATCCATCTGGACGCAAGAACAGCGAGTAGTTGTTCCATCCTGTCTCGCGCAAAGCCGACAGCATCTCTGGCCACACGCTCCGGTGGCGGGCCTTGTACGCATCCAGCCGTTCCGGTTTTACTTGCAGAACGAAGCAAATACGTTTCATGTGGTTAACCCCAAGACCTGCTCACCCCCACAGCAGCAAGCAATTCTCTTACGTGACGGCCTTACCGCAAATAAGCCTCACAAAGCCCGCCATCAACGGGAATCACGTGTCCGGTCGTTTTTGCGCTCTGCTCGCTCGCCAGCCAGACGATCGCACTGGCACAGTCATGAGGGAGAATGGGGCGCCGGGTGAGCGTGCGTTGTGCGTAGAAGTCAGCTAGCTTGGAGCGAAGTTCTTCTGTAGATTCACTCTCGGAGAATACGATCTTGTACTTCTGCAGCGACTGAATAACCCTGTCGCGCGGGAACATCGTCGACCCGGCAACCACCGTTGCGGGAGCGATCCCGTTGACTCGAACCAGCGGGCCAAGTTTGATGGCGAGCTCCCTGATCAGGTGGTTCAACGCCGTCTTGCTCGTGTCGTAGGCCTCGCTGCCCATCTTAGGGACCACAGCATTGGCGGAACTGGTTAGTACGATGGAGGCCGTCAGATTCTGGTCGGAAAAAACCCACGCTGTTTCACGAGCCAAGAGGTAATTTCCGGTCACGTTGACCAGAAAGGTTTTTGCCCAGAGTGCATCAGAAAGCTCCCCGTCTGACCCCGGTACGGGATAGATGGCCGCGGTATTCACGATTCCATCGATGCCACCGAATTGCAGGATCGTGAATCTAGTCGCTTCTGCAAGACTCTGAGATGAGGCGAGATCAACCGCTGTGTGTGCGACAAATTCAGGTGAACCAAGAGCGCCGGCTTCCGCTGCGATTTTCCTGGCGCCCTCTACATCGAAATCGGCGACGACAAGGTGCGCCCCTTTCTTCGCAAGCATGAGTGCAGTTTCTCGGCCGATGCCGCTCGCGCCGCCAACTATGAGAAAAATCTTCCTGCTGAATTCTGCTTCTGGTGGCATCCGCCGGAGTTTGGCTTCTTCCAATGCCCAGTACTCGATCCGGAAGGCCTCTGATCTTGGTAGCGCAACATAATTATGGAAATGTGAGAACTGACGTGACTGTTCAGCGTGCCGAGCCTGGGGCAGAGGATGAGAAACCTCACCGTTTTCCAATGCGGTCGCACCTGCCATGACGTGAATGGCGTTGATGAAGAACTCGGTCGTGATCCGCGCCTCCTTTTTGTTTTTGCCGAAGCCAAAGAGACCAAGTCCCGGAACAATAACGACTGATGGATTCGAATCGCGAAGTTGGGGGGAATCGCTTCTAGCCCATTCTTCGTAGTACTTCTTGTAAGCCGCGCGATAGCCACCGATATCGCTGCGGATGCGAACCTTGAGAACCTGAGGGTCTTCTTCTGCGGGATTCCACTTGAGGAACCAAGGGCAAACTCGTGTGCGCAGGAAATGGTCGGGACAACTGGTGCCCAGAGAACTCAATTCCTTCGCCCATTTCGATCCCGCGAAGGCCAATGCATCGTCATCGTCTGAGTAATGTGCAACGGCTCGACGGTTCGAGGAGACCGCCCCGCGCAATGAGGGAAGGATCTGAGCGGCAATCTGCTTACGATTTGGAACAGGCGGCTGCTCGACACCGCCAAACAACGAACCCTTCTTTGCTTGATGCCTCAGGATGAATTCACCCATCTGGTTGATGGTGTGGATGCTGTTGAGATAGCACTCACGATGTGTCACGCCCCAGGTGAACAGGCCGTGGCCTCCCAGGATCAGCCCTTCGACGCCTGGATTCTCTTGAACTGCCCGCTCAATCATCAATGCAAGCTCGAAGCCGGGGCGTTGCCAGGGCAACCAAACGAACTTGCGGTCGAATTCTTTGTTGAACTGTTCCAGTTTGCTCTTGCCATTGGCGCTCGCCGCCAGCGCAATCGCCCAGTCAGGATGCAGATGGTCAACGTGCAAAAATGGGAGGAATGCATGTAGTGGCGTGTCGATGGAGGCTGCAACCCGGTTCTCGCCGAATGCCGAAAGAGGATAGTAGCCGACCATCTCGTCTTCGTACTGTTCTCCGCGATAGAGTTCTTTGAGGCACTCGAGGCGGTCAAGATAGAGAAGTGCGAATCCTGATTCTGTGATCGAGCCGAGATCTCCGCCACTGCCCTTGACCGCAAGTACGCGGGCGGGCTGGCCGGTAAAGGCGTCGGGCAGTTCGATCTTCGAGCTTGTATTTCCGCCGCCGAAGTTAGTAATGCGGAGATCCGCGCCCAGCAAATTCGAGCGGTACCGTAAAAGCGCCAACTGGTTCCCACTCAGTTTGCTGGTGTGCTCTTCGTTCCACAGGTCTTTCAAATGCATTGTTTCTGTGATTTCAGGCATAAATAATCTCGCAGTATTGCTCGAAGCGTTCGGTTTGCTGCTCCCACTTTTCGGTCTCCAGAGGCTCAAAGACCTCTGTGGGGAAAGAGCGATCCACGATGGCGCGGACTTCTTGCAGCGACGAGGCTTCGCCGCTTGCCAGAATCTGAATGGCAATGTTCCCAAGGGCGGTTGCCTCGGCAGGACCAGCAAGGACTCGCCTGCCTGTCGCGTCCGCCGTAAATTGGTTCAGCATTCGGTTTTTCGATCCTCCGCCAATCACGCGAAGCTGTTCGATGTGCTTTCCGCAAAGCTGCTCGAGGTTCCCGAGAACCCGCCGATATTTCAATGCCAGGCTCTCCATCACGCATCGCACATAGGCACCCGGACTCGACGGTGCTGGCTGATTGGTCTTTCTACAAAAATCGTCAACAGCGGCGGGCATATTTGCCGGCCGCAGAAAACACTCGCCGTCAGGATCTACGAGATGTTTGAAGGCCGGCTCGCGCCCTGCCAGTTCCACAAGTTCACGGTAATCGGCGCTCTGGCCTTTTGTGGTCCAGTAATTTCTGCAGCCTTGCAGGATCCAGAGTCCCATGACGTTCTTCAGAAGTCGCGTTGTCCCATTCACCCCGCCTTCGTTTGTAAAGTTCAGCTTCAGTGCCTGAGGCGTCACAATCGGTGCGTTGAGTTCAGTACCGATTAGAGACCAGGTTCCAGAGCTGAGGAATGCAGTGCCATCGCGAGCTGTGATCGCAGCAACAGCCGAACCGGTGTCATGGCAGGCGGGAGCAATTACAGGCGTTCGAGCCAAAGAAGAATTCTGGGCCATAGAAGGCCGCAAAGTTCCGATGATTGTGCCGGGCTCTACGATTGGTGCAGGGAGTTCAGGAGGCAGGCCAACCTCCTGCATGAGATCAGTGGCCCAACTGCGCCGAAAGGGGTCGACAAGCTGGGTTGTGGTTGCGTTTGTGAATTCGCAAACGGCATTTCCAGTCAGCCAGTAATTGAACAGGTCAGGGATGGTCAGCAGTTGCTTGGCAGCCTTAACTAGGGTGGGCGTGTCTCGCTGCGCAGCGAAGAGTTGGTACAGAGTGTTAATGGGCATGAATTGGATGCCCGTCGCCCCGTAGATCTCCTCCTTTCGCACATTTCGAAAAACCTCTTCCATGATGCCCTGCGTGCGGCGATCACGGTAGTGGTACGGATTCTGAAGCAGCTCTCCGCGTTCTCCGAGTAAGGCGTAGTCCACGCCCCACGCGTCTACGCCGATACCCGCCAGTTCCACCTGCTCGACGCAAGCCAGAGACTTGCGCACTTCGAGCCACAGCCGGGGCACGTCCCAATGAAGTGAACCCCCGTATTCGACAGGCTCATTTTGAAAGCGGTGGACTTCTTCAGTCGTGAGGATTCCTGACTGCAGATGGGCGAGAACCGCACGGCCGCTTTCGGCTCCGAAATCGAAAGCCAGGTAAGGTTTGGAGTGAGGTAGATTAGGCATAAGAAGAAACGTTGTGGGTGTTCTTCGCTGCCCTCTCTTTCGTGATGCGCTCGAGGTAGCCGCTCTGCCGGAATGCCTCCATCGGATCTCTGGGTAAGCCCTTAGAATTTCTCCAGTCTTGGATGGCAGGGCGGACATCGGTCGCAAAAGCGTCCTGCAGCAGCGACTCTGCCTGAACTAGATCGCAGTTCTGTTGGGCCGTGGCGAGTTTCTTCACATCAACCAGTGCCGCCTTGGCGAAGAGCTGCTGAGCCATTGTGACGGTTTGAATCATGGCCTCGATCTTGCCTTTGAGATTGTGGCTTTGATCCACCATGTAAGCGATGTCGGCTCGCTGACCAGTTTCCCACTCGAAGAAATGGATTTCGTGGAAGATGCGAAAGACCTGATACGGATCGATCGATCCCATAGTCAAGTCGTCATCGGCGTAGCGGCGGTCATTGAAGTGAAACCCCCCGAGCATTTCTTCGGAGAGCAGCCACGCTACGATTTGCTCAATATTCTGCGCGGCGTAGTGATGTCCGGTATCAACCAGGACTTTGGCTTGTGGGCCGGCCGCACGCGAAAGGAGAAGAGCCATTCCCCAGTCGGCGATGTCCGTGTGATAAAAGGCCGGCTCAAAGGGTTTGTACTCGACGAGCATTCGCTGGTCAGGCGACAGCTCTCGATGCGATTCCTTTAGTGCATCTGCAAACCATTTCCTGCGCTGCCGGATGTTCGCAGTCCCGGGATAATTCGAACCATCTGCAAACCAAAGCGAAATATCCCTGCTGTGGAGGCGCTTTGCGATTTCGATGCTATCTTTCGTGTGTTGCAAGGCGCGCCGACGGACGGAGTCATCAGGATTTCCGAACGATCCGTACTTGTATTCCTGATCCTGAAAGAGATTGGGATTGATGGATCCAGGCACAACACCATAACGGGTGGCGAAGCGACTGATTTCATCACTGCTTTGTACCCCTTCAGGACAATCCCACAGCACGTGCAGAGCTACAGTTGGACAGACTCCTGTGAGGAGGTGTACTTGACCAGCATCGCTGAACTTCTCCTCGGTAGTGGTGGCTGCCGCCGGTTGAATGAATTTTCCGAAACGAGTTCCTGTATTGGCGAAGCCCCAAGAGGGAAGCTCAATACGAAATGTCTCAAGAGCGGCAACAACCTTCGCACTCGTGGATGAGTCCATGCGGACCTCTAACAGGAGCGGGAAGATTACAATTTTTTGCTCGTAGCGATCACGCTTTTCCTCGCAATTTCGTTCGTTTTGCAGAGCGAAATGAGCCGGGTGATTAGCGTAATGGGGAAAAGGGCCATAACGCAAGGACATGGGTTTGTTACCCTAGGTCATACGAGCGCACAGTCGGAAGGTGTAGGCCCGCTTGCGAATTTCGCTTTGTAGAACCGGCTTTAAGATTCCGATTGCCGGGAAGTGATTTCCCGCTGCCAATTCCAAGCCTTCGGGCTGTATTGTCGATTTTATGGATCTCCTGAAAGTCGTTGCAATCCCTTCCGTCGAAGATTTTCGGGCAGCGCCTTTTGCTTGCCGCATGAGAGTTCCAGTCCCGCGCAGGTAAAAATCTGCCTCTCTGCCTCCCTTCAAGAGTCAGATTGCAAATTTCGCTTTGCAAAATGGAAAAATTGGATGATCATATCCCAACCGTATGAGCCCCGCCGTTCAAACTCGAGACCGGTACCTCGTCAAGTCTATTGTTCACTCCTCTCAGTTGTTGAGTGCGTTTCACTCTCCCGGGGAAGCTCTGCCGCTGAAGGAGATTTGCGCACGGTGTGGCCTTCCGAAGACGATGGCATTTCGTCTCCTCTATACGCTTGAGAAATGCGGAATGATCGATAAGGTCGGGCAGAACCTTTATCAGTCTCGTGTACGACTGTGGAGGCAGAGACTCTACCGGTTGGGATACGCTGCCCAGGGTACTGACTATCAGTTCTCCCGAGAAGTGTCAGAGAGTTTGCAACGAGCTGCTACCGCTGAGGGAATCGAACTCATCTGCGTCGATAACCGCTACAGTGCCAAGACTGCTCAGCGCAACGCTGACCTGCTGGTACACGAGAAGGTCGATCTGGCGATCGAGTTTCAAACCAACGAAGAGGTCGCGCCAATAGTAGCCGCAAAATATCGCGAGGCCGGCATTCCGATGATCGCGATTGATATTCCTCATCCTGGAGCGACGTATTATGGCGCGAATAATTATGAGGCGGGACTGATCGGCGGGCGCTACCTGGGCCGCTGGGTCAAGGAGTACTGGCACTCAGAAGTGGACGAGATACTCCTGCTTGAACTGAAACGTGCAGGAAGTGTTCCACGCATGCGACTGTCGGGGTTGCTCGTAGGAATCAATCTAGTACTGCCGAGCGCGACGAATTGCCGCGTGACATATCTGGAAGGCGACGGGGAACTCGGACCCAGCTTTGAAGCGGTGCGCAAGCACCTGCGTTTCTCGCACGCCAGGCATGTGGTGGTTGGGGCCATCAATGATCCGAGCGCACTTGGCGCCCTCCGTGCTTTTCAGGAAGCGGGCCGGACAGAGAACTGCGTCATCATGGGGCAGAATGCGTCGCCGGAAGGGCGAGCGGAACTCCGTCAGCCTAAAACTAGATTTGTTGGTTCAGTGGCTTACTTCCCCGAGCGATACGGTGAGAACCTGATTCGAGTCGGCCTCGACATCCTTAACCAGCGTCCGGTGCCCCCCGCGGTTTTCGTAGAACATAAGCTGATCACTCCTGCTTCCGTTGATCATTACTATCCCAATGACGCTCTGGCGCAGCTTGTTCGAACAGAACCCCAAGGCTCACTCCATCAACATCTGGCACACTAAAGGAAGCGTGTCATTGGATTAGATGATGATCGATTCTCGTCCACTGGTATTTTGATCCCGTCCAAATCCAGTCGATTGGGCCGTCCCTTAACATAAAATCCAAACGAGGTTCTACATTGCAAAACGACATGCCGCATACAGTTGCGTTTACCCCAGTTGAGTAAAACTCAAATTGCTACCTAAATTGGTTGCTAAATAGCGACTTGACGGGCACCCCTTACATCATGCTGCGAGTTTTTCATAGCGAAATGCAGAGGGTTTGCTGGTTGCAACTTGACGATGCACGGTGGGCAATGGAAGTATCCCCGCCCAAGAACGCTGGGACAACCGTGTGGGGCAGGGGTGGATTCCGCGAAGCGGATTCTGAGATTCGGAATTGCTGGCCAGTCCCACCGAGTTGGGGTGTCACGAGGAGGAAAGAACCATGTCCACGACGAGACGCATTCTCTTGCTCTCCCTGTTGATCACTTCGGCGGCGGGGCTTCTCTATGGCCAAGGCGGCGGGAGCGGCACCATTCTTGGAACGGTAACGGACACCACAGGCGGAGTTATCGCCAATGCCAAGGTTGACGTCACGAACATCGCGACGGGTGTTGTAATTCATACACAAACTAGTTCGACCGGAGACTACACGGTTCCGTATCTTAATCCGGCAACTTACAAAGTAGCAGTGACGGCGACTGGGTTCCAAAAGTCGGTATCAAACGAGTTTACGCTGGCGGTGGATCAGCAAGCGCGCGTAGATATCGTGCTTAAGCCTGGCGAAATCACAGAGGTGATGGAGGTGCAGGCTAGCGCTGTTGCTCTCGATACCGACAATTCCGCAGTCTCCAGCTTGATCACACAAAAACAAGTGGAGGAGCTGCCTCTGAATGGGCGTAACTTTGTGCAATTTCTTCTTCTAGGCGAGGGCGCAGTCACGGTAGGGGGTGAACAAGGTACGATGCGCCAAGGGCAGGGTAACGCGATCAGTATCAATGGGGGCAGGCCCACTTCGAATAATTACACGCTCGACGGTTTGGTCAACACGGACACCTCCCTAAACACTCCCGCCGTGATCTTGTCGCAGGATGCAATCCAAGAATTCAAAGAAGTGGGTGGCACCTACTCGGCGGAGTATGGTTTCAGCGCCAATCAAGTCAACATCGTGAGTAAGAGTGGCGGCAACCAATTGCACGGCACGGTATTTGAGACCGTCAGAAACGATGCCTTTGATGCCAGATCCGCCTTCCAGACGAAGATTCCGGAGCTGCGGCAGAATCAATTCGGGTTTGTCGCAGGCGGACCCGTCTACTTTGGGAAGCTTTACAATGGAAAAGACAAAACGTTTTGGTTAGCTAACTATGAAGGCTGGCGGATTCGGAATGGATTCAGTATTACCGGTAATGCTCCGGATCCAGCACAACTCACCGGAGATTTCTCTGCGTCGGGTCTGCCCGCATTTGGTTCAGCAGCCTGTACCGCGGCTCTGGCGCAAGATCAACCCTGCATGCCAGTCGACCCGACTACGGGTTCGCCTTTTCCAGGCAACAAAATCCCGTCGTCCAGCTTTTCTCGACTGGCACAAGTTACTGCTAAGCTCTTTTTTCCTGCTCCCAATGCTAATCCCGCGACCAATGGTGGAAACAATCTCCGAGTGACTGGGGCCTTCCCCCTTACTTCGAACCAGCAGACGTACCGGCTTGACCAGAACCTGGGACGGTGGGGCACGATCTTCGGACGGGGGACGTACGCTACATATAAAAACACTAGTTTTAATGGGACAGTTTCGCAGCCGGAAGGCTATCTTTTCTTCGAGGAAACTGCCAAGAGCTGGATGGTTTCACATACCATCACCTTAGCGGGCAGCACTGTCAACAACTTCCGCTTTGGGTTCCTCAGAGCCATTGCCAATGAGGGCGCTACCACCCCACCCGATTCTGCCATTGCCGCGCTAGGGCTTACAGGCACATTTACCAAATTTGCCGCCGGTCAGACGAGTTGGCCTTACCTTACCTTTTCCCAATTCAGCAATTTCGGTGGACCGGTCAACGCTTATACGGCAAGTAATCAACCTATGTGGGAATTTGCTGACTCCGTGAGTAGGGCCCGCGGTCGACATACGATCTCTGTAGGCTTGGATTACCGCCGCTGGCATCTCATCCGCAATTTGGATAACGACTTCTTCGGTGAATACACCTTCACAAATAATCTGGTTTCAAGCAACGGTGCGAATTGCCCCAATGCTACGGGCCCCAATGCTACGCGCCTTTGCGGTACTGGGAATGCCATCGCCGATTATTTGCTCGGCTACTATCAACGCGCCTCAGGTTTCTTTCCTGCTCCCTTGAGCAGCACGACCGTTGCCGGCAACCCGCAGGACCATGTCTTCAGTTACTTCGCCCCTTACGTAGAGGATGATTGGAAGGTGAACAACCGCCTGACATTGAACCTTGGCCTGCGTTGGGATTATCGCGCAGCGGCCTATGAAGCCAGCAACCACTTCTTCTGGTTGGACGACAAGAACCCACAGGGAGGTCTCTGTTTCGCCGATAAAACACTGTTAAGTAACGGCATCGCGCCTGCGGGGAATGGCGTCTATGAGTATTGTGGCTCGAACGTTCCGCACCCGGGTCAGAAGACACCCTTTGCCCCGCGCCTCGGTTTTGCGTACCGGCCGTTTGGACAGAAGACGGTAGTTCGTGGTGGCTACGGTATTTTCTGGGACTCCTCCGAAGGGCGGGAGATCGATGACTCCGGAGACCTGTACCCTTACGCAGTCAGACAAGCTCTTACCCCTAACTCAAATCCGGCGGCACCCAAGTTAACCGACAATCTGTTCCCGAGCTTCACTGCGCCCAACCGCATTGATCCGAACTCGTTGACCTTTCTGGCGGTCATCGAGTCCGACAACCCACGCAATCCCTATTTGCAACAGTGGAACTTGTCGATCCAGCGCGAGCTTTTCCGGAACACGACCTTGGAGGTCAACTACATTGGGAACAAGGGAACCCATTTGCTAGACCGGCGTAACATTGCACAGGCCTTGCCCATTCCGGCAGCAGACGTCCCCTTTTGCCAAGCTAACCCGAACGATACGACACACAACTGCTTGCAGTCGCAGCGTAAACCGTACGTGAACTTTCCCGGGATTTACATCAACAGCGACTGGAGCGGCTACTCCAATTACCATGCCGGAACCGTGAAGCTGGAGCACCGCACCTCGTCTCTGGCGCTCACCACTTTCTATACTTGGGCAAAAAGCATGGATGATAAATCGGCAGCAGCCGGCATTGGCGCTACCGCAGGAACGGGCTGGCAGGGATTCATGAACAATCATGATCCCAAGCGTGACTACGGCCCGTCCGACTTCAGCGTGAAGCACCGCTTTGTGGCCAGCTACGTCTACCAATTGCCGATCGGACGGGGGAAGCGGTTGCTCGGCGGAGTGAACAAAACTGCCAACGCTCTCATCGGGGGCTGGCAAGTTTCCGGCGTCACCACTTTCCAGAGGGGGTTCCCCTACTCGCTGGCCGGTACCGACACAAACAGCCTGCTCGGAACCTTCTTTCAACGGGTAAATCAAATCGGCCCTGCGTACCCGAGTGGATTCCAGCGGACTCCGAACAGCTGGTTTAACAACACGATTGGTTATGACATCGACCCGGTCACAGGAGCGCACATACCCGACACGTCCTGCTCTGCCCAGGTGCTTACGGGAGTCTCGTTCTGCAATCCTGCTCCAGGTGTTTACGGCAGCACGAGCCGCAACTTCCTGACGGGACCCGGTATCAACAACTGGGACATGGGTTTGGCCAAGACCTTTGCTTTCACCGAGCGAATCGGTTTTCAGCTACGCATCGACACCTTTAATACTTTCAACCACTTACAGTACGCCATCTCGCCAGGCGGTCTAATCGGTTTTGGTAGCGGTGGCGGCACGAACCCAGGCAACGGCTTGGGCAGTCCGACCTTCGGTAAGATTACTAGCGCCGCGCCTGGTCGAATTGTGCAACTGGGTGGCAAGATTACCTTTTGAACCGACGATGCAATCACCGCGGACCCGCCAGCTCACCCCCTGGCGGGTCTTTTCTTGGTCCGGATTCGTGAACGAGACCCCAACACAGCCGATAAATGTGACCTGACTGGCTGGGCACTTTTGTTTCTCCTGCGGTACACTCGCACTGTGAGCTGGCTTATAAGACTGTCTCTGATAGGTCTGGGGCTTTCGTGTCTGCCGCTCCAGTTCGCGACCGCGCAGGATTCTGCGCTCGGCCAGCAATATGAAGCAGCCCAGCGCGCCCTCACTGATGGCAACTATCCGGAAGCACAGCGAGCGTTCGAGCAACTTGCACAAGCACATCCCGAGATAGCCGAAATCCATGCCAATCTGGGACTGATCTATTTCCAGGAGCGTAAATTTGAGGAAGCGGTTCCGGAGTTGCGTCGCGCGTTGAAGTTGAAACCGGCCCTTGCCAATTCGGCAACCATCCTCGCCATGTCGCTTTCCGAACTTGGTCGCTATAGCGAAGCGCTACCGGGGCTGGAGAAGGGCTTTCGGTCCACTGACTCAGAAACGAAGCGGATGTGCGGACTTCAGCTCGAGCGGGCGTACACTGGCCTACTGCAGAATCGGAGAGCTGTTGAGATTGCTCTTGAGATGAACAGGTTGTATCCGGACGATCCCGAAGTCCTCTATCACAATGGCAAAATCTTCGGGAATTTCGCATTTCTATCGATGCAGAAATTGTCTCAAGTTGCTCCCGGTTCTGTTTGGACACACGAGGCAGCGGCCGAAGCATACGAGAGCCAAGGTTCGTACAGTTCCGCCATCGGCGAGTACCGTACTGTTCTGGCCATAGAGCCAAAGCGGCCTGGCATACACTATCGGCTGGGGCGGACACTCTTGGCCCGTTTCCGGGAGACTTCATCTGCGGAAGACCTAGCCGCAGCCCTTAAGGAATTTGAGCTGGAACTCACACTCGATCCGCTGAATGCGAATTCTGCGTATGAACTTGCCGAGATTCACCGCAAGGCCGGGCAATTCGAGGATGCTCAAAAGGACTTTGAGCTGGCGCTCAAAAATTATCCTGAGTTTGAGGAGGCGCACCTGGGACTTGCCGCGGTCCTGACGTCTCTTCAAAAGCCCGATTTAGCGCTGCCTCATTTGCAAAAGGCAATTTCGCTGAATCGCGAGAACGAAGTTTCCTGGTACCGTCTCTCGAAGGTTGAACGCCTTTTGGGAAACAGCACCGAGCAACTGAAAGCAATGGCGGAATTTCAAAGGCTTCATTCTAAGAAGACCAACGAGTTGGAATCTGGCAGGAAACTCTTCTCGCCTGATGAAGTCACCAAACAGGATGTAGACCCCAATACTCCAAATTGACAGCGAGAGAATACGGCATACGATTTGGTCTCCAGTGTTCTGCGCTACAAAACCGCGTTCCTCGTCCAACTCCTCAAAAGTAGTTTCTGGCGTGCTGTCCGATACTGCGTAAGTGGCCGGTATTCCGCCGCTTCCCATCTTGTTGTCCACAACCCATCAGCATTTCGCGCTGCGAAACCATGGCTCTTCCCAGCCCCTCAATTGACCGTCCTGTCTCCGGATGCCAAGATTCCCGGCGGTAATTTCGTTCTCACAGATTGAGCCCTGCACCAGAGAAGATGAATTCCAAATGCGAGGTGTCCCGCATGAAAAATTCAACCAGACAAGTTTTGTGCATCGTCGTTTTATTAGCTCTCGCTTCTTTCCTCTCAGGTTCCGCGCAACAAACAAACGACGCCCTGTTCGCCGGATTTCAAAATCCGCCGGACTCCGCTAAACCCCGTGTCTGGTGGCACTGGATGAATGGCAACATCACGAAGGAGGGGATCAAGCTAGATCTCGAATGGATGAAGCGTGTCGGGATTGGCGGGTTCCAGAACTTCGATGCTGCCTTGAACACGCCGAAACTTGTAGATCAGCGTTTGGTTTACATGACCCCTGACTGGAAGGATGCCTTCAAGTATGCAACTACGCTTGCCGACCAGCTTGGCCTTGAAGAAGCTATTGCGGGCTCTCCGGGGTGGAGTGAGTCGGGCGGCCCGTGGGTGAAACCCAATCAGGGTATGAAGAAAATCGTTTGGAGCGAGACCAGGATCGAGGGCGGAAAGCCGTTCTCAGTTGTGTTGCCGCATCCGCCTACGACCACGGGGCCGTTTCAGAACGTCCCCGTGTTCAATTTCCTGGCATCGATAACCGGTCGGCCGCAGCCAACAACTCCGACGTTCTACGCCGACACTGCGGTGATCGCCTACCGCGCCCCGGAAAGCGATGTGCTCGTCACAGCACTGCAACCAAAGATCACTTCCAGCGGCGGCAATCTCGAGGCATCTGCTTTGACCGATGGCGATCTGGTAAAAACCACTCAGTTGCTGAAGGCCCCTGCAGGGCAGCAGGCATGGATTCAATACGAGTTCTCAAGGCCGCAGACCATGCGCGCAGTAACCTTGGTGTTTAATGACCCGCTCGCTGCACGAGCCAACATGTTTGGCGCTGCGCCCTCCATTGCAGGCGTAGAGGCAAGTGAGGATGGTCAAGCCTTTCATAAACTGGCGGACATTCCCGCTGATGGCGGGATAGAACACACGACCGCGTTTCCCGCCACAACAGCTCGATTCTTCCGCGTAAACTTCACCGATAAGCCGCCGTCGGGATTCAGCAACATGACCTTCGACGTGGAGAATCCATTCGGCGATTTGAGTGCATTCAAACCCGATCCCAACTTCGAAATCTCAGAATTGGTCCTTCACCCCGGTGCCCGCATCAACCGCTTCGAAGAGAAAGCAGCCTTCGCCAAGCTTGCGAGTCTTGATAAATTTCCCACGCCTGCGGTTCCGGCTGCCGATGCGATTCACAAAGACAACGTTATTGACCTGAGTTCCAAGATGCAGCCGAACGGGAGACTTGATTGGACACCGCCGGCGGGTAACTGGGTTGTCCTTCGATTTGGCTATTCGCTGTTAGGCATTACTAACCATCCGGCTTCGCCGGAAGGCACTGGCCTCGAGGTGGACAAGCTCAGTCCCAACGCCGTCGATAAATACATGAACGCGTACCTAGACAACTACAAGGACGCAGTTGGCGACCTAATGGGCAAACGAGGTTTGGAGTACGTGATCAATGACAGCTGGGAAGCCGGAACGCAGAACTGGACCGACAACCTGATCGCGGAATTCACCAAGCGGCGTGGCTATGACCCGCGCCCATGGATGCCTGTTCTGACCGGCCGCGTAGTCGAGAGTTCCCAAGCCAGTGAGGGATTCCTTTGGGATTTTCGCGAGACGCTGGCGGACATGCTGGCCGACTATCACTATGACCTGATCACCAAGATTCTTCATGAGCGTGGGATGGGTCACTATGGTGAGTCGCACGAAGAAGGACGTGCGTTCATCGGCGACGGCATGCAGGTGAAGCGCAGCAACGACGTACCTATGTCGGCCATGTGGACCCAGAAGCCCGGCGTGAATAGGGAGCAGTACGGTTACGATGCGGACATTCGCGAATCGGCCTCCGTCGCTCACATCTATGGCCAGAATTTAGTTGCGGCAGAGTCGCTCACCGCATCTTCTGGCGCATATGCCTGGTCGCCCGCGACACTGAAGCCGACCGCGGACAAAGAGTTAGCCATGGGGCTCAACCGGTTTGTGATTCATACCTCCGTGCATCAGCCGTTGCTGGACAGGAAACCCGGACTGTCGCTTGGTCCGTTTGGACAGTGGTTTAACCGCAATGAAACCTGGGCTGAGCAAGCTAAGCCTTGGATCTCATACCTTGCCCGCTGTTCCTATCTGCTGCAGCAGGGAAAGTTCGTGGCTGACATTGCTTACTTCTACGGTGAGGACTCCAATATCACTGCGATCTATGGCGATCATTTCCCCGATGTTCCTGAGGGATACAATTTCGACTACGTCAATGCAGACGCCCTTATTCACACGTTTTCGGTTGCGAATGGCGTCCTGACAACACCGAGCGGAGTGACCTATCGGGTGCTCGCACTCGATCCGCGCAGCAAGCAGATGTCCCTGCCGGTTCTTAGGAAGATCAAGGAACTAGTGGAGGCGGGCGCGATTGTCGTTGGCGCAAAACCGGAGAGCGATCCCAGTCTTGCTGATGATCAGGCTGAGTTCCACAGCTTAACAGATAAGCTTTGGGGCTCGGGTAGCGGCGCAAGCGTTGGGAAGGGAAGAGTGTATGGCGTCCAGAAGGTAGGGGACGTGCTGCAGACCCTCCACATATCGCCCGATTTCGAGTACACGAAACCCAAGACCGATACCACTATCCTTTTCGTCCACCGTAGGCTTGCCGACGGCGAGCTCTATTTCTTAGACAACCGCAATGACCGCGACGAAGGGTTTGACGCGATATTCAGAATAGAAGACAAAGCCGCCGAACTGTGGCATCCCGATACCGGGCAGATCGAGCCGGCCTCGTACCAATCGACCAGTGGCCGCACGACTGTGCCGTTACGTCTGGAACCGTGGGGCACGGTATTCGTCGTTTTCCGGCATCCCGCGAAAGCTCCTTCTCGGGCCATTCCAGGCGCTGTTGAGCAAGCCCTCGCAACTGTCGAGGGCCCGTGGGATGTTGCTTTTGAACCAGACCGCGGGGCACCACCTAGAATCACTCTCGATAAGCTCATATCCTGGCCAGAGAGTCCTGATCAAGGCGTGAAGTACTTCTCTGGCGCAGCAACATACACAAGAATGCTGCAGGCTCCTGGAGATTGGTTCAAGCCTGACGCTCATCTTTGGATCGACCTGGGACAAGTCAAGAACCTTGCCGAGGT
>WNGM01002632.1_pt1 | contig 27976 bp, 21 predicted proteins | sample 5400571 | NCBI WGS metagenome assembly WNGM01 (sample SAMN13153378, study PRJNA577476) | soil metagenome | isolation source: 100 cm soil or saprolite under Garry oak tree replicate 2 | place: USA:California | collected 2016-06-15 | reverse complement strand
CTCGTCGTCGCTGGCGGCGCTGCTGAGCACGCCGCGCCCGGCGCCCGCCCGCGCCGCGCCGCGCCGCCCGCCGCGCCAGACGATCCGCGTCAACCTCGAGCGCCTCGACTCGCTGATGGACCTCATCGGCGAGATGGTGATCGACCGCGAGCGCGTGGACCAGCGCCTCGACGAGATCGACCGCGTCTCGGCCGCGCTCCTCGCGAGCCGCGGCCGCCTCGCCCAGTGCATCGCCGACTTCGAGCGGCGTCAGTTCGACCAGCGGCGTCCCGTGCCGCCCGCGAAGCCCGCGGCCGCCGCGACGGCCGGCCGCTCGGTCTCCGAGCTGTTCGCCGAGCTGGAGTTCGACCGCTACGACGACTCCGGGATCTTCGCGCGGACGGTGGCCGAGATCGCGGCCGACATCGCGGAGCTGCAGTCCGAGCTGACGGCGGTGACGCGCTCGCTCCGCGACGACATGGCGCACGTCCACCGGATCACCGGCGCGCTGCGAAGCGAGATCGGGCGCGCGCGGCTGGTGCCGATCGGCAGCCTCTTCGGCCGGTTCGTGCGCCAGGGGCAGGCGGCCGCGCGGGCGGCCGGCAAGAGCGTGCGCTTCGAGACGCGCGGCGAGGCCGTCGAGCTCGACACCGCGATCATCGAGCAGATCGTGGATCCGCTCCTGCATCTCGTGCAGAACACGATCACGCACGGCATCGAGGCACCCGACGAGCGGCGCGCGTGCGGCAAGGAAGCGGCGGGCACGGTGACGCTGTCGGCCGCGCACGAGGGCGGGGCCGTGCTGGTGGAGGTCGCGGACGACGGGCGCGGCATCGATCCGGACCTGGTGCGCCGGCGCGCGGTCGCGCAGGGCTTCGTGCCCGCCGACGCCGAGCTCGACGACGACCAGACGCTCGACCTCATCTTCCTGCCGGGCTTCAGCACGGCGAGCGCGGTCACGACGGCGGCGGGGCGCGGTGTCGGCATGGACGTCGTCCGCACGAACGTCCGGCGGCTCAACGGCGACGTGGAGGTGCGGAGCGTCGTGGGCGAGGGCACGCGCTTCACGCTGCGCCTGCCGCTCACGCTGCTGGTCTCCGAGGCGCTGATGATCACCGTCGCCGAGGAGCGGCTGGCGGTGCCGCTCAACGCCGTGCAGCTCGTCACGACGGTGCGGCCGGAGGACGTGCGGCCGGGCCCGCGCGGCGAGGCGATCCTCGTCGGCGAGGACCTCGTCGATCTCGTCCCCCTCCCGACCATCCTCGGTCTCGAGCGCGGGCCACGGCGGCCGCGCCGTCCCGTGCTCGTCGTGCGCGGCGCGGGCCGCACGCTCGCCGTCGAGGTGGACGAGATCTTGCACAAGCAGGAAATCGTCATCAAGCCGCTCGGCGAGTTCCTGACGGGCGTCGGGCCGTACGGCGGCGCCAGCGTCGGTGCCGACGCGCGCGTCACGCTGCTGCTGGACCCCGGTGCGCTGGTCGAGACGGCGGCGCGCGCGAACGCGGTCACCCGGGCCGCGCGCCGCCGCGAGGCCGCCGCCGGCGAGGCGCCCGCCCCGCGCCGGCGCGTGCTGCTCGTGGACGACTCGGTCAGCGTGCGTCGATTCGTCGGCCAGATGCTCGAGAAAGCCGGCTTCGACGTCACCACGGCGGGCGACGGCGCCGACGCGATGGCCCGGCTGGCCGAGGCCGCCTTCGACGTCGTCGTCACCGACCTCGAGATGCCGCGCGTGAACGGCTACGAGCTGATCGACGACGTGCGCCGCCGCCCCGCCACGCGCTCGCTGCCCGTGATCGTCCTCACCACGCGCGCGGGCGACAAGCACGTCGCGCTGGCGAAGAGCCTCGGCGTCCAGCACTACGTCACCAAGCCCGTCGAGGAGCACGCGTTCGTCACGCTCGTCGCCTCGCTGGTGCCGGCATGAAGGCGCTGCTCGTCGATCCCGATCCGCAGCGCGCGCCCGTCCTCGCGGCGGCGCTCGATGCCGGCGGCGCCGAGGTCTCGATGGCGCCCAGCGCGTCGTTCGCGCTGACGATGCTCGAGTGGAACAAGCAGGACGTCATCATCAGCCGCGCCCGGCTCGGGGACATGGAGGGTCACGAGCTCTGCGCGATCGTCCGCAGCGATCCGTCCACCAAGGACGTGCGCTTCGTCCTCATCGTCGGGCCGGGAGAGAACGTGCCGACGCAGACGGCCGTCGCCGGCGTCGACCTCGTGCTGCCCGACGCGCTCAGCAGCGCCACGATCGTCACGCGCGTCATTCAGCTGGTGCGCAAGCAGCTCGAGGCGACCACGCCCTCGGCACCCGCCGCGGCCGTCCCGCGCGCCGCCGCGCCCGCGCCCGTGATCAAGCCGCCACGGGTCGCGCCGCCACCGCCGCCGCCTCCGAGGCCCGTCGCACCGCTGCCGCCGGCGCCGCCCCCAGTCGCCCCGCCGCCCCGGCCCCTCGCCCCGCCGCCGCGGCCCGTCATCCCGGCGCCGCAGCCGGTCGCCCCCGCAGCGCCCGTCGCGCCGGTGCCGGTCGTCGCCCAGGCCGCGCCCGTCCCCGCGGCGCCCGGGCCCTCGATGGCCGGGCTCGATTCCGTCGGGACGAACGGCGGGACGCGCACGTTCCAGGGCGCGCTCGGCGTGCTGGAGATCGAGGAGCTCACGCAGGCGATCTCGGTCGGCGGCAAGACGGGGCGGCTGGTGCTCGTCCTCGCCACCGGCGGCGGCCTCGTCGTGTTCGAGAGTGGGCGCGTGACGCACGCGGAGTTCGGCGGGCTCGGTGGTGAGCCGGCCTTCTCCGCGCTCGTCGCGGCCTCGCACCGCGAGCGCGGCGGCAAGTTCTGCTTCATCCCGGTCCATCCGAATGAGCTGCGGACCCAGCCGAAGACCATCGCTCGCCCCGTCGACCAGCTGCTGCTCGACGTGGCGAGGATGATGGACGAGGAGAAACGCGCATGACCAAGGTGCTGGTGGTCGACGACAGCCTCAGCGTGCGGAAGGTCGTCGAGCGCGCGCTGGCGGGCCGGCAGATCGACGTCGTGTGCGCGGCCTCCGGCAGCGAGGCGCTCGAGCGGCTCGAGCGTGATGCCCCGGACTTCGTGGTGTGCGACGTGGTGATGCCCGACCGCGACGGCTACGAGATCTGCGAGTTCATCAAGGGCCACCCGCGCCTCGCGCACACGCCGGTCTTGCTGATGTCCGGCATCGTCAACGACGAGGTCCGCGAGCGCGCCGCGCGCGCGCAGTCGGTGGGCATCCTCGCCAAGCCCTTCGCCGCCGACGACCTCATCCGCCACCTCGACGGCCTGCTGGCGCAGCGCCCCGCGGCGTCCGCCAACGCCCCGGCGGCCCGGGGGACCCCGGCGACCGTGGAGACCGATACGCCGGTGCCGCTTGACACGACGCCCGTCCCCGACGGGGCCGCCGCCGTGGTCGCCCAGTTCCTCACGATGGATGGCGTGCAGTGGGCCGTCCTCGCGGACCGCGAGGGCTTCGTGGTCGAGGCGACGGCAAACGCGGGCGTGGACGCGGACGTGGCGGCCGCGCTCAGCGCCTGCCTCGCCGAGTCGTCCGACGGCCTCGGCCGCGAGCTGGGTCGTGGCGCGCTCCAGGGCGTCATCCTCGAGTACGAGAAGGGCATGGTCGTGCTCTACGGCGTGGCGACCACGGGGCTCCTCGCCGTGGGCATCGCCGAGCCGAACGTGCTCGGCAAGGTCCGTTACTATGCGCGGCGGGCGCTGCCCGAGCTGGCGCGGGCGATGTGACGTGGGCCGCTACCGCCTGTCGCCGCTGATGCGATGGCTCCACGCGCTGGGCGTCGTGGTCGCCTACGTCGTGGTGACGGGCGTGCTGTTCTGGTTGGACCTCGGCGACGGCGGTGTGGCGCCGGCGTGGACGATCGTCGCGGTGCCGTTCTTCTACGCCGTGCTCTCGCTCCTGTTCCTGCGCCGCGGGTCCCTCGCCCGCCGCCTGAGCTGGGTCGGCGGCGCCTGCCTGACGCACGTGACCCTCGGCCTCACCGCCGCCGCGGCCTTCGCGACGCTGGCGGACCTGACGACGCTGTCCGCGCTCGCGTACGCCTTCGCGCGGCTCGGACCCGCGCCGTTCCTGACGCTGGTCGCGACGCCGCTCGTGCTGGCACCGTTCCGGGGGCGGGTGCTCTCGCCGCGCCCGGCGCCGCGCGGGGACCGCGCGCGCCAGCGGGTCGTCGTCACGCCGACGACGCCCGTCGAGACTCCGGTCGCGCGTGATGCACGCCGCCACGAGGACCCCGCCGAGGCCGCGACGCCGGTGCCTGCGGTGAAACCGTCGGCCGCGGCGCCCGAGACGCCCGAGTGGCAGGAGTCGCCCGAGTCGCCGCCAGATGACGCCGTGGTGCGGGTGCGGTTCGAGCGCGTCGCGGCTCAGCTTCCCGCCGCCGCGTTCACGCTGCCGATGGACCGCGTCGCCGAGAGCCTGCGCGAGCCGCACTGGCTCACCGTGCCCCGGCGCGTCGTGCTCGCGCAGCTGCCGGAGGGCGCGGTGCAGGTGCACTGGGCGATCGTCGCGTCGCAGTTTCCGGCGCTCGCGTTCGCCATGTCGGACGTGGAGTTCCGGGGGCAGTACCCCAACCTGAAGCTGACGCTGCCGCTCGACGACGTCCTGCGCCAGCTGCCGCCCGGGGTGATCCCGACCGGCTGGACGCCGAGCCAGATCGCGGGGCTCGAGGCCTTTCCGGCGCCGTTCCAGCCGCTCCCGGTGCCGCGCGACGTGCCGGCCGCGAGCGCGCGCCCCGGGGGCGCCGCGGCGGACCTTCCGCCGGCCGTCGCGGCCGCGCCGCCGCGCCGCACGCCACCGCCGCCGCCCGCTCCCGTCGCGCCGCCACGCCTCGCACCGCCGCCGCCCGCTCCGGTCGCGGCGCCGCCACGCGATCCCGTCGCGGAGTCGCTGAGGTCCGCCCCGGCCGCGCCGACGATCACGCCGCCACCGGCGCCGGCGATCGTCACCTCCGCGCCGCCGCTGCCGGTTCCACCGACACGCGTCGCCGCGCGGGCGCCCGCGCCGCCGCGCGAGGTCGCGCCCGAGGTGATCAGCCGCGACGCGCTCACACGTCTCGCCGCCTGCCTCGCGGGCGCGGGGACGTTCGAGTCGTGGTCGGGCGTCGTGGAGAGCGTGCCGCTGGTGGCGTTCGTGGCCCCGACGCTGCCGCGCGAGGCCGTGACCGCCGTGGCCGCGCGCGTCGCCGGACTGCTCGGCGCCGCCGCGGGCGAGCAGGTGACCGTGCGCACCGCGCGCGCGGCGATCGTCGTGAGCGCGGCGCCCACGCCGGTGGTCGTCGGCGCGCGGCGGCCGGGCGCGCCCGTGGCCTTGCTCGAGCTGCGCGCCGCGCGCGCGGCGGGGCTGATCGGCCGCGCGGGCGAGGGCGTCACGCCGCCGTCACGCGCGCTGTCCGCGCTCGCCGTCGAGCCGCGCGTCGCCGGCGTGGCGGGGACCCTGGAGGCCTTCGGCGACCTCGAGCCGGCCGTGCTGACCGACGCCGCCGGCGTCGCCCGCGTCTACGTCTTCCGCGAGCCCGGCCACGAGGCGGAGCGCCTCGGCGAGCTCGCGCTGGCGGTGTGGGACGGCCTCGGGCGCACGCGCGACGCCGACCTCGGCGCGCTCGTGTCGGTCATCTTCCGCCAGGGACGGCGGCGCATCCTCGTGCGCCCGCTCGCCGGGCGCGGGACGGCGCTGCTCGCGGCGGCGGGACCGGTGGCGCGGCCGGGACGCGCGTGGCGCGAGGCCGACCGCGCGGCGGCGGCACTGGAGGCGCGCTGAATGTCCATCATCAACTACGCCGCCAAGGTCATCAACTTCAAGCTCGTCTACTACGGGCCCGGCATGGCGGGGAAGACGGCGAACCTCCAGTTCGTCCACCGCTGCCTGCCCGACGACAACCGCGGCAACATGATCTCGCTGGCGACGGGCGACGACCGCACGCTCTTCTTCGACTTCCTGCCCGTGTCCGCGACGAGCGTGCGGGGCTTCACGACGAAGTTCCAGCTCTACACGGTGCCCGGCCAGAGCCGCTACAACATGACGCGCAAGCTGGTGCTGCGCGGCGTCGACGGCGTGGTGTTCGTGGCCGACTCGCAGTGGGACCGGCTGAAGGAGAACGTCGAGAGCCTCCGCAACCTCAACGACAACCTGCGCGAGTATCGCCTCGACCTCGCCACGGTGCCGTACGTCGTCCAGTACAACAAGCGGGACCTGCCCGACGTGGCGCCGATCGACTACCTCGAGTACACGCTCAACCGCGGCACGCGCCGGGTGCCGGCGTTCGAGGGGGTGGCGGTGACGGGCAAGGGGGTCTTCGACACGCTGAACACGCTGTCCCGGATGGTCCTCCTCCGGGAGTTCGGTCAGGTACAGGAAGGAGCCTCGTGATGCGACACGACCTCGTCATCCACGAAACCGACGCGGCGCGGATCGACGCCGTGCTGGAGCGGTTTCTCGGCGACTCGAGCAGCGCAGCCGTGCTGCTGATCGATCGCAGCGGCGAGCCCCTCGCGATCGCGGGGGCGGCGCGCACGCTCGACACCGTCTCCATCGCCGCCCTCGCCGCCGGCGCCTTCAGCTCGACGGCGGCGCTCGCCCGGCTGCTGGGCGAGAGCGAGTTCTCGGTGCTCTTCCACGAGGGCCTGAAGGAGAGCCTGCACGTCAGCACCGTGGACGACGACGCGATCCTGCTCGCCATCTTCGACGAGCGGACCACCGTCGGCATGGTGCGACTGTTCGCGCGCGACGCCAGCCAGGGCCTCGGCGCGATCCTCGTCGAGGCCCGTCGGCGGCCGCGCCGCACGGGTGTCCTGGCCGCGCCGCTGACCCCGGAGGAAGCGCGGAGTGCGATCCGGCAGCGGCCCGCGTAACGGCGCCGACGAGCGCGAGCTCCGCGACAGCGCCGAGATGTTCGAGGCGGCGCTCGCGGAGAACCCCGCGGACCTGACCGTGCTGGAGGCGCTCCGAGAGATCTACACGCGGCTCGGCGACATCGAGCGCCTGATGGAGACCGCCGAGCGCATCGAGCGCGTCGATCCCGATCAGGGCGCGCTCGGCGGGGGCCGTCCTCGTGCCGTCGACCCGACGCCAGCGGCGCCCATCGTCCCCGCCGCGCCGCCACGCGCGCCCGCGCGGCCGTCGATCGGCCCCGCCGTGCCGCCGCCCGCACCCGCGCGGCCGTCCATCACTTCCCCCGTGCCGCCGCCCGCACCCGCGCGGCCATCCAGCGCCCCACCGTCGATCATCACGCCGCCGTCCCTCGTCACGGCGCCGAGCACGCCCGTCCGACTCGCCAACGCCATGCCGGCAGCGCGCTTGCCAGCATTCGAGCCGGGCAAGGCCGGCGGCGTGTCGCCGGTCCGCAAGCGCGGGAGCCGCGCGCGCATCGGCGAGCTCCTCGTCGCCGAGGGCGTGATCTCGCAGGACCAGCTCCACGAGGCGCTCCGCGAGCACCGCCGCTCGAAGGAGCGGCTCGGCTCCGTGCTGGCGCGCCGCGGCCTCGTCACCGAGGAGCGGCTGGTGGAGGTGCTCTCGAAGGAGCACGGCCTGCCGTCGGTGGACGTCCGCCAGCAGCCGGTGCCCCCGGAGATCCTGGCCCTGGTGCCCGGACACCTCGCGCGCAAGTACGAGGTGCTGCCGCTCTCGCGCGTGGACGGCGCGCTCACCCTCGCCATGTCGGACCCGACCAACGTCGTGGCCATGGACGAGATCGCCGCCACCACGCGGCTCACGGTGCTGCCGGTGGTCGCCGTCGGCGCCGCCATCCGCGCCGCGATCGAGACGCACTACGCGAAGCCGGTGATCACCTCGGGGATGGACGACGTCCTCTCCGAGCTGACCGACGCCACCGTGGAGGTCGTCTCCGACGAGGATTCGCGGTCGACGGGCGAGGTCGTCGAGCTGCGCGACGCGGCCGACGGCGCGCCGGTGGTCAAGTTCGTGAACAAGGTGATGCTCGACGCGATCAGGCGCGGCGCCTCCGACCTGCACTGGGAGCCGTACGAGAAGGTGTTCCGCATCCGGTTCCGCATCGACGGCGTCATGCATGAGATGGTGTCGCCGCCCAAGAAGGTGGAGGCGGCGGTGATCTCGCGGCTGAAGATCATGGCCAACCTCGACATCTCGGAGCGGCGCCTGCCTCAGGACGGACGCATCAAGCTGCGCCACGGCTCGCGCGAGATCGACTTCCGCGTGTCGATCCTGCCGACGATCTTCGGCGAGAAAGCCGTGCTCCGCATCCTCGACAAGGAGTCGCTGCAGCTCGACCTCACCAAGCTCGGCTTCGATCAGTGGAGCTTCGAGAAGTTCACCGACGCGATCCACCAGCCGTACGGCATGGTCCTGATCACGGGGCCGACGGGCTCGGGCAAGACGACCACGCTCTACTCGGCGATCTCGACGATCAACAAGGTCGACCACAACATCCTGACCGCCGAGGACCCGGTCGAGTACAACCTCAAGGGTGTCAACCAGGTGCAGGTGAACGACGGGATCGGCCGGACGTTCGCGGCCGTCCTGCGCTCCTTCCTGCGCCAGGACCCGGACGTCATCCTCGTCGGCGAGACGCGCGACCTCGAGACCGCGCAGATCTCCGTCCGCGCGGCGCTCACGGGCCACCTCGTCTTCACGACCCTGCACACGAACGACTGCCCGTCGACGGTGGCGCGGCTGGTCGACATGGGCGTCCAGCCGTTCCTGCTCTCCTCGGCGCTGCTGCTGATGCTGGCCCAACGGCTGGGCCGGCGGATCTGCAAGGAGTGCAAGCAGCCGGTGGAAGGCAGGGAAGAAGACCTCGTGCGCTACGGCCACGTGCCGCAGGGGCGCGGCCCCGTGATGTTCTACCGCGGCGCCGGCTGCGCGACGTGCAACTTCACCGGGATGAAGGGCCGGGTGGCGATCTACGAGGTGATGCCGATCAGCGAGACCATCCGCGACATGATCCTCGAGGACGCCTCGACCGCGGTGCTCCGCGAGCAGGCGCAGAAGGAAGGCATGAAGACGCTGCGCCAGGCGGGCATGGCCAAGGTGCTGGAGGGCGTGACGACCGTGGAAGAGGTCGTGCGCGTGACGCTCGCATGAGGGCAGGGGCGTCGTGAGGTTGTGGGCGTCGCGCGGCGGGCGCGAGCCGCAGACGGTACCGGAGGCGCTCCGGCGCGCGGAGCAGCGGCGGCGCGAGGGCCGTGATGCCGAGGCGGCGGCGCTCGTGGCGCGCGTGCTCGAGCTCGATCCCGACAACCTCCACGCGCACCTGCTCGCCGCCTACTTGCACGTCGCGCGCCGCGCCACCGCGCCCGCGAGGCAGGAGTTCCGCTGGGTGCTGGGACACGACGCCAACCACGCGCGCGCCCTGCTCGGGCTCGCGGGCATCGCGCTCGAGGAGGGCGACGCGCACGAGTGCCGCGACTTGCTGCGGCGCGCGCTGCGCTTCTATCCCGAATTCCCCGAGGCGACCGCGCTGTTGGAGGCCGTTCGGACGCGCGAAGCGGCGCCGCCGCCGGCGGCGAACGCAACCGCGGCGCCGCGCGTGGACCGGCTGCGGCTGCCGGGCACGGGCCGCGCGCTGATCATCGGACGCGCCGACGGCGGGCTGATCGCGTCGCAGCCCGTGGCCGACGACGCCAAGGACGTCTCGGAGGCGCTGGCCCGCACGCTGCAGCTGGCGGCGGCCACGCTCGGGCGCGCCGGCCTGGGCCCGCTCCACCGTGCCATCGTCGAGGACGACCACGACGCCGTCTTCACGCGCACCGACGGCGATCTCGTCGTCTCGCTCGCACTGCCGCGCGCGACCGATCCGACCCAAGGGCTGCTCGACCTGAATCGACTGTGGTCCGCCACGCTGCACGAACTGGGATTGGCCGCCGGGCCGCCGGCCGCTGCGCCCTCTTCCACGCCGGCTGACACGCCGGTCGACCGGACCAGGAGGGTTTCATGAGCGGACCACGCCTCAAGCTCGCGCTCGAGTACGACAGCACCTCGCGGGGCCGCCACGTGCGGGACATCGTCTCGGAGCTGAAGCGGCAGCACTGGGTGCGCGGCGCCCTCATCGTCGCGGCGGACGGCTTCGTCATCGCCGCCGAGCTGCCCGGCACGATCGAGGTCGATTCCATGGCGGCGCTCGCCGCCACCCTCGGCCGCGAGCTGGAGACGAGCGCGCAGCGTCTGGGGCGGCCGTCGTTCTGCACCGCCCTGTTCTCGGCCGACGACGGGACGATGTTCCTGGCCGCCAGCCGCATCGGCTATCTGGTGGTCCTCGCCGAGCAGCAGGTGAACGTGCAGGCCATCCGCGGCGCCCTCGCCGAGGCCGTGGGGCTGATCGACGCCGCATGGGCGGGCGAGGCGGCGGGCTAGAACCTCGGAGGGGGCCTGGAACCTCGGAGGGGGCCTGGACGGCCCCCTCCGATGCCTACGGGATAACGAGGGCCGCCACGGCTGCGCCGGGGCGGCCCGAGCGCTTGGGGGGTATGGGGGGCCATGTCGGGGCCCCCCATTTACTAGACGGCCGCGGCGGCGATTTCCGAGAGGATGGCGGCCGCCGCCGCCCTGGGATCCGGCACGGCGGTGATCGGACGGCCGACCACGATCGCGTCGGCGCCCGCCCTGATCGCATCGGCCGGCGTCGCGACGCGCTTTTGATCGTCGACGCGCTCGGCGGGCCGGATCCCGGGCGTGACGATCACCCACCGCGGGCCCAGCGCGCGTCGCAGGAGCCGGATCTCCTGCGGGGAGGCCACGCAGCCGTCGAGCCCGGCCTCGCGCGCGCGCTCGGCGAGCCGCAGCACCTGCGCCTCCACGTTGGCGACGACCCCGACCTCCTCGAGGCCCTTGCGGTCGACGCTCGTCAGCACCGTCACGCCGAGGCAGATCGGCCGCGCGACGCCGAAGTCCTTCGCCGCCTTGCCCGCGGCCTCCGCGGCCGCCCGCATCATCGCGCCGCCGCCGCCGGCGTGGACGTCGAGCATCGCCACCCCGATGCGCGTCGCCTCGCGCACGGCGCCGGCGACGGTGTTCGGGATGTCGTGAAATTTCAGATCGAGGAACACGGGGAACCCGCGCTTGAGCGCGGTCTCGACGGCGGCGGGCCCGGCGGCCGTGAACAGCTGCGAGCCGATCTTGGCGCCCATCGTCTCGGGCGGTCCGGCCCCGGCCAGCCGCTCGAGGAGCCCGTCGGCCTCCTTCAGCGTCTCCACGTCGAGGGCGACCCAGAGCCGCTCAGGCATCGGCGTGGTATTCCTGCAGGCTCAGCACCTGGTGCTCGCCCTTGAGCAGCGCCTCGATGGCGCCGATGGCCGCCTGCGCGCCGTCGATCGTGAGGTAATAGGGGACGTTGAGGCTCACGGCGGCGCGCCGGATGGCCGCCGAGTCCTTGCGCGCGCGCCCGTCCTCCGGCGTGTTCAAGACCAGCGCGATGTCGCCGCGCTTCATGAGATCCACCACGTTGGGACGATGGCCCTCGAGCACCTTGTACACGAGCTCGACGCTCATGCCGTGGCGCTCGAGCACGCGCGCGGTGCCGATGGTGGCCACCAACGAGAAGCCCATCTCCACGAGTCGGCGGGCCAGCGTGGTGATCGCGCGCTTGTCGCGGTTCTTCACGGAGACGAAGACCTTGCCGCTGGTCGGCAACGGCGAGCCGGCGGCGATCTGCGCCTTGAGATAGGCCTTGCGGAAGTCGCGATCGAGCCCCATCACCTCGCCGGTGGACTTCATCTCGGGGCCGAGCACGATGTCCACGCCCGGGAACTTGACGAAGGGGAACACCGACTCCTTCACCGCGATGTGCCGCAGCTCGCGCTCCTCGATCGGCGCCAGCTGGTCCACCGGCTCGCCGAGCAGCGCCCACGTCGCCACCTTGGCGAGCGGCAGGCCGATGGCCTTGGAGACGAAGGGCACCGTGCGCGAGGCGCGCGGGTTGACCTCCAGCACGAAGATCGTCTCGTTGCGGATCGCGAACTGCACGTTGATCAGGCCCACCACGCCCAGGGCCTTCGCGAGCGCCTTGGCCTGGGCGCGGAGGGACTTCACCTGGCCCTCGTCCAACGAGTAGGGTGGGAGGGCGCAGGCGGCGTCACCGGAGTGTACGCCGGCCTTCTCGATGTGCTCCATCACGCCGCCCACGACGACGCGCGCGCCGTCGGCGACGGCATCGACGTCGATCTCCAGCGAGTCTTCCAGGAACTTGTCGATGAGAATCGGATGGTCGGGCGCGGCCTCCACCGCCTCGCCGACGAACTGGATCAGGTCCTGGTCGTCGTAAACGATGCGCATCGCACGGCCGCCGAGCACGTAGGAGGGGCGCACGAGCACGGGATAGCCGAGCCGCTGCGCCACCTCCCGCGCCTCGGGCAGTGAGCGCACGGTGGCGCCGGCCGCCTGGTTCAGCCCGAGCTCGCGCAGGAGGTCGCTGAAGCGCTGGCGGTCCTCGGCGCGGTCGATGGCGTCGGGCGAGGTGCCGAGGATCGGTACGCCCGCCTGCTGCAGCGGCACCGCCAGCTTGAGCGGGGTCTGGCCGCCGAACTGGACGATGACGCCGAACGGCCGCTCCTTCTCGACGACGTTCAGCACGTCCTCGAGCGTGAGCGGCTCGAAGTAGAGCCGGTCGGACGTGTCGTAGTCGGTGGAGACCGTTTCCGGATTGCAGTTGATCATGATTGCCTCGACCCCTCGCTCGCGCAGCGCGAAGGCGGCGTGGACGCAGCAGTAGTCGAACTCGATGCCCTGGCCGATGCGGTTCGGTCCCGAGCCCAGGATGATGACCTTCCGGCGATCCGTGGGCGGCGCCTCGTCTTCCTCCTCGTACGTCGAGTACAGGTAGGGCGTGTAGGCCGCGAATTCCGCCGCGCAGGTGTCCACCGTCTTGAAGGTGGCGCGGATGCCCTGCGCCAGGCGCCGCGCGCGGATCTCGCCCTCGCGCGTGCCGGTGAGCCGCGCGATCCACGCGTCGGCGAAGCCGAGCTGCTTGGCGCGACGGAGCACGCCGGCGTCGGTCAGGCCGGCGCGGCGGATCTCGGGCTCGAACTCGACGATCTCGCGCATGTTCTCGAGGAACCACGGGTCGATCTTCGTCAGCGCCTGGACCTCGGCCGTGCGCATCCCCCGGCGGAACGCGTCGCCGATGGCGAACATCCGGTCGGGGTTGGGCACGCGGAGCAGCGCCTCGACGTCGTCGTCGGTCAGCGGCCGGTCGAGCGACAGGCCGAAGCGGTCCTGCTCGAGCGAGCGGATCGACTTCTGCAGCGCCTCCTTGAACGTGCGGCCGATGGCCATGACCTCGCCGACCGACTTCATCTGCGTCGTGAGCGTGCGGTCGGCCTCGGGGAATTTCTCGAACGCCCAGCGCGGGAACTTCACGACGCAGTAGTCGATGGCCGGCTCGAACGAGGCCGGCGTCTCCCGCGTGATGTCGTTGCGGACCTCGTCGAGGCGGTAGCCCACCGCGAGCTTGGCGGCGATCTTCGCGATGGGGAAGCCGGTGGCCTTCGAGGCGAGCGCCGACGAGCGCGACACGCGCGGGTTCATCTCGATGACCACCAGCCGGCCGTCGTCGGGGTTCACCGCGAACTGGATGTTGGAGCCGCCGGTCTCGACGCCGATCTCGCGGATGATCGCGACGGCGGCGTCGCGCATCAGCTGGTATTCCTTGTCGGTGAGGGTCTGAGCGGGAGCGACCGTCACCGAATCCCCGGTGTGAACACCCATGGGATCCACATTTTCGATCGAGCAGATGATCACCACGTTGTCGGCGAGGTCGCGCATCACCTCGAGCTCGAATTCCTTCCAGCCGATGACCGACTCCTCGATGAGCACGGTGCCGGCCGGTGACTGCTGCAGCCCCCAGCGCACCGCCTCCTCCAGCTCCTCCGGGTTGTAGGCGATCGAGCCGCCGGTGCCGCCGAGCGTGAAGGAGGGCCGGATGATCGCCGGATACCCGGTGGTGCGGACGATGCTCTTCGCGTCGTCGATCGTACGCGCGTAGCCCGAGCGGGGGAGGGTGAGCCCGATGCCCTCGATCGCGCGCTTGAACAGCTCGCGATCCTCCGCCTTGCGGATGGCGGGGATCTTGGCGCCGATCAGCTCGACGCCGAAGCGCTCGAGCGTGCCGTCGTCGGAGAGCGCGACGGCCAGGTTGAGCGCCGTCTGACCGCCCAGGGTGGGCAACAGCGCCTGCGGCCGCTCGCGCTCGATGATCTTGGCCACGAACTCCGTCGTGAGGGGCTCGATGTAGGTGCGCGCCGCCATCTCGGGATCGGTCATGATGGTGGCCGGGTTGCTGTTCACGAGGACGACCTCGTAGCCTTCCTCGCGCAGCGCCCGGCAGCCCTGGGTGCCCGAGTAGTCGAACTCGCAGGCCTGGCCGATGACGATCGGCCCCGAGCCGATGATCATGATCTTCCGGATGTCGGTCCGCTTCGGCATCCGCTACTCTTCCACCACGCTTGTAGAGGACATCATCGATGCGGCCCGCTCCGACCCAGACCACCTGGCTGTCTCCCCACAGCTGCTCGCCCAGCACGCTCATGCGGCGCTCGACGCGCTCCTTGATCGCGTGCGCCTCCAGCGAGGCCTCGCTCTGCGTGGTGAACGACGCCCACTCGGGCTTCTGTCCTGCGCTCTCGACCTTGCGGTACGAGATCAAGTATTTGGGCATGGAAGATCAGCCTCCTTCCATCAGATCCGTGAAGCGGTGGAACAGGTAGTTCGCGTCGTGCGGACCCGGCGAGGCCTCGGGATGGTACTGCACGCAGAACACGGGCAGCTCCGCGTGGCGCAGGCCCTCACACGTTCCATCGTTGAGGTTGACGTGGGACGGCTCCCAGCCGCGGCCGGCGAGCGACGCCGGGTCGACGGCGAAGCCGTGGTTCTGCGAGGTGATCTCCACGCGCCCGGTCGCGAGGTCGCGCACCGGATGGTTGGCGCCGTGGTGGCCGAACGGCAGCTTGTACGTGCGGCCGCCGGCGGCGAGCCCGATGATCTGGTGACCGAGGCAGATGCCGAAGACGGGCACGCGCCCGAGCAGCGCGCGCACGCTGTCGATCAAGTACGGCACGCCTTCCGGATCGCCGGGGCCGTTCGAGAGAAACACGCCGTGGGGCTTGCGCTCCAGCACGGCCTCGGCCGGCGTGCCGGCCGGAACGACCGTGACGTCGCAGCCGGCCGTGCGGAGCTGGCGCAGGATGTTGAACTTGATGCCCGCGTCGAAGGCGACGACGTTGAAGCGCGCGGGCGGCGGCGGGCGATAGCCCTTCGCGAGATCCCACTTGCCCGTCTTCCACGTGAACGGCTCCGCCGCCGTCACCTCGGCCACGAGGTCGCGGCCCACCAGCCCGGGCAGCGCTCGCGCCTTGTCGCGCAGGCGGTCGACGTCGAGATCGGCGGACGAGATGATGCCGTCCTGCGCGCCCGCATCGCGCAGGTGGCGCGTCAGCGCGCGCGTGTCGATGCCCTGCAGCCCGACGAGGCCGTGCGTCTTCAGATAGGCGTCGAGGCTCACGCGGCCGCGCCACGACGAGGGGCAGACGGAGGCCTCCTTGACGATCAGGCCGTTCGCCCACGGCCGGTGCGACTCCACGTCTTCCTCGTTGAGGCCGTAGTTGCCGATCATCGGATAGGTCATGGTCACGATCTGCCCGCGATACGACGGATCCGTGAGGATCTCCTGGTAGCCGGACATGGCCGTGTTGAAGATGACCTCGCCGTCGGTCTCCCCCACGGCGCCGAGCGCGCGGCCGCGGAAGACGCGCCCGTCGCGCAGCACGAGCACGGCCTCCCTCATTTCGGCGGGCATTCCCACACGACCTTTCCGGCCACGATCGTCTTCCACGGCCGGCCCGTCGCCGCCCAGCCCGCGAACGGCGTGTTGCGGCTCTTCGACTTGAACCGCGCGGGATCGATCGTCACCGCGCCGTCGGGATCGATCAGCGTCAGGTCGGCCGGCGCGCCGGCGCCCAGACTGCCGCCCGGCAGGCGCAGCAGCCGCGCGGGGTCCCTCGACAGGCGTGACACCAGGGTGGCCACGGAGAGCCGGCCCGGCCTCACGAGCCGGTCGATGAGCACGGTGACGGCGGTTTCCAGCCCGACGACGCCGTTGGCGGCGTGATCGAACTCGCCTTCCTTCTCGCTCAGCGCGTGGGGCGCGTGATCGGTGGCCACGCAGTCGATGGTGCCGTCGACGAGCGCCTCGAGCAGCGCCTCCGCGTCGCGCGTGCTCCGCAGCGGCGGCGCCATCTTCGTGTTCGCATCCCACGAGCGCACCGCGTCTTCGGTGAGGAGCAGGTGATGCGGCGTGACTTCCGCCGTCACGCGCACCCCGCGCGCCTTCGCGTCGCGCACGAGCCGGACGGCTCCCGCCGTCGAGAGGTGCGCGATGTGCACGTGAGCGCCCGTCAGCTCCGCCAACAGGAGATCGCGCGCCACCATCACGTCCTCGGCCGCGGCGGGGATGCCCTGCAGGCCGAGCTCGGTGGACACGACGCCCTCGTGCATGCTGCCGGCGTGCGCGAGCGTATGGTCCTCGGCGTGGCTGATGACCGGCGCCCCGAAGGGCAGGGTGTACTCCATGGCGCGGCGGTAGAGCTCGGCGTTCATCACGCACTTCCCGTCATCGGAGAAGGCCACGCAACCCGCCTCGGCCAGCTCCGCCAGCTCCGCCAGCTCCTTGCCCTCGAGCCCGCGCGTGACCGCGCCGATCGGGTACACGCGCACCACGCCCTCGCTCTCCGCTTTCGCGCGGATGTAGTCGGTCACGGCGCGGTTGTCGTTCACGGGCTGCGTGTTGGCCATGCAGCAGACGGCCGTGAAGCCGCCCGCCGCCGCCGCGCGGGTGCCGCTGGCGATCGTCTCCTTGTACTCGTGGCCGGGCTCGCGCAGGTGCACGTGCATGTCGATGAAGCCGGGGCACACCCACATGCCGGCGGCGTCGATCACCGCGGCGCCCTGGGGCACCGCGAGCTTGGCGCCCACGCGCGCGATCTTGCCGTTCTCGACCAGCACGTCCTGGACGCCGTCCACCGAGCCGGCGGGATCGATCACGCGCCCACCGCGGATCAGCAGCGTCATCGGGAGATGCCTCTCCGGGGTCATTGGGCCTGCGCCTCCCCGCTCCGGCCGCCGGCGAGCAGCAGGAGCACCGCCATGCGCACCGCCACACCCTTGGAGACCTGGTCGAGGATCACCGAGTACGGCCCGTCGGCGACTTCCGGCGACAGCTCGACGCCACGATTCACGGGTCCGGGATGCATGATCAGCACGTCGGGCCGCGCGTGGGCGGCGAGCCGGTCGAGCGTGAGGCCCCAGTAGCGCGAATACTCGCGCAGCGACGGGATGAGGCCGGCATGCATCCGCTCCTGTTGCAGGCGCAGCATCATGATCACGTCCACGTCACGGATCGCGTCCTCCAGCCGGTAGCTGACCTTGCAGCCGAGCTCCTGCGCGTAGGGCGGGATCAGCGTCGGCGGCCCCGCCACCGTGACGGTCATACCCAGCTTCTTCATGCCGTGGATGTTGGAGCGCGCGACCCGGCTGTGCGCGATGTCGCCGACGATGGCCACGCTGAGCCCCTCGAAGTGGCCCTTCTTCTCGCGGATCGTCAGCAGGTCGAGGAGCGCTTGGGTGGGATGCTCGTGAGCGCCGTCGCCCGCGTTGACGATCGAGCAGGACAGCTCGCGCGCGAGCAGGGCGGGCGCGCCCGAGGACGAGTGCCGCACCACGACCACGTCGGGGCTCATGGCCGCGATGTTGCGCGCGGTGTCCACGAACGACTCGCCCTTGGCCGCGCTGGAGCCCGTCGCGGAGAAGTTGATGACGTCGGCCGACAGCCACTTGCCCGCGATCTCGAACGACGTCCGCGTGCGCGTGGAGTTCTCGTAGAACAGGTTCACCACGGTCTTGCCGCGCAGCGCGGGGACCTTCTTGATCTCGCGCGTGGCGATCTCCTGCAGCGAGGCCGCCGTGTCCACGAGCGTGAGGATCTCGGCCGCCTCCAGCTCGCGAATGGTCAGGAGATCCTTGCGGGTCCAGCCCATGCTCAGGCCTCCTCGGGCTCTTCGATCACGACGCGGTCCTCGCCGTCGTGCTCGGTGAGCCGCACCGCGACCGCCTCGCGGCGGGACGTCGGCAGGTTCTTGCCGATGTAGTCGGGACGGATCGGCAGCTCGCGGTGGCCCCGGTCCACCAGGATGGCGAGCTGGATCATCTTCGGGCGCCCCAGGTCGATCAGCGCGTCCAGGGCGGCGCGGATCGTGCGACCGGTGAACAGCACGTCGTCGACCAGCACCACCGTCTTGTCCTTGATCGAGAACGGGATGTCGGTGGCGCGCACGACGGGGGCGCCGATCATGTCGAGATCGTCGCGATAGAGCGTGATGTCGAGCGTGCCGACGGGCAGCGAGGCGCCGTCGATCGACGCGATCTTGGCGGCGAGGCGCTGGGCCAGGGTGACGCCCCGGGTGCGGAGGCCGACGAAGGTGACGTCCTTGGCGCCGCCGTTCTTTTCCAGGATCTCGTGGGCGATGCGGGTCAGCGCGCGGTCGAGGGCCGCGGTGTCGAGCACTTCGGCCTTTTCGCGCAAGCGGGACGGTCGGGCGGTCATCGTTCTCTCCTTACGGACCTCGCAGGGCCCGCTTAAAGGAAAGCGCACGTCGAGTCGAGGGTCAGTCTACAGGCGCGGCGGCCGTCCTGTCAACGCGGGGCGGAAACGAGCAGCGCCATGAGCTGCTCCAGGTTCACCGGCTTCGTGAGGTGCGCCTCGAAGCCTGCCGTGAGGGCCTCGCGCATGTCCTCCGCCCGGCCGTAGCCGGTCAGCGCGATGAGCCGCACCCCGGCGAGCTCGCCGCGCGCGCGGACCCGGCGCGCGACCTCGAAGCCGTCGATGTCGGGCAGGCCGATGTCGCACAGCACGATGTCCGGGCGCATGCGCACAGCCGCGCGCAGCCCGTCCTCGCCGTCCGCCGCGGTCTCCACGGTGGCGCCCTCGACCTCCAGCATGAGCTTCAGCACGTCGCGCGTGTCGGCGTTGTCCTCGATGACGAGGACCGCGTGGCTCTCGAGGCGCGGGCGCGCGCCGGCGGGCGGCGCGCTCGCCGCGGCCTCGGGCCGCGACCGCGGCAGCTCGACGCGGAAGCGCGCGCCGAGGCCGGCCGAGGCCACGGTGACGGTGCCGCCGTGCAGCTCGGTGAGCCGGCGCACGAGGTCGAGGCCGATGCCGCGGCCGCCGCGCCGCGTGGACTGCCGGCCCTGTCGGAACGGCTCGAAGATGATCGGCAGGTCGCTCTCCGCGATGCCCTCGCCGCTGTCGTTGACCTCGATCACCGCGCGCGTCTCGCGCGACTCGAGCCGCACGCCGACGCGCCCGCCGGCGGGCGTGAACTTCAGCGCGTTGGTGAGCAGGTTGCTGACCACCTGCTGCACGCGTGCGGCATCGCCCCACATCGGCACCGGCTCGTCGGGCAGCGTCGCGCCGAGCCGCACGCCCTTGAGGGTGGCCGCCTCCTCGCGTGTCTGCTCGGTGACGTCGTGCCAGGTGACGACCGTTGCGTAGATGGCGCCGTCTCGTCGCAGCGGGTGGGCGCTGACCTCGGTGCGCCGGGTCGTTCCGTCGGCGACCGCGATCAGCACCGTCATCGCGGAGACGGTCTCGCCGCGGAGCGCGCGGTACGAGGGCAGCCGCTCGGCGGGCAGCGGCGTGCCGTCCACCTCGCAGATACGCAGGCGCTTGATGCGATCGGCCGGCTGCTCGCCGGCCGGCATGTCGCCGAGGAGACTCCGGCCGCGGCCGTTCGTGAACAGCAGAGCACCGTCGGCGCCGATGATGAAGATGCCTTCGTTGATCAGGTCGACGAGGGTCCGCAGCTCCGCCGCGTGCTCGGTCGCCTCGCGCTCGAGCTGGCGCGCGCCGGTGACGTCGTGGAAGACGGAGACGCTGCCCGTCAGCCGTCCCTCGGCGTCGCGCAGCGGGACGGTGTTGACGAGGAAGATGGCGGGCCGGCCCTCGAGCTCGAGCGTCAGCTCGGCGCCGATCAGCGCCTCGCCCTGCGCGAGCGCGCGCCGGATCGGGTGCAGCGCGGGCGTCAGCCGCCCGCCGTCGGGCGTCCGCGCCGGAAGCCGCTCGAGGAGATCGCTCACCGGATGGCCGACGTCGCGGGCGGCGCCGAGCACGCGCGCCGCCGTCGCGTTCGCGAACGTGAGCCGGCCCTGCGCGTCGGTGACGAGCACGGGCTCCACGAGGGCGTCGAGCGCGGCGCCGAGGACGGTGGTTGGATCGACGGACATCATGCGCGGTTTCGCGCCTGGGAGGATAGCATGCGCGTCCACGCGGTCCATCCCAGGAGTCCGAGCGCGGCGAGCATCGCGAGCGCGCCGAGGCCGAACGTGAGCCGGCCGAGCGACTCCGCCGCGTACAGCAGACCCAGCCGGCCCAGGATGAAGTTCCAGTCGTGGATCAGCCCGTCGGCGAGGAGGGGCAGCGCCATCGCGCGGCCGTCGGCGACGTAGACGGCGACGTCGGCGAGGCTCTGGCCCGTCCAGAACAGCGTCACCGCCGCCGAGCCGTACTGCGTTCGCGCGAGGAAGACGGCCGTGCAGACGGCGGGGACCAGCACCTGATTGAGCGAGCCGCCGAGCACGCCGATGAACTGACCGAAAAATCCGAAGATCACGTGCCCGGCTTCGTGGAAGACGAGGTCGATCAGGTGCAGGAAGTTCGGGATCGCGCCCGACGGCATCGCGATGCCGTTGGCGAGGACGAGGGCCGTGAGGAGACCGAGCGCCACGAACCCGATGAGCCGACCGACGACTTCAGCGGCCATGGCACTCCTTGTATACGCCGTTATGACACCCGAGACGTCAGCGCGACACGTGCCGGGTCGTCGACGGCGCGCAACCCGGCGATCCCGCGAGAGCGGAGGCTGGGCATCGCCCTTGCATCGGCGCGCGCCGTGGCCAAGCAGATCCTCGTGGTGGACGACCAGCCGTACCTGCGCGACGTGGAAGTTCTCATCTTGACGGCGGCCGGCTACGCGGCGACGGCGCTGGGGACGGCGAGCGACGCCCTCGCCAGGCTCGCCGACATCCGACCGGACCTGATCCTGCTTGACCTCTCGATGCCCGGGATGAGCGGCCGCCAGTTCATCAAGCGCCTGCGCGCCCACGACGAGTGGCAGGGACTGCCGGTGATCCTCTCGAGCGGCTTCCTCGCAGAGGACGCCGACGCGGCCCTGGAGCCCGGTGTCGAGCTGCTGCCCAAGCCATTCAGCGATACCGCGCTGCTCAATCGCGTGCGCCTGCTGATCGGCCCGGCCTAGGACATGGGGGGCCCCGACATGGCCCCACCATGAACGTGAGGGGCCCCGAAATGGCCCCTCACACTCCCCAACGTTCGGAGCGCCCCGGGAAACCCGTGGCGCTCCTCTATTCCGCGCCCAGCGCTTCCAGCGCCGCCGTGAAGCAGCCGAGGGGTGCCCGCACCACGCCCGCCCCGATCTGGCCGACGCCCGCGCGGCGACTCGCGATCCCCGTGTTGATGGCCGGCGTGATGGAGGTCTCGACCACGAGCCGCGCGTCCACGCCCACGGGGCTGCCGCGGTCGTCGAGGGCGGGGATGCGGAAGTGCGGGTGCTCGCCGGCGCAGATCTCGCGCATCTCCGCGGTCATCGCCGCCGCCTCGGCCGTGCCGCCGGCGCCGAGGAAGCGCGCCACCGCCGGCGCGGCCACCATCGCGAACGCGCCGAGGCCGATCGTCTCGACGATCGCGCTGTCGCCCATGTCGGGGTTCGCGTCGTCGGGACCGAAGCCGGGGAAATAGAGGCCTTGCGGCATGTTCACGGGGGCGGTGAACCAGCGCTCGCCGCAGCCCGAGACGCGGATGCCGAAGTCGGTGCCGTTGCGCGCCATGACGGTCACGAGCGTTGAGCCGGCGACGCCGCCGGCGGGATCGACCATCGACTTTCCCGCGGCCATCGCGAGGTTCAGGAAGAACTGGTCGTTGCCCGCCAGGAACTCCGCCAGGCGCGCGACGGCGTGGTGGCGCCCGCCGACCTGCGCGATCCCCGGCATCATCGCGCGCGTGAGCAGCGCGGTGGCCGCCAGGTTGCGCTGGTGCATCTCGTCGGCCATGCGCAGCGCCTGCGCCATCAGCGCGCGCAGATCGATGCCGCCGAGCGCGCGCAGCCCGGCGCCGAGCAGCGGCCCCGCCTCCGTGGCGATCCAGTTGAGGCGCGCCAGCACGCTGTCGTCGTTGGCGCCGTATCGGAGCACTTTGCCGAGTCCCTCGTTGATCGTCGCGTGGCCGCGCGTGCCGTGGGCCCGGTTCTCGACGACGAACACCGGCATCGAGGGCGTGACGACGCCCGCCATCGGCCCCGCGGTGGCGTGGTGGTGGCAGGGCTCGAGCCGCACGGCGCCGCGCTCGACCAGCTCGCGCGCGGCGTCGTCGTTGGCCGCCCAGCCCTCGTAACGGATCGCGCCCAGGATCGCCGCGCGCACCGGCTCGCTGACGCGCTCCCACGGAAGCGGCGGACCGGAGTGCAGCACGGTGCGCTCGGGCAGCTCGAGCGCCTCGCGCGCCGGCCGGCAGTCCACCAGGAACGGCGCGCCGCTCGTGAGCCGCTCGAGCGCCGTCGCGTTGGCGCGATCGATCGCCGCGCGCCGCGCGTCGAGCCGGGCCAGCAGCGCGGCCAGGCGCGGGTCGCCGCCGGCGGGCGGGCGCCAGTCGACGTGCACGGCGGGAACGTCGAGCGCGGCGAGCGTGAGCGCGTGACACCGGCATCGCGCAGTGTGGCGATCTGAGCGGCGCGCGACTGCGGGTCGCCGTCGGTGCCGCACACGCTGGCCACGACGGCGAGCGGGCGGCGCGCGCGGACGGCGCGGATCGCCGGCACGATCTCTCCGGCGGGATCGCGGTGCGCGCCATAGCCGAGCACGACGTCGACGAGCAGGACCGCGGTGCCGGCGTCGCGGCCCTCCCTGTCGATCCACTCGCGGCGCACGCGGCCGTCGATCATCGGGTGCGGGCGGCCGACGGTGAAGACGTCCTCGCCGAGGTCGACGACGCGATGGCCGGACCCGCCTGTCGTGAGCGAGGTCGCGACCTCGGCGAGACTCCCGGCGAGCAGGTCGATCGCCTCGTAGGCGAGCGTGCCGCCGGAGTAGACGCCGCGCACGTAGCGCTGGCCCGGGGCGAGGCCGCGCGCGGCGTCGGCGACGAGGCGCTCGACCTCCGCGGCCGCGAGGGTGAACGCCGTCGCCGCCGGCGTCGTCCCGCGCGCGAGCGCGACGGCGGCGCGGCCGGCGTCCTCCAGCGTCGCGGCGACGCGCCAGGGGCCGGCGGCCGGCGTGCTCGCTCCCGCGAAATAGGCCACGCAGGGCTTGCCGAGCTTCGCCGCGGCGTCGGCAAGCCGGCGCGCGACGCCCGCGCCCGGCGGCTTGCCCACGAGGCACACGACCTCGGTCGCCGCGTCGCCCGCGAGCAGCTCGAGCGCGCGGAGCATCATGAGCCCGCCGACCTCGTCGGAGAGGTCGCGGCCGCCGACGCCGATCGCCTGCGAGACGCCCTCGCCCTCCCGGGCGATCGTGCAGGTCGTCTCTTGCAGGCCCGTGCCCGACGCCGCGGCGAGGCCGATGCGCCCGCGCGGCACCGCGTTGGCGAAGCCGAGCGGCACGCCGTCCACGATGGCGGTGCCGCAGTCCGGCCCCATCATGAGCAGGCCGCGCTCGAGCGCCAGTCGCTTCAGCGCGACTTCGGTCTCGACGGGGACGTTGTCGCTGAACAGCATCACGTGCAGCCCCGCGCGCAGCGCCTGCAGCGCCTCGGCGCCCGCGTACGCGCCGGGCACGGAGATCAGCGCGAGATTCGCGTCGGGCAGGATCTTCAGCGCCGAGGTCAGCGTGCGCGGCGGCGCGGCCGTCGTGTTGCCGACCGCGATCGCTCTACGCGCGAGCAGCGCGTGCTCGGCCGCCGCGCGCGCCGCGTCGGCGGCGGCGGGCGAATCGGCGATCACCGCGATCACGAGGTCCGCGGGCCCGGCCGCCGCGCCCTCGGGCGCGAGCAGGCCCGCCTGCTGGAGGAGCTCGCGGTTGTGCGGCGTGCCCATCATGGCCGCCGCCGCCGTCACGCCGGGCACCGCCTCCATGTCGCGCGAGAGCCGCATGAGCGTGACGGAGTCCTGGTAGAACGACGCGCGGACGAAGTTGAACGCGGGCATCGCGCGCCGATCCTACACCATTCGAATCGGTCGAGGTCTCGGTGCTCAGGAGTTGTGAGCCGACAAACGAGTCGGCGGCTACTTCGGCGGGCTGATGCCGTACGTCTTGATCTTGCGGTACAGGTGCGAGCGCTCGATCCCGAGGCGGTCGGCGGTGCGCGTCATGTTCCACTCGTTGGCGCGCAGCTCGGCCAGGATGTAGGCGCGCTCGAACCCGTCGCGTGCGTCCTTGAGCGAGCGCTGTCCCTCGGCGCCGGTGGCGGTGTCCTTGGGGCGCAGGGGAGCGGGCAGGTCGTCGGGCCCGATGACCTCGCCCGTGGTCATGATCACGAGGCGCTCGACCATGTTGCGCAGCTCGCGCACGTTGCCCGGCCAGTCGTAGGCGAGGAAGTAGGCGAGCGCCTCGGCCGACATCCGCTTGGGCCGCTTGCCATTTTCTGCGGAGAAGACGGCGATGAAGTGGTCGATGAGCGTCGGGATGTCGTCGCGACGCTGACGCATCGGCGGCACCTCGATCGGGATGACGTTGAGCCGGTAGAAGAGATCCTCCCGGAAGCCGCCCTGCGCGATGAACGCCGCCAGGTCGCGGTTGGAGGCGGCGATGACGCGCACGTCCACCTTGATCGGCTCGCGGCCCCCCACACGCTCGACCACCTGCTCCTCCAGCGCGCGGAGCACCTTGGCCTGGGTCTTGAGGCTCATGTCGCCGATCTCGTCGAGGAAGAGCGTGCCGCCGTCGGCCGTCTCGAACTTGCCGCGCCGGCGCGCCACCGCCCCCGTGAAGGCGCCGCGCTCGTGGCCGAACAGCTCCGACTCGATCAGCTCCTCGGGGATGGCCGCGCAGTTGACCTCGACGAACGACGCCTCGCGGCGCCCGGACAGCGCGTGGATGGCGCGCGCCACCAGCTCCTTGCCGCTGCCGTTCTCGCCGTGGATCAGCACGCGGCCGCTGGTCGGGGCGGCGGTGGCGATGGCCTCGCGCAGCGCCCGCATGGGCTCGCTGTCGCCGATGATCTCGGTGCGCACGTTGAGGCGCGCCTTGAGGTTGGCGTTCTCGCGCTCGAGGTGGCCGTGCTCGAGCGCGCGCGCGACGCTCACCAGGGTCTTCTCGAGCGAGAGCGGCTTCTCGATGAAGTCGTAGGCCCCGAGCCGTGTGGCCTTCACGGCCGTCTCGATGGTGCCGTGGCCGGAGATCATGATGACCGGCGCCTCCGGACGGACGCGCCTGAGCTCGGCCAGCGTCTCGAGGCCGTCCATGCCCGGCATCCAGATGTCCAGGAAGACGAGATCGGGCGTCTCGTCGGTGACGAGCCGCACGGCCTCCTCGCCGCCGCCGGCGGTGCTCACGCGGTAGCCCTCGTCCTCGAGCACGGCACGGAGCGTGCCCTGGATGGCCGGCTCGTCGTCGATGACCAGGATGTGCTCGCCGGACACGCTCAGGCCCCCACGGGCGCGGGCGCGCGCGTCACCGGTACCTCGATGACGAAGCGCGTGCCCGAGTGCCGGTGACCTTGGTCGAGAAGTAGGGCAGGAAGAGCTTGTCGCGATCCTCGCTCGGGACGCCGGGCCCGGTGTCGGCGACGCTGAGCCGGACGCGCGCCGCCTCCGGCACGTACTCCGTCTCGAGGGTCACCGTCCCGCCCGAGCCCACCGCCTCCACGGCGTTGTCGACGAGGTTGAGAACGGCGCGCTTGATGTGGTCCGGATCGACCTGGAGCACCGGCACGTCCTCGGCGTGGCGCGTGACGATCGTGCAGTGCGGGTGCGACTCGCGGTAGAGGCTCGCCACCGCGTCCACGAGCGGCCGCACGTCGGTGAGCTTCGGCACGAAGGCCGGCATCCGCGCGAAGCGCGAGAACTCGTCGACCATCCGGGCGCTGGGCGGAGAGCTGGATCGGCGTGAGCGGGTTCTTGATCTCGTGAGCGATGCGCTGCGCGACCTCGCGCCAGGCGGCCAGCCGCTGCGCCTTGAGCAGCTCCGTGAGGTCGTCGAAGACGACCACCGCCCCGTCGTAGGCGCCCTCGGGCCCGCGCAGCGCGGTGGCGGAGGCGAGGAGCGACAGCGCGACGCCGCCCCGCCGCATGTGGAGCTGGATGGCCGCGGTGCCGGTCTTGGGCCGCCGCGTCCGCTGCACCAGCGTGACGACCTCGCGCGCCTCCGGCCCCGTGAAGACCTCCTCGAGCAGGCGGCCGATGGCCGCCGCCTCCGCCACGCCGAACATCCGGGCCGCCGCGCGGTTGAGCGTGGTGATCCGCCCGAGCGCGTCGAGCGAGACGACGCCGGTGGTGATCGCCTCCAGCACCGTCTCGATGTAGCGCCGGCGGTCCTCCAGCTCGGTGTGCTTGTCCTGGAGGTCGACGTAGGCCTCCTCGAGCCGGTGCTTGGAGCTCGAGAGGTCGTCGGTCATCCGGTTGAACGAGTCCACGAGCAGGCCGATCTCGTCGTCGGCGCGCGCCTGGACCTTGTAGGCGAGGTTGCCGGCGGCGACCTCGCGGGTGCCCTCGGCGAGCTGCGCGATGGGGCCGGTGATGCCCCGCGCGAGGTAGAGACCGAACCACGTGAACCCGAACACGACGATCAGGGTCATGAGGAGGAAGAGCAGGATGTAGATGCCCTTGATCGGGTTCTTGAGCAGCTTGAGCTGCTTGTACTCGCGGAACGCCTGCGAGATCCCGCGTACCTTGGCCTCGAGCCGCTCCGTCACGTGCGTGCCGACCACCACGGCGCCGATCACGTGCCGCTCGCCGCCCCGTGCCGCCCAGATCGGCGTGACCGCCTCGATCAGGTCCCCCGAGGTCAGCTCGCGGACGGTGGTGACCTCCTGCCCGGCGAGGCCGCGCTTGAGCTGCACCTCGCTCAGCTCGCGCGTGGCGAGGTCGCCGAGGATCGGATCCTTGACGTGGACGAGCTCCTGGCCCCGGCCGTTGAAGACGGTCAGCGTGCTGATCGACAGCAGATCCTGCTGCTCGGTCAGGTAGGTGGCGAGCGCCTCGCGGCGGTCCTCGGTCAGGAGGTTCTCGCGGTCGATGGTGCGCGCGAGGTGCTGGCCGTGGCGCAGCGCCGTCCGCTCGAGGTTCGCGTAGTAGGTCTGCGCCACCGACAGCGCCTGGTCGAGCGGGCGCTCCACCTGCGGCTTGAACCAGCCCTCGATCGACTTGTTGATGAAGTTGGAGGCGATGATGAAGATCAGGATCGCGGGCGCCACCGCCAGCGAGAGGAAGGCGAGGACGAGCTTGGCCTTGAAGCGCGCGCCGATGACCTTCTGCCGCCGCTCGAAGCCGAGCTTGACGAGGTTGCGGAAGAGCAGGATCAGCAGGAGCAGGAAGACCATCAGGTTCAGGTTGAACAGCGCGAAGATCACGATGTTGGAGGCCACCGGCAGCTCGGGCGCGAAGGAGCCGAGGTCGAAGGCCGAGAGGCCGCCCACCAGCACCAGGAAGCACAGGATGATGAGGAGGTTGCGCTTGCGGCGGTTCTGCTCGGAGAGGAGCGGCATCGCCTACTGCATCCTCTGGATGGTGCGGTACTCCGACTGCCGTTCCGTCTGCTCGGCGGTGCCGGCCATGCGCGTGACGAACGTGTTCTCGCCGTTGAGCGCGGCCTCCGCCTGCACGCGGACGTAGAAGATCTCCGTCGGGTTGAGGGCGGCGGCCGGGCCGAGCTTGAGCGCGCGCACCTCGGAGAACACCCGTTGCGCGTCGCGCAGGTCGCGCGTGCCGTACGCGGGATGCGTCTCGCCCTTGAGCGCGATGACCTTGTACTCCTTGCTCACCGCGTTGTAGGCGAGCTGGCGCTCGAT